>UMAO01018893.1_pt1 | contig 60354 bp, 62 predicted proteins | sample 1963741 | NCBI WGS metagenome assembly UMAO01 (sample SAMEA4835919, study PRJEB28245) | human gut metagenome | biome: gut microbiome; material: fecal sample | place: Denmark | collected 2008
CGAGCGTCGTCACCTGCCGGAACCCCGCCGTCCGCAACATGTCCTTCACATAAGCCACATCCTTATCTCCGTTTATCTTCGCCCATTCCTTATCGGCCTGCACGCCGAGTCCGATGACGAGCGCACGCTTCGTCTTCGCAGTAATTTGAAGGGAACAGATGAGGCAAAGGAGGAGGCAGATGAAATGTCGCATAAGCGTGAGGTTGATTATTGGGAAGGGCTATATTCGTAAGTAGGTGTTCAGAATTAGTTTATATTGAATTGTCGTATTATTTTGTTCCTACAGCTGTCTTGAAGAAGAAGCGTAGCGGGCTACGTGACTGATAAAAGACTGTTGTAGAGGCAAAAGAATGCGGCAAGGCAATATTAAACTGGCTTATCCCTGCATGGATAGTATAAACTAATTTTGAACACCTACTTATAATCTGTAAAGATGGCGGTTTTATCCCATTTGGCAAAACAAAAAACCAGTTTTTTGACGGCAGAACTGAAAACAGATGATTCGGCAGGGGGATTCCGCCCCGAAAAAGGGTATTTGCCGCGCCGAGGAGTCCTTCAGAAGTCGATTGTCTGATACAGAACAAACCTCGGCAGAGCATCAAGCTTGTTTGAATGCTTTGCCGAGGTGTAGCCTGTTTTTTTGTGATAAAGATTTCTTCTAAGTAATGGTGAAAGAACAAGTAGGTAGTCAAATATCATAAATCTGACACCTACTTACCTACAGAGCTTTCATGGATGTCCGCTTCATTTACCCACCTCTTCATCAAAGGCTTCATTAGCCATACTTGCATATAGGTTGCGGCGTTCTGATTCTGACGCTGGAGCCGCGCAACAGTCATTCATCTCATCTGTTTTCTGTTTTGCCAGACGGCTGAAGAGATTCATACGAGTGTTGCAGTCCTTCTCCATCGAAGCACGTGTACCCACGTCGCTATAGTCGAAATTTCGTGCATTGCGGATAGACATAGACATGGCAACCTCAACAGAGTCTTGGTTGGCTCCCATATAGGTGAATGACCATCCCTCACCACGAAGTCGCTCCACAAGTTCCTTGATGCTCTTGCCGTTGTACTCGCGGGAAGCATTTTCCATACCGTCCGTGATGATCGTAACGACCACCATCACATCCGGCAACCCCTGAACATGTCTGTGCATACGAGTGAGCGTGAAGCCCATAGCGTCATAGAGAGGGGTCGAGCAGCATGGCTGGAAATCCTCAATCTTCAACGGATTGGCCTCCGCCACCGGAGTATTGTCATACAAACTTTTTGTCTCACAGCTACAGAATGTCACCAACGACACAAAATGATCTTGGGTGTCGGCAAACTTCTCCTGGGCTTTCTTGATACCTGCCAAAGTCTCGTTGAACCCATCAACAGCAGCTCGGCGTATGCACCCCATCGAACCGCTACGATCGAGGATGATGACATTGAATACCTGGGTCTTCTGAATTTCCTTCTTTGTTTCCATTTTCTTCCTGTATTATAGTTGTTAGAGAAATGAGCGCATTGCCCAAATTTGGATTTTAGTTATTTATGATGCACGGAACAAAAAAGTAACCATCGGGTAGCTGAGAATCTAACATCCAAACCTGATTAACATAGCTTGCAAGTTTTCTTCATTGGGCAACATTCATGAGTACTATCATCTGAAGAGGCAAAAATATTTAAAGACTATCCTGTTCATGCAGGGGCTTGTTATCACAATTTTTCGACCCAGTAAAACTGGGATTCATAATAGTTCATTTTTCCATTAGACTCTGTTTGGGAAAGCTCACTTGTACTCCGTCGCTTAGAACTCAACAAATAGATTGTTACTCGGAAAGGGCGAGGCGGAGACCACGGTTGTAGTAACTATAGCCAGGCCTATAGCCGTCACGGCACGACAAGCGGCACCACCTATCACCATTGTTCCAGCTACCGCCACGAATCACGCGACCAAAACCACTCGAAGGACCTTGGGGGTCCGTCTGCGCAGAACGATTGTAGCTTCCATACCAATCAAGACACCACTCACAGACATTACCGCTCATATCATAAAGTCCCAACTCGTTGGGTTCAAAAGAGGCGACATCGCAAGTTCCATCATCACTGTTGCCTAAATAACAAGCCACTTCATCCAAGTTGTCACTGCCACTATACTGATAGCCGCAACTTTTATTACCGCCCCGGGCGGCAAACTCCCACTCTGCTTCCGTCGGCAGACGGAAGGACTTTCCATGAAGCTGGCTGCATATTTTTCTGTTCAGTTCCTTTATAAACTTCTGGCAGTCTTCCCAACTGACGCTCTCTACAGGTTTTTCTTCCCCTTTGAACCTTGACGGATTATCTCCCATTACAGCTTTCCACAAGGCCTGAGTCACTTGGGTCTCACCCATGTAGCAATTCTTGGTCAAGGTTACCTTGTAGGCAGGCTTCTCGTCATCATACGGTTTTTCCTGCTCGGAAGTAGCTCCCATTGTGAAAGTTCCATGCTCCACGAGAATCATCTTGAAACTGACATCTTCAATCTCGAATTCCAAAATGTCAGAATCAATACTGACAGATTCGGAGTGACCACCAATAGAATGCCCACATCTTGGGCAGAACCTGCTGTCTAAGGGCAGGATATACTTTCCAAAATCTGGGCATTGCTCATTTGTACAAGCCTTAAATTGAGGGACTATTCTTTGTCCAGTCACAGGACAAAATTGAAAATTATCAGGATGATCCTGAGCACAATAAGGGCATTTCATGTTATGTCTATATATTTTTAAAAATACATATTTTCTTCGTTCACTTTTTCATTAGCCCCTGTTTGGTCGGCTTCCGCCGACCTTACCGAGACTAATGGAAAAGCTCACTTGTATTCCGTTGCTTAGAACTCTACAAATAGGTTGCTACTCGGAGAGGGCAAGACGGAGACCAATGGCGAGGAAACAGTAGTGGGGACTGAGGCCGTTACGGTACGACAAGCGGCATCCCCCAACACCATTGCCCCAACTACCGCCACGAATCACGCGGCAAGACCCACTCTCAGGACCTTTGGGGTCCGTCTGCGCAGGACGATTGTAGCTTCCATACCAATCATGACACCACTCCAAGACATTGCCGCTCATATCATAAATGCCCAACTCGTTGGAGTCAAAAGAGGCGACATCGCAGGTTTTATTATTACTGTTGTCTGAATAACAAGCCACTTCATCCAAGTCGTCACTGCCACTATACTGATAGCCGCAACTTTTGTTACCGCCCCGGGCGGCAAACTCCCACTCTGCTTCCGTCGGCAGACGGAAGGACTTTCCATGAAGCTGGCTGCGGAGCTTTCTGTTCAACTTCCTTATAAACTCTTGGCAGTTATTCCAACTGACACACTCCACAGGTCTTTCTTCCCCCTCTAACGCGGACGGATTATTACCCATCACAGCTCCCCACAAAGCCTGGGTCACTTGGGTCTCGCCCATGTAATAATCCTTGGTCAAGATTACCTTGTGGACAGGCTTCTCGAAATCATATGGGTCTTCCTGCTCGGACGTAGCTCCCATTGTGAAAGAGCCATGCTCCACGAGAATCATCTTGAAACTGACATCCTCAACCTCGAATTTCAAGATGGCAGAATTCATACTGACAGATTCAGAGGCCCCACCAACAGGATGCCCACATCTTGGGCAGAATTTGGCTTCCAATGGCAGGATTGCCGCCCCAAAATCGGGGCAATCCCTGTTTTGACAAGCTCTCTTCTGAGGCTCAAGCTTTTGGCCTGTCTCCATGCAAAACTTGGCGTTGTCAGGATGTTCCTGACCACAATAAGGACATTTCATGTTATGTCTATATATTTAAAAAAATACATATTTTCTTCGTTCACTTAGAATTCTACAAATAGGTTTTTACTCGGAGAGAGCGAGACGCAGGCCAAGATTGTTGTCACTGTCGTCTGAACAGCTGAGATCACGGCACGATAAACGGCAAAAACAGTCACTATCGAACCAGCTACCGCCACGAATTACGCGGTTATACCCGCTCGAAAGACCTTTGGGATCCGTCTGCGCAGAACTATTGTAGCTGTCATACAAATCAAGACACCATTCTTTGACATTGCCGCTCATGTCATAAAGTCCTAACTCGTTGGGTTCAAAAGAGGCGACATCGCAAGTTTCATCATCGCTGTTGTCTGAATAACAAGCCACTTCATCCAAGTCGTCACTGCCACTATACTGATAGCCACAACTTTTATTACCGCCACGGGCGGCAAACTCCCACTCTGCTTCCGTCGGCAGGCGGAAGGACTTTCCATGAAGCTGGCTGCGAAGCTTCCTATTCAGTTTTCTTATAAACTTTTTGCAGTCATCCCAACTGACAGTCTCCACAGGTCTTTCTTCTCCTTCGAACTCTGACGGATTATCTCCCATCACAACTTTCCACAAGGCCTGGGTCACTTGGGTCTCGCCCATGTAGTAATCCTTGGTCAGGGTTACCTTGTGGGCAGGCATCTCATCATCATCCGGATCTTCCTGCTCGGAAGTAGCTCCCATTATGAAAGAGCCATGCTCCACGAGAATCATCTTGAAACTGACATCCTCAACCTCAAACTCCAAAATGTCAGAATCCATACTGACAGATTCGGAGATTCCACCAACAGGATGCCCACATCTTGGGCAGAACCTGCTGTCTAAAGGCAGAATATACTTTCCAAAATCTGGGCATTGCTCATTTGTACAAGCCTTAAATTGAGGGACTATTCTTTGTCCAGTCACAGGACAAAAATTAAAATTGTCAGGATGCTCCTGACCACAATATGGGCATTTCATATTATGTCTATATATTTTGGAAAACCATACTTTCTTAGTTCACTTTTTCATTAGTCTCGGTAAGGTCGACTCCCACCGACCTTACCGAGACTAATGAAAAAGTGAACTTGCACTCCGTTGCTTAGAACTCAACAAATAGGTTGTTACTCGGAGAGGGCGAGACGGAGACCAAGGATTTTGAAACGGAAGTCGGGACAGTAGTCGTGACGGCACGACAAGCGGCATGCCCTAACACCATAATACCAGCAACCGCCACGAGCCACGCGATGAGATCCACACGAAGGACCTTGGGGATCCGTCTGCGCAGAACGATTGTAGCCTCCATACAAATCAAGACACCACTCACAGACATTGCCGCTCATATCATAAAATCCCAACTCGTTGGGTTCAAAAGAGGCGACATCGCAAGTTTCATCATTGCTATTACCAGAATAACAAGCCACTTCATCCAAGTCGTCACTGCCACTAAACTGATAACCACAACTTTTATTACCGCCACGAGCGGCAAACTCCCACTCTGCTTCCGTAGGTAGACGGAAGGACTTTCCATAAAGCTGGCTGCGAAGCCTTCTGTTCAGTTCCTTTATAAACTTTTGGCAGTCATCCCAACAGACAGTCTCTACAGGTTTTTTCCCCCCTTTGAACAATGACGGATTATCTCCCATCACAGCTTTCCACAAAGCCTGAGTCACTTGGGTCTCGCCCATGTAGTAATCCTTGGTAAAGCTCACCTCGTGGGCAGGCTTCTCGTTTTTCCACGGCCCGTGGAAAAAGTTTTTCCACGATTTTTTCTGCTCAGAATTAGCTCCCATTGTGAAAGTTCCATGCTCTACGAGAATCATGTTGAAACGGACATCCTCAACCTCGAACTCCAAGATGGCAGGATTCATACTGACAGATTCGGAGGCCCCACCAACAGGATGCCCACATCTTGGGCAGAACTTGGCTTCCAATGGCAGGATTGCCGCCCCAAAATCGGGGCAATCCCTGTTTTGACAATATTTCAATATAAAGCTGTAACCGTCTGATAATCAGTGCTAATCACACGATTAACAAACGACGGGAAACAATACAGAAACAAAATGTCAAAGAAACAATATTTTCGCATTTTCCTTGTTTCCTATTGTTTCTTTGGTTTCTGTTGGTTGCATTTTAAGGCTTAGCTGAAAAATTCATCAGTCTATTTTAACCGTATGCTACCTTCAAACAATCCCAACTGATTTTGACGGAATCATTGATATTGTCATGCAGACTAAAAGAGAGAGAACCAAAGAGTCGTCTTGGTTTGCGGCAATAACAATACCATTTCGTACCTATGCATCAGTTGCCATACTGTTGCAAAGGTACATAAAATTCTCCATATATATACTTTACTTTGGTTTAGCCTATATATAAAGGCTAACCCGTAAAGTGAACTATTCCACATAAACCATACGGACATTTGTAGAGTTGCAGCCAAAAGAGAAAATGCGCATAATGCTTATGCTACCTTTCTCTTTTCGCTGCAATCATCCCATTTCACACCCTTATCCCCACATTTACAAAAATCACTTCACATATATACTTTACTTCGGTTTAGCCTATATATAAGACTAACCAAGTAAAGTGAACTATTCCATATAAACCATATTGCCATTTGTAGGGTTACAGCCAAAAGAAAAAGCTGCGCATAATGCTTGTGCGTAACTTTCTCTTTTGGCTGCAATCGTTCTGGTGTATGGTTGATATTCCATTTTTACACCGACCACCTTTCTTTTCGCTGCATACTTGGGGACTTGTAGATAATAATTGTGTTGCAAAGGTACTTCTCATGTCTTCTGCCTTGCAAGGTCTGCGCCTTGCGGTTCATCGGAAAAATCTCCACCTCGGTTGACACTGAGGTTGTATTTTACCATGAAACCTTGCATGCAGGTACATGAGACCTTTTGAGGCAACATAATTTTATCAAATCCCCAAGTAGCTGTAGCTATAAGAGGGAAGTAATAAAACTTAAAAACAAATGATTATGGCAAACTTATGTGACACACAGTACAAAATCACAGGTGAGAAGAAAGCCGTTGCCGACCTGTGGAACACGCTTCAAGAAATGAACGTAAACGAAAAGAATATCTGGCTCGGTGATTTGGCGAACCATTACGGCATCGACTACAAGGCAAAAGGTTTTTCCGTTCGTGGTGAAATCTATTGGGCGGAATATGAAGAATATAGTGACTATGCCTAGCTGTCGTTTGACACAGAAACGGCTTGGGCTGCTTGCAACGACTTCTTCGATGCACTGAACGAGAAGTTTGAGGGAGCATTTTCTATCAGTTATCGTGAAATCGAGTGCGGTTGGGGCATTTTCTGTGTTCACGACGAGGGAGAGCATTTCCCCGAAGAATGTTGCGTGAGTGCGTACGGAGAACCGTTTGAAGCAATGAATGAAGAACCTTTTGACACCGTGGCTGACGCAATAGAGGTATGGTGCGAGAAAACCAGCATCAATCGTAGCGAACGCTCTGATGAGGAGATGCTGGAATACATTGCCCAATACGAGTACGAAGACGACAAAACATTCTTCTTTATCAATAAGTTTGAGTTTGAATAATATTATAGGAGGAACAAAATATGATTGATTACGATGAGTTGGACGGAATAGTAGGTTGCTATTGCACCTTAGTTTATCCGTATCGAGGACATTCAGAGGGTACGGTTGTTGCCGATTACGGACAAGAGGTAATTGTTCGGTTGAATAATGGCAAGGAGCTGACCGAGTATCGGAGTGACGTACTGATATACGAATAAAATCTAAATGAATAGCCTGCTCACATTCCGTGGGCAGGTCTTATTATCCAAAGCAACAGCCTTTTTTATCCTAAGAGATTTTGACAACGCTTGCCTGCGTCGCCTCTTCCTTTTATACTCATATCTGTCAATCCATTCGCCAAACGCAAAAGCGAACAAAACCGTCTTATACTTCAGGATGACATTATTCTCTTTTTAATGTGGCTGCAGCATATTGCAACTCCACTTTTCCACTATACCACTTGTTACGTGAATCATGCTTGCTCGATGTGCAATGCCAATGCTTACATCTATTCATTATTGTACTTGTACGTCTCAACTGGAGTTTCCCTTTTTTATGTCAGCATCAATGTGCTCTCCGTCATGGCTCATGTTGATGATAAATATCTGTAATGGTTCTCTCCATTCTCCAGATACGGCTGCTTTGATAACTGCTTTATACTCCGTGGTGTACGTTTTCCACAAGCCTACATTCCGTCACTTGTTGTTCATGCGCCTTTTCTGAATTTGTTCTTCCGAAGCCACTCATTTTTTCAATGCAAATTTAGCGTGATGCTGCGATAACTGCCATTATCTTGTGAGGTCGCTTCGCTGTGACCAATAAAATAGTCGATAATCTTCCTTTTTCTACTAACCGCCAACAGAAAACGAGTATTATAGCCGATTTTCATGGTGCTTTCCTCATGTGCCACATCTCTGCTTTGGGTTGCATGTAAAAATTAAGTTTAACTTCAAAAGCAAATTCAAAATGAAAAAGATCGAGAACAACTTCACAGTAACAGGTTTCGTAGGCAACAATGCGGAAATCCGCCAGTTCACCACAGCAAGCGTAGCCCGCTTCTCATTGGCAGTAAGCCGTCAGGAGAAAAACGGAGAGGAAACCAACCGTGTATCGGCTTTCATCAGCATGGAGGCATGGCGCAAGAACGAGCACACCGAGTCATTTGACCAGCTGACAAAGGGAACACTCCTGACAGTTGAGGGTTATTTCAAGCCAGATGAATGGATTGATCAGCAAGGCACCAAGCACAATCGCATCGTCTTCATCGCCAACAAGTTCTATCCAGCTTTGGAAAAAGAGGAACCTGGTGCAAAAAGCACTGAGCAGCCTACCACTAAAACAAAGAAGAAATAGTCTTCTTTCTGACCTACAGACAAGGCGGTTTCGACCGCTTTGTCTTTTCTCATGTTTGCATATTCCACTTTTATCAAGTCCTTCTCCTCTTGTACATACTACGTACCTCCTTTTATAATCAGTCAGAAATATTTTGTCCCAACAGTCTTGGCTTCCGTGGCATCCACAACGGATGCTACTAAAGGCAAGACCATTGCGCCAAAGGTATATGCGGAAACACACTTGCCGCAAACGCCAAGAGAGTTTCCTTAACGCATATACCGCATATTTCCTGCTGTCCTATCTTTTATATGCGGATAAACCGTAAGCTGATATTCATACAACTACGTCCCACACCATAAGCGAAACCGCACATACTGTTTGTCAGAAAGGCTTATCAGCCACTCTTCCAAAGGCAAGCATGCACAGATTGTGGTTTGTTGACAACGTGAAGCGGCATATGCCGTTTTCATGTCGCCAACAAACCACAAACAGTACATCGAGAAGCTTGCTGGCAGTAGCGCAGTTTCACACCCACCCTTTCCTCTTTTATAATCTTCATCACCCTTTTTCTTTTTACAGTATTATACTTCTGTTGTAGCCATATTGGTTTCCTGTCAGCTTTGCCACTTCGGATATTTACCGCAAAGATACAAGTTGTCAGGCATACGTCAAATCGGGCATCTATGGATGCTTCCGAAAAATCTTCCTCTGTATGTGCCATATAGAGTGTATTTTTCTTTTCAGATTTGTCTTAATGCTTTCCAACTCCTTTGAGTGGCGGAAAAATATCCCTCGGACAAGCCGAAAGGCTCCGAAAAGAGGGAAATAAAAAATTCCAAGACTATGGCAAAGGTAATAGACGAGAGTATCAAAAAACAACTTAGCAAGAGGATGGATTTCTTCTTGAAGTATTTTCCCGTAAGGGTTCGTAATGTTGGTGAGGATGCAGTGGAAGCACGCCAACTGATATGGGCTTTCAAGGATGCACGTGACAACGCTTTTGAGAAAGTGGCACAAATGACGGCTACACACCTTATCAAGATATGCGGTGAGAAGATTAAAGACATTGTGTTTGTGTGCGTCCCTGCAAGCACGCAAGACAAGAATGAGAGCCGTTACGAGGCTTTTTGCAATCGGGTAAGCGAATTGTGTGGCATCCTTAATGGCTATGCTCATGTTTCCGTTTCGGGTGAACGCCTCGCAGTGGATGAACACAGAAAGGATAAAGAAAAGACGCTCGTCAAAACACAAGTGATAGAGTTTGACGAAGATTTTTTCAAGGGCAAGGACATTTATGTCTTTGATGATGTGGTAACAACCGGCGCAAGCTATGCACTTTTCGCCAATCAGTTGGAAACATTTGGCGGAAACGTATTGGGAGGGCTGTTCTTAGGTCGTACACACTACAAATACAAGAAATAACATGGAACAGACTTTTTACATAAAAGCCAATTCGGTAGCTTTCACGGGACATCGCTCAGTTCCCGAATACAAGAAAGGTGAATTGATAAAGAAGCTGAGGGGAAAGATAAGATTGCTTTATGCAATAGGCATAGGAAACTACTATTGTGGTATGGCTATCGGATTCGATATGCTTGCAGCTGAGGTGGTTCTATCGCTAAGGTCGGAATTGCCATATCTGAAGCTTATCGCTGTTGTTCCGTTCAAGGAGCAGTCAGCGAGATGGAATTACCAGGAGCAAGCAAGGTATAAAAGATTACTTTCTCAATGTGATGATACTATTATGTTGAGCAAAGCCTACTATAACGGCTGCTTGTTAAGACGCAATGACTATATGCTTGCCCATTCATGTGGCTTGATAGCGTTCTTTGATGGCAAACCGAAAGGCGGTACGTTTTACACTTACCGAAAGGCAAAGTCATTGGGAATGGATATTATAAATCTGTTTTAGTTCATAAATTCATCTATGGAAGGTTCTTCGTCGTGAGATGCGGAGCCTTTTTCTTTCGACTTACCCTCATGTAGGGTTTTTCTGACAGTCCACGCACTGTGGACATCCACTTTTTTAGTTCCAACAATCAGGGCATTGATTGTCGTTCCACCTTTTTCAGCGGTCTCGTCTGTAGTCAGATGCCTTGAAACCGCCCCACAATGCACGAAGGACAATTTTGAGAACGTAAAAGACAACAAAAAAGATAAGTAAATCTTTCATAAGATGAATTTTATTAGTTATTTAAAACGTTATATGTTATACAAAGGTACGAATATTTATTGAGAAAGATGAATTTTATACGTTAATATTCAATAAGTTAGGCTTGATTTCTACAGTCGTCAAATCCTACTATAAGCCAAATCAGGCAATTCGGTCTTTACCAAATCGTATGACTCTTTTATCCATTCTTCAATCATGTCGTTAGGGAAAGTCTCCTCAATAAAAATGTCATTCCAATGTTTCTCGCATATGTGGTATGCTGGAGAAATGGCGTTGTATCGTTCACGCAGCTCTTTACCACGCTCAGGCAACAACTTAACAGAAATGGAAGGGATAGGAGCTTTTAACCATACATACAGGTATATGTTTCCTTCCATATGGAAAACCAACAAATTTTCTCCACATGGCATCGCTTTCTCTGTGTTTGGTAATGACTGACAGTAATCTTGTATCTCTTGAATGCTCATTGTTGTTTTTATTCTTTTGTATTATCGTCCTTGGGCTTCCTTTTTCCAAGGGGACCGCTGAAGTTACCACGATTGAGCTTCACCCCATACTTGTTGAGTATGCGGAATATGGAGCTTCTACTCTTAAAGCCGCATACCGAATATATGTCATCAAGCGTATGCCCATTGTTATACATGCTTACAATCATATTCTCACGTTCCGCTTTCTCCTTGGCGGTAAGCGTTTTGAACTTTGTGGGTTTCATATGTTGCTGCAAATACTGTACATGGGCTTCTGCACGACGCAACACCATTACTTCTTCTGGTAATGCTCCAAACATTTGTATTATTTGCATGGTACTTGTGTCGGGGAAAAGTTTATCAGCTGTATCAATTCGGTCTCTTATCGAAATCAAACGAATAACCTTGACACGGCAATACTCGAACAAAGTGGATAGTTCACGTAGCCCTTGTACTGCATTGCTGAACTTAGAGACAACCAACTCGTCACCTCTATCCAGATTTGCCAACAGCTGCTTCCATTGCGGGCGCAGTTTCTCCTGTGCCGTTTCTTCCTCGACAATCTGTACACATCCATAATCAGACATCCAAGCCTTGACTTCGGCCAAGCTATCATCATGCGATGTACAATATATGTAACCTACTTTTGCCATTCTTTTCTATTAGTTTTGGAAAACAAATGCAAAGGTACTTGTTTTCTCCGTACTTCAATCATACTTGCAATGAAATTATCAAAATCGCACTTGTATCTCCCGATTTTCCTTCACTTGTTTTCAACACAAATGATACTTGTAAGTATGATATAGAAATATGCTTAAAGTTTAGTGGAAATGACTTGAAATACAACTATGTATGCTTATATTTGCAGCGTTTAATTCCAATTTACAAGAAAAAATAAAGCATCATGCAAATGAACATACACCACTTTCAAGTACGAAAAGGAACAAGTCGTACAGCTCATAAGCCAAGTATGAAATCTGTTCGTTTCAACTTTACTAAACGCATCACAGCAGCATCTGCCGTTTTTGCAATCATACTTGTGTGTACATCATGTGGTAGCAGCAACAAATCACAATCGTACAAGACAAGCCAAGAGGCTGTCAACGCCTATAGTTCCTATCTGTCAGAAGTTAAGAACAAAAAGGACCTGACTTCCGACAAACTATTTGTGGAAGTAGAAAAATGGCGAGTAATACGAGACTCTGTTGTTGCATGTCTACGCAATGATACCACGTCAACCTTACACCAGGACTGGCATCAGACCTATCAGGTGATTCACGATTCGTTACGGAAGGAGTTCTGCCGCGTCGTATTAACCAAACCACGTACATACAATGATGTGCTTCAGTTGAAAGAGGTTGCTTCATCTTATATGCAGGACGAGGACTTGAAACAAGCAAGAATTGAGGCACAGCCTTTCTTCGATTCATTGAACGCAACCCCAGTTTACGGCATCACTATGGTAAATCTGATGAATCGTTACCGCAACTTCTTGGCTCATGTGCAATCAAAAGGTATTCACAGCAAGAATGACCTTTTGGACTTTATCAAAGAGGAGGATCGGCTTTTCCGTTCAGTACTATCGCATCTCAGTGAAAGTGACAAACAGAATATGCAGGACATCATTCAAGAAACCGACAGATGCTGTCTGCAAGTCTTCCGCTCAGCCAACCATAAGGAGTTGTCGCACCGTGATGCTTTAGTGTACATGGCTATGCGTACAAACCGTCGTCTTATATTGAACGCAGCCCAGTGTATTACTGATACCAAAGCTGGCAAGGTAAAGAACGAGAGAATTGCCCAGGCTTATCTTTGGATGTTGGTGCAGCCTTACACTTCCATTGACGGTTTGAGTTTTGCCATATTGTCGGCTAAGGACAAGAAACTCATTTACAAAGTTGCAGATGAAACACCTGCTACTATCGACAAACTGGGCAAGATTCTACGAATGGACAAAGAACGCACGAAGGAACTTCCTGCACTCTTCATGAAAATAATCGTCACAACTTTCTAAAATTGATAATATGCTTAGACACTTCTACAATGAATTCATGGCATTTGTCCCGTTGCAACTACCTCAGTTACTCAATGTGGCGACAATGGAACAACCGCAGTTCTACAATGACTACGTGTTACTTACATTTCCATTGTCAACACCGATTGATTTGGAGGAGGTGATGGATATACTGGAGGATGACATGGAGCTAATCATGTTGTATCATCATATTCCGTCACAACACACCAAGTTTGGACATGCCTCTTGTGCTTATTCCAATCCTTCTTTCGGACAGATGTTCAAAGTAAATGTGATGACTGACGGTAATGAAATGGTGAATGCCGTCAAGGTTACTATCTATGACTCACTTGAAAAAATGTGTGCGGATGTCAATCTTGATATGCGTTTACATTCCAAAAGCGGACTCTTTCGTTACAAAAGAAATGACAGTGAGGTACTGATGGACTTTTTATGAGAAGTGATATTTACTGCCGTATAGTCTTTCTGATAGACGAGCACCATACTTGGATTAAGGTGGACAATGCCAATCAATATGATGTGTGCGATGTCAAACTTGCAGAACGTCGGGTGCCATGTGTATGTCGCACATTAGCATTACGTTCGCTTTTCCGTTATGGTCAATACCCCAAAGGTTCCATCTGGCAAATACCTGAGAGGGAACTTGACCTGGCATTGAACAAACTTCGAAAGAACAATAAAGGTTTTGCCAAACGGCTAAAGCAAGGAGCTGAACATATCAGTTATAGTGATGTCAACGCTCTTGTACAATCAGCTACTTACGGCATCATCAATCTTGAACTCTCTGATTATTGACACAGCAATTATTCAAACAATCAATTATGACATGGATTTTACTTCAATTGTTTTTTCCACTACTGCTTCTCATTGTACCAATCGTGTTGTACAAAAGCAGTAACAGCTATATGACAAGGTTTTATATAGCCATGCTCCGCAATAAAGCTGCACGTAGACTGTACTTGCAGACATTGCTCATTGTACTGATGTTGTTCCACTATATTTATGTCAGTGGACATTTCGGTGAATTTGGAGTATTGTTCTCCACCATTCTCTGTGGTATACTCTTCTCACATAAACGTGCGGAGCGTTGGCTGCACTTGATGAAAGCACATCGGCAACTCTATTTCAGGATGGCGGTGCTATCAATGGCTATGGTAGCCATACCGCATCTGTATACAATGGCTGTAACTGTTGCGTTTCTTCTTTTGGCTGCTACGTTTTATCCGTCTGCTTCCATCTTGTACGAATGGAACGACAAGGAAAAACAGGAAAGATGGAGAGCGGACACTCGTGCGCTTGCCGAACATTATTTTTAACTCATCACTCTATTGTGCCAGAAGATGTGGATAATGGCACTACTAATCAATCCACAGCATTATTCAATAATACAGACAAAACAACATGAAGCATAACAAAGAAAAACCTATAACCGTATCGGTTGACATCGGTTTGTTCCTATACCTTCAGGAAAAGGTATGTGAACGTAAAACAAAGACGGAAGCCTATTGCAATTTGTTGAAAAAGGCATCTGAGAATTTCGTATCTCCCATTTTGAAGAACCGCAATCAAGAGCTCAACATAAACCAATGTCATGTGACCATAACAGACCTGTCGGTGGAATGGCATTGGCATCGCTCCACTGTTCGCTCATTTCTGGAGACATTAGAGGAATATGGTCAGATTGAAATCATCAGGCTTCCCAAAAGTTTTCTCATTACAATGCCTGTCGGTATCAACAGCAATGCCGATACAACCGCCACTGAAAACTTTGTACTTACCAACAAACTGCAAACGGTTCTGTCAAATTGGGAATCGGACAACATGTCAACTTTGGAGGCTGGAGAGAAATGCATGAATCTTCTTAAAGGGGACATTAAGCATTTCACCGAAGTTTATCAGACGCAACAGACAGATGCTATCGGCAATCTTCAGCAAGCTAAAGAAGCCCATTTTAAGATTGCAAAGCAGCAGTATCTGGAAAGTATGGCTATGGCGGCATACCGCAAAGTCATCCGTCGTTCAGCAAACAGTTCAACAGATGCAATGGTTCAGTTCTACGACAATGACCTTGACGGTGACTCTTCTGCTCTTTTAGAGGCATCACAAGTGCTCGCAGAACTGCTGATATACGGCATGTCTTCGTCGTTGACGAATGAAACATCGCAAACCAAGGCGCAGTTCCGCAACCTGCTTGACGCATATCGTTCTCTTTTAGCCCAATCCGTTGGACATGCAGACCATCTATAGTTTGCATAACTCGTTATAGTACGTTACCGTCTTGCTATTATACCATTCCAACACTCTTATACCACACCGGGCTTGCCCAGTGTCCAAATAGAGGGAAGTAGAGGTAGCCTAATACCCCATGCATCTGTCGATGATGGGAGGGGTGTCCTCTTAACGGCAAGCCGGGACAAAATACATGTACAAACAAAAATATAAAAAGATATGGCGAATAATGCGAAACAGGTTATGGACATCCGTGTTTCCAAGGGCATAACAGTGGCACAAAGCAATGAGCATCTGCGCAACTGGACGGAGAAGGGGTGGAACCATGCAACGCAGACGGGTAATTACGACCCGACTCGTGAACATCTTAATTTTGAAATTGTCAAGGGTGGCTTGGTAGCTCCAATCAACAAGGCGAAGAGCATTCCAGAACGTATGGCTGAGAACTTACGTGAAAGAGGCATCAAAGATCCGAATGATGGACTTTTGGAGCCCAAATACCGAACTGTCGTGAATTGCATTTTCGGTGGTTCAAGAGAACGTATGCACGAACTTGCGTATGGTACGCAAAAGGTAAACTTCGAGCATGGAGCAGACAATAGTCACATTCAACGATGTGAGGACATAGAGAAATGGGCAAAGGATGTTTATTCCTTTGTCTGCGAAAAATATGGAGAAGAGAATATCGCTGCATTTATTGTACACTGCGATGAACTGAACCCTCATATACATTGCACTCTTTTGCCGATTAAGGATGGACGTTTTGCGTTCAAGAAGCTCTTTGCAGGAAAGGACAAATATGAATACAGTGCCAAGATGAAGCAACTGCATAGCGACTTTGCAGAGGTTAACGCAAAGTGGGGAATGTCCAGAGGAACTTCTGTTGCAGAAACTGGTGCTCGCCATAGAAGCACGGAGGAATACCGTCGGCATCTGTCTGAACAATGTACAACTATAGAGCAGCAGATAGTGCAACACAAGAAAGCTCTTTCAGACCTCAATAAGGAGATTGACATTGCACGGCGAAGAGTTAAAGGACTCTCTTCTATGGTGGAAAATCTACTTAGGGAGAAGGCTGAAAAGGAGGCACAGCTTGCTAACTTGCAGCAACAGATTCTTGAAGGAAAAGCAAATCCTGAAGCATTGAAGGAAGCAGTTGCTAAACTTGAAGACGAATTGACCATTGTACAAAACAAATTGGCAGACAAGCAAGAGAAACTGCTGATGGCTCACCAACAGCTTGAGGAACTGAAAAGTGATATGACCGACATTCAGCAACGTACAGACGATTTGAAATCGGAGGCGCATGAATATGCCCGTGATGTTCATTCCAAAGTGGACAGTCTGTTGAAAGATGCATTGCTTGAAAATCTTGTAAACGAACAACAGCACAGATTGGCAATGCTCAACGAGGTCGATCTGAAAATGTTTGATGGTTCTCTTCTTCAAGACCTTGCAGAGCGAGGAACAGAAATCATGCATTGCGCTACACTTTTGTTCCTCGGTATGGTGGATAATGCCACAACTTTTGCCGAAGGAAATGGTGGTGGCGGTAGTAGTAATGATATGAAATGGGGACGTGATGGTGATGAGGATAATCGGGCTTGGGCAAGGCGTTGCATGATGATGGCATGCAAAATGATGCGTCCATCAATCGGCAAGAAACCTAAACGCTAATCGGCATGGTTTCCATTTCACTCCTTTTCTAATGACAAAATTAAATAAGAACATGAGAAAGAAATTTATACTTATGCTTGCAGTGGCGTGTACACTGCAGATGAAAGCAGGTGTGCTATCCACTTGCATGGATTCCACCAAAATAGAAACGAAGTATTGTACGAAGAGCTTGTCTTTTGGAAGTCCGTCAAATGAAGATGCCGTTGCTATTGGTTCTTTATGGTCAGACAATTGGTTTGTTGGTGTTTCTGGAGGAACGAATGCTTTCATCGGTAAACCATTAGGTTGTGAGGATTTGTTCGGACGTATCAAGCCGACATTCGGATTGACATTCGGCAAATGGATTACGCCAGCTGTCGGTGGTCGCTTATATTACCAGGGTATGCAGTTCAAAGACTGTAATATTGCCATTCAAGACTATCAGCATCTTCATGCTGATTTTATGTGGAATGTGCTTGGCAACAGATACGGCAAACAGGATGAAGTCCGTTTGGGTATCGTTCCGTTTGTTGGTGTCGGTTTGCTCCACAATAAGAGTAATGGACGAAAGCCTTTTGCACTCTCTTACGGCATTCAAGGTCAGTATCGTCTAACGAAACGACTATCAGCTACTTTGGAGATTGGCAATACGACCACCTTTCAGGAGTTTGACGGCTATGGAAAAGTCGGCAGATTTGGTGATCATCTGATGTCTTTGACAGCAGGATTGTCCTTCAATATTGGTAAAGTTGGATGGAAGCGTATCGGCAAATCTGCTCACACGGATGTCGAATATGCCTATTCTAATCATTGCCCAACTGCCAATAGTAATGTTGGTGACCACTACACTCGCAATGACTACAGCGGTTTGAATTCTCTTCGTGCAAGATTGAACAACAAGCGTTGGGACGGCAACACGCCTGTCCAAAATGATAGCACTTCCTTGTTCGATCGGAATGAACACGGAACCTCTGGCTATTTTTCTGAAATGCAAAATGGCAATGTTTGTATTGGGACACCCGTTTACTTCTTTTTTGAGCTTGGCACAACGCAGCTTGTCACTCCGTTGCAGTTACTGAACTTGGACGAGATTGCACACGTCGCCAACGAACATTGCTTAAGAGTAAAGGTAGTCGGGGCAGCTGATAGTGCTACTGGTTCGGCAGAAATAAACAAGAATCTTGGTACTTCCAGAGCAAAATTCATTGCCAAGGAATTGAATAAGAGAGGGGTGACATCTGATTGTATCACTCTTATAAACGAAGGAGGAATATCCGATTATACCCCAAACGAGGCAAATAGGCAAACGAAAGTGATGCTCTATCATAGATAGGCTTTTATAAATTCATACGACAAAACAATCAATTGCAAGAACAGCCGGCTCGTGATGAGTCGGCTGTTACCATATGGGGTCGTTCTAGTTTATATTTCACTTCGCATAAACCGTTTTGCCATTTCTTTTCTTCTTTGCAGCATTTCGTCAAATTCATTGCCAAGTGTATTCAAAATGTCTTCCGCAAGAATGTGCATTTGAGTGGAATAGACATCAGGAAGCCCATTGTACTCCTTATAGTTGGCTTTACTGTTCGCAATGGCGATACGAATATCTGCAAATGCGTTAATTGGATTGATACCTCCTGGCACCAAGGCATCCAACTTTTTCTTCAGCCATTGACTTCTTTCACTCAGAGGTTTTTTCAATCCTTCATCCAAATATCCTTTCGGCGTATCGAATTTATGGTAAAACAGCCAAACTTCTATTGAAGGATTGCTTACTATCCATGTTGCCTGTCGTATCTCATCACCCTTATCAAACATAGCTCGTATATCAGCCTCAAACTCGTCCATGTCTTGAACAAGGTACAATGTATCGTTAGCATCGATACCGAAACTGTCTGTTTCTGTTACGAACCTTTTGTTGAAAAGGTATTCCTTTGCAAGCTCGAATATTTGGCTTGGTACAAGACCTTGCCCTTTCTTGGAAACAAAGGCAATTTTCAATCTTCTGATATGGCGGTCTTTCATCAGCATTTTGAAATAATCCTTCTCTCGCTTGTCGCCACCCGAAATGATGAAGACAATTTTAGTCTCAATGGTCGCCTCACCTTTTGCGTAGTCTGAAGGCATTTTGCCGACGGACAATGAATTGTCTTTTTCTAAAACAGCTACTTTTTCCGTTTTATTGGAATGCGCCTCCATATCCTTGACAGCAACAATCTTGGAATATCGCAATTTGTTTAAATCCATATCTCATGCGATTATAATGTTCCAATAAACGGTATGGCTCCAAACCTTCCGTCAAGATAGCCGTTCTCTATGGATATTGTCTTATGTATCTTGAAATCATTGAGTGAATACATTTTGGTACATCCTTCCACTTTTTCTACGAACCACACTTCATCGGGTCTCAGAAGCTCTTGCTGATTGAGCAAAGCCGTTTCATGGGTTGTATAAATCAACTGCCCATTAGACTTCGACTCTCCGAAGAATTTTACCAGATTCTTTATAAGCATCGGGTGAATGCCATTGTCTATCTCGTCAATCAATACCGTTTTTCCATTATTGATTGCAAAATAAATGGCAGGAATCAGCGTCAGCAGTCGCAATGTTCCAGTTGATTGTGACATTACATCCATATCACAAACGGATCCGTTTCTGCCTATCTGTTGGAATACAAATTCCCGAACAAGACGTTTACCGTCTTCTTCCGTTACTGTAAGCATAGGTACGTCATCTATCATTTTTGACAGAGACAAGCCTTTGTTGGTCATTATATCAGCGACCTTTCCTTCTTCCTGACTGACATTCTTCAGCCATTGGTCAAAGCTTTCATCCTTTATATAAAGGCTCTGTATGCCTAATCCTACTTTCGTGAATATTTCTCCGACAAAATTCATCATGTCGGCATTATCCTTGAAATGCTCTATCAGCCAAGGTATGTCTCTACTGATTTCTACCACTTCAAGTTTTTCCAAAAACCATAGGAAAGCATTCCGCATATGCTCGTCCTCTGTCAGATGCAGTACACCATTTATAGCAAGTACAGATCCAAACGGATTATCGGCAATTTGTCTTTCAAGAATTTTCTTGATGCTTTCTACAACTTTGGCTTTCTTGAAGGCAACGCTTTCTCTGTCTCTCTGAAAAACGACATGGTTGCTCTTGCCTAATCCGGAAAGCAACAGACTCTCTGACTTTACGCCATCGATATCTATCTCTATGCAATAGATGTAGGCTTGCGAATTGTTTTCAAATTCAACGACCATCGTGATAGGCTTGTTCTCATCTTCCACAGGCAATTTGAATCTGTTGTTAAGATACCAATTGCGCATTTTCTGTGCGTCCTTACCAGTACTCATCGTGGTCGTAAATTCTTTGATGAACTGCATACCTTTTATAAGGTTAGACTTTCCTGCGCCATTGGCACCGTATATAGCCGTACTTTTCAGCACAGGTGTAGCACCCTCACCATATACATGATTAGGGAATGTTTCCCTTTTAGGATTGGGAAACAAATCAAATGCCGTTTCTTCTGCAAACGACTTGTAGTTGTCTATTATAACCCTGTATAACATAACTTTCCATTTTTGTTTTGTACAAAATTACTATATTTTTATGAGAATATGCTATGTTTGACGTGAAAAGTTCACGTCAAACCCTAAAATTCCACCTTTTTATGCCTGTTTTATGAACTTTTATCCATATTAGCCTTGCATGTCGCTCTATTTTTCTTTGCAAATTTACTGCGTCCAGTCAAGCGTCAAGTACTGCTATGCTAATGTGCGGTTGATTTAACGACAACCTTCCCAAATCGAAGATATTGGGTATTCCATTAAATCTTTCGCCATTTACTTGCCTTTTTTTCCTTTGTTCACGCCGTTCTGTATTGCACGAAAAATCTATCCCGACAAGCAAAGCTGATAAAGGCTTTAAAATAAGGGAAGAAAAAGATACTGATGTTTAATGCAATAAATAGATTGAGACAATGAAAGCGACTGAACATTTCAAACAGACAATCAAGGCGTATTTGGACGAGAGAGCTAAAAACGATGAACTCTTTGCCGTGTCGTATGCCAAAGAGAACAAGAACATGGATGACTGTGTGACATTTATCCTAAACCAAGTAAAAAGAAGCAAATGCATGGGACTAACCGACGAGGAGGTGTATTCTCTTGCCGTACATTTCTTTGATGAAGAAGACATCGAAATCGGCAACCCTATTGCCTGCAATGTGATTGTAAACCATACCGTTGAACTCACAGAAGAAGAAAAGGCACAGGCAAGACAAGAGACGTTGAAAGAATATCAAGCCGAGCAACTGCGCAAGATGCAGAAACGTGCCAACAAGTCGAAGACACCCAAAGCGCAACCCGAAATAACAACTCCCTCACTCTTTGACTTTTAAGCGTATGAAACCGAAAACAAAATTAGAATACAAGGTCGTGGCTGCCAATGGGCAGTTACAGCCTATCGGACAGGAACCTGTTGATTGGGCTTTCAAACATTGCGTAGAACACATGGCTTTCCGTACTCCAAGCGGAATGACAACTTGTATGGACTGCGGTCACCAATGGCGGAACGATACTAATAATAAACATTGCCGTTGCCCACATTGTCATACAACATTGGAAATCAAGGACACACTCAGAAGAAATTACAAAGAAAAGATATATTTCTCTGTGATTGACATACAAGATGACTTGCAGTTGCAGCGTGTCTTTCGGTTTGATGTGACATTCCACAAGAAAAAGAAGCCTACGCAATCACTTATGGAAGTGGCAAGAGTATGGATTGATGAAAACGGCAATACAGAAGTGACAGGTCTAAGGCGCACAATGGGATGCTATATGGACAGTTTCGCTTGGAACAGCGAACTTGAACTACGGCAATACAAGGAAGCGTATCTTTATATCGCTGATTGCTATACCTATCCCAAGTGCAAGGTAATTCCAAAGTTAATCCGTAACGGACTAAAAAATTCATTTTTTGACATTGCCCCTCAAAAATTGATGTCTTCCTTGCTGACGGATAGTAGAATTGAAACCTTGTTGAAAGTGAATGATATAACAGCATTGCGTCATTTCGTTATGCATAATGATGATTTGAATTTCTGTTGGGCATCATACAAAATCGTATTACGCAATGGCTACCATATAACAGATATTCAAATGTGGGTGGATTACATCCGTATGTTGGCGAGAAACGGAAATGACATTCACAACGCACATTATGTATGTCCTACAAATCTTAAAAAGGAGCATGACAAGGTACGTGCGAGGCTCAATGGTATTAAAGAGCGAGAAGAAAGAGAACGGCAACGAATAGTAGCAATGGCTGACGAGGCGGCATTTGAGGAAATGAAGCGCAAGTTCTTTGGCTTGTCCTTCACTGACGGTATTATTGTCGTAAGTGTTTTGGATAGCGTGGATGCCTATTACCAAGAAGGAAATGCCTTACACCATTGCGTAGGACAATGCAAATACTACAAAAAGCCCAACTCACTTGTCTTGTCCGCCCGAATTGACGGAGAACGCATCGAGACCGTGGAATTGAGCCTTGAAACATTCAAAGTGGTACAGTCTCGTGGCATTTGCAATTGCAATTCTCCTTATCACGATGCCATTATCAATCTCGTACAAAAGAATGTCGGACTGGTCATGGAGAGAATGACTGCATAATAAATTCGTGTTGCAAGCTGACCTCATTATGGTTGGCTTGCAATACCCAATTAAAACCAATAGCAATGACAACAGAACAGTACATAAACCGTTTATGCCGTAATATTAAGGCAGAACGCTTTGTTTGGGATAAATATCTTACACCGCAGATCTATTTTGGGAAGGAATTGTGTGTGACACCCTTACACGCCTCCTATGGGCAAATCGGCTACACGATACATTTCCCATATTCACGAGAACCGATGCCTAAATTGGAATATGATTGGGAATTGGACGTTTTAACCATTGACGAAATGGATTGGAAAGAATGGCTGTCACAACCCGAATAATCGCAAAATCCAAGATGCAGTACGAACAAGTCTGCATCTTGGATTTCATCTTATACTTTATCCTGGGAATGTGTCTGCTTCCTTCTTGCAACCACGTTTCTTGGGCATTTCGACATCTTTTTATCTAAAGCGTTAGCCTTTTGTAATTCCAGTGTAGATTTCTTCCGTAAATCTCCATGTATACAGATATAGGTCTGTGCAATATTCTTCGTCCCACTCTTTATACTTCTCCAGGTTCTATTTTTATCGACAGCCACATAATACGTTTTCTTGTCCATTTTTATAATCATTATACCTTTTATATATAGGCGAATGATTATCAGACACATTCCGCATCACTTGTCCGCACTCATTTTTCTATGCAAAGTTACTGCATTGAGTGAACGTCAAGCATCGCCTTTGGGCTAAGCACTTCGGAATGGAACGGCAGCCTTCCCAAATCAAAGATATTGGGTATTCCGTTCAATTCCTTGTCATTTGCTTGCCTTATCACTCTTGTCATGCAGTTTAGAAATGCACGAAAAATCAAGTTCCCGACAAGCGAAGCTGATAAGGCTTCAATCAAAGGGAAGAAAATAAATTTCAATTCAAACGGATATGAAAGTAAAAAGACTGACAAAAGAACAAGGTAAGCGGTTTGACATCTGCCGTTTCCCTAATTTCCACAAGACAGGCAGTGTAAAATGCATGAAAAGCCTTTATTATGGCAAGGACGCATTGTTAGTACGTTGTGGTGATTATATCTACAACGTGACAAGCGAACCGAACATTTATGAACAAGCAAAATAGTATTGATATGACGAACAAACTGATTACGCCTCAGTTTATGGAGGCAATAAAAAACTTTCCTCTTTACTCACAAGAGGAAAAAGGCAAAGACGCTATTTGTGTGGCTGTATTTACCATAGGACGCATCAGATGGTTTGTTCTTGAAGGACAGACTGAAGGAAATGACTTTATGTTATTCACTATTGTATGTGGATTGTGCGAAACGGAATACGGCTATGTGTCAGCAAACGAATTGGAGAAAATAGAAATTGATGGCTCCAAGTATGGGATTAATGACAAGTTCCATGTATGTCAGGTAAAAGGTTTTACACCAACCAAACTGAAGAACATACAAGACAATGAATTGCGTAGCTTTCTTCATCGCCTTTACTCAAAGCCCCAAAAGAGCTAATTTGTTACATCTGCCGTAGGCTGTCCGAACAGTCTACGGCACAAAAACTATCACAATATGGAAAAGATACAAGACATGGTTATCAGTGTAGCCGAAAAAGAAGGTTGGGTTGTCACTATCGAGGAACAGAATGAATTACGCATCACTTTCAATTTTGCAAAGTTCACGCCCAAAGGACAGGATTTCTCTTTCTCTGCCAACACTTTTGACAATGACCACGATGTGCTTTTGGAAAACATCTTTGAATATTACCAGGACTACGACCCCGACTATGAAGCATATCTATGGATTGGTCCGAACGGACACGGACAGAATGGTGCGCCATACCACATTGCGGACATTGTGGAGGATATGAAAGCTGCCGAAGATATGGTGTTTCAGTTGCACACGGCACTCAGTAACGCTTTCAACGCTTAGACCAAACAAAAGCCAGCCGTAAGGAGAGAACAATAACTTCTCCCTACGGCTGACTTCTCTTATCTGCGGAACGTAGCCTTTGCCACATTCTCTTCTTCCGCGTTTTCCTCTTGTAACTGATAGTCAGGCAACTCACAAAGCGTATTATACACGTCCTCGATATTATCTGCAAGTGACAAGCTGTGGTCGTAGCTGAGAATATGCTGCACTGCCAACCCGGCATTGGTAACAGTTCCGACCTCAAAACTGTCGTGCTCACGGTCGTATTGCAGATGCAGCACATCCCCATTTGGCATTTCAAAGATTGGAGCTTTGCGCTTTGACAAATCAGAAAAGTCTTCTGCAATCATCGACTTTGCCACCTCTTCTACATCCTTTGATGCCTCAGAAGGCAATCCGTATCGAGTAATACTGTCACGAACATCTTCCTCTGTCACCTTGCGCATCACCTCATAGGTGCCGCCCACACTACCATTATATACCACAGCGTAATGGGCATCGTCTACCAATACATCGTCACCACGGTTCTGCACGGCACTCTTATACGTGTGTTCCAAATCAATGGCGTCGCCTTGGTCATATTCCTTTGCCTCTTGCAGCAGACGGTCATAGTCACCTATATCTTTCAAACTATCCAATACACTTGTGTCATCGTTACTCTGCAGATAGGCAACGGAAGCGTAATATGGTGCAACAGTCTTATTATCTGCGACTTTCTGGTCTGCTTCTTTTACAACATCCTCCGTTTGTGCTTCTTCCAGTTCGAGCGACATCTTATCAATATGTTGATTGATAATTGATGTCGCTTTCTTCACATCAAGCAACGTGGTCTTGATAAACTGTGGTGACTCTTTCAAACTTTCCAGCCACGACTTCAAATAAGCTGCACTATCTTCTTTGATATGTTTTGCCATTCCATATCTTTGGGCGACAAGCGCACTGCCTAATTCTGCCACCAATTCCTCACGTGCATACTCAGATGAACCGAATGTTGTAGGTTTGAAACGGTCGAGTACTGTCTCATGTCCAGTCGAGTGTGCCATCTCATGAAACAAGGTTCCATAGAACGATTCTCCATCCACAAACTGTTGCTTCTCTGGCACTACAATCATATTCTTGCTAATTGAGAAATATGCATTGTTTCCATATTGTGGCTTGATGGGACAAATCCAGCGGTTGTCCTTAATCATTGCATCGATAGGAGCGAATGAGAATTGTTCGCCTTGTTCCTGCACCGGTTTTACATACTCTGTTTCCAACTTTGTCCACATCTCGGGACGAGCTTCCTGCAAGTTGGTTTGCTGTACATTGAAAACTCTATAGACTTGTAGTTTCGGATATACATAATACTGCTTCCGTATTTCTTCCGACAGTTGACGGTAGTCATCATATTTGATGCGTTCCTTGGTGTCCTTGTCCACGCAGGTAAAAGTGGTTATAAAAACAGGAAACGCTCTCTCACCCTTCAACACAGACACACGTGGCAATGCCTCTCCGTTGGCATCCTTTTTCTCCGTATTGTTCAACCGCTGCACACAATCGAATGTACAGAAACGAGGTATCTTCCAACCTTGTTTTTCGCACTGAAGGAGCAACATGAGAGCGTTCATACCGTTATAATCTCTACCATTAAGGTTCTTCGGCCATTGCAGTGCACCATCTGTAAACCATGGCTTTTTCCAGTCTTTGTCAATGCTTTGGATTTTTTCTATCATCATCTCAGCAAATAGGTCCAAAGCTTTTTCCTCACTGCTCGGACCATCACTGGTTGGTTTGTTGTATTTTGCCATAAGCGTCAAGCATTAGGGTTATACGGCTGTGGTACGTATTCCGCCAATTTGTCCACTTTACATGAGAATGTTAGTCGGTCGTTATAGAGTGACAATTCCAGTTCGCCCTTAGCCGTTATTCGGCATCCTGGTACTAACCACGCCTCACGCTCCTTGTTGAAACGGACAAGTCGTACCCAGATATATTCAAAACCGTTTTCTACTTTAGCCGCTGAATAAGCTGAAAACATTTGGTACGGCTCACCCTTCTTGCTCTTTTTCTCGTCGATGGTTTTACCTATCTTTCCACGGAACTCCAACTGTCCTACAATACTGTCTTCCTTTACTGTTGTATCGGTATTGACAGCTGTTGCGTTCATGTTGTAATACATGTTCTCACCATGTTTCCTGGGGATAAGCACACCGACTGCTTCTATGCGCTGTCCCGTCACAATATTGCCTACTTCCGTCAGTGTTCCATCCTTCAACACGCTAACTTCAATTGTTTTATTGATTCCGTTCTTGGCAGGGATGACCACTGCAACACTAAATGTTACGAACGGCTTCACTTCTTTATTCGTGCGACATGTGGCAGCTTTGCTCACCACACCGCAAATAGTTACATTACATTTCATCATAGTCTTATACTTTTTAAAAAGTTATCTCAATCATCACACTTCATTTATCTGTGCATGCTTTCGTTGCGTCCCTGCTGTTCCTGCATTCCTTGCTCAAAATTTTGCGAAGCCTGCTGACTGATGACAATGCTGTTTACCATTCCTGCTACTCGCAACCGTTTGGTCTCTTCGTTCAATCCTTGGGCGTTCAAGGTGGCGGACAGTCTGCTCAATTCTGCTGATGTCAGTTCACGGCTTACTTTGACATTGCCATTGTCTGCCGTCAGTATCGCACGACCATTGTCACCAATACTCAGACTGCATGTTTTCATGCCTGATACCAGTGAAGTCAAATCTACAGACCGTTCACTGACTGATTGACTGATAGCTGCCTTTTGTTCCTCGGCTTCTTTGTTATCTATTTTCACAGCCAATATCATCAACGATGAGAAAGCTGTCATTGCCATTTCCAAGATAGGGTCACTGCCAACTGGTAATCCTACACCGCTATCTTCAGACGACAGCAACTTCTTCATCCATGCATCAGGTGACATGCTTTCTGTATTGCTTGGCACATCGGTTTTGTATTTTGCCAACAGGTCATTGCCATTATACAAGGCTTGCTGTTTGATGTTGCCTTTTTGTGCGATTTCTGCCAGATAACTGGATGGATCCACGTCCCGACTTGTCCCGTCTGCTGCAATTGTTTTTACTCCAAAATGCAGATGCTCTCCTGTGGTTCTTGTTCCAGTATTGCCTGTTACACCTATCTTTTGTCCAGCTGACACGGCATCGCCCACTTTTACATTTACCTCCGACAAATGCATATAGGTAGTTTGCACCTTGCTGCCGTCCTCACGATTGTATTCCACCGTGATACTTTTTCCTCCTGCTGTATTCACATTCTGGTTGACGGCTACCACCTTACCGTCATTCTCGGTTGCTAATACGGCATCATGCTTACAACGGATGTCTATGCCTTTATGCATTTGCTGCTTGCTCTTGTCCATCGGATCTTGACGCATACCGAACGGAGAAGTGATGAATAGATAGGTTTCACGGAGCAAAGGGAATGAATACTTGCCATTTGGTCGTTTATCTTGTACTCGTTCTTCGCTTGCAGCTTGTCTTGGATTGTTCTCCACTCCGAATGACTTTCCTTGCGCCTTCATCTCGCTCATCACTTGCTGGTCATACTTCTGTAGTCCATTCAGTTCAATGATGTCCTGCAAATGTGTTGCATACCCCATACCTGATGCGTACCCGGCTTTGGCAATCCCTTTAGTCCAACCCTTATAGTCATCTGGTGACAGCTGAAAGCACTTGGCATAACGCTGATTGTTTGCGAGGAACTTGGAATGGTGCTCGTAGCTATCTGCCACAGAACTGTACTTACAAAACTTTTCATTGGGCTTATCATCCGTATATACCAGATATTCACCTCCGCTCTTCAACCACGAAGCTGTTGCTTTGATGCCAAAGTGATTATTTCCCAATCGTGACAGTTCACTCTCTCCATTACTGCTTTCCAATATGCCTTGCGCTAAGGTAACGGAGGCAGGAATGCCATAACGCTTCATCTGCTCCATAGCCGCCTCTGCATATTTGTCGGCGTATGATTGGTTCTTGCTCATTGTTCTTACTACTTTTTGTTATCCTTTTACTGTACTTAAACCTACCGCTTCATTCCTCTCGATGGTTCTACCAACTCTTTCACGTCCTCCTGCTTGTGCCGTTTGGGCTCTTCCAACATATCGCAGATGGCTACTCGTTGTCCTTCCCGTATCAGTTTGGGTAGGTAGGTGTCAAGGGCATGATATGGAAAGCCTGCCATTTCTTTGATATTGCCACTTGTTCGTCTGGTCAGCGTGATTCCTAATATCTCAGACCCTTTGCGTGCATCTTGATCGTACATCTCATAGAAATCACCAATGCGGAACAACAATAATGCATCTGGGTGCTTGGCTTTCAAGTCATCCCATTGCTTTTTTATGCCAGATGCTTTCTGTTCTTTCTTGCCTTGGGCTTCTTGTGCTTTCTTTTCCTCAGTTGCTTTTTCCTCCTTGGCTTTCTCCTCGGATTTGTCTTGTTTGTCTTCTTCCTCGTGATATTCCTGGTGTTCCTCTTCATGCTTCTCTGCTGTTCCTTGCTGTTCCTGCTTCACCTCGGTCTCCGCTTCCTGTTTCTCCGATGATGTTTGTTCTTGTTTTTCTCCAGCTTTCAGCACGTCAGCAAATAGAGTTGCTGCCAAATGGGTTTTATAGCTGTTTCTGTCTTCTGCTACCCATAACCGCTGCCATTGCTGTGGGGTAATGCATCGGGGCTTCATCTTCTCTCCGTCGATGGTTGCTGAACAAAGAATGCCATTTTCTTTGGTCTTGAATACGCATACACGTTCTATGCGGTTCATATCAATGTCCTGGTCATTGCTCCCGAACAGGTCCACTTTCAAGTCAGGTTGTACGGCTGCACGATGGTGATACTTGTTTGCCAACTCCATCTTTACTGCTTCAAAATTGTCCATCGACTGCTTCAGTGTACTAAAGAACTGGTTGATGTCAGCCTTGTCTGGATATATGCTATATCCGTTCTGTCCCTCGGGTTTGATATACAATGCCCAACGGTTTTTGTCGTCTTGTATCATTTGTACTTGACTGAACCCAACGTCCTTGGCTCGCTCTACAGCAGGACTGGCATCTAATGTGGATAGATGTTCTAATGACCAATTTTTCAGTCGGGCGATGTCCACTTGCTTGTCTGCAAAGTAACTGTCATCGGGGCGATACCCCAATGCTCCGTCAGGATTGTAGAAGCGTACGGTTTCGATGCCTTCACGTTCCAATGCTTTTTGGATGCGCTGCTTACTCATGCCCTGTATCTCATTGTTCACTTCCAATGAGGCTCCTGACGGCATAACCACGTCGGCTGTCTTTTTCTCCTTGTCGATGACCAATACGATGGTCTTGTTGTCTTTGTCGGGATGCTGTTTGATTTCATCCGCTATGAGATAGTGTTTAGGCAACTGGTCCATCAGTTCCTTGGTCTCTCGCTGATTTCGCATGGTGGAGTATTCTATCTTTTCTCCTTGCTCTGCCTTGCGCATCACTAAAAGGGCATTGTTTACGTCACTCTCTACAGCATCTATCAGGCAGGGATTCTCTTTCAGCTCACGAACCCAGTAATCTGTCAGATGCAAGCCTTCTTCCGACAATCGCGCTGGCAGTCCCAACTCCAACATTTTCACTCCTGAAGCTAATTCTGCCACCAATCGTTCTCTTTTTATGGCATCCTCCGATGGAGCTGTACCATTTTTCATCACCATGCCTTCACGTGCCAACCGCTGCTGATGTCCTGTGGCAGAGACAATCTGGCGCAATGTTTCTTGCACATAGTCATTGTAATGCTCAAAGTCTTTTTGGCGTGGCATATACACTGCATCCTTTTCCGTGTCATAATGTGCGACACCGCTGCCGTCCGTACGTATGGGTACCAGATTGTCACGCATTTTCAATAGGAAGTCATTGAAGCGAACATGCATGGCTCGCTCATCTCCTTCTCCCTGGCCTCGCTCCTCAGCTGTACCATAATCTGCCAACAGTTTTTTGTATTCTTTCTCATTGGCAAATGGCATTGTGGTCTGGTCAATGCAAAACAGTGTGCGTATCTCTCGATTGTGCACACCTTTATATTGCTTCTGCTGTTCTACATCCAATGCATGATAGTCGTTTCGACTGATAATATCATTTGGATTGTTACGATTGACGTATTGGTTCCAATTATAGAAAAGGAACGGTACTCCTCGTTCATGCTCCCTTACCGCCACTCCTTGTCTTTTTGCCTCACTGAAAGGCATAAAAAGGTTGGTCTTGCTACCTGACTTGTCCGAATGCAATGACATGATCAATGCATTGAACGGACTTACTGTCAATCCCTTGGGATAGAAACTTGGATAGGTCTTACCCGATGCGTTCAACCAATATCCTTTTGCTGATGGCGCACTGCCCAACGCCGTAGAGAGTAATTCCACTTGTCTCTCTGCAGCCGCTTTCTCAGCCTGACTATTGTCTTTCATATTGTGCTTTTATTATATTCTTATTGTATTCCTCTTGATCTGCTGACTGTCTCACGCTCCTCACGACCATTCTCATACTGCTGCATGGCCACAGATTGCATCTGCTCATTTTTTGCAAGTATCGCATTGGCAAGGGTATTCAACGGCAACGCCCCTGCCTGATATGCATCCACCACGGTTTGTGGCAATTGAATGGTACAGGGCACTCGGTCGATATGTACTATCAAACAACTGCCTTTTAGCACTGGATTGCTTAAATGTGGATTCAATGGCTCGTCTGCATATTGTCTGTATGCGACTTGTCGATTGCTTGCTGCACATCTATCTGGCACTGAGCCTTCATTGGCTTTCCTCTCCAATGCTTCATGCCCGGCTTTGTTTATCAGATTGGCTCCTCCCATACCTATCAATAACATTTTAAGTATCGGATTCTTCACGAACATTCCTGCCACAATACTTGCCAATGGTATCATGCTGTTGTCCATGTTCAAGGACTTTGTCTTGCCAGTAAGCAATCCTACTAACATATCTGGCAACATGGCGAGCACATAGCCAAGGTTATGGGTGATGTCACCGAAACCGTTTAACCCGAAATTAGCCAACAGTCCTTCCCATCCGTTTTCATTGGCTTGCTGTGGCTGTTCCGTTTGATCCTCATCTGATGATGCGTCAACAGATTGTGCTTCTCCTGAACCGTCAGTTCCCTGTTCTCTTTCCGTACTTTTGCGCTCTGCCTCTTTTTGTTTTGCCGCTTCTTGCTGAGCTTTTTCCTTCAGATAGTCATCTTCCTTTCCTGGTGCTACAATCAACGGAACGTCCTTGTATTTTGGATCCTTACGTATATCTTTGGGCTTCAGAAAGTCCGTATTTGGTGTAAACACTGGGAAAGGGGATTTGTTATTGCTGTTTGTTGTCCATGTCACAGGCTTGTATTTTTTTGTTGGTAACTTGATTTTATGCGATAACTGTCCGTTAAGCGTTTGCAGGAAACCTCCAGGTTCTTCAAGTTCATTGGCATGTTTACGGAAGCCGTTGAAGACATTGCTGTTACTGCCAAAGATTCCTTTGCTGATGCTTAGCTCCATTACCTGCTCCTTGCGTTGCTCCGTACTGCCAACGGTTTTGTCTAAGGCATATCCTAATGCTACATCGCAGCCAACGAACTTGGCGAAGGTTGTCCAACCATTAAAAGCTCCCATCGATACGGCATCTACTGCAGAACCTGCCACTCGTCCCGTAACTTTTTCTGTGTTACTTGGCTTATAGGCTTTCTCGCTTCTTGCCTCAATCTCTTTGGTTAATGGGGACTTCATCAATTCCTCAGTAAATCCCCAGATACTTTGCTTGGCTGCCTTTCGCATGATGTATTCCATCGATGATTTGGGTATATCATCCACAACCAATTTGTTGATCATCAAGTCTTCCATCCGCTGACCGATATATGCATATGCCAAATCGCATCCTATTTGTTTGGATAGTGCATCGTATTTTGTACGTCCGATTTGTTCCACCACGGCTTTACGCCATTCTGCTGACAACAATGCGAAGTCACGCTGCATTGCTTTGTCGTTTTGCATTTTCTCATTGCACATCCTGAGATAGTCCTCGGTGGTCTTGCTGTTCCACTCGCCAGCTGTGCGCACTGCTTGCCACCCCATGTCTATCAACATAGGATTGGATGATGCCATGATACCTGCCGGACTACGCTGATAGTCTGCCAGTTCCTTGACTTGCTTGTCGTTCAATGTCTTTCTGACTTGTTTCATTACAGACAAGACACTGCCTTCAAAGTAATGTTGCAGACTATATTCTATCTCTGCAAATCGTTTGCTGTTCTTTATGCTCATTGCTTTGTTACTTACAGGGTTTGGTTCAACAGTTGCTCTTTGGTCTGCTCTATCGCATGATGGTATACTTCCATCTGCTTTGGGAAATATTCAGTTAGCCATTCGTCTTTCTCTATGCGGTCAAGAATAAACAGAATGGCTTGCTGACGTTCTATCTCCACAGAACTCTCTCCGTTCTCATGATTGTTGAACCAGGCTTTGGTCCACCATCTTACTCCTGCGCGGTCGGGGTATACGCTGACTATTCTCGGTATGTCGAAGCTCTGAATGTCCACCTCCAAATTCATTAATGGATCAATGACTCCACTACTGCTCAGGAGGTCGCTGTGGACTTTTTTTTTAATGCTTCATTCAATGTGGATAGGAATACATTGTGGCGCAACGCCAAATAGTCAAGAAAATCCCCAATTAGGAGATTCTGTACCTTACATGCCAATGGCACACTTCTCTGACTGATACCCAACGGATTGCTCATGCTTGGCATAACCTCAAAGAAGTAGCGTTTCATGGCTCCCAACGAGAAAATGTTACGTAGCGATTGTTCCCGATGGGGCGACAATGCGTATTGGCCATGCCGTAGGTCATCCATATATAAAGGCAGATAACGCAGCATCAATGACTCGATTTCTTCTCTGTCGTTGTCATATTGTGTGGCGATGTTCATGTCAAAATCGTCAATGTCTATCGCCCCGATCCTTCCTTGATGTTTCAATGCTTTAATATTGCCATAAAGCATAGTCAGGAATTCCAACGGATTCAGCTCCTCTCCGTCGAATTTTACACTGATATGCAATCGGTCGCTGCTCAGGCTTACTGCTTGTCCTGCTACTACTGGCTCCCCGAAGTTGGCATACACATTGGCAAGGTGTCCGTAGATTACCTCGTATTTACCATATCGTATTGTTTGGTATATGCCGTGTATGCTGTCACTGCCAACTCCCGATACGGTGCCACTTGCCACTGCGGACAGAGGATAATGGTTGACCATAAAGTCCAGTCCGTGATGAAAGAACTTTTCTCCAGTAGATGGATGTGTCTGTTCTCCATATCCCAATGTCATTGCTACTTCTTTACCAGGCTGCTCCTCAAACGGCATACAATATCCGCTCTTGGACTGTAATATCATTTCTTCTGTATATTGCATACTTTTTCTTTTATCTTCTCATTCCTCTTACTTGTGTATCTTCGGCAGTGGCCACTGCTGCACTACGCCTTTCTCCTGCGCTACCACTTCCCATCACCTGATTGAGGTTGGCATTATTGCCCACCAGCATCATGCCGAGCATGGTTCCTGCTATTTTGCCCAACCATCCGAAACGACCAAAGATGAGATAAGCTGCTGCCACCAGTCCAGCCAGACTCAATCCCGACACTTTGCCTTTGCCGAGGTTACTGAAGAAACTGCCGAACATATCCAGTCCGTTTCCATTGAAGATATTGCGGAAGAACTTGCTCATGCCGCTCCACTTGCTGTTGATGTCGCCCATGGCATTGTTCATGCTGTCTACCGCTTCTCCTGCCTTGTCTTTCAATTCCTTTACATCGCTGGCTGTTCCTGCAATGGCGTTGGTTGCTTCTTCTCCGATAACGGCATCACTTACAATGCGTGTCACACTCTTGTCTGTGGTGAGTTTTTCCCAACCCACATATCCTACAGCTCCTCCTACTGTAGCTGTCTTTACCGCTTTGCCAGCGTGGTTCAGGGTTTGTGACGGATGAATCACAGAATTGCCTATAGACTTTGCAGAGGCTTTCGCTCCAGTCTTTGCGGCTCCCAACGCCTTGCCACCTACTGTTAATAGTTTACTCCAAAATGACATATTCTATCGTTTTTTGTTATTTCATTATTTATTTGGCCTCATTTCTGCCTTATCCGACCTACTATTAATAGCCTTACAAATCCCAACAAAACTTACTATGCCTACCTTCATCCTCAACTTAGAAAGGCTTAAAGAGGCTTATCTCAGCTTATTGCTAAGGCATCACGTTTCGTCCGGCTTGCTTCCATCTTCTTTTTGCAGCATTCACGATTTCTTGTTTGTTGGCTTTTTGTGGCTTTGATCCTTCGTCTATCTCCAACCATATATCACCCATACTTGTGTACTTCACTGCTTTTGTCAGTCGTTGCAGTTTCTTGTTCATCACTTTCAATTTCGGACGAATTCCAAACACTACTTCCATACGTTCTTTCTCTGTCATCTTATTCTTTGACAGACATACTGTTCGTATGTCATTCACGATTTCCACGCTGTTCAGTATCAACTCACGATAGATTTTATTGCGCTTGGTGGATAACGCTACGGCCAATCCATTACTCGGATGGGCATCCAGTTGCTTGATTAATCCACCCATGTTATTTGTGAGCTGCGTCACCTCATGATAGAATTCGTATACCTGCGCTGCATAACATACAATCGAACGAAACGAGTCAAGGTAGTTGTTGAACTCTCGATGCAAGTCTGTAGTTGCCTTCACTTCTTCCTTTGTCCAGATATGACCAGTGGTCATCATCAACATCACTTGTTCTTGGTTCTTCAACTGTTTCTCTGCCTTGTTGGTGTACATCAGTATCATTCCCGTCAACGTCGGGTCTGACTGGGCATAGGTTTTGGCAATGCTCAGTAGCATCACTATCACCACTGCTCCTATATATTTTACAACTCCCATTTATTCCATTGCTCTTTTGTACAACATTGTATTTGTCCTATCTTACTTATCCGTCCAATTCTGTTCATTGCATAAAATTTTTTATCAATGGCTTAGTCGGCATAAAGAGGCTTAGAAAGGCTCATTCACCTACAAACAGTCAATTACACGCTATGAATCAGTCTGCCTAAAAAGGCTCAATAAGGCTTATTCCTACAAAGGGTTCTTATTCTCCAGTCACTTGCGCTGCTCTTCGCCATCGCCCCATTGCTTGCCTTGCAACATCTGCATTGTTTCTGTCTATTATTCCTGCCGTAGCATTATTCCATACGTCATTGAATGTATAGTAGCGTATGCTCAGATACAACCGATGGAGTTTCTTACTGAAACTGCGGAGTTTGTCATTCAAAGCCCAAAGGGTCTTGCTTCGGTCTGCTCCTGTTATCATGTTCTCGTTACCTCCTTGCGATACGGCATCGTTCAGCAAGGTATAGACTGATACCAATTCTGTAGCTGTCTCAATATACAGGTTATTCATTGATATACTCGCAACAATGCCTTGCGGATTATTGTTGATAGCTTTGCGCAACTTGCCCAAAGTGATGAAGATTCTCACTCCGTCATCATATAGATGGGTACAGGCTTTCAACGAAGAGGCGTAACCGCTGATGTCTTTCAAATAGCTGTTGTATTGTTTCTGCCATTTGTGCATTTGATTGAACTCGGCTGCAATGGTATTCTGTAATATGGCTGTTTTCTTCTGACCATTGATCTGACTGTCTATCTGCTTTTCCAACAGTTCATTACCCTCTGCCAGTGCCATCCATTCCAATGGATTTGATGCAGTTACCTGTGCCTTTCCATTCATGGCTGTTCCCAGAGCTATTCCCATCACCAATATCATTCTTCTCATTTTTACCTCCTCATTCCTCCTGGTTTTCTTTCGTCTGGTACTCCCAATGGCTCGAATTCTCCTTCCAATGATTTGATATGCTCCTCACTTGGTTTGTCCAACAACACATCATTCCAATCTTTTGCCCACATGGGGATTGGCATGACTCTAACGTTGTCTGGATTTATACCTTGCTCTTTCGCAATTTGTTTGAATAGCTCCACAAATTCACGTCCTGCCTTATCGTTATCAAAGCATAGATAATGTTGAGCTTGCGGTGTGGCTTCCAACATTCCTTTTATCTGTCCTTTGGTTGGTGAACCGCCAGTAGATACGTATATGCCCTTACGGGATAGCTCGGGATTTTGCTTTATTGCCTCACGGTGTATCTGATAAAATGACATTGCATCATATGCACTCTCAAACCATCCGACACCACCTACACGACCCAAAGGTTCGTTCTTCAAGTTGGCTATCCACAGACCTTCACTTCCATTGCTGCCCTCGGCCTTGCCTTTATATGTGCTGCTTCCATCCATTCTTGGACGACCGCGTTCTTCCAGTCCGACAATGGTGTTGTCTCCCGGTTTGGTCAACGGAAAAGCCAAATTGGTATATTTCAGTCCGTCGTTCCTGTGTTTGGTCGCAAGAACAAAGTGCTTGTTAAATGCATACTGTGTATACAGGTCTATACCTCTTGGCTTGAAGTAGAAATAAAATGGCTTTTGGGTGTTTCTATCTCCAGTGTCAAACTTCAACAAATCATAGTCTTTTAATGAGAATGGCTTACTTGCAGCTTTTGGTGCCAATATCGGGTTGTAGTGCTCTTGCACTGGATTGTTCAACAAACGGTTGCATACCAAGTTTACCAATCTGTCCGTGGACATTCCTGCTCGATATTCGTCAAATTTTTCTGGATGTTCCTTGATGAAGGAGATTACATTATACAGTTTCTGACGTGGTGGCTGAAAACAGCATTGACCGTTGGGTGTCACCAGAAATTTATCTCCATGCACACGCCTTCCGTCACTGTCTGTCCGCACATACGACGGATAGCGCAATCCATCTCGTTTATTCAGGTGATAACCTGCATCCACGAGCACGTCTTGTATGCGCAATCGCTGCAAGAAGTCATTGTATGTCAAATCTCCGTTCATTAATATCCTCGTCGTATTTCTGTTATTTCCTGATTCATCTGTGCTTCGAAATTTCTCGCTGCCACCTCATTGGGCATATCTACTCCAGGCTTGAAGTAGGGGCGTGGGGGATGTCTTCCTTCCGTGCAATCTACATAGATTTCAGGATGGGGATGATGGCTCATTCCATGCGCTACTTCTGATGTTACTACGGCTCCTGCGGCTAAAGCTGCAAAGATTTTGGTTCCCAATCCTGTGCTTGCTTCAGGACGTGACTTCATGTCCACTTCCTTAAAGATGTTGGAAAAGAGCTTCATACGGTGATAGTCATCCACTGCCATAAACTTGTCATATTGTTTCTGGCTTATTTCATGACTGATGGATTCTCCGTTGATAATGGCTGTCATGCGGTATTTCACATCGCCCTTTTCTTGTTGCTTTGCTGATTGTCCCTGCTCTTTTGCTTGCTCGCTTGCTGCAACTGGTGCTTCTGTATTCTGTATCTTTTCGACATATATTTCGTCCACTTGCACCTCACGCCCGTTCTTTACTTCTCGGTACCAACCTTTACTTTCGTCCAATAGGTTCAGGTCTTGTCCATTTACCGATGCATCACCATGAATCTGTGGCTCTCGCTCCACAGTCAGTTCTTCGTCTTGTCCGGCTTCAGCGACTGGTTGCTGTCGTTGCTCCATTTCTTGCTTCACTTCTGGACGCACCCCTATGTTGATACGCTCTTTGCTGTTCAGCATATCCATGGTAACCTTGTCTGCAAAGTCATCTTTGATTACATTGTTCAGTATGTTCAGTCGTTTGTCTATTGGCATTTGCTTGATGGAGTTGTTGGTCAACGCTTTCAGCTCGTCTTCTTTCAAGTCATACACCATGTCTACATTCGTGGCTTTTGACTGGATGGTAAGCGTTTTGCTCTGCTTATCAATGATGATACCATGCGATGAAAGACATTCCTGCCATTTCTCGTTGGAGAAATAGACTGGGGATGTTATCAACTCCTTGTAGGGCTTGGCTGGTTCATTACTTCTTGGTCTGCTTACCACTGGTGTTACCACTGCTTGCAGATTTTGCAGTACATCTTGACTTACAACTGGCTGTTGTGCCTGTCCCTTATAATAGAACCCATAACCGCCTGATTGCAGTTCGCCTGGATTCATTCTTCTGTCCCAACGTTCTGACACCATTGGGGCTTGCGGATAGAAAAGTTGACCGCCAACTCTTCGGAGATGCCAGCCATCCTGCATTCTCGGTGTCCATCCCAAAAAGTGAGGAGGGTGCATACAATACCCTCCTGTTCGTCCATACTCACCAATTCCTACACGATACCCATGTAGTCCCATTGCTACACGTCCGTTGGCATTACGGGCATGCACGAAGTTTTTAGGCAGATAAAAGTCATTGCCTACAATACTCGTGAAGGTATTATAGGCTGTCTTGTTGGCATAGCTGGTTCCCCAGTCTGTCAATGCAAGCATTTGTTTCTCTGTGAGCCTGTATGTGAGCAACGGACTGTCATGTCCCTGCACTGCCAACTGATACCCATTGCCATCGGCAATAATGTGCGCTTGCATACCATTGCGCATAAGCAGATCACGCAACTCTGGGGACAAGTCCATCTGCCTTGGATTCAATTGTTTTCTTATCGCCATTCTTTTCTCGTGTTTTTAGTGATACTTCTACGCATCCCCTCGCTCCAGTGCTTCTTCCAACAATTTGTCTTTATATGCTACAAACTGTCTCGCACTGTCCTCGCAGATGCACAATCCCTTGTTTAAGCAGTACTGTGTGTATTCTTCCTGCCATTCCTCTGAGTAATGGTTGACATAATCCAACCAACCATATTCTCCTTTCTGAACTTTTTCTACCAGTACTTCCTCTGGATAATATTTATTCTTTGCCATTCTTCTTGTATTATTCTACTATTCTTTTTTAATGATGTCCGATTCTCGCAAGATGTCCCTCTCGCTTACGTGACAACTCATTCCACAACTCTTCCGTATAATCATCCTCACTGACATAGTCCAGATTACCGTCTTCGTCCATCACCCAACAGCCATAACATCCGAATGTGTATTTATCCCATTCTCTTTTGGTCTGCTCTTGCCATTTCCGGTCATCACCTTGGCATAGTCTGATACCTGTGCTTTCATTCAGGTCAATGCCAACTGTAACAGGGTCTTCGTCCATTACGAATGTAAGCGGTTCACCATGCTGGATGACTTTTACTTCTGCTGAGCTCAGGTGCATTTCTCCTGACAGTACTTGCAGGTTGCGACCAATGACTGGTGTGGGGGCATACATCACTTGGTTGGTCTCTGCATCCAACTGCACGAATGCTTTGCTCTGTTTCCCGTCAATCATCATGTCTGCAAGGATGGCTTTTCCTGACAGCAACTGCTTCTGTTGTTCCTGGTCATATTGCGCCAAAGGTGCTTGGTTCAGTACTGGATAGAACATTACGTCTACCTTACCATCTTCCATGCGTACAAAAGCGAAACGTGTTCGACTCTTAATAACATTCTCATTTTCATCCTCCACCTGTATGGGCAGTACTGGCGAACGTCTTCCCTGACCAATGTCTTCCAATACATGCATGGGCAGGTCTTCAATCATTTCTCGTGTCAATCCGTACTTGGCAAGTGTCTCATACGGCACTTCATGTTCTTCTATTCTTGCTTTCATATTTGATTGTATTTATTGATTTCCAACTGTGCAGCCTTTTGCCTTCAACGCAAATACACGCCACACATCAGCAAAATTATATTGGAATGCGGCCATTACAAGAATATCGCTCATTCTTGGAGCTTACATTTATGCTAATTTATAATTCAAGTATGATAATCAATGAATAATCATACTTGATTCTTATTTGATGTTATATTTTCGTTCCTTCAATCTTCGCAGTTTTGCCTTTCCTTTTCCTAATACTACTTTTGTCTACATGAAAAAGTTTTTATTGGTCTTCATAACTGCTGTCGGACTCTCTGTTTCTACAACAGTTCATGCTCAGTTCTACTCCGTAGATAATCATAATCGTCGTTACAAGGTTAAGGTCGTAACACCACATGCAAAAAAAGAGGCACCACTTTCTCGTGATACCTCTTCTATTAAGCAGCCATCAGTCATTGACTCAATGGCTACCAATGATTTTACAACAAATAAGCCTGTTACTGCAAGCTCACAAATCTCGTTTCCTCTTCAAAATATCTATATTACGTCACCATATGGCTACCGCAATGACCCATTCACTGCCAAGAGAAAGTTTCATAACGGTATTGACCTGCGTGCCAACTATGAACCTTGTTATGCCATACTTGATGGTATTGTAGAACGCATCGGCAATGACAAACGTTCTGGCAATTTCATTACTCTTCGTCATGGTAACTATACCATCAGCTACTGCCATCTCTCGCACATCCTCGTTCCACAAGGTAGCCATGTCCAAGCAGGTACTCCAATCGCCATTACTGGTTCCTCCGGTCGATCCACAGCCCCACATCTTCATCTGTCAATAAAACACAAACGTAAGTCTATAGATGCCAAGGTGTTATTGGACTATATCGTCCATTCCAAATAGCTCAAGATTTTGGTGTCAGGGTGTAAATCAGTAGAAAAAATTTTGGTATTAGGCGGTATTTTGGCAAAATAAATTTTGGTATTAGGGCATAAACACGCAAAAAAGATTTTGGTATTAGGGATTTCTTATGTACCTCAGATTGATTTCAACTCTATTATGCGTTATTATCGAGGTGACATTTTCATCATTATTATGCTGTAAATTGAAAATTATGGGAATTTTCTATTGAAAATCTTGGGAATTTTGCAATCCCCAACGGTTTTCTCTATTATCGATGTGTTTGTTTTACAAGTGGTGTCCACAGTCTTGTAAGCACCAACGGTTTTTCAGGTTTTTGTCTAAAACTAACCCTGTAGTGTAGCAGGTCATTATCGTTTTTTTCAATCCCGACTACAACTAAAAAGGCAGATGCCCAAGACTCTTCATCTTGCACATCCGCCTTTGCCTATACTCATTCTATGAAGCTACTTCTTCACTCCGTATATTTCATAATCCTTCTTTCGTCTTTCTACTATTGGAGGATTCTTCCCGTCATAGTACATATCAAACCATGTTGACGATTCTTTTGGCTTCATACTATCACTCAGCACAAAATGTTTGCCGTCCAATGACCGTTGCTGTATGTAATAATGGTATTTTCTATATGCCGTCTTGACAAACACATCTCTTGATCCCAAGAAGCAAATGTCATCGTACATCCTTATCTCTGCTCTTCTGTAAGTTTCACCATTGTTTCTTCCACGTCTCATATACACTCCACCAATCTTCAAGAAATCCAGGAAACCAATGGTGACAAATTCTGGCTTACGGGTTAAGCAGGTCATATTCTCCAAATATACCCAGTATTCCTTGCCTTGCTCCGTAAAATGAAGCAGGGCGTTGTCCTGCAGCTCTGCAAACTCATACGTTTGTTCTGGCTTTTCCATTGGTTTGTACAGTTCTGTGCGTACAAGGTATTTGCCTTCTCTGTTCTGCACTATTCTTATACCGTATGCCTGGGGGTATATCTTAGCATAACTGCCTAATGACTCCCATTTATCCAGCCAATTTCTTCGATAATATACTTGGTAATTGTTCTTCGTAACGCAGGTGACTCTCAGATTTGCAGGTTCTTTATAGTCAGCTAACTGTGTTCTGCATCCGATGTAATCTATTTTTATTTCTGGTCTGAAAAAAATTATGTACTGTTTCTTTTCCTCTTCAAACTGCTTGACTTCTTCTTCCCATGTGTTTCTCTTTTCTACTAATTCTTCAGCTGTCATAGGATGTAACATGGTATCCCAAGCCTTGCGCCATGCCAAACCTCCTTGCTCGTCTTCCCAAATCGACAGGTCTTCTATTTTCTCCTTGAACATGTATAGTCTGTCTGGCTCTGATGGCTGCACAAAGAAATTGCGGAACCGCAGCCCTTCGTCTGTCCCATTATTCAACGCATTCCGCAATACAAAACTGTTCTCGTCCATCTGACGTGTCTTTACTCTCGGATAGAGGCGCAACCCGTCTGTAGTGGAAAACTCCATAAAGCCATGTTTCTCGATTCTCGGACGCTTGAAGTATCGCACACCATTACGCAAGTCCATCCAGGGGCGTTCTCTGTCTATCTTCCGTCGAGAATACAGTTTGGTTATTCCGTATGCTTTCAGTTCTACCTTATTATATTCACATGCCAGCACTTCCTTGCCGTCCTTATCCACAACACCCGACAGACCTTCCTTGTTGCTGACTATCTCGTAGCCGTATGCTTCCTCTAAGTCCATACGTTGCCCCTCATGTGTCATCACGGTGATTAACTCTGTTCGTGCATCCGAAGTGATTCTATCTTGTTCGTTGCAAATGGAATAGGCTATGTTATATGGTCCTTCTATTTCCTCTGTCAGAATGCCTTTACCAGCGACACGTCCCTCAAACATGGCTTGCCAGTCTCTGTCATCTGACGGTAGACCAAACAAACGGTACAGCCCGACATTGTCTAATATCAGACAATACTTCTTGCCCTCAAACACACGCATGCCACGTCCTACTTGCTGCAGGTACTTTGCCAACGACAGTGTGGGTCTTGCCAACTGGATAAACTCTACATCGGGACAGTCAAAACCTTCACCAAACAAATCAACGTTCACCAACACTTGAATGTTATTTGTTTGCGCCAATGGAGTATCAGTCTTATCCGTAATATCAGCCTTATTGCTAACATCTGTATCTAACGGCTTAGTAAGGCTCAAAGAGGCATAGTTAGGCTTACTATCAATGCTTGTTTCCTTAAACCTTTCAATGATTGCCTTTCTTTCTTCAAGCGGTGTCTTGCTGCTTATCGCCACTGCATTTATGCCATGCTGTCTGTACGCTTCTGCTATATGTTCCGCATGGGCTATGTCTATGGCGTAAGTGATGCCTTTCTTGTTTGCTGCATATCTTATCACCGTATCGCAAAGCCTCTCGATACTTGGCTGCACATTCAGCTTCTCGCTCATCTCTCTCAGCGAGAAGTCTCCGTCGGCTCCTCGTTTCTTCAGCGAGTTCACCAAGCGCCAGTCCTCGCAGTCCTCTCTGATGGACATATAGTCATACAGCGATAGCCACCCATCGGCAATAAACTTCTTTGCTGACCACGACTGCAACAGCACGTCAAACAAGTCGGTGAACCCTCGTCTGGTCAGTCGGCAGGGCGTAGCTGTCAGTCCTAACTTTTTCGCTTCTGGAAAAGCATCCATCACTTCCTTATAGGTCTTCGCCACGGCATGATGCGCTTCATCGATTACTATCAATGATGGAATTTCCTCCATTTCTTGATAGTGTCTCGACAGCCATTGTATCGACATTACTTTTATGCGAGAATCATACAATAAGAGGGAAGGTGTAGTGCCAGAAGTAGAAAAGCTACTCATCATGGTTTCAAGCGTTTCTCTTATCTGTTCTACCAATTCACGCCGATGCACCACAATCCACACATACGGATTTTTCACTTTTCCCTTTTCTCTTTTCACTACTTCTGCAAGAAGTATCGTTTTTCCCGTACCTGTCGGCATCTGCACCATCACGGACTGACACGACCGAAAAGCCGCCTCAATCCGTTCACTCATTTCTCTTTGATAGTCGTATAGCTGAATATCCTTCATATCAACTTCGTCTCGGTAACCACATCGAGGGTATTTCTTTACGAGTCTTCGAGTTGGCATTAGTAATGTCAATCAGTATCAGATACCACTGTTCCTTTCTTCGGTGCTCTCCAGATATATAGTAGACTTTATTGGGTTGGTCTCTAAGTATCATATACAGGTCCAAGAACTGAAATATTCTGTCATTTGCCACGCATTCCCGATGATGCATCGGTATGCCTGCCATGTCTCTGTTTTTATAGAAATAATAGTTATAGCCAACTCTCAGCACGTCCATGAATCCCATCTTCTCTACCACCGGACGCTCATCAAATTCCTGCATGGTGTACAGATTTACCCACGTGGTTTTGTCTTCTCCTGCAAACACTACTTCTGCGATATTGTCATCTGAGAGTTTTACGCTCTTTAATCCTTCCAGAATGATATGGTGGTCATTGTTGCTGATGGCATACTCGTTGCGCATGAAATGTTCACAGACGTATGTGTCCTTACTGTTGTATTCCTTTCCTCTGTTCTTGTTGATAGCATAATAGGCGTATGTCACAAGGCATTCTTCTCCATTGATGGTTTTATAGATGCTGTTGCTCTGCTGTTTGCGTTTTTCCCCAGTAATATATTCTCTTCCATAGGTTGTCACGTCCTGCATCGAGCCTTGCGCATTATCCATATAGAGATATTGCTCCTTGGTGCCTACTGTCAGTGGTGACCATGGGTCTTTTCGTCCTACGTATTCAATGGCTTCATTTTTATTGTTCAGCAGGTAGTACTTCGTTATGTCACCTTCTGTCTGACTGACTAACTGCCAGTTAAAACGCATATCATCGTAGGTCTTATATATCCCATGCATATTGTCACCAATACGGATATAATTCCCATCCTTTATATAACCAAACTTTGTTTTTCGCATAATGTAATTAGATAATCGAAATAATCTTAAATGGCAGTTCCACAAATTATTATCTACGCATTAAATCAATTTCATGCGCTTTATCTCTTCCATGTTTTCCTTGATAAATTCACTGACTTTCTTGCCGTTGTTCGGGTATATTATGCTTATTCGGATGCTGTCATCCAACGCCCCATATACCTCGTCCACCAATTTATTGAATGGGCTATCCTTACATATATCCGGCAGCCATAGTATTACGTCTCCACGCTTTACGGTTACATGATAGTCCTTTATCAGATAGTGTCCCATCAATTCCCTTATCTTCTTTTCTATTTCAACACTATTCATTATTTCTCATAGATATATTTGATTCATCCGATATTCAAAGTTTTGCAATTTGGATCTTATAGAGTGATTTGCAAGCCCCAACGGTTTTTATTCTGTTTATCGCCGTATTTGTTTTCCGAGTGGCACTTCGTGCCACAGCTTTGCATTCAGCTAAAGCAGTCGAGAGTTCACTCTCGTAAGGCTTTAGCTGGATGTAAAGCAAGTCGAAGACTCCGAAAACAGATACGGGGTTTATCTCGGTTTTTGTTTATTTCCGTACAATGACTTAATCGGTTTTTGTCTAAAGCCCACCCATTAGCAGGTTTTTGTCAACCAACACCCACTGCCCACTAAAAGGGCAAATCCCCTCTCGGCACCCCATAATCCGTACAACTCTCCATTCCCTCAATCTCTTTCCACGCCTCATGCAAATAAACATTCACATCCTCAGGCAGTTTTCCTTCTTTCGCCAACTTCTCAAACTCCTCTGTCAAGTCTCTTATGGCATATTCTGGACTGTACATATCATCAAAATACTCCCAGTGCCTGTCTATCACAAAGTGTCTGCACATGGATTTCGTCAGTTGCAGGAACATCAATGCTGCCGCCTGGTATTCTCCAACGGCAAGCAACTTCTCGATATTCTTGTTCTCTTCCAACATCAGCTGCCAAATGCTATAACAATCCCAATCCACATTTCTTCTGTTGAAGATCTTCTGTTCATAGTCCTTGTTCAATGGTATCAACGACTTGGCTTCTTTCTCTGCCTCCAGCATCTGTCGTTCTTTCTCCCGTCGCCTCCGTTCAGCCTCTCTTGCAGCGCGTTCTTCTTCGTCATTCATCTCTCGCTCGATCTTCACTGGTTCTCCCGTGAATTTCTTGCTTGGTGCCAACATCTGTATATTGTTCTGCACTCGTTTGAAATCATCAAACCGTGACAGATGCGTAAAGATATATGTGAAGACCTCTTCTCGCTTCTCCTCGTTATTCCATGCTGCCACACTATCTACCAATGCTGCAAAACTTGCATATATCAGTTTGCCGATACGTAGTTTGTATTCATTTAGATAATCCCTAATGTCCTCCCTATATATCAGCAATGGCAGATGTTCGCATAGTCCCATGGCAATGGCATAAGCTGCGTCTGGCCGTCCTTTTGCCAACACTGCTGGTATCGATTTCTTCTCCCAACGTTCCAACAGTCGTAGCATATACATGAAGTCGTCTTTGTCATCAGGGAAGAAGGTCACCACTTGTTGGAAGTACTTGGCGTATGCTTCCTCCAGGTCTATATACAATCCCTTGGGCACATAGTCTATCTTCGGACGTTCCATACAGCTTCGCCTTCTGCGCACCTCGGCAGCTTCATCCAGTCTTTTCTGATGGGCAAGTCGTTCTTCCTTATCTCTACGAACCGCTTCCAACTCTTCTTGAAACTCTGCTGTCTGCATGGTCTCAGCACATAGCAGCTTGTCTATCTTCTTTGACAGGTATCTGCTCCATGCCTGATAATTGCTTTCATCCACGCAATCGGGGCAGGATATACCACTCATGCTCCATGTATTTTCAGACAGGTAGAAAATCATGCTGTATCTTTTCTTTTTACTCATATTCTAAATTTTTATAAGGAATATGGGGTGATAGTATATATGAAAGGGTCTTGACATAAACCATAAAAACCCCCGATAGTTGGCAAACCCTACGGGTTAAATCTATTTGTTTAAGGTTGGCTTTACGAGAGAAAACTCTCGACATCCACCCTTAAACAAATAGATTGGTGCAGCAAAGCAGCACTTGCCAACAATCGGGCAATAAACAGAAAAAACATTAGGGACATGTCTCAAACAATATAAAATTGAAACATTGGAGAAAGTAGTGCTAATGCTTTTCACGCATTTATCTCCCAATGGACAATTTGCACCCAACGGTTTTCTATTTTTCGCTGTATCTATCTTCCGAGTGGTTGTCACGTTTGCAAGCCCCAACGGTTTATCCCGGTTTATTGCCAGTTTGTTTTTCTGAGTGGCGTGTGCGCCACTACTGATGTGGGGCGGACTTTCCGTCGAGAGTTTACTCTCGTAAGGGAAGTACGAACCACAGCAGTAAGCCGAAGGCTCAGAAAAACAGACTGGTGTTTTTACTCCGTTTTTGTTTAACCCCATTCAGCAGTAGGTTTTCATCGGTTTTTGTTTTTATCCATCTCCAACAAGTATTCAAACCCAAACACAAACGTGTCTCTCTTAGCATCCCCATACAGAAAATCCTCAAAACTGGTAAATGAAGACTGAAACATCTGCCCATACAGCATATTGATCGTGTTAATATGCCAAACCATAGCATTTCTATATCGTTGCTCTGTACGCTTGTCTTTCATTACGAGTGTCAGGATATGGCATACTGCCTCCAACAGAAACTCATAATACGAGCAATGACTCTCTTTGTCTGGCTCAAAATAATCCACATCTTTACAGTGTAGCCTTGCAAGTCGTTCAAGAAGATAGAAAGCGTTTCCTGCCGCCTCCTCATCCTTGCCTTCTTCGTATTGCTTCATAAAGACTTCAAGCAATGGGACGTATGCCATAGCTGCCTTTTTACCATCATTCCACGTGCTCGGTTCTATCCAAACTTTGTCGATTTCCTCACGCATGGTAGGAGGGAACCCTATAAAACTGTAGTTCTTCCATGACTTCACCGTTCGCATGGCAGCAGGATACTTGTTAGGATGATTACATTTGATGTCTTGCAACATATGTCCAAGTGTCTCTGCCATACACTTGGCATGCATATATCGTTCTTCATCTGTCCCGCTGGCTGCATAGTCACAACAGTCTGTGTACCATTCTTCATGTGGAAAATCACTCTCCACTACATATTTACGGCTGTCAATGGCCTCTGACCAGTAGGTCAGGTAGCTGATTAGCACTTCATGAGGCAACGCCTTCAGCTCTTCTACGACTTTCTGTATTTTCTTGTCTACAACTAAATCGTAATAATCGCCTTCGGTGTTGTAGACGAAATCGAATGAGTCTTTGTGCATGTTTTATTTTGATTACATTATCCAAGTCTATTTTTTCTTATATGCCACTGATATAAAACATCATACCAATTCTGAAAGAATTCGTCGTACATTGTAAGCTTCTGATACTCGCCTCCTTGAAGCCTCATTAATCCTTCCTCTTTGACTAAGCGATGCACAGACTCATCAAACTCTTTTAATGAATGGAATTGTTTCTGCAATGGCACTCCAACATCTTCAAAATCCGTAATTCCTGCTAATTCTTGTATCATTTCGCTATGTCTGTCATAGTAATGCATATTGTTGGAAATATGGATATAATCACCAACTTCAAGGCCAAGTATAGCAGAGAAATACTCTTGTATAAATGTAAAATTAAAAATATTCACAGCACTTGCACCCCATATAATATCGTTAGAGCGCATAGTTACTATAAGATTTAGTTTGTTTGTATCAGGCTGTTTGATAAATTGAAGCATTCTTGTACATGGAATATCATTGGTTCGCTTCAACAAATGATTTTCGTCAAAACAATCTTTCATTGGGTCTCCAATAGATATTATAGCACGCCTCGTGTTCATTTCAGCTTTGAAACATTCTACTACATACCTAAATTGATCGGCTTCATCCTTTCTTTCTGATTGCATTGTTGGTGACACATAGTCAGTTATCAATCCATTATAGTGCCTGAACCTTGGACCGTATCCTCCTCTCATCATCACCTTATCATCAGAGAATTCATTCATTCTTTCAAGATAATAAGTGATAAAATCCATATCATTTCTGCCTGAAGCTAACCATAATGACTCTGCATACGGCAATGTTTTAAACCATTTCCTTTGAGGTATAGTAATATGTCTAGCGCATGGATTCTTGATTTTAAACATATAAGGTTCACTCAATTCATAGCATGTGTTTCCACGAGTTTCCCTTTTATGGGCTTCACTCAATAGTAATCTACAACTTCCTGTTAGAAAAGAGTTAATTCCCTCGTATTCGGCTGTATACATAGTTCATGATCTATTTTTATGTTCCACTTGTCCGGGAATACAAAACTAAGAGCTTTATTACTCTCTTTGTATTTCTGTTTAATCCTTACATTGTCAACCTGTAGTTGTGGCATCTTTTCTCGCAGATACTTGTCTGTTTCGCAAAAACAATTTTGCAAATCCAACAAAGTTGGTGTGTGTCCTGGCAACGGTTTAAATTCGTTGAATCCATACCGATTCTGAAGTTCACAAAAATTATCCTTTACATACACTATAGCATCCTCATAGCAAGAACCATAATATTTAAAACACTTTTTTATTCCACGAATTGCTCCTATTCCTGCTTTAACGAAAGAATCTTCACTAAAATTGATATAAGGAGAATAATTGAAATCTATAGCATACTGATATGCAAGGAAATCTCCTATGAACGAACATCCACGAAGTTTGTTGTATATAGTCTTCAATGATTGAGCGTCTACAATATCATCCAATATATGGCCGTCTATGATTTCTTCTTTAACCATTGTCAGCCATTTCTCATGTTTACTTTTTAGATGATTATATTTTGAATGGCTGCCAGTCATCATATAGGCATTATTAAAAATCGGAGCTATTTTCTGCCTTTTGGTTAATAGCTCCGATATTTGCTTTACATCAAAATTTGATATTGTTATTTCGCCATATTCATTTATGATATACTCCCATGTTTCGGGCTTGTTGAATATTTTAAAAACTAATATACGTAACAAAATATCCTTTGTGCAATAATTTGCAATATCTTTATAAATTACATTCTTTAAAAGATATTGACTAACCCTATCACAAACTCGATATACATTGGTAAATTTGTATTTACCAAGAATTGGGTCTTTGCTTAAAGGCCATTTCCCTTCACATCTGTTCCAAAACATGTTCATACGTTCTTGGATGAAATAGAAATAGAACTTTAGAACTTCATCATTGGGTATAATTTCATTTCTATCTGCCATTGTATCGTTCAAACATCTTAAATTGTATAGGTGTATCTATTAATCCCTTTTCATACTTTTCTTCCAAATATTTCCACAATTTCAAACAATCTTCGGTAGAAACACATCTGTGACCTCGATTTTTGCAAACACATCCTTGGAATAAGCCATCAAGTGTGAACATTGATTTCCCAAAATAGAAATAGTTATGGCAGATTAGTACATTATCTGTAGTCCCCGTATCTCTATTCAAGTTGTACATATTCACGCTTCCGTCTCCGTATGAATGGTGGGAGTCCTCTTGGATCCAAGCCCCATTATTGTCATGATGATAGATATTGTCGCCATACAGTAACTTTAAGCTACCATTCATTACGGGCCTTTTGCTCTTGTATTGTAAATTATTCCAATATTCATCAAAAGAGATTACAGCATCTACCTTAGCCATATAAATAAGTTTATATCCGGATTTTACTCCGGAATTACCAATTATATAGTCACCTACTTCCGCATTTTTTCTAATCTTTGGTTTGCATGTTGCCAAAGTTAAAAAACCATGAAAAGGATTGGGAGCGAAGCCGTAGTCTCTACTAACGATATAACTATATCCTTTTGACATAAAATTAGCATTGTCCGCGACCACCTGTTACTGATGCTCTTGGAGTTCCATTGGAGTTTTCAAAAGAAGAATTTCCATCAATTGCATCTGTAATTTTATCTTTTCGCCAACCTACGATTGCATCTGCAAATTCATTAAGCGCATCAGGAACGTCTGCATCAGTTGCTCCTAAACAATAAACTCCAATGATTCGTTTTCCTTGTTGCTCCGCTTGTCTAATTTCCCAATCAACCCATTCACTGTCATGGGTTTTATCTCCAATCAAACAGATGAATGTTCCTGCCCAAGAAATCAATGGGCGCAACAATGATTTGATATAATCAGGATTGCTTGCTCGATTAAACTTCTCAGAAGTCACTGAACTGTTACGCATGTCATACTTATCTCCCATTAAGGCTTTCAAATCCTTGATGTGTTGTTCGTCTTCGTGATAATGACTCACGAAAACATTAATAGTATCTGTATTATTACTCATATTATAATGGATCTGATTAGTTTAATTCATTTCTTTCATTATTTGTTCCACGTCTTCCAAAGGCACATTCAGCATACGAGACACATAAAGCGGAGTAATGACATCCATACTTCCCGACTGGCGTTCCATGCCAATCAGATACTCTATGTTCTTTTTCAAATCGCCAAGACTGTTTGAGAATGTAGTTGAAGCTTGTGCCTTTTCCTCCGCTTCCTTTGCTTTAAAAGCATCGAACGCCTCACTTCCATCCTCACCATATTTTCCGTCCTTTGCCTCGTATATGACCGATGGCTCCAGTACTTCCACTGTATGCCATGCACCTTGTGGCACAACACAGCCATAATTACCAACGGTGGGGTCAAGATGAATACGCTCTATCTCGTCTCCGTTTTCATCACAGATAACTTCCACAATCTTACCGCACAAGAGGAAAACGTTCTCCGTACTTTGTGGATGCCTGTGGATAGGTACAACGGTTCCTGGCAACAGAGCATTCAGCATGCGTTGCGAATTATCATCGGCTGATGTGCGCAAATCCAAATTTTGACGCAAACGAGGATTCTCTTTTGCCTGCTCAAACAAATTATCGAGCAAATCTTTATTTATTTCCATACCTTTATATTCAATTATTGGGCATCCGCTTCGTCCTTCTTGGAACAAAGAGGTAGAAGCAGAATGACCATATTGCCTTTAATAATTTCATATTGCTTTAATATCTACGCAACACGACTTGGAATGCTTCTGCATAGTTACATCCCCACTGGCTTCCGCGCATAGCAGCCAAGCCTGTGATATACTCTACACTTCGGGGATGAGGATATGGACGCATTACGCCACGGTACATAGAAAGAGCCTTACACTTTGCCTGTATTCCATTCTGACCGACCTCAACATAACAGTTCGGACGGAACAGATTCATGGCATCGTTGATAGCCCACTCCGAGCATGATGGTACTTCCATATACCAGAACTCTTTCACTGGCTTCACTGTCGGCTGACGCTGAAACAAACGTATAGCCTCCTGACAGGCCATTGAGGTCTGCAAGTGGTCATTGTTAGTGTCAGCAGGATGATGGGTAATTACAATATCAGGCTCACTCTCACGGATAGCACTCTCGATAAACTGCACCAATTTCAAATGCGGTACAGTATTCATCTCGATGTTCGGAAAAGTCGCCTCATACTTCTTGCTCACACCAACATAGTTGGTGGCAGCATCCGTATCACCTTCCAACTCTGCATCCGAAGGACGGAAAGCTCTTGCTTTCGCCTCTGTACACATAATGGCAACGTCAACTTCGTCGCCTTCATGACTCCATTTCCACATTGATGCACCAGCACCCAATACCTCATCATCAGGATGAGCAACCACAATTAAATATTTCATATTTTCTTACTTTTTATTTTTTTACCATATTCCATTTAAATAATGAAGCAATCAATTGATATAATCCATATCCCACAATACTCCCTAACGTATTATGGAACACATCATCCAGTTCACAGACCCCTCTTAGCAACCAAAGCTGCAAACTTTCTATAGTACATGAGATAATACATCCCACGAACGCTACCTTCCACAAACAGTTCATTCTTCTTAAACCGCAAGCCAAGAAACCAACTGGTATGAATAAGATAATATTAAGAAATACCTCTACGAAACACATATCATCACCCTCTCCAATCGCCTTATAACTCCAAAATGGCATGAATTTATAATGAGGTTCTGGTAATGTTTCCCGGTAAATTACTGTTGAACAAAAGATGATGAATATACATTCTGCAAGCAATGCCCCCATTACAGTTTCTTTGATAGCTTTCTTCTTCATCATAAGAAGTAAAATTGCTATAAAAGTACTCGTAATCCAAAAGGAAAAAAAGAATATATAATCGGGAATGCCAGGGTCATAGACAGTAGAATATTGCTCAAATATATCACAACTCATTATATCGTATGTAAATATTATTATAGCTTTTTGTCATGAAATAGGAACGGAAACAAGTTCTGAAACACATGTTAATTATATCCATTCACCTTTCTCCAAGCAAATCCACGTATCCTGTATATCGGACTCCAGAACCATGCCCAATGATCAAAGCGCCAATATCGAAAAGTCTTAAAATGAATATACCAGAAAGATTTCCATTTATTCTGATAGATATCTTTATTCTGGAGATTTAACTGTCCGAAATTACCCGAACGCATAATTTCATTCAAGAGGAATATACCATCTTTCTTAGAAGGACTCCATAGCATCTTATTATGTTCTAGACCGAAAACGACTTGAAGTACATACATCAAAGCACATGAGAACCTATCAAGCCCTAATTGATGAATAACTTTCTTCGACCTCTTGATTCTATCAGTAGAACCATCACTAGTCTTCTGGAGGAGGAAGTAGTAATCCATCAGTTGTCGCAATCCTATACCTTCATAAAATAAATGATGATGGATATGCACCAACTGATGCACAAGGTTAAATTCTAAGGTGGGAACAATAATATGTTCGTCTGTCTTTGGGATAGACAATTTATTTGCGAAATTAGCCTCCTCACATTCTTTGAAAAAGGATTGCAATTTTTTGTTCTTAGGACTATCCATCACAAAGGGTTTATAATGAATTTCTACTTCAACATCATTATAGCAATGATAATGAATTTCTAACTCATTTACATCTTTTGTTGGAAATGTCCTGTTAACATAATCAATAACCTTTTTATAACCACCCTCAAGATAGATATCGATGTCTCCACTTTGTCTTAAAAAGCATAATTTTTCATCGTACAATATAGCATTGCCTTGTCCCTTCATAATATAGGTTCGAAAATCCACTTTAGATAAAATACGCTGTAACTCAACACATCGATAGTTCAACAGCTCATTTTGTTTTTGGATTTTCACAACTATTGCCAACCACTGCATTTTTAAAGGCAAAGGCAAAAAGGCAACTTGTTCTTTTGGCAAATTCTGTATTCCATAAAAACAAACACCTAATAATGTTTGCTGTAAAGCATGTGAATATAGATTGTCCCAATCGTCTGTGGTAGGGGTAATCGATAAACTTGTACGGTTTCCAATTGCTACTTGTAGCAACTCAAAGAATAATTCATCCATTAATCAAATTATTCAATTCCTGTTCAAGCACATCTACATGCTTTTTAAGAGTAAAATGCTCCTCGTAATACCAACGCGAACTTTTCCCCATATCTTTCAATACAGATGGATTTTTTACCCATTCTTGAATGGTTTCTGCAATACCTTCAATATCGTCGTTCTTTAATGCCTTTCCACAACGGGCATCATTAATAATAAACTCTGTATCACCAGAAATCGAAGCTAAGATAGGTTTACCTGCTGACATATACTCTTGCACTTTGCCAGGGATTGTCCAACTAACAGCACCTTCATCTCTAAGAGAAACAAGACATACATCTGCAATACCATAATATTGGGGCATGTATGATTTCGGCTTGCGACCATGAAAGATAACACTATCATCCACTTTTAGCTCTTTTGCCAAAGATATAACCTCCTCCAGCATAGCACCACTTCCTATTATATGTATCTTAAAATCATGTCTATCTTTTATATGCGAACAAGCCTTAATAAAACATTGTACATTTTGCGAAATACCGACATTACCCATAAAAACAAAATTCAAATTATCATGCTCCTCATTTTTTATTAAAGGCAATACGTCATTCGCATGTTGTGGTACATATCTCATAACTGTTGTTTTTACGCCACATACTCGTTCCAAATAACTAGTAAAACTTGGTGATGTAACTAGAATCCTATCACATGATTTATATATTTTTTCAGACAGTCTTCTAACCATCTTGAAAATATAATTTTTTTCCGAAATCTGACCTACAATTGATTCTGGCCATAAATCAAGGCAATACATCAAAAGAGGTATTTTCTTCTTTTTGGCATACTTCACAGCAGGTATCGAACTCGTAATAGGAGATAGTTGGTAAGCGTATACAATGTCAAAATTATCCCTTATATCCTTTAAACGCCTATTTGCTGCAAATATAAATGATATATAATTCAAAAATAAATTTATAAATCCCTTATGACGAGGACGTGAAGCGCAACGTATGATTTTTACTCCATTGATTACTTCTTCACTGTTTATGTTTAGATAACCAGAATAGACTTCACCATCTGGATAGTTTGGTACACTTGTCAAAACAGTTACGCTATGTCCACGTTTTACCAATTCTTCGCATATCTCATGAATGCGAAATGGCTCTGGAAAATAGTATTGCGAGACTACAAGAATTTTCATATTTCTATTATGCCATTCTCATCAAACAACACATCCCAATATTTACGAACCAGCTTGGTTCCATACTTCAATTCAATTTTAGGCAACTCCTCTCCCAAAAGTTGCTTGACACGCAAATATGGGAAATTCATACCAGCACCAGCATAAAGAATGATAGTAGCTGTTACACGAGGATTCAAATCAGTAAGCCAAGGAGTATCGTTCTCATCAAGCATAAAGTCGAAACCGATATTTCCATCAAGATTTAACTCATTCACAATATCCTCACAGAGCTGATAAGCACTATCTTTCTTCTCCACTACAGATGTCTGAGCAATACTCATGGAGCTGGTAGTATTTCTTCTACCTGCTATATACAAAGTTTTGCCATGATCGGCAAGCAAATCAACCGTATATTCTACACCTGGCAGAAACTCCATTGCCATAATGGTTGGCATCGGATTGCAACCATCCAATATCTCGCACATTTCATCCAGCGTAACGTTCATTGAAGATGGTTTATCATGAATGAAGAGATCGCTCTTTGATAAGTCTGCACGAACGATACGAACACCACGGCTACCACTGTTTTCGGTCATTTTTACACAGACTGGACGCTTAGGGAAACCCAATTCACCAATTCTCTTGCGTAAAGTCTCAGAAGAGTCTACAAGGAAATATTGAGGAACCGTCAATCCTTTTTCCTTCATAAACTCATACAGATGATACTTACAATTGGCAGTTGCCAATGTTTCCTTATCCGAGATAGCAACTTTCACCCCTAATTTCTCAAAATCCTCCATACGATCCAGTATAAAAGGAAGCTCCATGGAAATATGAGGAAAGAAGACATCCACATTTTCTTTCTTGCAGATATCCAACAAAGCGTCAACATAATGGCTGTCTGTATATCTTGGCACTTGATAATACTTATCCACAAACAAACTATTGGTTAAAGCATCATCACTCAAGTCGCAGCCTATAATTCTAATATTACGCTCATGGTTCTCCTTAAGACAATGGAAAAAACCAGGCATAAAGAAAGCTCCACAAGCAGAACTTAGTATTGTAATATCTTTCATTGATTTTATTTTTTAGAATTCAAAATTGAACTTACCGAACACATCATCAAAAGTTTCAGCACGCATTATCATTTGCACATCGCCATTCATACGCTTTGCAAACATAGCACTCTGAGGTTTAATGAATTGAGGCTTTGATACAATGGAATAACCACCACAGTTATCAAATACCATTACATCGCCTTCTGCGAGTTCTCCATCCCAAGCAGGAACCATCACATCTTGTTCCAAACAAGTGAATCCCATTATGTCAATATTGTCATAATGCTTCTGCTCCTTACCACCTGCAATCACATGTGTAGGCAACTTCTTCATAGTGCATATCTCACCCAAATTATGGTAGTCGCCATCCATGTTTGCAATCCATCTTCCACGGATCTGCTTTATGCTCAATACCTTGCTTACAAAGCTCAAATATCTGGCCACAACTGTTGTTCCAGGCTCTGTGAAAAGCATCGGTTTATTTTCCACATCCTTATAGTGTTCTGCAAATGGCTGTATTGTAGCCTTGCAATAATCCTCATATGTAGGAACGCTATCACCACCAAACTGATTTCTCAGATAGTCTGCCATATCAGCAAACATACCGCTACCCAAACTTATATACTGAGGCACATCATCAATATACTTGTCTGCCATATCCAACATAATCTTGGCACGTTCTGCCCAAGCATCCACCCCACGGCAACGGCTTATATGACAATGCAAACCTATCAACTTAAGATTTGGTGTATCTTTTATCAATTTTACTACTTCCAGCATATCCTTACTATCAGGTTCCAAACCAAAACGGCTGATAAAGTTAGCTGCACCCAAATCCATGTTTATACGCATACCCACAGTATACTGCTTGTCGGCATGAGCCTTACAATAGTCCACCACTCGCTTTGCTTCATCCAAAGAGTCAAGATTAAGAATGCCATGATTTTCAAGATGTTCATACATCTCCTCTCCCTTTGAAGGACCATTATAAACTATCTGGCTATTGGCATATCCCAACTTCTTTGCAAGAGTATATTCCATGTCAGAAACCACTTCCGCATAACCGCCAAGACTCTTTACCAATTTGCATACAAATGGAGTATAGTTTGTTTTGTACGAATACGAAATCTGATAATTTGGATACACCGCCTTAAATGTTCTCTCCAACTTACGATAGTTGTTTACAAAACCCTCTTCGTCAAATATATAAAAAGGAGTTCCATTCTTTTTAATCAATTCATTGATTGTCTGTATCATAATTCTTTAATTATTATTTAGTTATCATATCTTTGCGATATACATTCAAATGAGGACGCTCACAAGTACCATAATCTTCCTCAACACGTTTAAACAATATTTTAAATGTGGTAAAAATCACTTTTATGTCTAACCACAAAGAAACATGGTCCGCATAATAGCATTCATACTCAAACTGTTCCTCATAGCTGGTCACAGCCTTACCACTTAAAGAGTCAGGAGGAATAAGTCCACCACGCACAGTATGACGTTTTCTCTCTTCTGGAAGAAAATAAGGGTCATAATATGTTGGCATAGGACGAGGTCCTACTATTGACATCTTACCAATAATGATAGCCCACAACTCTGGTAATTCATCCAAAGAAGAATTTCTCAGTAAAATACCAGCCTTTGTCAGTCTTTCACTTTCTGGCAACAAGTTACCTTCCTTATCTTTCTTGTTTGTCATAGAACGAAACTTATACAGCTTGAATGGCCTTCCACCTTTACCAATACGTTCCTGTCCAAACAAGACTGGTAAACCCATAAAAATTGCTACATATAACGTAAGTAGCAAGTAAATAGGGAATAAAACTATCATGCCCAAACCTGAGAGCACGATATCTAATAACCTTTTAAAAAAATGTTTATACATAAGTAATTGTTTTACAGTTAACGCAACCAATGAGCGTTTTAATTTAAAAATCTATTCCAATTAATCCTGTTAGCGTAAAATTTAGCTCCAGCTTTTGTTAGATGACGGCAATCTTGGCTAATAAATTTACCATCGTCAGAAAACACACGTACTTTACCATTTGGCTGACGAACCATTTCTATTAAATCAATATAACAATTAGGATAAGCTTTTTTAAGTTGTTCATTCTTTTCCGCATATCCATCTTCCATTCCTATGGTTAGCTGATGATAATCTGCAGAATAACGATGGCGATAAACTTGTCCATTACTCTCACCAAAGTTTTTTTCTCCAATAATGAAAAATTTAGTATTTGCAGAACAACGCCTATGCACATTATCAATGATCTCCTTATTTAATCCAAGAGTTGAGAGAAACACAACATCGGCATTGGCAAAACGTTTTTCTTTATTTTGATAATCATTTGGTGTAGAATAAACAATATCTACTTTGCCTGCAATTGGACTTTCCAATATTATATTCACCATATCTCGACCAAAACTGTTGCCTATAACATACCACTTTTGTTTATATGATGAAGAGAATTCCTTATCGTACTTGTACCCTCTATCACAATATTCAGCCCACATTCCTCTATGTACTTTACCTCTAACTACATTAAGCTCTGGTACATCACGAACAACACCAGCTTCAACATAAACCAACAGTGCACTTGCTGTAGTCAGAACAAATACAAATATAGAAAGCAACCATGCAATTTTTGTTCTCTTTATTTGCTCCACAAACTTATAAGAGAAATATGAAAGAACCACTGTTATACAAATAAATGAAAGTAGCGGTGTTATTGCCATCATATCATTAGTAAACGAATAACGTATAAATGCCAAGACAACTTGATGCCACACGAAAATGCTAAAACTTGCAGCACCTATTACAGCAACTAGCTTATTCGAAAATACATTGCCTCTTGCCCAATTAACCCGAGGCATCAAATAGAGCAACAATGCACTTAGGACTACAGTAGAGAGAAGTTTAACTGGACGCGAAATATAATCAGTTTCAACAAAAAGAAGTGCAAAGACACATACATATATAACAACAAAACAGAAATTCGATAAGAATCTATTGCTAGTAGCAATAGGTTTCTTAACAAATAAATAGAAGACTAAAGAACCAGCACAAAACTCATATAATCGATATGGCAAATAGTAAAACTTAGCACATTCATTATCTGTTGTCAAATATAGGGTTAATGAAATAGTGACTATAACTGATTTTACTTTACACTTTTCTTGTTGTTT
>UMAO01018526.1_pt1 | contig 59149 bp, 58 predicted proteins | sample 1963741 | NCBI WGS metagenome assembly UMAO01 (sample SAMEA4835919, study PRJEB28245) | human gut metagenome | biome: gut microbiome; material: fecal sample | place: Denmark | collected 2008
TTACAGTACCTCATGGGGCATTCGGATATAAGTGTTACAATGAATGTGTACACGCATATCGGATTTGATGATGCTGAGGAAGAATTGAAACGAATGGAAGAGTTCAGAAGGGCACAGGCAGAGGTTGAGCAGAAGAAGGAGAAACCGATGTCACAGAAGATGTTTAAGGTAGTTTAATATGGAAAAGAGATGACGCTCCGGCTTAGGCTGGGGCGTTTTTACTATGGAAAAGAAGTGAAAATGACGATATAATGTTTATATTAAATTTAAGACAAGGATGTATTTTAATGAAACAAGAATATACAGACAAAATGAAATACTATCAAGGAAAAGAATATGAAAATTTTTTGAGAGAAAAATGTGTCTTAGATGCACGTCAGTTTTTATATTCATCACAATTATACTTAAACTATGCCATCATTACTGCAAAACTTTATGAAGACATAGGGAAAAAGAATATTAGTGAGGGTGAAAAAAATCCGTTTTATAATAGCGTAGAGGTATTGGGATGGAATTACAATGCTCATACAATTTTGAACAAATTGACATTGGAGTGGGTATCGCATATTTCAAATTCACTAGATTGTTTGTTGCAATATATTAATGCGTCACTTAATTTAGGACTGAAACAGAAAGCCGTTACTGAAGGAAGTATGCATAGAAAATTAGAAAAAATGCCACAGATAAATAGCTATGTAGAAAAATTATGGGAGAATGAGATTGTTTGCTATATACGTTCTGTATATAATTATGGAAAACATACACTTGACTTATATGGAGGTTCATCATTTGCGGATGTAATTTCTGGACAAAGAGATATACGGATTCCTGATTTTAAGTATCGTGGTAATATATATAAGTCAAAAAGTACAAGTGAATTGATTGGATATTATGAAAATTTTATTGGATTATATATTGATGTGATGGAGAGCGTTGATTTTGTGTTAAAAAACTCAGAGCCTGTTTGTAATAGATACCATGTAGGGAAAATGGTAGTTGATGGGCATGCTATGGGAGAGTGCGAGAATAAACAAGACATTGTACTTTATGCAGAGTTTGACAGTGATGGCATACATATTAAGAAATATTGGGTAGAAGATATAAAATTTGAGAATGATAGTGATATTGAAATAATGTTGTCGCCTTCTAAAACAATTGGTCAACATTTTGATGGAATTACATCAATTGAAGTTATAATAAATAAAGATAAGGTTGGGGAACTTCATATGGATAGTGATTGTTTAGAAAACTCTATTTTGCGTTATCATAAATATAAATATGTCGCAGTATAACGTATTTGTTAAATTGTGATAAGGAAGTTAACTCTTTACAAATTTTTTTTATAAAGAAAGACATGTTGTAATGGTGAGATATTTATAAATTATGCTTGATTCTCACGATAAAATTATCGTAAGGGATGCACACAGTACAATTTTCATTTTAGTATTAAATAAAGAGGAATTCTATGGATAATAAAAATCTTACGTTAAAATGGACATACACTCTTGGAAATAACAAGATTGTTTTTGAAAGAGGAATTATAGATGGTACAAAAAATAGAGGGATATATGGTATTTTTATTATTGATAATAAACAACAGACGAAATATTGTGCATATGTAGGAAAAACAGTCAATATCTATAAAAGATTTTCGACAGGCGATGATGCACATTTTGTTAAACTTGGAAAATGATTATTACGAAATGATAAGGTGATTGAGGCACTAAATGATAAGCATAAAAAAATAGAAGTACGAGTGATTGAATAAATAATGTTTAATTATGAAAACTATTATAAAGATATTCAGTTTATGGCTTCGAGAGAATGCTATTATATAGATCATTACCAAGCTTTAGGTCAGTGTTTAGAACAGTGCCCGGATGGAAGCAATATTAGAAGAGATGTCTGGGAGAATGAAAAAATGCTTAGTAGTAAGGCATAATCTTTTACTACCAACTTTACTACTAACAGGTAGTAACAACTTGCAGGGTTCTGCTCTGATTTGCCACAATCTGTAATTTCAGAGCATTTTACAATAACCCCGGAATCCCTTGCAAAACAGGGCATTCCGGGGCAAAAGAAGGAGAAATAAAACTATGATTAAAGTGCTTTTCATCTGCCACGGCAACATTTTTCCTATGAATTTTAATTATATAGAACCCATCCTTTATTTATAAGTTTATAATGCCCGATCATATAAAAGCTTCAATAGAACGATTGTTTCACAAAATACCAGCAATGAAATTTCTACTTATTAGCATGTCAAACTTTCCAAACATTTATCACTTTGCCGTAAACGCTCATTGCACGCATTTCCTTCCGGGAGCGCCTTTAACTGCAAGTTCTGGTGCCCTTATATTTGTTCCACAGACAGGATTTGCGGAAATATGTTTCTCAATTATATTATCTCCAGCCAACAGGAAGAAGGGGGACATTTCTTTCGGAAGAACAAATTTGCAACTGCGCCGTAGTTCCATCACATAATGCTAATGGCATAAAAGTAAAATATTTGTTAAACTTACCTGAAATCAATATCGGCGCTAACTTGCAAATTTTTCTGTAGAAAGAGAATGTCCCCCTTCTTCCGTCGCATCGAGAAACCTTATACCCAAATCAACTTCCCCGCAAATCCGTCCCTCCTGCCAAAACCCAAAGACCCCAGACCACGCAGTTAAACAGCAATTTAAAAGAAAACGAACAGATGAAAAAATTATGCAGATATAGTATAATAGACAATAATAAACCAAAAGAGAAATTTGCCAGACTGGGGGAAACATGGAACCACAAAAGCAGAATGACGGTGTGCGCTATAAGCTGGCGAATGCCATGAAAGAATGTATGCGCACGGCACCGGTAGAAAAAATAACCGTAAAAGAAATTGTAGAAACCTGTGGGTTGACGCGTCAGACATTTTATCGGAATTTTCAGGATAAATATGATCTGATCAACTGGTATTTTGATAAGATTTTGCTGGAATCATTTGAGCACATGGGAGAAGGAAGAACCGTCTACGAGAGCCTTGTCAACAAATTTGAATACATTCAGATGGAGCAGCTGTTTTTTCGGGCGGCATTCAAAAATGATCAGCAGAATTGCCTGAGAGATCATGATTTTGAACTGATTCAGGAGTTTTACACAAAGCAGATCGAAAGCCGGACAGGAAGAAAGATTTCCACCGAATTGCAGTTTGAACTGGAAATGTATTGCCTTGGTTCGGTTTATATGACGGTGCAGTGGGTGCTCGGGTATCGGAAAAGTACGCCAGAAGAGCTGGCACATGCGCTGACCGAATCCATGCCTGTGCGGCTGAGGGAAGTATTTCAAAAACTGGGATTAATATAGAAAAAAGCTGTAAAACGCTTCCACTTTGTCTATAATTTGAAACGCCAGAACCGGTATTTGCCGGAACTGGCGTCTCTTTCATCAGTGACTTCTTTTACAGTCCACTTTATATTGAATTGTAAGAAATTACATCAGTTTACGGAACAGTGCTTTCAGATCTTCCACACTGGCATCTTTTGGATTTCCAGGTGCGCAGGCATCGGCATGTGCGGATTCTGCAAGGAACTGTAAGTCTTCTTCCTTCAGTGCTTCCAGTTTGGTCGGAATTCCGACATCGACGGAAAGCTGCTGTACGGCATCAATCGCTGCCTTGCGGTATTCGTCCACAGACATTTCATCGACACCCTTGACACCCATGGCGCGTGCAATCTCGCGGTATTTTTCACCGGTGCAGTCGGCATTGTATTCCATAACGATTGGGAGCATCATTGCACAGGCAACACCGTGTGGGGTGTCATAGACAGCACCGAGTGTGTGTGCCATGGAATGTGCGATTCCAAGTCCGACATTGGAAAATCCCATACCTGCGATATACTCGCCGAGAGCCATGCCTTCGCGTCCCTCTTTTTCGTTTGCAACGGCACTGCGCAGGGATTTGGAGATCAGCTCAATGGCTTTGAGGTGGAACATATCTGTCATTTCCCAGGCTGCTTTTGTAGTGTATCCTTCGATGGCGTGTGTCAGGGCATCCATACCGGTAGAAGCAGTAAGTCCCTTTGGCATGGAAGACATCATCTCAGGATCTACGATTGCGATAATTGGCATATCGTGTGGGTCAACACATACAAATTTACGCTTCTTTTCCACATCGGTAATGACGTAGTTGATGGTAACTTCTGCCGCAGTACCAGCGGTGGTCGGAACAGCGATGATCGGTACGCATGGTTTTTTGGTCGGGGCTACACCCTCAAGGCTGCGCACATCTTCAAATTCCGGATTGGCAATGATGATACCGATGGCTTTGGAAGTATCCATGGAAGAGCCGCCGCCGATTGCAATGAGGTAGTCGGCACCGGAATCCTTGAATGCCTGTACACCGTGCTGGACATTCTGGATGGTTGGATTTGGTTTGATATCGGAATAAATCTCATACACAAGACCATTCTTGTCCAGTACATCTGTTACCTTTTTTGTTACACCAAACTTGATCAGGTCAGGATCAGAGCAGACAAAAGCTTTCTGGAATCCGTGCGCTTTTGCCTCGGTTGCAATCTCCTGAATTGCACCTGCGCCGTGATAAGATGTTTCATTTAACATAATTCTGTTTGCCATAGTTGTAATCGTCTCCTTTGCATACATTCATGATACCCTTATTGTAGCAATGAAAAATCCGGGATGTAAGTTACAAAAGCAGCAGATTGTAACATGTGGTCCCAAATTTTTTTTCCTTGATTTTTTATGGGAAAAGGAGTAATCTGTCAATGGGAATGAAGTTCTCCCAAGGGAATTTCCCTGAACTGCTGAACGATAAGCTGATGACTTCTACGATTGTTTGATCGCAGAGACCATCGGCTTTTTTATTTGCTGTAAGATTTTGAGGATGTGCAGGGGAAGGATTGATGCAGGATGGATGTAGCAGTAAATCAATTGTTCATATGTCGCATGTAAGAGACGAAAAAGGGATTATGAAAGAAGAGGAAAACCATGAATCCGTCACATGATTTACAGGGATTAAAGAAAAAAGCAAAAGAAACATTTTTGTATGCGCTATCTGCGCTGCTCCTTGGCATTGCAATTGGTGCCATTGACGCGGTATTTGGTCGTGTTTTACTTTTTATTACAGATTTTCGTTCGGCGCATGTAGTTGTATTGCTGCCGTTTCTGCCGCTGGCAGGGCTTGGGATCGTCTGGTTATACCGGCATTTCAATGAGACGGCGGCAAAAGGAATGACGCTTGTCATGGAAGCCGGGCAGGGAAAGCGGGAGTCGATTCCACTGGCACTCATCCCACTTGTCATGGCCGGTACATGGATCACACATCTGTTTGGCGGAAGTGCTGGGCGCGAGGGCGTTGCCGTGCAGATCGGTGCCACACTTTCCCATGCGTTTGCCCGCAGATTCCACTTCCCGGACAACGGCAGGATAGTATTGATTGCGGGAATGGCAGCCGGATTTGGAGGCCTCTTTCAGACTCCGTTTGCAGCAGTCTTTTTTGCGATGGAAGTAGTGGTGAGTGGAAGTATGGCATATTCCGCATTGCTTCCTGCAGCGATTGCGTCTTTTACGGCATCTGCAACTTCGCATGCGCTGGGGCTGGAAAAATTTTCGGTTCTTCTTTCGCAGACCCTGTCATTGACAGACACAAAGACGGTGACATATCTGATTCTTTTTGGAATCTTGTTCGGTCTGACGGGACGGCTGTTTGCGGTGCTTTTGCAAAAAGTAAAACAGTTTATGGGAAACGTACTGGAAAATCCATACAAGAGAATCGGCTTTGTGTCGATCCCACTGGCGGTGTTTCTTTTTCTGATGTGGAACGGACGGTACTGCGGACTTGGAACCAATCTGATCGCGCAGGCATTTTCTGGGGGAGAACTGTATATGTTTGACTGGATTTTGAAGCTGCTCTTTACGGTACTGACTTTGTCGATCGGGTTTCAGGGCGGAGAGGTGACACCGCTTTTTTCCATCGGTGCATCGCTTGGTTTTGTGCTGGGAAGCCTGACAGGATTGCCACCGATAGTCTGCGCGGCACTTGGATACGCGGCAGTGTTTGGAAGTGCAACCAATACTTTGCTGGCTCCGGTTCTGATCGGAATGGAAGTATTTGGTGTGGAAAATGGGCTTGCATTTTTTGCGGTCTGCCTGGTGGCATTTCTGGTCAATGGCAACCGCTGCATTTATACGGCACAGAAACGGTCTTTTTGGTAAAAATCCCTTGACTCTCACCCTGGTTCATGGTTTATAGTTCTGCCAGAATTTAAAAATTGAGGTGGAAATCATGAACTGGGTGATTGGAAAAAAGCAAAAAAGAAGAAACAGAATAAAAGCACAATTCGGGAAAAATCCAATGGAGCTGGAAGCGTGGGAATCACTGGAGAAGCGCATGCGCGAAATCCGTATGTATGAAGAGCTGGTGGTGCAGGACGTAAAGAAGGAAGAATGGCAAAGTGCAGGAAGCGTGGATACCGTTACGTGGAATGACCTGGAGATGGATCGTGTATTTGCGCGGATCAATCATACCCGGACGTATATGGGAGAGCAGATTCTGTACCATCGCCTGCACAATATGCAGACACGGCAGTCCTGTGAGGATATGGAAAAGAGGATTTCGTTTTTTTCGTGCCGGGAATCCATACGTACAGAGATAGAAGAAAAACTCATGCGTATCGGCAAGCAGAAAGAAAGCTGTTATCTGCCGTTTTTCCTGACGGAAGAAATTAACCCACTGGTCATTCCCGGTGCAATATTGTATTTTTTGCAGGGACTGCTGGCTTTTTGCCTGATCGGGGCAATTTTGCTGCGAAGTAATTTGTGGGCAACTGGTTTTCTTGTTGTGGCGGTAGTCAATCTGCTTATTTATCTGCATACCAAATGCAAATATGAGGGAAATTTGTTTATGGTATCCAGTTTGAAAGAACTTTTTGATTTTTGCAACTGGATTGTAAAAAAACTGGAACCGGACAGACCGGAAATTTTGCATGCATTGGAGAAAACTCAAAAATTATCCCACCGGATGCTGCGCTGGCAGACTAGAAAATACCAGAGCATATCCGGGGATGTGACGGGGATCCTCTGGGATTATATTGCGGGAATTACGCTGCATGATGTTGTCGCATTTTACCGTATTCAAAAAACTTTGCGCGCGTGCAAAAAAGAGACGATGCAACTGTATACATTTGCAGGAGAAATCGATATGGAGATTGCGATCGCATCCTTTCGGAAAAGCCTGCCGCAATGGTGCTGTCCGTCATTGCAGAGTGATGGCGCAATCAGTGTGGAGAAAATCCGTCATCCTCTTATGGCAGATGCAATTCCGAATGATTTTGTCCTGAAAAAAGGTGTGGTACTGACCGGGGCAAATGCATCTGGCAAATCGACATTTATGAAAGCGGTTGCCATCAATGTGATTCTGGCACAGACGATCAATACCTGTGTTGCAAAAAATATGAAAATGCCTGCAATACAGGTGATGACCTCGATGGCACTTCGGGATGATGTGCTGCAGGGAGAGAGTTATTACATGCGTGAAATTAAATATTTAAAGCGCATGCTCGATGAATTGGAAACGGGTGAGCCCATGTTGTTTGTGATTGACGAGATTTTAAAAGGGACGAACACGCGTGAGCGTCTGGCGGCATCCAATGCCATTTTATCCTACATGGTACAGAAACAGGGCTTTCTCCTGATTGCCACACATGATCTGGAGCTGGTGTATGCCCTGAAAAACCGATACGACACTTATTATTTTGATAGTCAGGTTCATGAAAAAGATATCGTTTTTCCATACAAAATCAGACGTGGGATCGTCGGGAAAACAAATGCCATAGATTTGATGGAACTGCTGGATTTTCCAGAAGAAATTACAGACCAGGCACGGCGTGAGGTGGGAAAGAGATAATTGTATTTTCAAATATTATAGAAGGAGGAACGGGACAGATGAAAATAGGACAGGCAGCGCAACTGACCGGATTAACCATCAGCAATATCCGCTTTTATGAAAGAAAGGGGCTGCTCGAACCGGAGCGGAATGACCAGAGCAAATACCGCAATTACAGTGAACAGGATATCCGGCGGTTAAAACAGATCATTTTATATCGGAAAATGAATATGCCCATCGAAAAAATTGCCTCGATGCTGGATGATCCGGCAGTTTCTGAGGAACTTGTCCGGCAGCAGTTGCAGGAGTTGTTAAATAAGCAGCAGGAAATACAGGGTTCCATCGACCTGTGCCGGAAACTTGCAGCAGATCATGCCTACGATGGCGAAAATATTGATTTTTACCTCAACTATGTAAAAGAAGAAGAGAAAAAGGGACGTAGCTTTGCGCAATTGGAGGAACTTGTCGGTGATTTTTCGGAGTACAGCGAGTTTTATAAAGTGAGTGGCGATCCGGTTTTCCAGTTTCTGTTTTGCAAGGTCAAAAATCAGAAGCTGTTTGGATGGGTATGGTTTGCACTGTGGATTGCACTGAGTGTTTTTTTTATTGTGGAGTTTGGATTCGGTGACGGGCATATGCCGCTTGTGGTAAAAGCGATCGTTATCGGGGCTGTGCTTGTCTTTTTATGGTATGATTTTATCCGGTATTGCAGAAAAAAGCGAAAATATACCGTTAAATACAGGAAAACAACAGCACCATAAAAGGCATGGTCACAATGGCACACAGCGTGGTCACTACGTTGATTGCGCTGGCATAGTGTGCATCGTTTCCGTATACCTGGCACATCTGTGTAACGGTAGATGCTGATGGGGTGATTACTGCGAGAAATACAATGAGCATGATCTTTTGAGCATCTGCAGACAGTGTGGCAAGATGGCTGATTTTTATGAGAAACAGTGCAATCAAAGGAATGACAAGCATTCTGAGAGCCGATATGAAATATACACGTTTATTTGCAAAAATTGCTTTTAAATCCATTCCGGCGAAAAGCATTCCGGTTACAATCATGCTGGCCGGTCCGATCATATTTCCAACACTGGAGATGGTATTTGTAATGAGTTCCGGCAGCCGGATTCTGGTGAAAAATAAAATGGCACCAATGGCAATGGAAATCATATTGATGTTAAGAATGATTTTTTTCCAGTCATAGGAAGACTCACGGCTTATGATTTTCTTGCAGTGTGTCCAGAGGAAAACAAGCTGCACGCTCATGAAGACACATCCGTAAAGCACCCATTTCGGTCCCAGAACAAATGTCACGATAGGAACAATCAGATTGCCGGAGTTGGAGTAATAGATAGAAGCTGTTTCCACTTCATTTAAGGAAAACAGTTTTCCCATCATGAAAACGACAAGCAGGAGAACCACCTGAAGCAATACGGATGCAGCAAGCGCGATCAGAAGACCATTTACGGTTTTTTTAGTATAGTCCACCTGAAAAGCGTTTATAATCACGCATGGAATGATCAGGTACAGTACGATTTTGGATAAAACCTTACTGTCTTCTTCCTTGACAATTCCCGCCTTTACAATAATAAATCCCATCAGAATCATGAGAAAAAGCTCAAAAATCTGTTCCATTAAAAGAATACTGATCTGCATAAAATCACCCTGTCTTTCTAACTGCCTATCATAGAACATAGAAAATAAAATTGCAAGAGCATACCGGTTATTTGCAAAAGCAGAAACTTTGTAAGTATATAGTCCCGGCTTTCATGTCAGAATCGTATAAAATGTCAGCACTTTTCCGGCCGCAGCGTCAGAATCGTATGAAATGTCAGCGTAGGCAGATCAAAATACATCTTAATCGCACCATCATAGCGGTCAATCACCCGCTGTACACTTTTCAGCCCGAATCCATGTCTCTGGTGGTCGTTTTTACTGGAAACCAGAGTCCTGCCGGGACCGGAAAAAGGATCAGTAAGACAGGAGTTTACGACAGTGATAATGGAAAAAGGCGAGTTCGTCTTGGTATAGGTGTGCAATTCAATAAAACCATCCGGAATGGAAGCAGCCCGCAGTGCGTTGTCGAGGAGATTGCAGAACAATGCCGTCAGATCCGCATCCGTCAGAAAATCAACCGTGTGGCTGCGGATATCCGTGTGAAAGGAAATCTGCCGCGTTTCGCATTGATTTGCATAACGGCACAAAATAGCATTGAGCAGAGGAATATCACAGCGCTGCAGTGATTCTTTAAGACAGGAAGATGTTTGAAGCTGCTGGATATAGGCATGAATTTTGTCAGTTTCCTTTGCAGCGGCAAGTGTATCAATGGATGCAAGATGACGGCGGATATCGTGAATCAGCACCCGCTGGTTTTCATCCTGCTGTACCAGTGCGCGGTAATATTCTGCCATATCGGATTCTTTCTGGCAGAGAAGCTGCATCTGCGTGTATTCCTGCTGGCGTTTCTGATTGTATTGGTTGATGCCGAATACCAGAAGGTTGAGGAGCAAAAGTCCGCTGGCACAGATGAAAATCAGCCAGTTTATTTTATTACAATAAGTAAAAGCAAGCGTAATACAGATGGAAATCAATGGTATGGGGAAGAGGAGAAAATCTGATTTCACGAAGGACTGGGAAGCCTGTTGCTTATTGTGCAGAACTTGTGCAATCATCTGGACGATAAAGAGATAAAGTGGTTTGCTGAAAAGCACAAGTACAAAATGGGCAGTTGTATTTGTCAGGGATGGAATGTTGTCCGGAAAGTAAAAATTGATAATTCCAAATACAACCATCTCCGTAAGCGCATCCAGAGCAGTCAAAAGAAAAGTGTGAAACAGACAGATATACCAGATTGTCTGATACTGCGAAAACATATAGATACCAAGAATACATGCAAAAACAGTAATGTTGAGCCAGGCATTTTGAAAAAGACCAACAATAAATAAAACAAGACAGAAAACAGATAACAAAATAATACGTGTATGTTTGGAATGCCGTGGCAGAAACAGCTGTCCGGAATATATTCCGAGTGCATATATTTCAAAGAGACTGCTGATGAAATAAAGGATTGTATTTGACATCGTGTCACCTCATGCTTTCTAAAAATAACAGATAAGCTTCTTTAAAGTCATGGTACTTTCTCTGTGTCAGGTACGCATTGGTTTCCGGCACATCCATATAAACCAGCGAGTGGTCAAAATCAGATACATGTTCCATATTTACAATAAAGCTGCGGTGTGTCCGGAAAAACTGTGCCTGAGGAAGTGTTTCCAGCCAGTATTGCATGGGATGAACCGTGTGATAGGTTTTTGCTGTGGTATAGAGGACACTCTTTTTTGAGATGGCTTCTATCATAACAATGGAAGATGGCATAAGTGTGTGGAACCCATCTTTGGTTTCAAAAGCAATCTTTTTGGAAGATGCATGGTATTGCGCAAGCGCGTCATCCAGATTGCGGAACAGGCGCTGGCGGTCAATTGGTTTGGAGAGATAGCGAAACACATGAAAACGCATGGCATCATCCAGATATTCCATAAAAGAGGTTACAATAAAAATGAGGATATTCGGGTAACGTTTCCTTAATGTATTCCCGACATAAATACCATTGAGACCCGGCATCTCCACGTCCAGAAAGACAATGTCTTTCTCTTCTTTATTGTTCAGAAGCGCTTCTCCGCTTGTAAATTGCGAAATTGGGGGGCATGATAAATGATGTTTGCGAAAGTATTGTTCAAGATCTTTTTGAAGTTCTTTTATGATCATAGGATCATCATCACAAATTGCAATCTGCATAATCAATTCTCCAAATTAGTTTTCTATATAATATAAAATAATCAGGAGATTTTCAAGAAAATAATTATTCAATATATTACAGAAATATTCTGCCTTACACATAATTAAAGGTAAAAAATATAGAAAAAATATCAAAAAGAATAAAAAAATGTCGATTCGGTAATACCGACTCGAAAATCTGTTGGAAATGCGGCATGGTAGATATGTTAAATCGTGGTCAATCTTATGTAAAGGAGGGAGAAGAAATGCATAATATCAAGAGAAGAGTTGCAAAAGGGGTTGTAAAAATGCTGGATAAAGTATTGCGTATAGAAGCAAACACATCCTCCAGTCTGGTCGCATATGAACTCAAAATCCCAAAAGAGTTGCAGAATTACCGGAGGACAAGATAATGCAAAAATGTGCAGGGGCAATTATAACGTGGCTGATACACCAGCAGGCTATTCAGGAACGGGATAGAGAATTATATACATATGCACTTTATAATATGGTCTTACTGATAATTCCTTTAGGATTAACAGTCATCTTTGGCGAGATCATTGGTAATGTTAAGCAGGGGATTGTAATGATGCTTCCATTTATAACACTTCGGAAATATAGTGGAGGTTATCACGCAAAAACGCCATTGAGATGTATGATTATTTCCAGTTTGTTATTGTTCCTGTGCATTAAAATTACAAGTGAAATATCCTGTAGTTTGAGGTTATTATTGTTTACTGTGATTATGGGAGTTAGTCTTATACTGTTAAGTCCGGTGGATTCAGATAAAAGAAAACTGGATAAACAACAGAAACGAAAGTACAGGAAAGTGGTTTGTGTATTAGTTTTGTTTTTTCTTGCATTCACTGTGGGTTTGTGGGAAATACATATGGAAAAATATGCAGTAAGTGTTGCTGTTGGCATATGTTTATCAGCAGGATTACAATTCCCATGTCTGGTGAAAAAATTAAAGTCAATCAAAACTGACAGAAAAATGTCGTTTGGGTTGTAAAATGTTGAAACTTATGAATAAAAGTGGATAATAAAATTGACCACGGATTTCACAAAAAAAGGAAAGGAGAATTTGTAATTATGTTATTAAAAAATAAAGCAGTAAAAGCAATTGCAGGAGCGGTGATTTTATCCTGTATTATGGGAGGAAACGTATACGCAGCTTCTTCACCTACATCTGTAGTAATATATTCGAATGATAGTTCTGCAACAAGTACGAGTATTAATTGTACGGGATATATTGATGGGTATGGTGTAAATGATGTATCTTCCACAAGAAGTTTGTATTATACACTTAGAAAAAAAGAGGTAATTGGAAGTTCAGAGGCATATTCTCATCTTATGTCGGCGGGAACCGGGAAAATGGCATCTGGACAAGTATCGAAGTGGGCAACCATATTTACGCAGACAGCAGTCATGAGTGGACCGGGTGAATATTTCATTAAATTAAATCCGCATGGTGCAATGACAAATGGGTGTTATGGCGCAGGAAAATTAGTAGATTAGTTCTGATAAACATCCAGAGATGGTTCGTCCACCTCTGGATGTTTTAGAAGGAGAACAAAATGAAAACACAACGTAGTTTTATAAAAAATATATGGCTGACAGAATGCAAATTAAACTGGAGAAAAAAATATGGAGTGATCTTTGCACTGGCAGCTTTATTCCTATGTGCACTTGAAGCATTTTACGTATTGCCGAAAGATCTGGTAAAAGGAAACAGTATTGCGTTATCTTCCTGGATTACGCAGGTATATATTGTATTTGGACTTACATATGGTTTGTTATTATATGAGAGGGAACAGTCGGAAATAAAAGAACTTTTGAATTCCTACTCACTTTCTAAATGGAAAAAAACAGTAAAATATTTATTGTTATTTATAGAAGCAGCAGGCATTGATCTGGGCTGCATTTTTTTATTGGAAATTTCTTTTTGTATGCAGCATATGAGTGTGGCAATCCAGCATGAAGCGTTACAGTATATTGCTGTATATTGGATTTCCCCGTTTGTAATTATGGGAATTACAGGGATGGTTCTTGCAGACAAAATTGAGGGAAGAGGAAAATATGTTATCGGAGTTGTAGTTATGATTTTGTCAGGACCAATGCCGCAAAATCTGATTGCGGCGTTGACGGATACACAGACAGGATTGTTTAAATGGGTTTCCTTTACAAATCTTGGACCGATGAATACATATAAACCCATGCATTTGTTATTTGGATATTCAATACCGATGGAAAAGATTGCAATGCTTTTATTCATGCTCATAGGGGTAACAATGATCTATTTTGGCACAGGTTCGGTACAAATGTCAAAAAAATGGATTGCAGGAGTTGCTGGTGGAATTTTTATCTGTGTAGCATGCATATTGAATTTTAATTATATTGTGGGGCATTATTCTTACGATGTAGCGATGCGGATGCAGGAGGAATATCAGAAAAAAGACAGATTTGACACGAACAACAATTATTCTGTTACGGATATGAAACTGGATATTTCTGAAAACTGGAATGGTTTATATTATAAGGCAGATATGGTATTGCAGCCGCAAAAAGCATCCGATTTTTTTACATTTATGTTGTATCATGACATGAAAATAGGCAGTATCCGGGTAAATGGGAAAAAGGTGAAGATATCGAGAAATAAAGATTTGGTTGTCGTCAGTTTCCCGGTAAAGAGTGATAAAACATATCAGGTATGTGTGGAATATTACGGAAATCCACCATTTCAGATGTATGCTGACAAAAAGAACTGGATTCTTCCGGGATATTTTGCGTGGTATCCGATGCGGGGAAGCAGGCAGAATGTGAATTATCAGGATGATTTGATGGATGTACATTTTGTGACAGATACGCAGACAGATAAAATTCATTTTAAAGTAAAGTATACTGGCAAAGGGGTTTTGTATTGCAGCCTAGGAGAGAATAAATCCGGACAGTGGGAAGGAGAAGCACAGGCTCTGACGCTTTTGAACAGTTCTCTTATGAAAGAAATAAAGCAGGGGAAAGTACGGTATATTTATCCACAGGTATGTACAAATTATAACTCATATGTGGATTCTTATGCAGAACAGATAAAGACATGTGAAAAAATAATTGGGGAAAAAGAAAATACAGATGTAAAGACTTATTTTTTCGTTTGCGATACTACAAATACCGGGCATGGAGAGACACTTTATATGCTTGGAGATTGTGCCGTTGTTGAAATAACAAGGGCATATCTGGATGGAGCAATGCTTCAGAATACGAATATAGGCGTTATGGCATATATAAAGAACTACTATCTTATGGAATCGGAAGACGTAAATTTGAATTATATTTTTGAGGTCGCTTATATGACGGCACTTGTGCAGAATGATGTTTTTGATCAGAGTATTTTGTATAGGGATCTAGGAGAGGTACAGAAATTGTATTCGGAAAATGGATGGGAAGAAGAAGCGCAATTGGCAGGGGATGTGCAGGTGTTTTTAAAGAAAACCAACTGGAAAACACAAAAAGCATTTTTTGATTATTTTGCGGGATTGGTAAATACCAGAGCATTTTCATGTGAAAAAGTCAGAGCCTATATGCAGGAGGAGAAAAATGATTGAAATCAGGCATATTTCTAAGAAGTTTCGAAACAGAGTGGCGGTGGATGATGTATCACTGCAAATGAATACGGGAATTTATGGTCTGGTTGGACCAAACGGGGCTGGAAAAACAACACTCATGCGTATTCTTGCGACAGTCCTTCCGATGGATCAGGGAGAAATACAACTGGATGGAAAAGTTGTAGATCAGAGAACTTTGAGGAAGTATATTGGCTATCTGCCTCAAAAATTTTCCTTTTATAAAGATCTGACACTTAAAGAGGCTCTTGTGCATGTTGGATTTATGAAAAATATGCCAAAGCAGAATATAGATGCAGAAGTACAGAAAGTTTTACAGCAGGTGAATTTGTCCGAAAGGCAGAACGACAGGATAGGAACTTTGTCCGGAGGAATGCTTCGCAGGCTCGGAATTGCACAGGCTATTTTAGGGGATCCAGAAGTATTGATTGTGGATGAGCCAACAGTGGGACTGGATCCGGAAGAACGTAAACATTTTCGCAGGCTGCTTGCAGATATTGCAGAAAACAGGATTGTTTTGATCTCGACACATATTGTAGAAGATATTGCGGAGATCAGTACAGAATTAATTGTAATGAAAAATGGAAAAATTATTGCGGAGGGAACTGCAAATGAAGCACTTGCTTATTTATAGTGTCAGACAGATCCGGTATATGATTGTCATTACACTTATTTTATTTGCTGTGGCAGGTGCATTTTGTATACATACAAAAGCCGGAGCATTTCAGATTATGAAAGTGTATGAAATGTTTTTACTTCCGTTTTCAGCCTGTTGGGTAATCTGTGGGTATTGGGATTATATTGATCCGGAGTCAATGGAACTATTTTGCAGTTATCCGAGATCCCGTATTTGTATGGGAACTGGAAAACTGTTTTTGCTGATGTGCCTGTTTTTGTCCGGCTATACGGTTTTATTTTTGGTTACGTTTAGAAATATTTCTGATTATATAGTGTATTTTGGTGGAATGTGTTCGGAAATTTTCTTTTGGTGTGCGACGGGTTTTTTGTCGACAATTGTATTAAAAAATGCCGGGGCTGCAATTTGTATTGTCTGGATTTATACAGCCGCACAGATATTGGATGTAGAAAAAAATTTTTCTTTTCTGGCAATTTATATGTATGAAGCGGATACCTTGAAATCAGTCCAACATAAAGAAATACTGTTAATATTTTTAGGCAGCATATGCACGGTATTAGGACAAAGAAGAATGAATCAACTACAAGTAAAGGAAGGATGATCACATATCCTTCCTTTTGTAATATGAATTAGTTGGTTGTAGGAGCTGGTTTAGGGATTCATTGTCAATGTATTTACTTATCTCATATGCCATATTATACCCTGCGTTATGAAAATAGCATACCATAAACGATAAGAGAAGTAAAAATTGTGAAGTACAAAACAATGATTGACAGGGATAGCAAATGGCACTATAGTGTAATTGTAAGAAGATAATTAAAAAAATGAAACTGATAGAAAAATGCCGTTTGTGTTGTAAAATGTTGAAACTTATGAATAAAAGTGGATGATAAAATTGACCACGGATTTTGCAGAATTTTTTGTGCACTATTAACTCTTGTTACAATTATTAGTGGAAGTCTTACTAAAGATGTATATGCAGACGAACCAAGTTTTCTTAGCGAAAATACACAGATAATTGAAAAGAGTTTGGAACAATCCGATATAAATGTGATTAAGGTTTCAAAAGACAAAGATACAATTATTCACAATAATGGTTATGCGATGGAATCAGATTATTTTGAAAATGGTAAAAATGAGGGAAATAATTTGGTAGCAGTCAAACTTGAACAAACAAATTATGGATATGTTGAAACAGCATATTTTGCAAATGTAGAACATATTAGCAAATCGGAGCTTAATAATATTGTATCTTCTGATTCACCATTTAAAGGAGTTATTAAAGCAACAGCGAAATCTACAATTTACAAAAGTTATAATTGGTCTTTTTATAGTGATGGAATTCGGCAGGCAACGCTTACATCGAATGTAAGTTTGAGTCGCAAATCATCAAATGCTACAATTAATGGAAAAAATGCTCGGTATGGGATGTTAATAGTTTTACACAATTAGAAAAGGAGCATGAAAATCGTTTAAATTATCAATATACTCGATTAAGTGTAAATACTTCAAACCGGACATTACTTTCATATGGACCTAACAAATCTTCATCAAAAGGTAATGTATCTGTTGGATTAGATGGAGGAGTTTCGGGTGTATCGTATAGTTTTGATATTGGTGGATTTGTTGTTAATGATTTAAGTAGTTTATCTAATAAATATGGAAGATGGTCTTTTACTCAGAATATTGGTGTATTATTATTGCCTAATAAAGTGCGATATGAGATTTCTTTTTCAAAATCATAAATACGGACAAATAATAGGGACACTTATGTTGTTGCTTGTGCTGACATTATTTGCAAAATTAAGCCTGGATCAGACACAAACGTCTGCGGGAAGAAAATTTTTTCTGCAGGAAATTTCAAAAGATATGCAGATAAAATCAGAAATAAAAATAAAGGATAGTATTATCGCAGAGATAACGCAGGGAGATCAGACAGGGTATGCATTATTTGCGAAGACATCCGGAAAATATAAACTGCAGCAGTATTGGTTTAGTCCGGAAAAAATAGATACAGATGCAGTATTGATCAATGGGAAATCTTATATAGTAGGTGTTTGTAATGCAACGGAGGTGGATTCTGTAAAGATTGATTTTACTGATCCGGACACGAAAAAATAGTCGAATCAAAAAAGGTAGGTTTGCAAGGCAAAAAACTATTTGTTGTTCCGTCACCTGATGTAAAAAGTTATATGGTTACCGTGCATTCAAATGATAAGGAAGGTTGAGGAGCAGCTGAATAAGAAACCCAGGCAGATGTCTGACGGCAGCAAAGATTAAGATAAAGGATGGTGAAATTGCATGAAAAAGAAAGCAATCATAATTCTGGCAGTGGCTTGTATGGGAATGGGTCTGCTTGCCTGCGGAAAAGAACATATAGATAAAGAATCTGAGATAAATGTGTATAAAGAGGAGTATACACCGGAAAAGAAACACAGGGAAGATCCACTGGAATTAAAAAAGGGTGATAGTGAAATTGAGGTCAATGTAAAAGCGACCTCCGGAGAATTTAAAGTGACATTTCTTGATAAGGATAATGAATCGCTTTCTTATGAATATAAAGTAAAGGCTGGGGATAATGCTCATGATATCATACCGCTCGACCCAGATACCCTAGAGGATAACTGGGTGCTGGTAATGGAAAAAATGAGGATACAGATGCCTCGTTAAAATATGTGATGAAATAAAAACTGCCTTATTTTATTGCAGCATTTCCTGCTTAATTTTTTCGTATAAAGGACGAATGGTTTCCGGCACTTCCTCCAATTCGTCCGCAATCTGATCCAGAGGTTTGCCTTTTTGAATTTTTTTACGAATCTGCTCTGACAATTTTTCTTCTTTCCCGATCTCTTTCCCGATCTCTTTCCCGATTTCTTTTCCGATCCTTTCGCCATCCTCAATTGCTTCGGCGCGCTGCATTTCCAGCCGTCGTTCAAATGTATAGTCTAATGTCATCACGTGCATTACCTTCTCCTTGTGTAAGCCACAGAATTTGTATGACAACACATCCCATATCAATACAAATCCTGCTTATAACAAAATTAAGTTAAAATAAAGTTGAATTTTAAAAGCAAGACTTTCCGGGATAATTTGAAATGATAAAATAAAGTATATGATATAGACGGCTCGCCAGGTACTGTCCGCCCAAGCTATGGAAAAATATGTATTTGCTTTGTGACAAGTATAGCATTTAAATGCCTGAGATGCAACAAAAACCTTCCACATTTATGCAAACAGTAACGTCCTGAAAAGTGTAGCACTATCACATAAATACGTCCTGAAAAGTGTAGCACCATAACACAAATACGTCCTTAAAAATGTTGACGGCTCTGCCATAAAGAAATATGATATAAAGTAATAAGGAATGCTACATATAAATTCCACTGACAGGGAGGACGCACAATGAAACGTTTTATAAGGGAACTTCTTTTCCGGTAGGGAAAGTTGATTTCATGGATCTGTATGCGTTCAAAATTTATATGCTTGATGTCGGGCTTCTGCTTGCCATGGCAGATCTGGATGCAAGCGTTATCATTGATGGAAACCGGATTTTTGCAGAGTTTAAAGGGGCACTGACGGAGCAGTATGTGCTGCAGCAGATGATAGCAGAACTGGGGGTGGAACCATATTATTACACAACGGCAAATTCTACAGGCGAAATTGATTTCATGCTGCAGGCACCCGGATCGGTCATTCCGGTAGAGGTGAAAGCAGAGGAAAATCTGCGGGCAAAAAGCCTGCGGGCTTTTTGTGAGAAGTATCATCCGCAGCATGCGGTGCGGACTTCCATGTCAGATTTCCGTGAGCAGGACTGGATGACAAACATCCCGCTTTATAATATTGACAGGATTGGAGAATACCTCAAATGAGCACCATAACTCGGCTGGAATTTAAAAACGGGGCAAAAAAGAAAATAAATATATCAAAAACGGGGCAAAATATGAAATGTTCGATTGAAAAAACGGGGCAAATTTTGTTATCATGGAGCATATGGAACAAATATGAGAAATAAAGAGGAAAATCCCATGAAAATGACAACCCTGTGTTACATAGAAAAAGACGGAAAATACCTGATGCTCCACCGCACCAAAAAGCAGCACGACATCAACAAAGACAAGTGGATTGGTGTAGGCGGACATGCAGAAGGCACGGAAGGACCGGAGGACTGCCTGTTACGTGAAGTAAAAGAAGAAACCGGCCTGACACTGACTTCCTACCAGTTCCGCGGGCTGATCACATTCATCAGTGATGAAGCGCCGGAGCCGGAAGAAATGTGCCTGTTTACCGCGGATGGTTTTACCGGGGAGCTGATCGAGTGCAATGAAGGCGATCTGCAGTGGATGGACAAAAAAGAAGTGCTTGCGCTTCCGACCTGGGAAGGAGATGCCATTTTTTTAAAACTGCTGATCGAGGAAGACGAGCGCCGCTTTTTTACACTTCGGCTTGTTTATGAAGGAAGTAAACTGGTAGAAAAACAATTGTACCGGTATTCATAGAAAACAGATTAAATTTGAAATCATTAGTGCTCAAAGATTACTCTGTAAACAATACCTTCGCAACCTCATATAAAGTTTTGCCTTGTAAATGGTAAGAGGAGCTGTACCTGGACAGGAGAGGAAAGGAATAAAAAATGGAAAACGAAAACCAGACCCCGCACAAGCGCCGTGTGCATTATAAAGGAAAATACCCGAAGAAATTTGAAGAAAAATATAAAGAACTACAGCCGGAAAAATACAAAGACACCATCGCGCATGTCATCCAGAAAGGCAACACCCCGGCAGGCATGCATATCTCCATTATGGTAAAAGAAATTCTTGATTTCCTGCAGATCAAACCGGGACAGACCGGTTTTGATGCCACACTCGGCTACGGCGGTCACACAAAAGCCATGCTCGAGCAGCTGCAGGGGCAGGGACACATCCATGCGACGGATGTGGATCCGGCAGAGTCGGCAAAGACGAAAAAACGTCTGGCAGACCAGGGATTCGGAGAGGACATGCTGACCATCCATCTGCAGAATTTCTGCACGATCGATGAGATTGCAAAAGAAGTGGGTGGATTTGATTTTATTCTGGCAGATCTTGGCGTTTCGTCCATGCAGATCGACAATCCGGAGCGCGGATTTTCCTTTAAAGTGGACGGACCGCTTGATCTGCGGCTGAATCAGGAGGCAGGAATCAGTGCGGCGGAGCGTCTGGATACGATCAGCCGTGACGAGCTTGCCGGAATGCTTTATGAAAATTCGGATGAGCCGTACTGTGAGGAACTTGCAAAAGCGATCACCGATGAGATCCGCAAAGGACACCGCGTGGATACAACTACAAAACTGCGCAGGATTATTGAAGACACTCTCGATTTTCTGCCGGAAAAGGATAAAAAAGAAACCATCAAAAAGACCTGCCAGCGGACGTTTCAGGCACTTCGCATTGATGTCAACCGCGAGTTTGAGGTGCTTTATGAATTTATGGAAAAGCTGCCGGGTGCTTTAAAACCGGGCGGCCGCGTGGCGATTCTGACATTCCATTCCGGGGAGGACAAGCTGGTAAAGCGTGCTTTAAAAGAAGGCTACCGCGCAGGTATTTATTCGGAGTATGCAAAGGATGTGGTGCGTCCGTCCGCGCAGGAGTGTGCGCAGAACGGACGGGCACGCTCCACGAAGATGCGCTGGGCGGTACGCAGTCAGTGATCCTGATACACAATCATAATTGCCATTATTTGAGTCTTTGATAGGTGATGGGAATTTCTTTTGCACCTTTACGGTAGGAATCCACCCACTTTTTCAGGTCAGCAGCATCTATGGCGTTTTTTTTCCCTTTGGCATTTGTCAGGAGATATACGATACCGTCGTGATCCTTATCAGCGGAATCCGGAAATGAGGAAAATCCGTCAATGCTGTCTGCCCATTCTTTTTTATTCCAGTCGGTCACAAAACCTATTTGGGTGTAGGAGGCATCATCGGCCTGATAGGACCATACCTGATAAGGCCAGAAAGTGGTGGGGTCGGCTGCACCAGCAGTGGAATAAGGACCACCGTAAGGACTTCCATGGGAAATATCCTCTTCCACAATTCCATTGTAGAGAAAATGCAAAAATTGTGCTATAATGTAAGCGCGTGTTTTACAAAAAACACGCGCTTATTCACGTAGGAAGGAAAAGAAAAGTATGTTATCCACAATTGAAGCAATCAATAGTGCGGTCAACAATTTCATCTGGGGTGTTCCTGCAATGATCTGTATCATCGGTGTTGGTCTGGTATTGAGTTTCCGGACCCGGTTCTTACAGATCCGCAAGTTCCCATACGCGATGAAAGTGACCTTCGGCCGCATGTTTAAGAAGCGTGAGGCATCGGATGGAGCCATGACCCCGTTTCAGGCGGTGTGTACGGCACTTGCGGCAACGGTCGGCACGGGAAATATTGCCGGGGTGGCAGGAGCCATTGCCATCGGCGGTCCGGGAGCAGTGTTCTGGATGTGGATTTCCGCAATTCTCGGTATGTGTACCAAATTTTCAGAAGTGACGCTTGCGGTGCATTTCCGCGAAAAAAATGTGCATGGGGATCTGGTCGGCGGTCCGATGTATTATATTAAGAACGGACTCAAAAAGCACTGGCACTGGCTGGCGTATCTGTTTTCCGCGTTTGGCGTGCTGACCGTATTCGGAACAGGGAATGCCACACAGGTAAATACGATTACCACAGCCATCAATACGGCATTAATGAATTATCATGTCATTTCAAAAGATGCGGTGCCGACTGTTAACCTTGTAGTCGGGATCATTCTGGCGGTTCTGATCGCACTCATTCTGCTTGGAGGTATCAGGCGGATTGGACAGGTGACAGAAAAGCTGGTACCGTTTATGGCACTGGTCTATATTGTTCTGGCAGTGGGAGTGATCTTATTTAATATCGGTCATATCCCGGCTGTATTTGCTTCGATTGTGGAGGGAGCATTTCACCCGGCGGCAGTGACCGGTGGAGCAGTGGGAAGCTTCTTTATGAGTATGAAAAAAGGTGTCTCCCGTGGAATTTTCTCAAATGAGGCAGGACTTGGCACGGGATCAATTGCACATGCCTGTGCAGACACGAGAAAACCGGTCAAGCAGGGATTTTTTGGAATTTTCGAGGTGTTTGTAGATACGATTGTGATCTGTACGCTTACCGCGCTGGTTATTTTGTGCAGCCAGGTTCCGGTCAGTTATGGTCAGGCGGTAGGTGCTGAGCTTACAATCAGTGGATTTACCGCAACATACGGAAACTGGGTATCTGTTTTTACTGCGGTTGCGATGTGTTGTTTTGCATTTTCCACCATTATCGGATGGGGATTATACGGGACGCGCTGCATCGAGTTTTTGTTCGGCTCCCGTGTCAATAAGCCGTTCATGCTGGTGTATGCACTGGTTGCCATTGTGGGTGCGACCATGGATCTGGGTCTGATGTGGAGTATTGCGGAAACGTTTAACGGACTCATGGCAATTCCGAACCTGATCGCAGTATTTTTGCTTTCCGGTGTCGTTGTTAAACTGGTGAAGGAATACTTTGCCGGAGAAGGTGCAAAAAGTTAGGGGAAGCTGGAAAGAAAAAGGGCGAAAAACTTGACATTTGTGCGTTTATCATAAATAATAAGGTACTGAAAAAACAAAGGAGGAACTTGTTATGAAAAAATTTGGAATCAAAGAAGTTGTAGCAACTGGTATTGGAACCGCATTGTTCATTGTTTTGACAGAAGTGCAGATTCCGCTGGGAATTATCCCGAATACATCCATGCAGCCACGTGCAGCAGTGCTGGCATTTCTTGCAGCAGTGTTTGGACCGGTTGTCGGAGGAATCATTGGTCTGCTGGGACATGCACTCGGTGATGCACTGTTTTACGGTGGTGTATGGTGGAGCTGGGTATTCCCAGATGCGATCTTTGGAATTTTAGTTGGTTTATTCGCAAAGAGCTTTGAGATTAAGGCCGGTGGATTTAATAAGAAGAAAGTAGTTCTTTTTAATGTCGTTCAGGTGGTTGCAAATGCAATTGCATGGATCGTTGTTGCACCGGTGCTTGATATTCTCATTTATGCAGAGCCTGCAAAGAAAGTATTCTCACAGGGCGTATTTGCGTTTGTAGCCAATATCATCATTGTGGGTGTACTTGGTTCATTACTCGGACTGGGATATACAAAGATTGGAGCAAAATCATCAAGTCTTACAAAGGAAGACTAAAAACGTATGGAACCGATTATTGAATTTGAAAACTTTACATTTAAATATCGGTCACAGATGGAGCCGACACTCCGGGATATCAATTTGAAAATTTATCCCGGAGAGAAGGTGCTCATCATTGGACCATCGGGATCAGGGAAGTCGACATTATCAAATTGTATCAACGGACTGATCCCTTTTTCGTATGAAGGAGACAGTACCGGAACTTTAAAAATCGAGGGAAAAGATCCGAAAAACCTTGGGATTTTCGGACTTTCCAAGATGGTCGGAACCGTGTTGCAGGATACGGACGGACAGTTTATCGGTCTGACGGTTGCGGAAGATATTGCTTTCGTGCTGGAAAATGACTGTATGGCACAGGAAGAGATGTTTCGCAAAGTAGACGATGTGGCAGAGACTGTAGAGGTAAAAGAACTGTTGCATCATGCACCATCGGAGATGTCCGGCGGACAGAAACAGAGAGTTTCCATGGCGGGGGTTATGATCGATGATGTGGATATTCTGCTGTTTGACGAGCCGTTGGCCAATCTTGATCCGGCGACCGGAAAGAAAGCGATCGCGTTAATTGACAGAATCCAAAAGGAACAGAAGAAGACCATCGTAATCATTGAGCATCGTCTGGAGGATGTGCTGTACAAAGATGTAGACCGTATTGTTGTGGTCGGAGACGGAACCATTGTTGCGGACATGAAACCGGATGATCTGCTGGTTGGAAATATCTTAGAGGAACAGGGAATCCGGGAACCGCTCTATGTCACGGCACTCAAACATGCCGGATGTACCATCACTGCACAGGATCATCCGCAGCATGTGGAAACCATGAATTTTGAACCATACAAAACACAGGTGCGGGAATGGTTTGAGACTACGCAGATTCCGCAGAAACAGGAAACACAGGAGAAGGTACTTAAAGTAGACCATCTGCATTTTTCTTATCAGCCGGAAAAAGCAATTCTTTCGGATATCAGTTTTGATGTAAAGAAAGGCGAAATGATCAGTATTGTCGGGAAAAACGGTGCCGGAAAGACGACACTGTCCAATCTGATCTGTGGATTTTTAGAACCGAGCAAAGGAAAAATTGAGCTGAACGGAAACGATATCTCACCACTTTCGGTCAAAGAGCGTGGGGAGCATATTGGAATTGTCATGCAGAATCCGAATCAAATGATTTCTAAGCCTATGATTTATGAGGAAGTGGCACTTGGGCTTACTGTGCGCGGAGTTCCAGAGGAAGAAATCCGTGAGCGTGTGCATGAGACACTGAAAATCTGTGGATTGTACCAGTTCCGGAACTGGCCGGTTTCTGCATTGAGTTTCGGTCAGAAGAAGCGGGTGACCATTGCATCCATTCTTGTTATGAAGCCGGAGATCCTGATTCTGGATGAGCCGACAGCGGGACAGGATTACCGCCATTATACGGAAATTATGGAGTTTTTAAAGACGATCAACGAGACACAGGGGACGACCATTATCATGATTACACATGATATGCACCTGATGCTGGAATATACCAACCGTGCGATTGTTGTGGCAGATGGAAAACTTCTGACCATTGATACGCCGGCAAAAGTATTGACCAATGAAACGATCACAGCTCCGGCATATTTAAAGCAGACGTCACTCTATGAGATGGCGGTCAAATGTGGAATTGAAGATCCTTCCCAGTTCGTGCAGCGGTTTATCAATTACGAAAGGGCGGTGCGGTAATGGCAAAGTTATTGACCTATGAGCAAAAAGATACCTGGATGGACCGGCTGTGTGGTGTCACAAAGCTGATCTATTTTCTGGCATGGTCCATCACAAGCATGCTTACTTATGATACCCGTGTACTCGCCGTGATGCTGGTTCTTAGTCTGATCCTGTTTAAGATTTCAAAAACAGAGTGGAAACAGGTCGGTTCTATTTTTAAGTTCATTATGTTCTTTCTGGTCATCAATGTGCTTGCCATTTTTATTTTTGCACCGGATCAGGGAACAAAAATTTATGGTACAAAGCATGTACTCTGGCAGCTTTCGGCGCATTATCCGATTACCGCTGAGCAGTTGTTTTATGAGTTGAACATTATTTTGAAATATTTTACAATTATCCCGGCGGTATTTATTTTTGTCGTGACCACCAATCCGTCGGAGTTTGCAGCATCGTTAAATCGTATTGGAATCAGTTACAACATCGGCTATGCGGTGGCAATTGCACTGCGTTATATTCCGGATGTGCAGGATGATTTCCACAAAATTAAAAATGCGCAGGAGGCCCGTGGAATAGAAATGTCCGGGAAGGCAAAGCTGATGAGCCGTATAAAGAGTACGGCATCTATCATCTTTCCGCTCATTTTTACAAGTATCGGCCGCATTGATACAATCAGTAATGCGATGGAGCTGCGTGGGTATGGGAAGTACAAAAAGCGTACCTGGTATATGGGAAGAAAGTTACAGCGCAATGATTATCTGTGTATTGCATTGGTGCTTGGATTTGCCGTGGCTGCACTTGTGGTTACATATCATGATGGCAGCCGGTTTTATAACCCATTTGTATAAACAGTAGAGATTGCGCAACTCGTTTTAATAAAATTAGAAAAGGAGCTATCGCACCAGCGAATATCAGCGGCACGACAGTTCCTTTTGTTTTCCATGTCTGTTTTTAAGCTTCGGTTGAAGCATCAGATGCAGGTGCTTCGGTCTGGGTTTCGGAAGCATTTTCCGACACGGTCTCAGAAGCTGGTTCCTCAGACGGCTGTTCCGGAGGAATCACCTCGACATCCTCTTCCTTAACCGGTTCCGGCTTTGGCTTTTCCGGCATTTTCTGTCCACAGGCACTGCAGAATGCAGCATCGGCATCCACGCTTGCACCGCAGGATGGGCAGATCGCTACACCTTTCATCTGGTGAATGCTTTCACGGCATTCCTTAATTCTGGCTTCGGAAACGGCAATCGCATCCAGCCAGGTTTTTACATCTTCTTCGGCATCTTCGCGATGTTTTTCCACATACCATTTTCCAATCTGTTCGTATGCAGTATCAATCTTGCGTTCTTCCTCGGAGATATTTAAGTTTAATTTTGCAGTATCTGCCAGATCTTTTGTTTTTTTAATGGTAGTCTGGCTCACATCACTGATCTTTTGTCCTAAGTTGTTTAAAAAAGACATATATTTCACTCCTTTCCTATATCAAAAACCTTATGTTATGAATTATCATAACATGCTGTCTGAAAAACACAAGGAAGTTTACAGATTATTTATGTCTTTTTCTGTTTTTTTTCCGGGACATGCGTGGTGCTTTAACGGATGGTTTTGCAGCCGGAGTATTTTCGCCAGCTGGAGTTTCCACAGTAGCAGATTCAGCTGGTGCCGGAGCTTCCACAAGAGCAGATTCCGCTGGTGCCGAAGTTTCCACAGGAGCAGATTCCGCTGGTGACGGAGCTTCGGATGAACCGGTGACAATTTCATTTAACAGCAATGCTTTTGCAAGATTTCCTTCCGCAGAAATTTTCCCACTCTGGTAAGCTTCGAGAATGTCAAGGCTGCCCTGCGCGAGTGCAAGCAGATCAGCAGCTGAAGTTGTGACTAAAATGTCACGGTCGTAATATTCATATGGTTCAACATGAAGCTGTCCGTTTGCAATTTCCAGATACAGGGCACCTTCGGCTTCTCCCTGTATGTTAAACTGGATGGCAAGATGTTCACTGATTTTGGAAGCATCTTTCTCCTGATAAGTATCTTTTAATTTTGAAACTAATTCCTGATATGTCATAGTCAGTCATTTCTCCCTTCTCCATCTGCTAATTAGATTGGTGATTGCGCAACTCGTTTCTGCGGGCTGTCGTTTTGTCGGGGACACCGTCTGAGCGATTTTGTGTCTGCCTTAGAGGGAAGCTTCGAATAAGCATGCCCACGGTTCTATTTGCGCAGTCACAGAGTGACATATTGAAAATAAAGTAAATATCAAGACAAATGGGGAGTGGGCGTAATAAACGTTTCGAAGATTCCCTCTTAGGCAGACTAGAAATTGCGAACGGTGTCCCCGACAAAACGACAGCCCGCAGAAACGAGTTGCGCACCCACCTGTTTGCTAATTAGAGTATAGCTTTTCTGTTATGCTTGTCAAGCAAACTTTATGAAATTATCATTGCGGGAAGCCGCTAAAAAGCGTACAATAGGGATAACAAAATTTTAAAATAAAGGAAGGGATCAAGATTATGAGAAAAACCAAAACGCACAATGTACTCAGGCGTCTGCTTGCGTTTGTCCTGATTGTTTCACTGCTTCCACTGGGGTATGCGGGCAATGTGATGGCTGCAACAACCGGTACACGGAACGTAAGTATTCAGGTTACATACGGACAGACGGATGCCAGAAATGTCTATGGCATGATCAACAGTATGCGCAGAAATTCATCCGATGCATGGTACTGGGATGCAAACAATTACACGAAGACATATTGTAATAATCTGCAGCCGCTTACTTACGACTATGCACTGGAGCAGGTAGCCATGAAACGTGCAGCAGAGATTGCACTTTCGTATTCACACACCAGACCAAATGGCACAAATTATTATACTGCTTACAGTGAAAACGGTGTCTATGCGGGAGTGTATGCAGAGAATATCGGTGTGAATTATTCTTCCGCATCTGCACTTCACAACGCAATGCGGGAAGACAATGCAAATTATTCCGGACAGGAACAGCGTAGAAATATGTTAAACAGCCAGTTTACAGCTGTCGGAATCGGACATGTATATTACAATGGCTACCATTACTGGGTAGAGGAATTTGCCAACACGGTAACCAGAACATCCTATACAACACCGAACAACCAGACGACAACGGTAAACAATATTCAGATTGCGGAAAGCAATATTACCTCAGATCAGATTGTTGTTCCGTCATCCATTGGAAATTACATTCAGATGTCTGCGGGTCAGACCATTGATTTATCTGGATGCTATGAAAACATTAAAGTATCTAATCACTGGCCAAGCAATGCAAACTGTCCGATTGTACAGGGACTGAATATGTATGTATCCAATACTGCGGTTGCCTATATCAGCGGAACAAAACTGATCGCAAATACTGCAGGTTCCACAACACTGACACTGAATCGTCCGGATGGAAGAATTCCTCTGCAGATTCCGGTTCAGGTAACAGGAACAAATAACAGCAATAATACCTATTCGTACTATATTCCAAATGCTTCGGTAGGTACAATCGTTGATCAGACATACACCGGATATGATATTCGTCCGTCTGTATCGGTATGGCTGAATGGCGGCTATCTGTACGAGGGAAGAGATTATACACTTACTTACAGCAACAACCGCAATATCGGTACTGCATCCGTAACAATTAACGGAATCGGAAATTATTATGGAAGCAGAACAGTTTATTTCCGTATTGTAAATCATGGAAACGGAAATACAACGGTTTCATCCAATAATCTTGCAAATGCAGTGATCAGCAAAATTGCAACACAAAGTTATACGGGATCTTCCGTAAAACCGGAAGTTACCGTTACATTAAATAACATTGTTTTAAAAGAAGGTTCGGATTACTATCTGAATTATAGTGACAATGGTGCACCGGGAAAAGCTGCTGTTATGGTAGTGGGAACCGGTAATTATACGGGATCTGCAAAGACAAGCTTTATTATTAAGCCGGAGAAGCCGGTTATCACAAGATTGCGTGCACACGGATCAAAAGTCCGTATCACATGGCTGCCAGGTACTTCCGTTACCGGCTATGAAATCTACCGCTCCAAGGGAGCATATGATTATGGATACAAGAAGATTGCGGCTACAAAAGATGGTGAGATGCAGTCTTATACAAGGGCAAAACTCACCAAAGGAACTTATTATTACAAGATCCGCAGCTATGTTACTGTAGATGGAACAAAGTATTACAGTCCATACAGCAGTGTGAAGTCTGTAAAGATCCGCCGCTAGGATCAAAGCATAATTGAAAATAAGAATTAAAAATGTCGGTAGATATCTGTCAGATATCTACCGACATTTTTGGTATACAAAGTTAAAAGATTTATTTCATCTGTGCGACCCGGTCAAATTCCTCTTCGATTTCTTTGGAAGGTTTTGGTGTCAGCAGACTGACGATTACGATCGCAGCGCAGGCAATCAGGAATGCAGGAAGCAGTTCATAGATGTTCCAGATACCACCGAGCGGGCGGATCAGGTATTTCCAGATAAATACCATGGAACCCCCGCAGACCATACCGGCAAGTGCGCCCCATTTGTTGGTACGTTTCCAGAACAGGGAAAACAGAACAACCGGTCCGAATGCGGCACCGAATCCAGCCCAGGCGAAAGAAACGATGGCAAATACGGAACTGTCCGGATTTCTGGCAATGAATGCGGCAACGACAGAAATTACAAGGAGTGTAATTCTTGCGGCTGCCATGCTTCCGTTTTTGTTGGAAGAATCTTTGCGGAAAGCACCGAGAATGTCGGAAGAAACCGCAGAAGATGCAGCCAGCAGCTGCGAGTCCGAAGTGGACATGGTGGAAGCTAAAATGCCGGCGAGAATCACACCCGCAAGCAGGGCAAATATCACACCGTGCTGGGAGAGCAGGGCGGAAATTTTTACGATAATGGTTTCGGAATTCGATCCGGTCAGCATCTCCAGTGCGCCGACTTTGCTCATGGTATAACCGATCACACCGATAAAGACGGCAACGAACAGGGAGATTACGACCCAGATGGTTGCAACGCGGCGGGACAGTTTCAGTTTTTTCTCATCCTCGATTGCCATAAAGCGGAGCAGGATATGCGGCATACCGAAATATCCAAGTCCCCATGCGGCAGTGGAAACAATGGTCAGGGCACTGTAAGGAGCGGCCTTTCCGGTGTTTACATCATAGGAAAGTGTCATGGAGAGATATCCCGGAAGCTCGGAGGCGTTGTGGATAACGGCACCGATACCGCCAGCAGTTTCTACACCAAAGATCAGAACTACAATCAGAGCAACCGACATGATGATACTCTGGATAAAGTCCGTTGTGGAAGCAGCAAGAAATCCGCCAAGTGTCGTGTATGCCACAATTACGATAGCACTGATGATCATGGCGGTCAGATACTTTACCCCGAATAAGCTGGAAAAAAGTTTTCCGCATGCGGCAAATCCAGAGGCCGTATAAGGAATAAAAAAGATAACAATAAAAATAGCAGCAATGACCTGCAGCATCTTTTTTTCATCGTGATAGCGGTTGCTGAAGAACGATGGGATGGTAATGGAATTGTTGCAGGTGTGCGTATAGCGGCGGATACGTTTGGCAACGATCAGCCAGTTAATGTATGTACCGGCAGCCAGTCCGATTGCTGTCCATCCGGCATCTGAAATTCCGGTGAGGTAAGCAACGCCCGGAAGTCCCATCAGAAGCCAGCTGCTCATGTCGGAAGCTTCGGCACTCATCGCGGTTACGAAAGGACCGAGTTTTCTGCCACCCAGATAGAAATCGTCAGTACTGTTGTTTTTCTTGGAACATCGGAAACCAATATAGATCATACCAATAAGGTATACGATAATGGCAATCATGATGCATATTTGTGCAGATGTCATAAATAAATCCTCCTCTTTTGTACGCTTTCACACGCTAATTGTTCATAGTATAGCACAGATGATAATTATACCGCAACCGGGAAATCCTGTTTGACACTATGGGCAATAAGATGATAAACTGTCTTTGTCTATACATGAGAAAAGCAATTCCGTTTGGCCTTCAACATGTGCTTGCCATGTTTGTAGCAAATCTGGCACCCGTACTGATCGTCTGCAGTGCAGCTCTGGTTCGGGGCAGTGGGGAACACCTTACAGCAGCGGAAATTACACAGATTCTGCAGTGTGCGATGTTTGCTGCGGGAATCGGAACCTGCATGCAGTTATATCCGATCTGGAAAATTGGCTCGAAACTGCCGATCGTAATGGGCGTCAGTTTTACATTTCTCGGAAGTCTGCTGATCATATGTACCAACCCGGAGCTTGGGTATGAAGGAATGATCGGGGCGGTTATTCTCGGCGGATGTACCGTTATGATGTTTGGTTCAATCATGTATGAGGGGATCAAAATGTTAAAAAATTGCGAATTTAATGACCGTACAATGATTATTGTTTCCCTTTCTTTTTGTATCGGGGTTGGCCTGACACAGACATCCGGCAACTTCTTTTCCGCATTTCCGAAAGAAGTGGGAGATATCTTCAATGGAAATGCCGTGGCAGGAGTGTTTGTTGTTTCCCTTCTGTTGAGCCTTCTTTTGCCGAAGAAGAAACAGGCAAATTAAATACACGTTGTTAAGGTAACGTTAAGGTGCAGCGATTTTTAAGATAAGGATTTGGTGTTATGATGATATCATCAAAAGGAAATGGAGGAATTTGATATGTGGAGTCGCGCACAATTAAAGGGAAGGGCGAAAGCAACATTTAAACGAAATTATTGGAAATGTATTCTGATCAGCCTGTTGCTGACACTGATTGCAGGGGGAAGCGGAGCTGCTTCGGGCAACATCAGCAGTGCAACCGGTTCCTTACATGGATCGGATAATCAGGCAGGCAGTTCCTATGATTATGACAGCAGTTATGACAGTGATGATGGTTCACTACGCGATTTTGAGGCTGGGCTTGAAGAAGGCTTTAAGGACGGACTGAAAGCAGGAAACAGGGGAATGATGGGCGGTATGGTCGCAGCAGCGATCGCCATCGGCATACTCATAGTTGTTTTTCTGGTGATTTTTGTCCTTATACTTCTGGTTGATGTATTTATCATAAATCCGTTGGAGGTTGGATGCAGGAGATTCTTTATCCGCAACTTAAACGAGCCGGCACAGATTGGGAACATTGGATATGGATTTGACAATAATTACAGGAATGTTGCAAAGACAATGTTTTTCCGTGATCTGTTTACGGTTTTATGGTCATTGCTTTTTATCATTCCGGGTATTGTAAAAGCATATGAATATATGATGATTCCGTACCTTCTGGCAGATAACCCGCAGATGACCAAAGAGCAGGCATTTGCGGAAAGCAAGCGTATGATGCAGGGACAGAAATGGAAAGCATTTGTTTTGGATCTGTCCTTTATCGGATGGTACATTTTATCCGGACTGACACTTGGAATTCTTGCAATCTTTTATGTGTCACCATATGTGAATGCAACACATGCTGCACTGTATGAGGCACTGTGCTATGCAAACCCGGCTGGTTCAAACGGATTTACACAGCAGGAGGATCCGGTGAATTCACCTTTCCGGCAGGAGAATGTATGAATTATACGATTTTAATTGCAGATGATGAGCCGGAGATACGAACGCTTCTCCGGCTGTATCTGGAAAATGAAAATTATCAGATTATTGAGGCAGAAAACGGGAAGCAGGCACTGGAACTGCTGAAGAAAGAACATGTGGATCTGTGTCTGCTGGATATTATGATGCCGGAGATGGACGGATACCATGTGTTGCAGGAATTACGTAAAACAAGCAATATTCCCGTTATGATACTTTCGGCAAAGGATGCGGATTCCGAGAAGATTCTGGGGTTAAATCTCGGGGCAGATGATTATCTGGCAAAACCGTTCAATCCTTTGGAGGCAGTAGCACGTGTCAATTCAAATATCCGTCGGTTTTATGCGCTGGGGACAGCGGAACTGTCATCCGGTATGCTGACCGTCCGGGATCTGGAACTGGATCCGGAAGGCTGCGTACTCAAAAAAAATGGAGAACCGATTGAACTGACTTCGGTAGAGTACCGGATCATGGAGTTATTTATGAAGCATCCGGGAAAAGTGTTTACCAAACAACAGATCTATGAACAGGGATGGGGTGACACTTATGTGGTTGCAGACAATAATATTATGGTCTGCATCAGCAAGCTGAGGGCAAAACTTGATGAAGACCCGGCAGCTTATATTCGAACCATCCGCGGATTGGGCTATCGGCTGGAGAAATAGCAATGCGTGATTTACAGGCATTTTTGATCAAACGGTTTATTTATATCCTTGTATTGGTAACGATTGCACAGTCGCTGATCAGTTTCCTGATCAGTCAGGCGGTTATGCCTGTGGTAATGAAAGTCTTTTTCCCGAATTACCAGAGGCAGTCATCCGTTGGAAAGACGGATCTGTTTATTTTTATCATATGTGTTCTGTTATTGCTGATAGTAAATGCCGTCCGGATGCTTTTGCCATCACCGCTGCAGGGAATGATGCAGTGGACAGGGGAACGATTACAGGACTGGCTGGGCAATGCACTTCCGGCGACAAGGAGTTCCGTCGTCGTACAGGAGATGGAAGGATGGAAAGCCATCCTGCTGTTTGTGGTTCTTCTGCTGTTAATGGTGTGTATGCTGCTTCCTTATATTTTGGGTGCGATAACGTTCGCGCGGATTGTGATGGCGGAATTTCATCAGATCCAGGAGGAGCGCGAACAGCAGCAGAGAGAGTTTGACCGCAAGCGGAATCTGATGCTTTCCGATATCGCACATGATCTTCGGACACCGGTCACGACCGTATCCGGCTACGCAAAAGCGCTGGCGGATCATATGGTACAGGAACCGGAAAAGCAGCAGGAATATCTGGATGCCATCCAGAATAAATCCGTTCGGATCGGAAATCTGATCAATTTGTTGTTTGAATATGTTAAACTGGACAGCGAAGGGTTTACATTAAATTGTAAAACACTTGATTTGTGTGAACTTCTCAGAGAAAATGCGGCAATGCTGTATGCAGAGATGGAAGAAAACGGAATGACACTGACAGCAGATATTCCGGAGGAAACGATACCGGTCTGGGCGGATGAACTTCAGTTATCCCGTGTAGTGACAAACCTTCTGACAAATGCCATGCAGCACAATCCAAAGGGAACAAGAATCGGACTGTTTGCTTATAGGGAGCTGGAGCGGATTTATGTATTGGTGGCAGACAGCGGAATTCTAATTCCAGAGGAACAGGCGCAGCATTTGTTTGATCCTTTTACGCGTGGGGACAAAGCGCGGGTAAGCGATGGGAGGAACGGACTTGGACTTTCCATCGTGTCAAAAATCGTGCAGATGCACGGATGGGACTTAAAACTGGTGCAACAGCCACAGATTCAGCATTATGCAAAAGCAGCCGGATTTGCAAAAGCATTTGTGATTCGGATGGAAAATGCCGGTATGTATTCTGTGCATCCGCTAAAATAAAAAAGTGGCAGAAAAGAGGGAGAGTCTATGATAATTATAAGAGCGATGGATCCGTATGAATTGCTTTGGATGGTACTTTTGATTGTGTTTGTTCTGGGAGAACTTGCAACAATCGGACTAACGTGCATATGGTTTGCCGCAGGTGCACTTGCGGCACTGGTTATGGCAATGGCAGGGGTAAATCCGGTGGTGCAGTTTCTGGTATTTTTAGTGGTATCCATTCTTTTGCTTGTTGCGACAAGACCGTGGGCGCGTAAATATGTAAATGCTAAAATGCAAAGAACAAACGCGGATAGCCTGATTGGGGAAAATATACGGATTTCCGAGCGCGTCAGTAATATGGATCAGACCGGGATGGCAGTTGTTCATGGACAGGAGTGGACGGTGCGTACCCGTAATGATAATGAGATCATTGAACCGGGAGAAGAAGCAAAAATTCTGGCAATCAGTGGTGTCAAACTTATAGTAGAAAAGGTATAGGTAAAGGAGGAAAAAGTTATGCCTGTTGTAATTCTCATTGTAGTGATCATTGCATTGGTCATTATTGTGAACTGTGTGAAAATTGTTCCACAGGCGCATGCGGTAGTTGTGGAGAGACTTGGAGGGTATCTTACCACATGGTCGGTAGGGTTGCATTTTAAGGTGCCGTTTATTGACCGTATTGCAAAAAGGGTTTTGTTGAAGGAACAGGTGGTTGATTTCCCACCACAGCCGGTAATCACAAAAGATAACGTAACAATGCAGATTGATACGGTTGTATATTTTCAGATCACGGATCCAAAGCTGTATGCATACGGTGTGGAAAATCCAATCATGGCAATTGAAAATCTGACTGCTACGACGCTTCGTAATATCATTGGTGATCTGGAACTGGATGAGACACTGACATCGCGTGAGACCATCAACACAAAGATGCGTGCAACGCTGGATGTGGCAACAGATCCGTGGGGTATCAAAGTAAATCGTGTGGAGTTAAAGAACATTATTCCACCAAAGGCAATTCAGGATGCCATGGAGAAACAGATGAAGGCAGAGCGCGAGCGGCGTGAAGCCATTCTGCGTGCAGAAGGTGAGAAAAAATCTACAATTCTGGTTGCAGAAGGAAATAAGGAGTCTGCAATTCTCGATGCAGAGGCTGAAAAACAGGCTGCAATCCTGCGTGCCGAGGCACAGAAGGAAGCAACCATCAAGGAAGCCGAAGGTCAGGCAGAGGCTACATTAAAGATCCAGCAGGCCAATGCAGATGGTCTGCGTATGCTCAAAGAAGCTGCTCCGGATAATGCGGTACTTCAGATTAAGAGTCTGGAGGCATTTGCCAAGGCAGCAGACGGTCAGGCAACCAAGATTATTATCCCATCGGATATTCAGGGGATTGCAGGACTGAGCAAATCCATTGTGGAAATTGCAAAAGAAAACGGATAACACAGATACATCTGTGATGCATTGGACGAAACTGCTCCATGAAAATGGGGCAGTTTTTGTTATCTCAGTAAGGTCTTTATTTTGCACAGGGAAAATGTTATACTATAAATTATTGATGTGGGGGTATATTCCACAGTTGGGCGATGATGTGGAAAGAACAGGAGCGTAAATGAAATCAAAGGTTCGGTTTAAGGGAAAACTGAGATCATATCTCTGCTGGCCATTGTGGCTGACGATCCCGATGACAATCGCAGATGTGGGGCTTTATTTTTACGATGTGACGGCAGGCTTTTTGCTGACGGTATTTATTGCTGTCTATTTTGTACTGGAACTGGGACTGTATTATAATACCAGACCGCGGCTTGCAAATGAGATTATCAATTTTGCCACACAGTATGCAACGGTACAGAAAAAACTTTTGAATGAGTTTGAAATTCCATATGCGCTGCTGGACTATACAGGAAAAATTCTTTGGGTGAATGAACGCTTTTCCGAGCTGACGGGAGTGGGTAGAAACTATCATAAATCAATTACAACCCTTTTTTCCAATATTACCCGTGAGTTTCTTCAGAAACATGAGGATGCACAGAATATTACGATTGAAAAAAAGGAGCGCATTTTCCGGATTTCCCTGAATCGTATTTATTTTGATGATATCATGGAGGAGAGCAAGGAAATTGACGTGAAGGATTCCGATGAATTCCTGACGGCACTGTATCTGTTTGATGAGACCGAACTGCAGCATTGCAAGCAGGAAAATCTGGATCAGAAGCAGGTATCGGCACTTGTTTATATTGATAACTATGACGAAGCGCTTGACAGTATCGAGGATGTGAAGCGTTCGCTTCTGATTGCGCTTGTCGATCGAAAAGTGAATCAGTATTTTTCAAAGATGGATGCGCTTGTCCGCAAAATTGAAAAAGACAAGTATTTTGTGGTATTTAAGTATAAATATTTACAGAAGCTTATGGATGACCGGTTCAGTGTACTTGAAGATGTCAAGACGGTCAAAGTGGGCAATGAGATGGCGGTCACGCTGAGTATCGGTGTCGGGATCAAGGGGACTTCTTATAACGAAAACTATGAGCAGGCACGTGCAGCGATTGATCTGGCACTCGGACGGGGCGGCGATCAGGTCGTTGTCAAAAATGGTGAGGATATTGCATATTTTGGCGGCAAGGCAAAACAGGTGGAGCGCAACACCCGTGTAAAAGCGAGGGTCAAGGCACATGCGCTGCATGAAATTATTGAAAGCCGTGAGAATGTGATTATCATGGGACACAGCCTGACAGATGTCGATTCCCTTGGTGCAGGGATTGGAATTTTCTGTGCAGCCCGTGTGCTTGGAAAAAAGGCACAGATCGTGATCAATGAGCCAACAACTTCCATCCGGCCGCTTATGGAATGTTTTACTCCGGAAAAAGGCTATCCGGAAGACATGTTTATCAACAGTGAGATTGCAATCGAGGAAGTAAGCCGCAATTCCCTGGTTATGGTGGTAGATACCAATCGGCCAAGTTATACGGAGTGCCCGGAACTGCTCACGCGCACAGATACGATCGTTGTGTTTGATCATCACCGTCAGGGCAGCGAAGTGATTGAAAATCCGCTTCTGTCCTATATTGAGCCGTATGCGTCTTCTGCCTGTGAGATGGTAGCAGAAGTTTTACAGTACTTCCAGGAGGGATTCAAGCTTTCTCCGGCAGAGGCAGACTGCATTTATGCAGGTATTTTGATTGATACCAATAACTTTATGACCAAAACAGGTGTCCGTACATTTGAGGCGGCAGCATATCTCAGACGCTCCGGGGCAGAAGTGACCCGTGTGCGTAAAATGCTGCGAAATGATATGGCATGCTATAAAGCCCGTGCGGAGGCAGTGCGTCATGCGGAAGTATACCGTGGGGCATTTGCAATTTCTGTCTGTCCGAGTGAGGACGTGGAAAGTCCGACGATTGTCGGCGCGCAGGCAGCAAATGAGCTGCTCAATATTATAGGAATCAAGGCATCTTTTGTGCTGACAGAGTACGCAGGAAAAATATACATCAGTTCGCGTTCCATTGATGAGATCAATGTACAGTTAATCATGGAACGAATGGGTGGCGGCGGTCATTTGAATGTGGCTGGTGCACAGTTGACGGGATGTACGATTTCCGAGGCAAAACATGCCATTATGCGGACCATTGATGAAATGCTTGAAGAAGGAGATATACAGGAATGAAAGTAATTTTATTACAGGATGTGAAAGCTCTTGGGAAAAAGGGCGAAATCGTAAATGTGAGTGACGGTTATGCACGCAATGCAATTCTGCCGAAGAAACTTGGAGTAGAGGCAACGACAAAGAATCTGAATGACCTCAAATTGCAGAATCAGCATGCAGACAAAGTGGCAGCTGAAAATTTAGAGCACGCAAAGGAACTGGCGGAAGAGATCGGAACAAAGAAAGTTGTTGTAAAGATCAAATCCGGTGAGGGCGGACGTATTTTCGGGTCTGTTTCCACCAAGGAAATTGCACAGGCTGCAAAAGAGCAGGCAGGGCTGGATCTGGATAAAAAGAAGATGCAGCTGGGCGAATCCATCAAGGCTCTTGGAACTTATGAGATTCCGGTGAAGCTTCATCCAAAGGTAACCGCAACACTGCGTGTTCAGGTTGTTGAGGAATAGGAGGAAGTTCGCTTGGAAGAAACGCTGATCAAGCGGGTGATGCCGAACAGTCTGGAAGCCGAGCAGTCGGTCATTGGTTCCATGATCATGGATCAGGATGCCATTGTCACAGCCATGGAGATCCTTCTGCAGGAAGATTTTTATCACAAGCAGTATGGAATTCTCTTTGATGCGATGATCGAATTGTACAGCAGCGGACAGCCGGTGGATCTGGTTACACTGCAGAATAAACTCAAGGAAAAGGATGTACCACAGGAAGTCTCCAGTCTGGAATTCGTTGGAGAATTGGTGCGTGCGGTTCCGACATCCGCGAATGTCAAATATTATTGTAATATTGTAAAAGAAAATTCCATGAAGCGGAAACTCATCCGGGTCACGGAAGAGATAGAGAATGAGTGCTATGCGGGCAAAGAATCGCTCGAAAGTGTTCTGGATAAGACCGAACATGATATTTTTGCATTGTTGTCAAGCCGTACCGGTGGAGACTATGTGCCGATTCGTCAGGTTGTCATGAACGCACTGGAAAAGATTGAAAAAGCGTCACAGCAGGACGGAAATGTTACGGGAATACCGACAGGGTTTATTGATTTGGATTACCGGACAGCGGGATTACAGCCATCGGATCTGGTATTGATTGCAGCCCGTCCGTCTATGGGAAAGACAGCGTTTGTTTTAAACATTGCACAGTATGTGGCATTTCATGAAAACATGTGCACGGCGATATTTTCATTGGAAATGTCGAAGGAGCAGCTGGTAAACCGACTGTTCTCCCTGGAATCCCGTGTAGATGCACAGGCACTTCGTACCGGTAATCTGTCGGATGCTGACTGGGCGAAACTCGTCGAAGGAGCCGGAATCATAGGGGATTCCGAACTGATCATTGATGATACGCCAGGAATCAGTATTTCCGAGATGCGCAGTAAATGCCGTAAATATAAGCTGGAGCATGATCTGAAACTTATCATCATTGACTATCTGCAGTTGATGTCTGGGTCCGGCAGGAGTACAGACAGCCGGCAGCAGGAGATTTCGGACATCTCCCGTTCCCTGAAAGCACTTGCCCGTGAACTGAATGTACCGGTGCTTGCTTTGTCCCAGCTTTCCCGTGCAGTAGAGCAGAGACCGGATCATCGTCCGATGCTCTCCGATCTGCGAGAATCCGGAGCGATCGAGCAGGATGCCGATGTCGTGATGTTTATTTATCGTGATGATTATTATAACAAGGATACTGAACTGAAAGGAATTTCAGAAATCATTATCGCCAAACAGCGTAATGGTCCGATCGGTACGGTGAACCTCGCATGGCTGCCGGAATACACGAAGTTTGCAAATCTGGAACGATAAAATTTTTCTTATGATCATGCATCAAATTAAATACATTTGCCGAAATGCTTGCGCTTTGGACGGGTTTGTACTAGAATACCATTAAGCCAATAAGGCAATAATGATCATTATTCATAAGGAGGATTTTATTATGGCATACGTTATTTCTGATTCATGCGTTAGCTGTGGTACATGTGCAGGCGAGTGTCCTGTAGGAGCAATCTCTGCAGGTGCTTCTCAGTACGAGATCGATGCAAATAGTTGTGTTGATTGTGGTACATGTGCTGGTGTTTGCCCAACTGGAGCAATCGCTCAGGGCTAATCACATAATAAAACGAAACGAAGAGCTGTCTCTTAAACCACGGAGGCAGCTCTTTTTCGATTATAGAAAGAGAGGAATAACATGGCTACATTAGGAAATCCTAAGAATACGATTGCAGTATTGCAGAAATACCAGTTTAATTTTCAGAAAAAATTTGGACAGAATTTTTTGATTGATACAGGAATTTTAGAGGAAATTATAGAAGCTGCGCAGATCACAAAGGATGATTTTGTGCTGGAAATCGGTCCGGGAATCGGAACCATGACACAATATCTCTGTGAGGCGGCACGCGCGGTAGTGGCAGTGGAAATAGATACCAATCTGATTCCGATTCTAAAAGATACGCTTGCGGAATATAATAATGTGGATGTATTGAATGAAGATATTTTAAAAGTAAATATTTCAAAACTTGCGGAAGAAAAAAATAACGGGAAACCGATCAAGGTCGTTGCAAATCTTCCGTATTACATTACGACTCCGATCATCATGGGATTGTTTGAAAGCCATGTGCCGATCGACAGTATCACGATCATGGTACAGAAAGAAGTAGCGGATCGTATGCAGGAAGGACCGGGAAGCAAGGAATATGGCGCACTTTCCCTGGCGGTGCAATATTACGCAAAACCGGAAATCGTAGTCAATGTTCCGCCAAGCTGTTTTATGCCGCAGCCGAAAGTCGGCAGTGCCGTGATCCGTCTGACACGTCATAGTGAGCCGCCGGTTACCGTAAAAAGCGAAAAACTGCTGTTTCAGGTGATCCGGGCATCGTTCAATCAGCGCAGGAAAACACTGGCAAACGGGCTTGCCAATTATGGTGCATTCGGTCTTCCGAAAGAAGAACTGCAGGCATGTATTGAGAAACTTGGCGTACCGGTTAATATTCGTGGAGAGGCACTTTCTTTAGAGCAGTTTGCACAGCTCTCCAATATTATTTATGATCACAGGAGTGCTGTATAAAAACAGCGTGGGCAGTCCATACTATCATCAAAGACCATAAAACGAAATGATGATGGAGGTAAGCCAAATGAGAAAACAACAGTATATAGCTACTGTCGCGTGTCTGGTAGCGGGAGTGATTGGATTTGTCAGTGTATATGCCACGGATAAAGGAAAAGAACGCAGGGAAGCAGAACAGGAAATTGCGGCACAGACCCAGCAGGAGGCACCGGCTTCCTATGAAGTGAAACCGGAAATAAGTGTGGAAGATGCAACGAAAAAAGCGGAAGAACAGGCGTTAAAGCTGGCAGAGCAGGAAAAAATGAAACAGGAAGAAACACAGCAGGAGGAAGAGAAGAAACAGGACGAAGAAAAAACAGTAGAGACAGCAGCCACCGTGACACAGCATTTTGACAAGAGTTCTGCGGTCTGGCCAATTGAGGGAGATGTTCTTCTGGATTACAGCATGGATTCCACCATTTATTTTCCCACGTTAGAGCAGTACCGATGCAATCCTGCCATGGTGATCAGTGGCAATGTCAATGATAAAGTGTTTGCAATGGCAACGGGAAAAATAACGGATATTCAGGAAAATGAAGAAACCGGATGTACGGTGATACAGGATCTGGGTGACGGATATGCTGCGGTTTACGGACAGTTGAAGGAACTGAATTTTGCAAAAGGGGATACGCCGGAAGCTGGTCAGGTGCTGGGATATGTCAGTGAGCCGACAAAATATTATACAACCGAAGGCAGTAACGTCTATTTTCAGCTGAAAAAAGATGGAAAAGCTGTGGATCCGAAAGAATATCTTCCGCAGATGGCGATGGATACGCTGGATTGACATTCATAGTTTTTTCTAATACAATAAAATGTAAACGGTTTTGGAGCTTTATGCGAAAAAACCGTACATAATCAAGAGGTATCTCAGCTTAAGAGGGATAAAATATGGAATTTAACCAGTACAATACAACCGTACAACAGTGGATTCATACAGTTCTGGAAAATCGGGAAACCAATGCGGACGTGGTGTTGGAATGCTGTCGGGATATCATAGCGTATGGACGAAAAACAGATGATCCAAAGCTGATGGGATTCGGTTTCTTTTATGGTGGGGAAATCTATTATGAATTAAATGACGGAGCACATTTTTTCCATATGATGACAGAGGCACTGACGTATCTGGACCGTGCAGAGGAATGGAAACTTGTGGTGCGTTGTTACAATTTTCTGGGAATCGCATCCATGAGCAGAGGAAATCCATCGCTTGCGCTTGACTATTATATGAACGGTCTTAAGGACAGTGATACATATGATCTTCCAATGCAAAAGATTATGATTCTGATCAATATGGGGTTATTGTATCTGGAGTGTGGGCATTATGTAGATTCCGAGAATTCTTTTTTAGAAGCTTATCAGATTTTGCAGACGAAACAGAAGGATGAAAAGTATAATTTTTATATGTATGCTTTTTATGGAAATATGGCAGAATGTCTGATCCTGCAGGATCGTCTACAGGAAGCAAAACCATATCTGGAGTATCTGCATAAAGATGGCTGGGAACAGGTTGCCCTTACAGACCGGCTGTTTATCGACATCGTGGATGTAATTTATTATCACAAGATGGGAGATGTACAGAAGCGGAATGAGAGTATTCAGATGATCCATCAGAATCTTCCGGATAATCTGACGGTGCTGGACTTTTTTTCGGATTATTACCGTTGCTGTCTGGTGTTGCTGGAAACGGACCAGGATGAATCGTTCTGGCGTATCATTGAAGTAATCGAACCACAGGTGGTGAATTTTAAGATCATTAATCTGCAGCTGAAAGTTCTGTCCCTGAAGATGAAATTTTACCGGAAGCATAACCAGAATGCGGAATATCTGCAGGCTGCCGGGCTTTACTATGAATTGTCTGAACGGAACGAAGCAGTGACGCGCAACATGCTTTCAAGTATGATTACGTTGCGCAAAAATCTGGAGAATATGCGCAAAGCCAGAATGAAAGCGGAACGAAAGAATATGGTATTACAGGAGCGTTCCGAGCAGGACCCGCTGACGCGTATGGCAAACCGGTTCCGTCTGAATGATTATGCGGAAGAAGTGTTTACCTATTCGCAGGAGAATGATATTCCGGTTGCGATGGAAATACTCGATATTGATTATTTTAAGGAATATAATGATAATTACGGACATCAGGAAGGAGACCGGTGTCTGGTAAGTATCGCAAATACAATCCGTAATCTTGTGGAGGAAGCGGAAGGATTCTGTGCACGGTATGGAGGGGATGAATTTGTCATTATCTATGCGAATGTGACACGGGAACAGGCTGTTTCCTTTGCAGAAGAGTTGCGCAGACGTGTACTTGCATTAGAAATGGAACACCGGTTTTCCAAGGCACTTCCGGTAGTGACGATTTCGCAGGGAATCTGTTGGGGAATCCCGCGCAAGGGAAACCGCAGCTGGGATTTTTTGCATGCAGCAGATAATATGCTTTACCGGGTGAAGAAATTCAGCCGGAACAATTATTGTGTAGGGGGGCTTGATGAAACTGAAGACGTGACCATGGGAACCGCATTGTAACGGCATGGCAGTCGAAACCTGGCAAAAAGAAAAGGATGAAAATGGAAACAGTTAAATTTGAAGAATTAGGGTTATATCCGCAGCTTCTGCGGGCAATCAAAGAGATGGGATTTGAAGAGGCAACACCTATCCAGTCACAGGCGATTCCGGTTGTGATGAGTGGGGTAGATGTGATTGGTCAGGCACAGACCGGAACCGGAAAGACAGCTTCTTTCGGAATCCCTCTTTTGATGAAAGTGGACCCAAATAATAAAAAAACGCAGGCAATCGTACTTTCTCCGACAAGAGAACTGGCCATCCAGAGCGCGGAAGAAATCCGGAAACTTGCAAAATATATGCATGGGATCAAAGTGCTTCCCATTTATGGAGGGCAGGATATTTCCCGTCAGATCAAGGCATTAAAAGGTGGGGCAACCATCATCATCGGAACACCGGGGCGTGTGATGGATCATCTGCGCCGCAAAACCATTCGCTGTGATTATATTAACACGATTGTGCTGGATGAAGCGGATGAGATGCTTAATATGGGATTCCGCGAGGATATAGAAACAATTTTATCCTATATCCCGGATGAAGACCGGCAGACCGTACTTTTTTCGGCAACTATGCCAAAGCCGATTCTGGAAATCACAAGAAAATTCCAGCATGATGCGACTACGATCAAGGTGACGAAGAAAGAACTGACGGTTCCAAATATTGACCAGTATTATTATGATGTGCGCAGAAATGATAAGATGGAAGTGCTGACACGCCTGCTGGATTATTATAATCCAAAGCTTTCGCTGGTATTTTGTAATACCAAGCGCATGGTGGATGAACTGGCATCGGAATTACAGGGGCGCGGCTATGCAGCAGAGGGAATTCATGGCGATATGAAACAGGTGCAGCGTGACCGAGTGATGAAAAAATTCCGAAATGGGAAAACAGATATCTTGATTGCAACCGATGTCGCAGCGCGTGGAATTGATGTGGATGATGTTGAAGCGGTATTCAACTATGACCTGCCACAGGACAATGAATATTATGTGCACCGGATCGGAAGAACCGGACGCGCCGGCCGTACCGGAAAAGCGTTTAATTTCGTTAAGGGCAAGGAAGTATACAAACTCAAAGAGATCCAGCGCTATTGCAAGACAAAGATCAAGGCGCAGCCAATCCCATCTTCGGATGATGTGGCAGCGATCAAGGCGGATAAGATTCTTGACGGCATCGGACAGATTATCGAGGACGGAGATCTGCGCGATATGATTGAACTGATAGAGCAGCAGGTGAACAACTCTGATTATACCGCGATGGATATTGCAGCTGCATTTTTAAAACAGGCAATCGGCGGAGTAGAATTATCAAAGGAGGATCACGAATTTGATGATGCATTAGCAGGAGATACCGGAGCCGAGGAAGGGATGGTACGTCTGTTCATTAACATCGGAAAGAGCCAGCGGATCCGCCCGGGAGATATTCTCGGGGCTGTAGCCGGAGAGGCAAAGATTCCGGGCAAACTTGTGGGGGCAATTGACATGTATGATAATTACACATTTGTCGAGGTGCCGCAGGAGTATGGAAAAGATGTATTAAAAGCCATGAAAAATGTAAAGATCAAAGGAAAGTCGGTCAACGTGGAGCCGGCAAATGCACGATAGAGGATAAGGACGTTTTGGGGGGATGTTTACTATGGGGGAAGCTGCAAATGGTAAAGATGCCATGGATCGATCGAAAAGCTTCAGCCACAGATTGTTCTCAGCGACATTGTAATGCCGCTGATGGACGGTGTCGATTTTACGGTGGCGGTACATCACCGCTATCCGCACATCCAGATGATCATTCTCAGTGGATACGATAATTTTGAATATGTAAAGCAGACGCTCATGCAGGGGGTGGTGGATTATATCTTAAAGCCAACCCTCACACCGCATGAGCTTCTTGGCGTGCTTCAAAAAGCGGCAGCGCGGATTCCCGGCTGGCATCCGGATCATGCAATGACCGGGGAAACCGCGGAGGAACTGCTCAAAGAATTGCTGCTCGGGGAAACAAAAACAGGAGAAGAACTGCAAAAGGTATTTGCCGCATCCTATTACTGCATGTATGCGGTTACGATTGCGCATGGGAGTGAACGGGCGGCAGAAACAGCAGAACTTCTATGCGAAAAAATACAGCGTGCCAAAAATGAATTTTCCGGAGTACTCATCTGTTCTCTTCCGACGGGCATCCTCTTCCTTGTTCTGCAGAAAAGTTTTGCAAACGGAATTGTGGGGGCTGTCAAAGGATAAGACGACATGCCAGATACCGTGGGTTTTCAGGATTTCAGAGAAATCGGAAACCCACGGTTTTTGCATTTAGAAGAAATATCAGATATGTAAGTAGTAAATAAAACTACGTATAAAAGAAATGAAAACAAATACATGTTGACAAAGAAACCACATTACCATATACTGAAAATTGTTTGATAGTCAAACAATTTTGAAATATGGAGGAAACGTACATGATAAGCACATATACATCAAAGTTGAAACAACTGCAGATTGGGGATCTGATTGCAAAAATTCCGATTATCCAGGGTGGCATGGGGGTAGGAATCAGCAGAAGTCATCTGGCGGGAGCGGTGGCAAAGGAGGGCGGTGTCGGTATCATTTCTACTGCGCAGATCGGCTACGATGAAGAAGGCTTCGAGAATGATCAGGCAGGCTGTAACTTAAAAGCCATCAAAAAACATATCCGGAAAGCAAAGGAGCTTGCCTGTGGAAACGGACTTGTGGGTGTCAATATTATGGTTGCATTAAAGCATTACAAAGAGCATGTCCAGGCAGCAGTTGCGGCAGGGGCAGATGTGATTATCAGTGGAGCCGGGCTTCCCATGAATCTGCCGGAGTTTGTCAGCAGAACCTGCCGGACAAAGATTGCTCCGATTGTATCCTCGAAGCGTGCAACCCAGCTGATATTGAAGATGTGGGCGCACCGCTATGACCGCACGGCGGACTTTATTGTAGTGGAGGGACCGAAAGCCGGCGGGCATCTGGGGTTTTCCAATGAACAGCTGGCACATATGGATGCCATTAATTTTGACGGAGAGATCCGGCAGATTATCGACTGCAAAAAGGAATACGAACAGCGGTATCAGAAAAATATTCCGGTCATTGTGGCCGGCGGGATATTTGATCAGAAAGATATTTCGCATGCGCTGGATCTCGGCGCGGATGGTGTGCAGATTGCCAGCCGCTTTGTCGCAACCGAAGAATGTGATGCATCGGAGGCATACAAGGAGGCGTATATTCACGCCAGTGAGGAAAATATCGAGATTATCCAAAGCCCGGTCGGTATGCCGGGACGTGCACTGCGCAATAAGTTTATCGACCGTGTAAAGCGCGCAAAGCTGCCAGTCAGTAAATGTTACAACTGTCTGGAAAAATGCAGTCCGCAGAAAGTTCCTTACTGTATTACGAAAGCATTGATCGATGCCGTGCGCGGGGATGTGGAAAACGGTCTGGTATTCTGTGGGGCGAATACGGGGCGGATTCACGAGATCACTACGGTACATCATCTGATGCAGGAGCTGGCTGGAGATCTACAATAAAAATGGTTTGTGTGATTTTCCCTTGGAATCAAAGAATTCCTGTAGTAAAATAGGAAGAAAAGCAGTAATGCAGATACGGGAAAACATGAAAGAAGGAGAACACGCAGCATGACAGTGGCCGCACACGGTGGGGATATTTATCAAAATCAGATCACATATGATTTTTCTGTAAATACCAATCCGCTGCCGCTGCCGGAGATATTGCAGAAACGGATGGCGGAAGCGGCTGTTCACAGCAACCGTTATCCACAGTATGACAATGTGCTGTTGCGGGAACGGCTTGCAGCACTTTATGGTTTTTCAACAGAAGAAGTAGTGTGTGGCAACGGAGCATCCGAATTATTTGTTGCGATTGTGCATGCACTGCGCCCGAAGCGGGTGGGCATTTTGGCTCCTTCTTTTTCGGGATATGCCTGGGCGGCTCAGACAGTGGGAGCCGAGATATGCAGTATTCCGTTGCGGGAAGAAAATAATTTTGCCATGGATATGGCACAGATGGAGTCATTGTGCAGGCAGCCGGATGGAATCGGTTTATTATTTTTGGCGAACCCCGCGAATCCGGTGGGGAACAAAATGGAAGCGTCTCTTTTGGAGACGCTTCTTGACGTGTGTGAAAAGAAACAGATTACTGTGGTGCTGGACGAATGTTTCATTGCATTCACGGGGACGGAAGGATATGTTTCCTGGATCCGGAAATATCCGCATCTGATTGTCGTGCGGGCATATACAAAGATCTATGCGATTCCGGGAATCCGGCTGGGGTATCTGCTGGCGCAGAAAGATATCTGTGAAAAAATTGCGCATCAGCTGCCGGAGTGGAATGTATCTGTGGTTGCGCAGCGGATCGGCATGGACATTCTGAATGATTCGCTTCCTGGTTGGAGTCGTAGAAAGTATCTGAAGGATACGATTGAGCTGATTCAGGAAGAAAAGCACTTTTTAAAACACGAGTTAACAAAAATATTTGGAGATCAAATGAAAATTTTTCCTTCGGAAGCTAATTTTTTGTTGCTGAAAACACAAATTCCACTGTACAGATTATTGCTGGAAAGAGGAATTCTGATCCGAAACTGCGCAAACTATACAGGACTGGGACAGGACTTTTACAGAATTGCCGTAAAAGGTCATCCGGAAAATGTACAACTGATTGAGGCATTGCTGGATATAAAGAAGAAAGGGGAAGAAAAACGTTATGGAAAACATTGAATATGTTCTTCCGGGAGAGATTGAAAAACGAAGTTTTGCCATCATAGGGGAAGAACTAAAGGAGCGTGGTATCGTGCTTCCGCCGGAACAGGAGCCGGTGACAAAGCGCGTGATCCATACAAGTGCGGATTTTGATTATGCAAAGACGATGACGTATTCTCCCCATGCCGTGCAGATTGCCAAAGAACTGATTGCAGGTGGCGCTGACATTGTCACGGATACCAATATGGCGCTTGCAGGCATCAACAAAAAACGGTTAGCGGAATTCGGAGGAACGGTGCACTGTTTTATGGCGGATGAGGATGTGGCGCGGGAGGCAAAGACGCGGCAGGTGACACGTGCGACGGTCAGCATGGAACATGCAGCACATATTGATAAACCTGTTATTTTTGCCGTGGGAAATGCGCCGACGGCATTGATTTCACTCTATGAACTGATGCAGAAAAGTGATTGGCGTCCTGCATTTATTATTGGAGTTCCGGTGGGATTTGTAAATGTAGAGGCGGCAAAAGAACTGATTTTAAAAACAGATGTGCCGCATATTGTCAACCGCGGTAGAAAAGGCGGCAGCAATGTAGCGGCAGCAATCGTAAACGCACTGTTATATCAGATCCGGCCGGTATAAAGGAAAGAAGGAGGCGTATCTGGTGTGAGGTACGGATTTACAACCGGCAGCTGTGCTGCCGCTGCTGCAAAGGCTGCGGCATATATGCTTCTGACGGGTAAAATAAAAAATTGTATAACGATTGAGACTCCAAAAGGAATCCCATACACCGCGGAAGTGACGGATATCGTGCGTGGGGAATCTCAGGTTTCCTGCGCTGTGGTCAAGGATGGCGGCGATGATCCGGATGTGACCAGCGGAAGTAAAATCTGTGCCACGGTCACCGCGGACAACCGTGGGGATGGAGAAAAAGAACTTCTGCAGATTGACGGAGGAAAGGGTGTGGGCCGTGTGACGAGACCCGGACTGGATCAGCCCGTAGGCAATGCCGCAATCAATCATGTGCCGCGGGAAATGATCACCCGGGAAGTGCAGGAAGTGTGCCGGATTTGTGATTTTCACGGAACACTGCATATTCTGATTTCTGTGCCGGATGGGGAAGCACTTGCAGAGCGTACGTTTAATCCAAGACTGGGGATTGTCGGGGGAATCTCAATACTGGGGACGACAGGAATTGTGGAACCGATGAGCAGTCAGGCACTTAAGGAGACCATTCGTGTGGAACTCCGCCAGCAGCGTGCAGAAGGGCAGACCATTGCGGCGGTTTCACCGGGAAATTATGGACTGGATTTCATGCAGCAGACCTATGGATATGATCTTGACCGCAGTGTGAAATGCAGTAATTTTATCGGTGAGACGATCGATATGGCGGCGGAACTGGGATTTTGTGCAATGCTTCTGACCGGACATATTGGAAAACTGATTAAGGTGGCGGGAGGCATTATGAACACCCATTCCCATGAGGGAGATTGTCGGATGGAACTTTTAGCGGCAGCCGGCATCCGTGAAAATGTATCTTTAGAATGTTTAAAGAAGATTTTAGATTGCGTCACAACCGAGGAAGCACTTGCGTTTATTGATGCCGAAGGTAAAAAAGAAGATGTTATGGAAGATATCATGAAAAAAATTGATTTCTATCTGAAAAAACGTGCGGCCGGTCGGTTACAGATCGAGTGTATTGTCTATTCCAATGCCTACGGGCTGCTTGGGATGACCGGAAAAGCAGAAGAATTACTCAGGAGGTTGCTATGATTTATTTTGTCGGAGCAGGAAGTGGAGCACCGGATCTGATTACTGTGCGGGGAATGCGTCTGCTGCAGAAAGCAGATGTCATCATCTATGCTGGTTCGCTGGTCAATCCACAGCTTCTCGATTATGCAAAAGAGGGCTGTGAGATTCATAACAGCGCCAAAATGACACTTGAAGAGGTTATTTCGGTGATGGAACAGGCAGAAAAAAATAATTTAATCACGATTCGACTTCATACGGGAGAACCCAGTATATACGGAGCGGTGCGGGAACAGATGGATATTCTCGATCAGAAGGGGATTGCGTATGAGAGTTGTCCGGGAGTGAGTGCCTGTTTTGGAGCAGCGGCATCGCTGAATCTGGAATATACCCTTCCGGATGTGTCACAGTCACTGATCATCACCCGGATGGCCGGAAGGACGGCGGTACCGGAAAAGGAGAGTATTGAGAGTTTTGCCGCACACCATGCTTCCATGGCAATTTATCTGAGTACCGGAATGCTGGAGGAATTATCACGGCGCCTTGTAAATGGTGGATATGAGCCGGATACACCTGCGGCACTGGTGTACAAGGCAACCTGGTCGGACGAGGAAGCATATATCTGTACTGTGCAGGAGCTGGCGGCGGTGGCAAAGAAACATAATATTACCAAAACCGCTCTGGTGCTGGTCGGAGATGTAATATCAAATCAGCATTATACGCGCTCCAGACTCTACGCGCCGGATTTTACAACTGAATTCCGCAAGGCAAAAACACAAAAAAACGCAGAAGACGATAGATCAATGCGTGACACGGGTGTGGGGAAGGAGTTACCGGAATGATCCTGTATATGACCTGGTTTTCGGAACGTGGAAGAGAGCTTGCGGCACGAATCGCGGAACTTTCACTTTCTGTTTCGTATGGATTTTGGCAGAGCCGTTACGGTGGTCACCCTGCAGTTTTAAAGATACAGATAAGAGAAAGAGGAAACCGGTCACTTCCGGATTTTCTGGAAGAGGCTTTTGCACAGCAGTTTCCCGTGATTTTCATTGGAGCGCTCGGGATTGCCGTCCGAACCGTGGCACCTTTGATCCGCCACAAAACCGTGGACAGTCCGGTACTGGTGCTGGATGAGGCCGGACAGTTTGTGATTCCGGTGCTGTCCGGACATCTGGGCGGTGCCAATGAACTGGCGCAGCAGATTGCAGAAGCATTACATTCCACAGCGGTTGTGACGACTGCAACGGACGTGAATGGGCTTTTTGCCGTTGATGTGTTTGCAAGAAAAAATGGCCTGCGGGTGTGTAACCCTGAAGCGATCCGGCATGTGTCTGGAAAACTGTTACAGGGCGAAATCATTGTGATGGCGGTAGATCCGGCATGCATGTCCCCAGAGGAGATGGCAGAATTACAGCCGCCAAAGGAAGTAAAGCTGATTTCGTGGAACGAAGCACAGGCGGAACATGCTGTGGATGTGTGGATTACAAAAAAAGAGCCACGGGAATACAGTAAAACGCTTATTTTAGCTCCGAAAACAACGGTGCTTGGCATGGGATGTAGAAAAAGTAAAAGTTATAACGAGATAAAACAAATGATAAAAACATTGGTGGATAGCAGAAAAATAGACCTGGATGATATCTATGCCCTGGCATCGGTTGATGTGAAGGAAAAAGAACCCGGTCTGTGGGAGCTGGCACAGCATTTGCGGGTACCGTTTGTCGTTTTTTCTGCCGGAGAACTGAAAAAAGTGTCAGGTGATTTCACCGCATCTGCGTTTGTATCCCGAACCGTGGGAGTGGATAACGTATGTGAGCGTGCTGCGGTCGCTGCAGCAGACGGAGGTAGTTTGCTGATACATAAGCAGGCTATGGATGGCGTGACAATTGCCGTGGCAAAACGGGAGAAAATCGTATTGCAGTTTGTGTGAAACAGGCGTTTGCGTGAAATGAAAGGAAGGAGAAAGAAATGAAACACCGGATTTATGTGGTCGGTATGGGACCGGGACAGGAAAATATGATGACGCAGGAAGCCATGCAGGTGTTAGAAGCCAGTGATGTGATCATCGGTTATACCGTATATCTGAAATTGCTTGGGGAACGGTTCGGGTGCAAAGAATTATTGTCTACACCGATGCGGCAGGAGCGGGAACGCTGCCAGATGTGTTTCGAGAAGGCAAGAGAAGGCAAAAAAGTGGCATTGATCTGCAGCGGAGATGCCGGAATTTACGGGATGGCATCCCTGATGCTGGAAATCGGAAAATTATATGATGATTGTATCATTGAAGTAATTCCCGGAATAACAGCAGCAAGCAGCGGTGCGGCAGTGCTTGGGGCTCCTCTCAACCATGATTTTTGCGTGATCAGCCTGAGTGATCTTCTCACCCCGTGGGAGAGGATTAAAAAGCGGCTGATTGCAGCGGCAGAGGGAGATTTTGCAATGGCAATTTATAATCCGTCGAGCCATAAACGGGCAGACTATCTGGAGCGTGCCTGCAGAATTCTGATGGAACACGGGGTGGAACCGGAGCGTGCCTGTGGGTATGTGGAAAATATCGGACGCGATGATACGAAAGCCGTAACACTTCCCATGGAGGAACTGGTGCATACACCGGTGAACATGTTTACCACGGTATTTATCGGGAATTCCCAGACAAAAATTATTGATGGAAAGCTTGTGACACCGAGAGGATACCATATATAGCAGCAGAAAACGGAGAAGAGGAATAAGATGGCAGAGAAAGTGTTAATTTATGCGGGAACAACGGAAGGTCGTCTTCTCGCACAGGAACTTTCACGGGCACATATTGCCTGTGATGTGCATGTAGCAACCGAATACGGTCAGATGGTCATGCCGGAACTTGCCGGGGTGAAGGTCTGTGTAGGAAGACTGGACGTAGAGGAAATGCGCGCCCTGCTGAAAAAAAACGGACAGAACAACTATGCGGCAGTCGTGGATGCTACGCATCCGTTTGCCACAGAAGTGTCTGCCAACATCCGGGAGAGTACAAAAGGAAGTGGAATTCCATATCTGCGGCTCCAGCGGCGAATGGACGATGGAATCTGTAGCATACCGGAAAACGAAGGCATGAAAGAGCGCGCTGGAACCGTGCATGTGTTTGCCGATTATGAAAGCTGTGTCCAGGCACTTACGGACACATCCGGAAACATTCTTCTGACAACCGGAAGCAAAGAGCTGGCGGTATTTGCACCCCTGAAGGAGCGTTTGTTTGTGCGTGTGCTTCCCGGATTGGAGAGTATCGGTCTCTGTGAAAAGGCGGGTATCCGCGGAAAGCAGATTCTTGCGATGCAGGGCCCGTTTTCGGAGGAAATGAATCTGGCAATGATCCATCAGTTTTCGATCCGCTATCTGGTTACAAAAGCCAGCGGTGCGCACAGCGGATTTCAGGAAAAACTTGCGGCAGCGCAGAAAGCAGGTATTACGGCATGCGTGATCGGGAAACAGGAACAGGAACAGGGACAGGGACAGGGACAGGGAATGTCTTATGCACAGGTAACCGAAACACTTTCCCGTCTGCTTGGACATACGATTTCCGGTCGTCCGGAGGTGGAAATTTCCCTGATTGGCATCGGTATGAGTGCAGCGACACTGACACAGGAAGCAAAAAGAGCGCTGGAAGAGTCTGAGGTGGTTTTTGGGGCAGAACGGATGCTCGAAGTGGTGGAAAACAGTAAGGAAACCTATCCTTTTTATCTCGCAAAAGATATTTTACCGGTTTTAAGACAAAAGGAATCCCAAATGGATGGCCAGAAACTGAAAGTCTCCATATTATTTTCCGGAGATACTGGATTTTACAGTGGAACAGAAAAAATAAAAACAGAATTAAATAAAAATAATTACAAAAAAATTCGTATTTTTCCAGGAATTTCATCCGTTTCCTACCTCTCTGCGGCAACAGGAATTGCCTGGCAGGATGCAAAAATTTTAAGTATTCATGGGAAAGAAGATACCGCGGAGACCAGAGCGCTCGTTCTCGATGCGATCCGGCACTTTTCCAAAACATTTTTGCTGGTTTCCGGAGTGGAGGATGTCCGACGAATTGGATGCTGGATAGAAGAAGAAAAATTGACGCAAACCCGCATGATTGCTGGGTTTCAGCTCTCTTATGACAGAGAAAAAATCCGCGAGCTATCGTATGAAGAGGCAAAAAATACAAAAGAAGAGGGCCTGTATACCCTGTTATTATGCAATGAAAATGTGCAAAAAAGACGTCTTGTTCCAGGGATGTCCGATGAATCATTTTTGCGTGTCGTGGAAGGGGAAAAAACGGTTCCAATGACCAAGGAAGAAGTGCGTGCACTTTCCTTATGTAAACTTGGCCTGACAGAAGATGCTGTGGTATATGATGTGGGGAGCGGTACCGGATCGATTGCAGTGGAGTGCGCAAAATGTAGTCCGGGGATTCGTGTGTACGCCATTGAACAAAAAGCCACAGCACAGCAGCTTCTGCGCCGGAATCTGGAAAAATTTCATCTGGCAAATGTGATTCCGGTGGATGGGAAAGCACCGGATATATTGGAATCCCTGGAACCTCCGACACATGTATTCATTGGGGGAAGCAGTGGGCAGCTTGCGGATATTCTACATGTCATCTGGGAAAAGAATCCACGGACACGTGTGGTTGTCAATGCCATAAGTCTTGAAACTGTGGCTCAGATTACAGAACTTGCTGCAGGGAAAATGCAGACAGAAATCATACAGGTGCAGGTCAGCAGAGCAAAAACCGTGGGAACCTATCATCTGATGCAGGCTGAGAACCCCGTATATATCTGTGTGCTGACGATGGCATAATGAGGAGAGAACTATGTTACACAGTGGAATGGTACTGGCAGCGCCGCAAAGTGGCAGTGGAAAAACGACAATCACCTGTGCGTTGCTGGCAGCAATGAAAAACAGAAAACTTGCAGTTCGTGCGTTCAAAAGCGGACCAGACTATATTGATCCCATGTTTCACCGTCAGGTGATTGGTGTACCGTCGCGCAATCTGGATACGTTTTTTTCAGGGGCAGATCAGATCCGGGAACTGTATGGATATGACCGGGAGAGCTTCTCTTATTCGGTGATCGAGGGAGCCATGGGATTATACGATGGCCTAGGAGGCACACAAAAAGAGGGCTCCGCCTATCATCTGGCACAGACCCTGGATCTGCCGGTTGTGCTTGTGCTGGATGCCCGTGGGATGGGGCGCACGATGGTTGCACTTCTGGCAGGTATGTTACAGTATGACAAGGATCACCGGATCATTGGTGTGATATTAAACCGCACATCGGAAGGGTTCTGCCGGACAATGACGCCGGTGATTGAGAAAGAACTGGGCCTTCCGGTGCTGGGATGTTTTCCGGTACAGAAAAATCTGCATCTGGAGAGCCGGCATCTGGGTTTGAAAATGCCACAGGAAATGGAAGGTCTGCGCAAGCAGGTCAATCAGGCTGCGGAAAAACTTGAAGAGACCGCAGATCTGGATCGGATGCTGCAGCTGTTGCAAAGCTGGGCACTTTTACATGCGTTTCGGGACGGAAAAACGAAACTGCCTAAATTACAGGAACCGGGAAAAGACAAAGGGGTTTTACAGAAAAAGGAAAAACAGCAGGAGGAATGTCCGGTTATTGCAGTTGCAAAAGATGAGGCATTTTGTTTTTACTATGAGGATAACCTGCGGCTTCTGGAAGCGTATGGTGGAAAACTCGTCTGGTTTTCGCCGCTTGGACAGGAAAAAATTCCAGAGGAAGCGGATGCGCTTCTTCTGGGAGGAGGCTATCCGGAGCTGTGTGCCCGGCAGCTTTCAGAAAATGTCTCCATGCGCAATTCCATCCAGGAGGCAATTGAAAATGGTATGCCATCCGTGGCAGAGTGCGGCGGGTTTATGTATCTGCATGAATCTATGACGGATGAAGAAGGAGAAAACTGGCCGATGGCAGGGGTCATAACGGGCAGCTGTCATAACAGGGGAAAACTTGTACGTTTTGGCTATGTAAATGTGATGGAACAGACGTCCCATTTCCTGGCAGAAAAACCTGTCCGTGCACATGAATTTCATTACTATGACAGTGATAACAACGGAGAAAGCTGCGTGGCGGTCAAACCGGTAAGCGGAACATCCTGGACATGTATCCACGAGGACGACAGAAACTGGTGGGGTTATCCACATTTGTATTATCCGTCCAATCCGGCATTTGTGGAACACTTTGTACAGGCAGCACGCTTATATCACAGAGAGAGGAATGCAAAATAACATGAAAAAAGCAATTTTAATTGTGAGTTTTGGAACAACCTATCCGGATACCCGGCAGAAAAATATTGCAGCCATCACGCGGCAGGTCCGGGCATTGTATCCGGATGCCGTGGTAGAGGAAGCTGTCTCGAGTACGATTGTGCGTAACGCAATGAAAAAGCGCGAGCATATAGAAGCAAAGAGTCCGACGGAAGCTCTTGAAAGTATGAAAAAACAGGGAGTGACGCATGTAGCTGTATTTCCTACCCATGTGATTGACGGAATTGAAAATCACAGACTCAAGGAAGCGGCGAAAAAATATGCCGGTGCTTTCGAGCAGATTGCAGTTGCCGATGCGCTTTTGGCAAAACCGCAGGATTATGAGGATGTGGCAAAAGCACTGTGGGAGTCGCTGAAGGAAGAGGTGGGAGATTTCCCATTGATTTTGATGGGGCATGGAACCGAACATGCGGCAGATGCCAGTTATGCGATGATGGAACAGTCGCTGCGTGCTTATGCAAAGCATGAAATCTATATCGCAACAGTGGAGGGAAGTATTACCATTGAAGACGTGATTGCACGGATGAAGTCCGGGCTGCAGAGCAGACAGAACGGGAAAGTGCTTCTTACACCGTTTATGCTGGTGGCGGGAGACCATGCAAATAATGATATGGCAGGCGGCATGCAGGACGGGGAGCAGCCGGATGCGGATTCCTTTGCCGGAAAATTGCAGACGGCCGGATACCAGCCGGAATGTGTGATTCGGGGAATTGGGGAGTATCCGGCTGTCCGGGAGGTGTATCTGACTCATTTGCGACAGGTAACGAAAAAATTATTTTGTGATTTAACAACAGAAAATCGTCCGGGTATCCTTTATGGAATCGGTGTGGGACCGGGAGATCCGAAACTTATGACCATACAGGCATTGGAAACGATTCGCAGCTGTGATCTCATTGTGCTTCCGGCAGTGTCAAAAGAGGAATGTTATGCGTATCGGATCGTGGAGCAGGTTTGTCCGGAAATTGCAGATATGCCACTTCTTTGCATGCCATTTCCGATGATCAAAGATGCACAGAAACTGGAACTGGCACACAAACGGATTTATGATGCCATGGAAGATTATCTCCGGCAGGGACTGCGGGTAGGAATGCTCACAATTGGAGATCCGGGGATATATTCTACCTATATGTATATGCACAGATGTGCAGCAGATGCCGGCTGGGAGGCGCGGATCGTAAGTGGTGTGCCGTCGTTTTGTGCAGTAGCGGCAAGACTGGGGATTTCTCTGGGAGAAAAAGATGAGGAAATCCATATTATTCCGGCGGCGTATGACGTGCGTGAGTCACTCGGTTTTCATGGTACACGCATTTATATGAAATCCGGGAAAAAACTCGAAGAGTTATTATGGGTACTCCGGGAATCGATGCAGGATAAAGAGAGCAGAGTGCACCGGGACATTTATGGAATATCCAATTGCGGCATGGAGAATGAACAGGTGTATTGTGGCCTGGATGAACTGGAACAGGCAAAAGGATATCTGACAACTGTGATTGTGAAGGAACATGTGGTACAATAGAAAACGTTTGATTTTAGAAAAATCTTTTAATGTCTGGAAAAAAGGAGTGTCATATGTGGAAGATCAAGCACATTTTTGACGGAGAGTATGGGTGTGAGGAACTGGCAGAAGGGCAGCGGCCGAAGGTGTCAGTGACTCTGATTAATGAAAAAGAAGAAGAAACCTGTTTTTCTGTGGAGGACGGCTGGCTGACTGAGCACGGATTAAATGAGGGAGATCTCTGGCCAAAAGAAGATGAGTTCCTATAAGAACAGTGAAATAAAAAAAGGGGCTGTGAAAAAAGAATAGTCCCGAAAAAAG
>UMAO01049345.1_pt1 | contig 53356 bp, 63 predicted proteins | sample 1963741 | NCBI WGS metagenome assembly UMAO01 (sample SAMEA4835919, study PRJEB28245) | human gut metagenome | biome: gut microbiome; material: fecal sample | place: Denmark | collected 2008
AGCCTGCGCAGCAAAGTCGTCTTTCCTACCTGACGCGGCCCGGTAACCAGCAGCACCTTACAACAGCCGCTCAGTTTTTCAATTGTCGTCTCCAACTGGCGTTTGATATACATCGTATGTCTTCCTTTATTATAAATTTAGAAAAATGGGTTTTTAATAACCTTCTTTTCCTTCTCATTTTTCTTATCTTTCTTATTAGGTGTAAAGCCTTTGCAACGGCTTTGTACTCACTATGTATAACCTTTGTTGATTACCATGTACTACTTTCCCTGACAAATTCCATTCCCAGCCTGTATCAAGCGTTTTAACACACAGCGGCTTTGTTAAAAGCTTTGTTGAAAATCGCACATTTATTTTTAATCCCTTTCGTTACTTTCTGTCCCTGCCAGCAATAGTTCAGCACTAATCAAGCAGCAGCTATCTTAAAAGCGATCTGTTGTACTACATACCAACAGTGAAAATAAAATTCAAAATTTTCCTGTAAAACTAGAAAAATTTCATGCCAAACTTATCCCTGGCAATATTGCGCAGATAAACCATTTCCTCTCGCTTTCGGAAAACCAGAACCCACACCGCATTAGTAACAACCAAACACAAGACCACGCCAAGCACAAAGTTAATGATAGTAACCTCGGTGAATAACTTAGTATACAGCCACTTACTGACAACAGATGTCAGCAAAGTCACAGCAGCATATTTGAAATAATCCTTAAAATAGTCTTTCAGTTTGATCTTGATACTGTTCCTGAACAAAACATAAGGCTCCACCCAGAAACAGGTCAGCAAGGTACTGATAATACCGCCCCAGATAACGCCAATCACGCCGTAATGGATAGTCAGATACACCGACGCAGCCAAATTGATAACTGTCTCAGCCAAAGGCTTATACCTGTCATTCCAATACAACCCGCTGGCATCTTTAAAAGCATTGACAGCCATACGCATATACATCAGATAAAAATTGATGATCAGACAGGTCACTATCGCATCATCAAACAAAAACTGCTTCCCCAGCCAAAGTTCGACCAAGGGATTGAATAAAGTAAAGAAGCCGCAGCCAACGATCGTGGCCTGCCATGCTACCATAAATTCCGTAACTTTAAAAATCTCCGCTTTCTTTTTATTGCTTTCCAGTGCTATTAAATTACCGATACCGGCAGTTATCGAAGAAAAAAACTGACCGGCAAAACTGTTTGCAGCACTGATAACCAGATAATAATTACTGTATAACCCAACAGCCGCCAACCCTACAAATTTAGCCAATATAAGATTGGCAGTTGAAAATACCGCCATCCCGCCGATTTTATGAGCGATCATAGCCTTGGTATTTCTGACGATCGTATTTTTTATCTCTCTATCCAAGCTCTGCACATTTTTTTCTTGCAGATAAGGATAAACCCTATCTGCCTTTTTGGCTACTGCGTAATTTTCACTGACCGTTACTAAAAGCATCAAAATAATATACAGCCAATAACTTGGATAAATCAGTAACGAAATGATTTGTAAAACAGCAAGTGATATCTGTCCGGCACTCTGATAAATGCTGTTGATATACTGTTTTTGATCAGCAATCAGCAGATTGCGTTTATATGAATAAAAATAACTGACACTGGTATTTAACAAAAAAATTATATAAAACCAATGTATATCAGCAACCGCACTGCCTTTAATAAACCAGTCCAGCCACGGTACCACGCAAAGGCCAGCACCAATAATCAAAATACCTATGCAGGTATAAGCTTTTTTAAATAACCGCATTAAGGCTTTGATCGTCTCGGTATCTTTGTCCGCTAAAGGTTTGTACAGACTATAGACGATAGCCGTTCCCACGCCCAACTCTGCCAACGACAGCATCGCCAAAAGGTTAGTAAACAACCCATTGATACCCAAATATTCTAACGGCAGCGAACGTACAAAAACAAGGCGCACAGCAAACTGCAGCGCAAGCTTTAAAAGATATGTAATTGTCGAATATTTAATATTCTTGCCGGCCTGTTTTATTCGCATATTTTTACCCAGAAATATTTTTAGTCTGCATATTATAAATCTCTTTTATATACATATCTGCAATGTGTTTTTTGCTGTATTTTTCATGAAATTTCCTTTGTATATGACTCAACCGTTTTGAGTCATATACTTCTTCATTCAAACAACGCAAAATATTATCAGCTAAGATCACACTATCAGTAGCAGGAGCATAATATTCCAGCATTCCCATACTGCACTCTTCCAAACACATTTCTTTAGAAGATAAGATGGGTACCCCCAACAATCCGGCTTCGATATTCCCTCTGCCAAATCCTTCGAACAGTGACGTGTTTACAAATAAATCTGCCCCTTTGTAAAAAGCGTACAATTCATCATTTGTTATATATTGTTTTAATATAACCCGCTCACTTAGTTTATTCTTTTCAATTATGTTCTTTATTTCACTGATATCGCCGTAACCAATCAATACTAATTTATGACTTATAAAATCCTTAATTTTAATAAACGCATTTACCAAGGTTTTTTGATTCTTCCATGGAGCAAAACTATTCACTGATAAAATATATTTATAATTTGTATTCATTTCTATACTTTTTGTATTCAGGATTTCTACCGGGTTGCCAATAACCACAATGTTTTTATCAAGACGATAAACATCAGCAATATCTTTTTTAGTATATTGGCTTATTGCTACAATTTTATCGGCTTTTTCTAAAATACGACCAATCCATTTCTTCATCAAAAAGCGATAAAAACTATTATACACATTGGGATAGTGTTTAAAATGCAGATCATGTACCACTACCATGTTTTTGCATGGACAATTGATCAATTGTCCAATTGCAACATATGGATTTATAAATAAATCAATATTATTTATTTTTATCGCTCTGTTCAGACTATATAATTGAAGAAATAATTTATCAATCTTTTTAATCGCTAATGTTTTTACCGCTCTCACTTCTACTTTAGCAAATAAGCTTTTAGCTGTATTATAAAATTCTTCTCGCACGAAAACAATTACCTTTAAATCAGCTTGATTTTCACTTATTCCTTCAACTATCTGTCTAATAAATATGCCCAATCCTGTGTCTGCATTATTATTTTTGTAAAATGTGCAATCCACGCCAACTTTTATCAATTTTTATTTCTCCCATACACATCATCAAAACGTACTATATCATCTTCACCAAGATATTTCCCATTTTGCACTTCAATTATTGAAAGAGGCAACTGGCCTGGATTTTCCAGTCGATGTCTTACTCCTATTGGGATATAAGTGCTCTCATTTTCTCTAAAAAATACTTCTTTATCATCAAGTATTAGCCTGCCTGTACCACTTATTACTGTCCAATGCTCGCTACGATGATAATGCAACTGCAAACTTAATTGCGCGCCTGGATTAACAGTTATTCGTTTGACCTTATACCCATCTCCCTCAGCAAGAACAGTGTATCTCCCCCATGGGCGGAACACGGTTTTTCTTTCTTCCACTTCCTTACGGTTTTGTAGCTTAAGCTTTTCAACAACTTTTTTTACATCTTGTGATTTTCCTTTTTTCGCTATCAACAAAACATCCTGTGTATCGACCACTATTAAATCTTGTAAATCTATCCCTGCTATTAACCGTTCATCGCCAAGAATCATAGTATTAATACAATTTTCGGCTATTATATCGCCGTTCAGCATATTGCCTTCTTTGTCACAAAATGTTTCTGCTACTGAATCCCAACAACCTATGTCATTCCAATAAATATTTTCCAATGGAACTAATATCATACAGGAACTTTTTTCTGCTATAGCATAGTCAAACGATATTTCAGGCATTTTAGCAAATTCATTTAATAAATACTCATACCCTTTTTTGTAAATACGATCGATTTCCGGCGCATTTATTTGCAGCTCTTTTTCTACTACAGCCATGCTAAACATCCACATACCTGAATTCCAATAATAATCTTTTTCTTTTATATACGATGTTGCTGTCCGCAAATCAGGTTTCTCTTTAAATGCCTCTACAGGATAGGCTGTGCCATTTACTTGATGATCATTATTTATCTTTATATATCCATACCCTGTTTCCGGTTTTGTAGGTTTGATTCCAAATGTTACTATATTACCCGCCTCAGCAATGCTCTTACTTGCTTCTATGACATCTTGGATTTTTTCAAGTGGTTTTATGAGATGATCTGATGGAGTTATAAAAATAATTTCATCAGGATCACAATTAAATTTTTCCTTTATCCCTGCTAACGCTAAAGCAATGGCAGGAGCAGTGTTTTTTCCCTGCGGCTCTGTTATTATATATGCCGCTTCTGCTTTAGCTTCTTTAAGTTCTGACTGCACGTAATAAATATAATCTTCATTAGTAACAACAACAATATCCTTTGCCTGCACGAAACAAAGGAACCGTTCTACGGTTTGTACTAACAAAGATTTTTCTCCTGCAATATGTAGAAACTGCTTGGGATAACTCCTTCTAGATAAAGGGAATAAGCGACTGCCACTGCCCCCAGCCAATATTACTACTTTCATAAACTCACCCTTTTACAATTTAAATATAACGTTTCTATCGCTTGCACTTCTGATCGAATATCATATCCAAATTCTTTTGCTTCTTTTATCATGCCTTTTCGCCTAATGTGGCCTTTTCTGATATCTAATATTCGTGTTGCCCACTTATCAACTGTTTCATTCAAGGAAATAAAACTACAATTTCCCAAATTGACTTCTCGTGTAACAACATCGCTTAAAACACACGGTAAACCTGTTGTCTGCGCCTCTATTGCTACAACCCCTAAACCTTCGTATAATGACGGTAATAAAAATATGTCCATCGCCATCAATATATCGGGTACATCTCGTCTAATTCCTAATAAAACAATACTTTCTTTTAATTTTAACTCATCGATTTTATTTTCAAGTTTTGGTTTTAGCGGACCATCGCCAATCATTAAAAGTACCGCATCCGGCTCAAACTTCCTTACTTTTTTAAAAACTTCTAACAAAAAAATTTGATTTTTTTGAGGCATCATTCTGCCTATATGACCAACTACAAATTTCCTCTGTATATTAAGTTCTTTTCTGACTTTATTTCTTATTTTTTCATTAAATTTATATTTCTCTATATCAATGGCATTTTTTATTATTTTTACCCTACCGCAGGCCACTGCTTCTTTTCCATAGTAAAATTCTCCGGCAGCCTCAGAGCAAGCAAAATAATCAGTTGCACACCTTTTCAATCCTATGCACATTAATCTGTTTCTTATCGCCCTTAAGTAATCATCTGAATATTTTGTGGTATGCGCATGTGTAATTAAGCGTTTTATCCCATATTTTTGCTCAAAATACTGAAATAAATGGACGAGATAAACTTCATGCAAGTGTATCGCTGCATACTTAGATGCATTATTTTCAAAGAATTTTTTGAATTCTTTATAATTTCCCTAAATAGCTTTCAGGCTTGGCTTACTAACATAGTAAACATTACCACCCAATTTTTTTATTTCTTCTACACACGCATCTTCTGCAGATTCAAAATACAAAAAATCAAATTGTATCAAATTTTTATTGATATGTCTGTAATAATTCATTATGACAGACATAACTCCACTATTAACAACTAAGCTGCTCACAACATGTAATATTCGTATTGTCACATAGCACCTCTTAGGCAATTATTTTCTCAATTTACAGTTATAAATTTGTTTACGAATGCTTATCGGAAAAAGTGCGATGCTTACACGGCTAATAATTATAAAGATATATTCGCTGCACCTCAAAAACTTACTTTTCAATAATTCGTTGAAATAATAAAAACTTGCTTTTGCATAAGCCCAGCCGCCACGTCTACCCAGCATATCGGTTCCAGCTCTAACGTTTACCAGAACCTGATCGATATTTTTTACTGCATAGCCTTTTTGCAGCAGGCGTACCCACAGCCAGTAATCTTCAAAATAAGGCATGTCCTGATAATTGCCAGCCTCTAAAACAGCCTTTTTTTTGAACATGACCGTCATGTGATTGAAGGGATTACGCTTTTTAGCAAATTTTAATATTGCCGCCTGTGTTAAAGGTACTCTTCTATAGCCGCTGATTATCAGCGGATCCCTTGCAAATTCTGCAATATACCCGCCACATAACACCAGTTCTTTATCTTTGATAAATTCATTTACCTGTAATTCAAAACGCTCAGGTACTACGATATCATCAGTATCCATTCTTGCTATCAAATCATATTTACAGCGTTGAACTCCATAATTCAACGCTTTTCCTAATCCAACATTTTCTTCTAAAGAAAAAACACGAAATAATCCTGCATATTTATCACTATACTGGTTGATAATGTCATCCAATTCTTTTGTAAGCGGACCATCTTTGATCAATACTATTTCAGCAGCCGATACTGTTTGCTTGATTACGCTATCTAATGAAAGTTTTAGATATTCCGGATTTTCTTTATAGTAAACTGACATCAATACAGAAAATTCCATTTTCATTTAACCCCTTCGGTACTGCTTTTTGTCAGCAAAACTTTGAATGTCTGCAGCATGATCATCAGGTCGGTTTTGACGCTGACGTCCTGTATATACAGCAAGTCGTAGATCAGCTTGTCATAAGCGCTGGTATTATACTTGCCTGCTATTTGTGCCAGGCCTGTGATGCCAGGTTTTACATTATGTCGATAATCATATTCAGGTTTTTGGGAAATAAACTGCTTGACGAAGAACGGCCGTTCCGGCCTGGGCCCGACGATGCTCATTTCGCCTTTCAGCACATTAAACAGCTGCGGCAGCTCATCAAGTCTGGTGGCTCGCATAAGTCTGCCAAATTTTGTGATTCTTGGGTCCCCTTCCGCAGCCAGTACCGGCCCGCATTTGGCTTCTGCGTCCTGCTTCATGCTGCGGAATTTATGTACAAAAAATGTCTTACCGTATAGCCCCATGCGCTCCTGTGAATAAAGCACCGGCCCTTTGCTGTCCAGTTTGATAAATACTGCTGTCAGCAGCATGATTGGCGATAGCAGTATAATTGCCACCACCGACACTACACAATCTAAAGTTCTTTTTAAAATGCGCTGTTCGGCTGTCAGCAGCATACGTGTCACTCGCTGCATCGGTATATCATCAACCAATAAAAAGCCTGTATTCTTGCATGCCAGTTCATACAGTGTCGGCACAAAAAATATTTGTTTCTTCATGCTGCGCGCATAACGCAGTATTTTTTCTTTGTCTGCGATCGGTAGTTCCGCGCCAATAAAAACATAGTAGTTAGCGTCGATAAGCTGCTTCCAGTTGGCCTGTTGACAGCTGTCACAAACAGACTGCAACGCATGCTCCAGACCATAAGTTTTGGCAAGTTTATTCTGGATACGTGCTGCTTCTTCACCGGCTGCAAATAATACAGCTGTCTGCTTGGGAAAGTGCTTCCATTCCCACTGGTGACAGATATATTGCCAAATTGCCAGCAACACAAACGAAAATACCGCTGAATAAACAAGTACAACACGTGAATAATCAAATTGACGAAAAAAGAAGGTCATAGCCATTGCCACGATATAAACATTGGTCACCGCTACCAGCAGATTAAGAAAAATATCTACCAGCTTTTTGCGGATCAGGCTGAACAAGCCATAGACGTTGAACATAAAGAACATCATAATGACTAGGATTGGTAAAAATTCCAGATGGAAAGCTATCTTATCCGTTTGTTTATTACCCAGCTCTAGCGCCATAGCAATGCTGGTAGCCAGATGCAAACAAATTATGTCGCCTATGATCAAAATTATCTTTCGCAGCAAAGAATTATATCCCACTAGAATTCACCTATAATCAATACTTTTATATTTTTTGTTTATGCTAAAATATTTCACCTATAATTCATAATTATTGTACCACGGTTGTACCCCCCCGCAAGACATAAGCACGTTTTATTTTATATTTCAGTCTCATTTTTGCTCTTACTTATATTTTCATCGTACCTGTGCGGCAATATTTACAATCTCACTTGCCAGCACCTGATCTACAACAACAAAAAGCCTGACTCTATTCCCATAGAGCCAGGCAAAAAAATAACCCCTCTCAACTTCCGCTGAGAGGGGAATATTTTTTATCTTCTATCTTACTCTGCCTAAATCAAACAAAACTTTCATTAAAATGCGGGTACAACCGCGCCTTTATACTTTTCTTCAATGAATTTTTTTACTTCAGGGCTGGTCAGAGCTTTGTCCAGTTTTTGCAGTTCAGGACGCTTATCGTCGCCTTTACGTATTGCCAAGATATTGGCATACGGAGAATCCTTCGGTTCAGTAAAGAGAGAATCTTTGACTGGATTCAGCTGTGCTTCCATAGCAAAATTGGAATTGATAACAGACAGATCAACATCATCCATGGAACGCGGCAGCAGAGCAGCCTCTATTTCTACGATCTGCAGATTTTTAGGATTATCAACAATATCGCCAGGCGTACCGGAAATACCTACACCGTCACGCAGCTTGAGCAGCTTGGCGCTTTGCAGCAATGCCAGAGCACGGCCGCCGTTAGTAGGATCATTCGGGATTGCAACTTTAGCTCTGCTTGGAACATTATTTAAGTCTTTTAATTTTTTTGAATAAACCCCCATTGGTTCGATATGTACCTTGGTATAAGCAACCAGAGGCAGATTCCTTTCGGAAGCAAATTTCTCGAGATACGGAGTGTGCTGGAAGAAGTTGGCGTCTAATTCTTTATCAGCCAAAGACAAATTGGGTTTAACATAATCGCTGAATTCAATGATCTGCAGATCAACGCCTTCTTTAGCCAGTTGCGGTTTGATCAGATTCAAAATTTCAGCATGCGGTACAGGCGTTGCGCCTACTTTCAGCACCACCTTTTTATCGCCGCTGTTAGCGGCTGGTTTGCTGTCGCCGCCACAGCCGGCAACGACTAATGCAATGCTGAACACTGCCAGCAAAGCCAGAAATAACTTTTTCATAAACAATCTCTCCTTTAAAATGAATTTAACACAGTACCTATCTTAGCTCGGTCGGGCTAACAAAAAAGCTCTTTCCGAGGAAAGAGCGCTTGCTTCTGCTTTCCTCTCATCTATCAAGAATGTTCTTGCAGGATTTAGCACCATAGCTAGGCTTGGTTGCCGGGTTTCACAGGGCCTGTCCCTCCACCGCTCTCGATAAGAGTGTGTTATTCGATTGGCATTATGATAGCTCAACTAAATAAGCTTGTCAAGACTTTTGCAAAAAATAAGGAACTGCTTCTGCAGTTCCTTAAAGATTTGTTAAATTTGTTACTCTTTACTGTATTTGGCAATGCCAACTTTATAAAAATCGTTGCCTTCGCTGTCGATACAGACGATAGCAGGAAAATCTTTAACTTCATAACGGCGAATAGCTTCAGGCCCTAAATCTTCATAGGCAATCATTTCTTCGCCTTTGATAGATTTTGCAATAACTGCTGCCGCTCCGCCAATAGCAGCAAAATAAACAGCGCCATGCTCCACGCAGGCATCAATAACCTCCTGCGAGCGCAGTCCTTTACCGATCATCCCACGCATACCCTGTTCGATCATCGTCGGGGTATATTTGTCCATACGCCCACTGGTCGTCGGTCCGGCACTGCCAACTACTTCACCGGGTTTAGTAGGGCTTGGACCTACGTAATAAATCACCTGATCCCTTACATCGAATGGCAATTGCTCTCCCTTGGCCAGCGCTTCTGTCATACGCTTATGTGCCGCATCACGGGCAGTATAGATGTAACCGCTGATACGTACTACATCACCTGCATGCAGGTCTTTGATCGTAGCTTCGCTTAACGGCGCATTTATATATTTGATAATCGCTTCACTCATCTCAGGCCCCTCCTTACAATACCATTTCTGCACGGCGTGCAGCATGGCAGTTCAGATTAACGGCAATCGGCAGGCCGCCGATATGGGTCGGTGCATATTCAATATTAACAGCTACGGCAGTAGTGCTGCCGCCTAGTCCGGAAGGACCTACGCCAGTCATATTGACACGTTTCAGCAGTTCTTTTTCAAGTTCTGCATACTGAGGATTAGGATTGTGCTCCCCTACCTTACGAGTAAGAGAATACTTTGCCAAAAGTGCAGCTTTTTCCATATTACCGCCAATACCGACACCTACGGTAACAGGCGGACAGGGATTAGGGCCGGCACTGCGTACGGTGTCGACAACGAATTTGATAACGCCTTCAACGCCGTCAGCCGGTTTAAGCATTTTTAGTGCGCCCATGTTTTCACTGCCGCAGCCTTTAGGCGATACGGTTATTTTGACCTGTTCACCGGGCACTATCGTTGTATGAATGATCGCCGGCGTATTATCACCGGTATTTTTACGTACAAATAAAGGATCATCAACAGAAGATTTACGCAGATAACCGCCAACATAACCATCGGCGATACCGGCGTTGACCGCTTCATAAAGATCTCCGCCTACAAAATGTACTTCCTGTCCGATTTCCATAAAGACAACTGTCAAACCGGTATCCTGACAAATCGGCACGTCTTTGGCTTTTGCTAGTTCGGCATTCTCAACGATAGTCGTCAATATTTCCTGCCCCAAAGGAGATTCTTCGGTGGCGATAGATGCTTTTAATTTTTCCAGCAGCTCTTCCGGCAGGTAATAGCAGGAATCTTTACAAAGCTTACTGACAGCAGCAGTTATCTCCTGAACTTTTATCTCGCGCATGATAGCCTCCTTATCTGCCGACACGTTTCATAGTGTTGGCACGCACTTCTTCTGGATCGACTTTAATGCGGGCAATGCCTGTTTCCATAGCAACACGGGCCACTGCGGCCGCAACTGCCGGCGCAACACGCGGATCAAACGCATCCGGAACAACATAATCGGCACGCAGATCTTTCTCGTCGATCAGTTCGGAAATTGCATAAACAGCAGCTACTTTCATTTCTTCAGTGATTGCTTTAGCGCGTACATCAATAGCGCCGCGGAACACACCCGGGAATACAGTGACGTTGTTGACCTGATTCGGACTGTCACTGCGGCCGGTACCTGCAACAGCAGCACCAGCTTCGATAGCATCAGAATAAGAAGTTTCCGGAACCGGATTGGCAAGTGCAAAAACTATAGCTTTATCTGCCATGCTGGCGATGATTTCTTTCGTAAAGACGTTAGGAGCGGAAACACCGATCAAAACGTCAGCGCCTTTGGCTATATCCGCCAAAGTGCCTTTTTTATGTTCTTTATTAGTGACTGTCGCTAGATAAGACTGGATGCGGTCAAGATTAGCGTCAATGCCTTCATACAAAGCGCCGAAACGATCAACCATGGTTACATTTTCAGCACCCATGCTGATAAGCAGACGGCCGATAGCAGAGCCTGCTGCGCCGCAGCCGTTAACAACAAATTTAGCTGTTTTCATATCTTTTTTCACGAAGCGCAAAGCACCGATAACTGCTGCCAGACAGGCAATTGCAGTACCGTGCTGATCGTCATGGAAAACAGGGATATCGCAGATTTTCTTCAATTCGCATTCGATATCATAGCATTTAGGAGAGGAAATATCTTCCAAATTGATACCGGCAAAGCTGGGCTGCAGGAAACGTACAGTTTCAATAATTTTAGAAGGATCTTTAGTATCGATACAGATAGGTACAGCATCTACATCGCCAAAGGTTTTAAATAGTGCTGCCTTGCCTTCCATTACTGGCATTGCTGCTTCCGGTCCGATATCTCCCAGGCCGAGTACACGGGTACCGTCGCTGACTATAGCGACCATATTGCCGCGGCAGGTATATTCAAAGGACAAGTCTTTATTTTCTTTAATTTCTTTACATGGTTCAGCAACACCAGGGGTGTATGCCAAGGCCAAATCTTCGCGGGTTTTAATGGGAACCTTGCTCACAACAGCAAGCTTGCCATGGTTTTCTAAGTGGAGTTTCAAAGCATCGTCACGTAATGTCATACATTATTACCCCCGTAATTTCAATTTAGTATATACTAAATATTGTAAATGAATTATACTGCTTTTTCAAGTAGCAAGCGTCAGAATTTTAAGTTTTTTTACAAATTAAAAGCTTGCCTGACACGACGGCACTATAATTTGTAAAGCTCAGCTTCCGGGCGTTCTCCTTCTTTAACAGTTAATACAGCAAACGTAGCTCCCATTTCGCTGCGTGGTAAAACAGGGCTGCCGGGATTAACAAGCAGTACATCACCGAACCATTTTACCAAAGGTACGTGCGTATGTCCGAAAACCACAATATCAGCTTCCAGCTTACGTGCCCACCAGGCCAGTTCGGATACCTGATACCCATGCAGATAACGATGTCCATGCGTCAGCCAGATACGCTGCCCCGCCAACGTAATAAATTCGTCTACATTTGCTTTCCCTTCGCCGGGATCTGTATTGCCGCATACTGCCAGTAACGGCAGCTTGGTTTCGGCAACTAAAAAACGTCCATCCTGACTGTAATCTCCGGTATGAAACCAATATTCAACAGGCGGCACAGCATGCAGAACCTGCCTGATGGCTTGTTTGCTGCCGTGAGTATCGCCGGTAATACCGATTTTCACTTCATTTTCCCCCAATTCGCAACAAGTTTTTTAATAGCTTTGCCGCGATGGCTGATTTTATTTTTCTCCTGCATCGTAGCTTCGCCCATACCCTTATGCAGTTCTGTTGACCAAAACAGAGGATCATAACCAAATCCCTCTGTCCCTAACGGCTCATGCAGCAGCATACCATCACAAATGCCGTCGCTTTCCAATAAAATTTTTCCGTTAGGAGCTGCCACGGCTAATGCACAACGGAAACGGCAAGTACGTTTTACCTGAAATTTCATCGTCTGCAGCAGCAGTTTGTTGTTTTCTTCGTCCGTAGCTTCCTCGCCGGCATAACGCGCACTGCGCACGCCTGGAGCCCCCTCCAGTGCCAGTACTTCTAATCCTGAATCATCGGCGATACATGGCAGCCCTGTTTCTTTAGCATAATAAACAGCCTTCAGTCGGGCATTGGCCATAAAAGTTTTCCCTGTTTCTTCTGGTTCAGGCACATTCGGCCATTCTTCCAATGAACGTAATTCCACCTCCAAATCTTTCATCAATACTTTAAATTCTTCAAGTTTCCCGGGATTACGTGTTGCAATAACAATTTCTTTCATTAGTTTTCTTTACTCCGTTTCCTAATCTTTGAAGGCATCAGCCTATTTTAATTACAAACTTTCTATTTCACCATCAGCTATGTGCTGCACTAAAACATACTGCCATTTGCCATTACGTTTTTCCAGCTGTGCTTCGTCATAAGCAGTTTGCCGGCATTCACTGCAGGTATCGCGTTTCAACGAAACGATAAACGCGCTCTGATCTCCGAAGCGTGTTCCTGCAGCCGCAGTCCTGATCGTAAGATAACCGCTGCATTGCCTGCAATAATGAGCGGTCTCGATCTGTTCTTCTCTGATCCCTTCTTCATCATAATAAATGCTTTTCTTCCTGCTCCAGCTATTACCGCATTTTGCCAGCAGCTCTTTTCTGGTGCTAAACCGACTGCGCCACAATTCACCTGTTTCAGCAATCAGCTGATCGACACGTTTATTACAGCGCTCATCCTGCTGCCGCAAATCGCTTTGGTCAGGCTCTACCACTTTGCTGTAGTCCATATCCGCCATTGCCAAAATGATACCTGTATTAACATAGGGCAGCGCAGCCTCTACAGAATAGCCGCCCTCCAGTACTGCAATATCAGCCTGCAATTTATCGGCTAATTTGGCATATCCCTGCGCTGTTACAGCGATTGAAGCCAGAGGATCACTGAAATGATTATCCTGACCTGCTGAATTAATGATCAGCTCCGGCTCAAAATCATCAAGAATATGCTGGATCAGACCATCATATAATCTGTGCAGTCCCTCATCACCTGTTCCCGGCAGCAGCGGCAGGTTGATATTTGTACCCCAGGCTGCCGGACTGCCGGCTTCATCAGGAAAACCCGTACCGGGATACAAGGTCCTGCCGTCCTGATGAAAAGAAATATATAAAGTATCAGGATCATGATAAAAAATATCCTGCGAACCATCGCCATGATGTACGTCAGTATCGACAACAGCGATTTTTTTGATTCCATAAACACTGCGCAGATACTCCACCATCACCGCTTCGATATTAACAGTGCAAAAACCGCGGATTCCGTGAACTACACGCATTGCATGATGCCCAGGCGGCCTGACTAAAGCAAAAGCCCGCTTTACTTCACCTGACATTACTGCATCAGCTGCGGCTAAACAACCGCCTGCAGAAGTAAGGTGCGCCGGTGTGATAAGACGTGCAATGGACGGCACGCCGATATGTGCACGCTGCAAATCATTGATTTCTGCCAAACGGGGGCGGTATTCTCTGATCTGCGGCAAATCAAAAAGCCCCTCTTCCAGCAGTTGATCACGCGTATATAACAAACGCTCCTGCCGCTCCGGGTGTGTAGGCGATATCATCCAGTCAAAAGCCGGAAAAAATATCAAGCCAAGCTTCAATTTCAAAATGCCACCTCCCTGCCAATGACAGTTTGCAGGATACCAGGCTTCAACTGCATCCTCAGTGAAATAATTTCACCACTGTCGTAATAGCCATGGATAGTTCTGAAAAACTCTTTACTGATCACTTCAGCTTCCTGCCCCGGCAGCTGCCAGGCTTTAGCCTGCTCATGCAGCCATGCTGCCAAAAGTTCTTCCGCCATTTTCATACTGAAGCCACTGGGCAGCCGTTCACGCTGTCCGCTCTCCGGGATCAGATAATATCCTTCCGTAGTATCGGCCCGCAGACTGGCAGCTAAAGTCGGCCGGGCCAGTGCCGCTCCGACTGCATTAGCAACAGTTGCGCCAGCCGGTATTTCCACAGGCAGTCCCATCCGTTCTCCCAAAGCCATAATCAAACCTGCTGCGCCACCGCCGACTCCTACAAGCAGCTCCGGCTCAAATTCAGTCCCTTTAATAACATCGTTGACAGTGTAAACAGGCTGAATACTCCATTCATGCAGCATTTCATTAATCGTAGCTTCAATAACAGACACTGCCGCTTCGACAACCTGCATGGCAACCTCAGCTGCTGTCTCACCCATCAGGCACAGCTGCTGCATCCCCTTATGAGCCGCCGCCTTATCACCAAAACCAACGCGCCCAGCTACTATCAAAGCATCTGACAAAGTCGGTTCACAGCCTCCCACTGCCATCGCCGGACCAATACGTTCAGGGCCAACCTCAAAACCGGTTTCTGTCCGACGGATACGGCTATCACCGCCAATGCCAACGCTTCGCATATGGAACGAACGTACAGCTGTCGGATAGCCGGCAACTTTAGCTCCATGTCTGGCTAGCAAAGGCAGTCCATTTTCCCAAAAAGCAATATCAGTAGTCGTCCCACCTACATCCAGCGAAATACTTTTCACCTGCGGTGCGCCCAGGGCCTCTATACCCAAAACGCTGGCTGCCGGTCCTGTAAAAATAGTTTCCACAGGCTGTTTCAGCGCTATATCTAACGGCAAAGTTCCCCCGTCAGCCTTTAACACATGTACCGGTGCAGTAATATTGCGTTCCTTCAGGCTGTCTTGTACCTGACGGCAAAAATTTTTAAAGGTTTTATAAACAGCAGCTGCAAAATAAGCAGAATTAGTACGCCGCACAAAATTCAATTCGCCTGATAACTCCGAACCGAGAAAAATTTTCTCATAACCGCAATCTTTCAGTTCCCCTGCAAGTGCATATTCATTTTCAGGATTACGTACCGAAAATTTTCCGGACACAGCCGCCATTTTGTTTTTTGCCTTAGACAGTAAGCCCTGATGCTTCTGCCAGTCAATACGAGCTGTTATTTTACCGCGATGATCGACATAGCCGCTCACATAATAAGGCTCTACAGGAAAGCTCTTACTAACATTCATTCCCGGTCCTGTCATCACAGCCAAAAATACCGGATCAGTGCGGCCTTCTGTTAAAGCGTTAGTTACGATTGTGCTGGAAATCACTACCCGTTCAATATTATAAACTTCCTGCTCCTGCAAAACCTCATCCAGAGCTTCTAAAATACCTTGCAATACTGCTTCATGCGTTGTTCTGCGTTTAGCCTGCGCTATTATTGTACCTCTCCCTATCAGCACGGCATCTGTAAATGTCCCGCCGACGTCAATTCCCAGTAGCATATCCTCACCTCGCTTTTCCGCACATTCATTAACATTTTATAATTCCATATCCATACTGAAAAAACCTGCCAAAAAGAAAAATTATTCCAAAAAGAAAAACCGCCTTCCGGCGGTTTTAATTGCATTTTTATATTATGCCAGCAAAGCCTGCAGCTCATCTTTATGCAATGTAATAATTTTTTTGACAGTGTAGAGCGCAGTTCGTCCACGGCAATCCAGAAACAGCGCGATGTCCACATCCGGCATGCCTTCGACAGCCTGCTTCAAAGTAACGCCATGTTCCGGCACCAGCTCAAATTTTACGACCATCGTCTTTTTTACACCAGGTCCAAGCAGCATTGCTTCAAAATAGTCATCTTCACGCGGCGCTTCTTTTAAATTGACGCGTCCGCGCAGCTGAGCATCAGCATATTGTTCCTGCGGCAAATACACACGGATAAATGCATCCAAGATAATGCCTTCTTCTTTGCCATCGTTATGCATCGGCAGCTCAACTTCAAACTCCAGCTTGTCTTCACTGCGTTTAATCAGTCTGGCTTTAGTACGCTGAGTAACTTCAAAAAACATTTCTTCCTTGCCCTGAAGCAAGATATATATTCCTATTACAACAACTGCCAATAAAATCAGTGCTGCAATAACTTTTAAAATGAAAAACATTTTTTAGCCTCCTTAGCGTGCTCTGCGATAGTTTTTTATAACAACGACCGGTGTTTTCTGACTGCCATTACCAAAAGGATTATCAATCAAAATCTGTGCTACTTCATCAGCATTAACACCCTTGGAAACCCCCAGAACACAGGAACGCTTCAAATCGTTAACATCCGCTACTGCCGCTCCAAAAGCACCTGTGCCGCTGGTAATTTCCTCGGCTACTTTACTGGGGTTATGCGGTCCGTAAACAATATGCTTGTCATATGGAGGCATCGTACCCGTAACGTCATCGATCAAACGTGCCTGTTCTCCTGCCATACGATAAAATACACCGGAAACACCCACGCATTTTGCCGCAAAGCCACAGATAACAGCAATCAAAACCCTCATTCCGCCTTCAGCATCGATCAGAGCCTGCATACTATGCCAGCCAGAGATACTGCCCTTGGACGGAAATAAACGGCACAAAACCTTTGCCAGCAAACCTGGCTTAAAATCCTCACTGCGTTTGGCCCCGCCCTGTGTAATAGCCACAACGCTTTCAGCAACACAAACTACATCATCAGGTCCTATCTTATCTCCGCCATATTCAACAATGGCTTCTACGATATCGTCGTGATGGGTCAGGATACGTGTCGGAACCGGCACGATTTCAAATTTTGTTTCCATCTTCTCACTCCTTGGCTGTTTCCTGCTGAAACAGCACATTGATTTTATCAAAATAACAGGCATCTAAACGAATAATCTTTCCCTGCTGGTTGGTAAATAAATTACGGGTCCTGCCTTCAACCAGCACTACGCCATCAGCAAGCCGTATCACCTTGTAAACAAAATCCATTTTAGCCCGGCTGAATTCAGTCATTATCGTCTGTACTTCAAACTCATCATCAAAAGTACAGGAATTTTTATATTTCACATGCACTTCTGTAATCGGAAAAATAACACCGTGTGCCATTAAATCCAGTAATTCAACACCTGCGGCACGCAGATAAGCCACACGACCCATTTCAAACCAGCGCAGATAATTGGCATGATGCACCACGCCCATCATATCTGTTTCTACAAAACGCACCCGGTCACGGATAGCAATCATTTCGGCTTTCTCCTTTACTTACTTTCTTCAAATAAAACTAATTTATATTATACCACTTTTTACCATCAGGCTTCAACCAAAGTCAAAATTCTGCTTACAGCCTCTTTCACTAACGAAGCCAGTGACTTAGGCTCCACGCCAACTATTTCAAAATGATTTTGGCTCACGGGCAAAAGAACTTTTTTAGCAGCAGCGCTGCCGACTGCTTCCGCAATACGTGGAGTGATTTCACCCATCATAGCATTGGGTATGATGATGCCGATAGGGCCGACGATCAAATCTGCTGCAGCCGCTGAAATACAGATCGCATTTTCTCCTGTGGCTCCGCGTTTGACTCCTGCTTTGAGCATTGCTGCTGTTGCCAAAGCATTAGTGCCCAAACCGATAAGCTCAACCTGTTCCGGCAGCTTGCCGGTCAGTTGGTTTACGACCTGTGCGGCAAGTCCGCCGCCCATTCCATCTATCACAGCGATACGCATAATCTTCTCCTCACTTACGTCTTATATTTGCTTAATATTATAACAAAATATCTCTTTAATGAAAAATTTTCATAAATTTTACTTTGAAACACGAATTTCACCAGCTGAAAACATTGAAATTATTGCTTTAATAGTCGATAATTATAATATAAGATTAAATTTTTCATTATTAAGGGAGTGAACATCATAGATACTTTACAGGAACTTTATGCTAAAAAGGGCTTTATCTGCGATATGGACGGCGTCATCTATCACGGGAACCGTTTACTGCCTGGAGTAAAAGAATTTGTCGACTGGCTTTATAAAGAAGAAAAAGAATTCCTATTCCTGACGAACTCCAGTGAGCGTTCTCCCAAAGAACTGCAGCAAAAATTAGCGCGAATGGGACTTGACGTTGATGAAAGCCATTTTTATACCAGCGCTTTGGCTACTGCTAAATTTCTGGCAAGTCAGTCTCCAAAATGCAGTGTTTATGTTATTGGCGCACCAGGACTTGTCAATGCTCTTTATGATGCCGGTATCACGATGAACGATACTAATCCTGACTACGTAGTTGTCGGCGAAACCCGTGCTTATAATTATGATATGATTTTAAAAGCAGTAAGCCTCTTACAAAAAGGTGCACGTTTAGTAGCTACAAACTCTGATCTGACGGGTCCCACTGAGACCGGTATCATTCCCGCCTGCCGTGCTTTGGTTGCTCCTATCGAACTTGCTACAGGAAAACAGGCGTACTTTGTAGGCAAGCCCAATCCTCTGATGATGCGTACCGGTCTGAGAATGCTTGGCGTCCATTCAGACGAAGCTGCCATGATAGGCGATCGTATGGACACAGATATAGTTGCAGGAATGGAAAGCGGCCTGACTACGGTCCTGGTACTTTCAGGTGTTACTGACCTTGAAAATATGCAGGTTTTTGCTTATCGTCCCCGTTATATTTTAAATGGTGTTGGTGATATCGTCCCCAAATAATATAGTAAAAGAAAAAGCTCCTGCAAAGCAGGAGCTTTTTTATTGATTGACACGCTTTTGAAAATTACCAACAACAAAAACATTTTCTTCTATAATTATAAAAACTTCAGGATCGGCAGCCAAAAGCAAACGCCGCAGCTGCAGAAATTCACTTTTGGAAACTACGGTCATCAAAATTTCTCTTTCTTCATTTCTATATGCACCATAAGCATTCCATTTTGTAACGCCACGATTGACTTTCTCGAAGATTATCTTTTCCAATCCTTGTTTTTTCGTAATGATCAGCATCGTCAGCATTATATTCTGAAAATGTACCTTATCCAGCACATAATAAACGATGCCCGTAAACAAAACTGAATAAATTGCCTGGGAAATACTGAAAATTACCGCACAGGTCCCAAAAATAAAAATATTCAGCATCGCTGAAACCTTACCGACACTTAAATTTGAATGCTTCTGCATCAGCAAAAGTCCCAAAATTTCTTCACCGCCGCCGCTACCGCCAGAAAGCAAAGTCATCCCGGCACCAATACCACAAATCACACCGCCTGCTACACAGGCCGTCAAATGTTCGTCGACCAGTAAATGATCTGCAATCGGAACTACAGTCAAAAACAGGCTGTACCAGCAAACACAGTAAATGGTTTTAGCAAGAAATTCCTTCCCAAAACGTTTCACGGAAACAGCCAGCAACGGTATATTCAAAATAAAATATAAAATACCGGCGATATTCGTATTGCCAAAACTGATACCGAACCAGCTTTCCATGAAGTGTCGTATGAGCTGGGCAATACCTAAAAATCCCCCATTATACAGACCAACAGGCACTATAAACTGATTCAAACCCACAGAATAGATCAAAGAACCGATAACAATCAATAACGTCATTCGCGGCGTCAATAACAATCTGCAGTAGCTCATAAAGCTTTCCTCCGCCAATATTATCTAATGATTTGATTATATATAAAACGCAGAACTAAGTAAATCCCTTAGAAAAAATTTAATATTTATTTTACTGCACTTCCTGCGTCTTTATTGTATTTTTTATTTGATCAATCCCGTATAAAACTTGCAAGAAGCTTGCCGTTATGCTATAATTCGCTATGGTGCATTGTGCACCAAACACTATGCGCCCGTAGCTCAGTGGATAGAGCATCGGCCTCCGGAGCCGTGTGCGGTGGTTCGATTCCACTCGGGCGTACCAACAAAAAAGTGCCGTCAAAGCCTAGTTTTCAAGGGCTTTGACGGTTTTTTATTTTGTCTTTTCAAATCTTCCAGTGCTTAGTAAACAGTCGCGAAATCGCATCAAAAAGTGGTAAACTGCGACCAAAAGTGCGACCACTTTTTCAGGTTTTATTACTCTTCTTTTCGACGCATTTGTCCCAACCATGTACAGAAAACTTTACCCTCTGCTGCATCAGGATCTTCCATATATGCTTTAGCCATTTTTACATACGTTCCTACATCACTGCCTAAGACATCGGCGTAGTCACTATGCATCATATTCATTACATAATAGAAGTCAGCCTTTTCTTTGATATCATGCTTGGCAGCAAGAGAATTTGTTTGCTCCATGCTCCAGTGCTCACCATGAGTACCATCGACATTTTTCATATGAGAAACAGCTTTCTCGGCTAAACGGTCATCAAAGTGCGGGCCGCAGATCAAGCAATGGATTTTGTACATAGCTCCATAAAATTCATCGGGGCAATGCTTTTTGATTCTCTCAAGAGCTTCGCTGATTATTTCAACAAGCTCTTTTTCTTTTTCCCGATCACCGGCAATCTTTTCAAGGTATTCCACGTACTTATGCATCTTTGTTCACCGCCTTTTTGCTCTCTGCTACAGCAACAGTAGGCGTAACAGGCACAGGCAAGCTTGCTACAGCACCGCAGTTATATGCGCAGATATAGCCGCAAATAAGCACAAATGAGCTAGTATCTGCTGCTACCTTCAAAATATAATTTCTGCGTGTTCTTATCTGATTAGCATATAAATGATGACCGCATTTGCGTAGTACCGGGTACTGCGTTGCTGCCGTACCGATTTGAATTACTACCGGCATCAAATTTGTCGCTGTAGAAGGAATATCTTGAGCTACTCGGATAACGTAGTTCTCACAATTTACATAAGTTCCTTCCGGAATAGTTAATACCAGATTATCCCCTGTAACCGCTACATCGGTCGTTAAAATCGTCCTGCAATTACACGTTGCCATTTTTATTTCATCTCCTTAATAAAAAACAGGGAAGCGTGACAGCTCCCCTGTTAATAGTCACGCTTTAAGCGGAATTACACGGTGCCACAACCGCCACAGCCATAAACACCGGTTGCAGATTGATACGGGCTGCAAGTGATGTAAGCCGGTTGCGGGAACGGACGTACCGCATTAATGATGTTAGAAGTCTGAGCCAAAGTTCCAAGTTGCAGCTGAGCAGCTTGCAGTTGGTCACGCAGTTCCTGCATAACATTCGCAGTCATTAATGCGCGAGTTGCTTCACCTTCCGCATGAATAGCAGAGGTAATGTCACAAGTGTTTTTAGCATTCTCGTAACGAACCGCGTCAATGTTGCGATTGGTTTCGCAGCAGCACTGTTGAGCAGCGAAGGTGGACTGAGCAATAGCAGCCTGAACACCGCCGAAGCCTTGACACAAGTCTTTTTGAATACCGAAGTTTTGATTTGCGAGTTGATTAAAACCACGATCTAAAGTACTATTCAGATTGGTATAAAGAAATTCATTAGTCAAAGTATTTACAGCACCATTAGCGCCGCCTCCGAAACCACCGAATCCACCGCCGCCCCAGGCAAGCAGGAAGAATAACATTACTACCCACATCCAGCCGCCGCCAAACCCGGCGCCGTCTGCTGCTGCGGTACGGTTATTCAGATCATATACAGGCATTACGCCACTACCTTCCATAGTCATATAGAACATCTCCTTTAAATTTATTGTTTAAAATCATCTGGTGGCCACCGATCAGATTTTAATACCGAATTGAGAAAGCATTTGCTGAGCTTGCTGCGGATCAATACCACGTTGTTTTGCAAGATTCATAACAGTTTCTTTTAGCTGCTCAGGCGACTTACCTTGTGCCATTTCCATAGCACGCCCGAACATAGGGTTATTACCAAACATTTGCTGCATCATACCCATAGGATTATTGCTGCCCTTGATTTGGTTAAACATTTGCATCATTGTCAACGGATTCATTTGCATTTACTGTCTCCCCCTTCACATATCGTTCTAAAGAATTTACTTTTTGCTGCAGAGCTTCAACTAATTCTGCATCAGCATATCTCTTTGGAACCGGCTCTTTTTCAAGCGACAATTTATAATTTTGTATTACCGGCATCCCATTCATATCAATATACTTTGCGTATATGCAGCTATCTGCCGGACAAGGAAAATATGTAAGGCTTCCATCCAAATCAATTTGGGCAGCCTTTACTTCGTCTAAGCTAGCTACTGTACGTCCTTTCATCATCAAAGGCATAGGTGGCTGCGGTACAAACTGCTGTGGCTGATATGTAGGCATCTGCGGCATTTGTGATTGGTAATTGGCTAAACGCTGTTGTGTCACTCCCGCCATTGCAGGATTTACAGGAGCGTAGGGATTTATTCCATACATTGTTATCGCCTCCGTTTCTTACTTAAATTATCGCTTAAATCAGTCTTTATAATCCGTCAACATTCCTTCATATTCCCCTCACCAAGACATAAAAAAATAAGGCAGTCACACTTATCATGTGACCGCCTTTAATACTCTCTTAACCGAATTATACGCCTGCCGCAAATCTCTTTCGACCGTTTGCACTGACGTATCTATTCGCATTGCTATTTGATAATTTTTGAGATCGTGGATAAACTTCAGTTCAATAATTTCCATCTGCCGTGGCGTTAACTTGGCTTCCTGGATTATTGCTTCAAATTCCTTACGGGTAGATCGAGAAAGCCAATCTCTTGCCTGCAACCGGCAATTATCCATATAATCACCTGCTCGCTGCTATCGCTCCAACTAATGCCCCTCCGATAAATCCCCATCCAAGCTTTTGAATTTGTTTTAACTTACTTTTCTTTTGTTCTTTCTTTATTTGCTCGCTCAACGTCTGCAAGGATTTGTTTTGCTCTGCTATTATTTTTTTGGAGTTCAACAATGATTCCTGTGCACTCGTTAGCTCGCTTTTGATTTTCTGATAGGATAAACGCTGCTCTTCGATTAGCTTCTTCAGTTCGCTCGAGTTCATCTCCTGCACTGCCGACATGTTCGACAGCTCGGTCAATAGATTCTCCTGTCTGTTTATTATCGTCTGCAATTCGTTGAACTGTTCCCGAGACATCGTTATTGTCTCCGGAAGTTCCTCCGCAGAACATACAGCAGACAGCGATACAAGCAATAATAATGACCACAATAATCCAATTCCGATGATTATATATTTTTTCATACACGATTTTCACTCCATGTATATTATTTTCCTGTTTTTACAGTCATATTAGCCACGTGCGCCGTTTTAGACCGTCGCCTTACTATTTCTTTTGCATCAGTTCTTTCTCGGCGCACAAGCTAAATATGAGCAAAGTTATTTCGAGATTACAGACCAAACCAGCTATGCATAGCTCCCAAAACAAAACCGATGATCATACCAGACCAAAAAACTTTGTTCGTTAAATATTCTTTTACTTTGTCCATGTTAGTCACCTCCTTATACAATCTTTACCAATTATGATGCCACCAGATCGCCTTACCACGAATAACATCACCGCCCGGCTTCAGTATGCCGTCGCATGGCAGATCTGGTAATTTCCATAAATCCCAACGCTCAAAGGTTGTCGCTGGTCCATAGTCGTCTAAGTCTGCTGCTTCTGCATGTGTCATTACGGTATCGGCATTGATGTCCAATCCAAGTTCTTCACACAGTACAGCTACAACTTTTGCCATGCTATCTATCTGCAGTTCTGTCGGTGGTACATTTCCAAAATCAATGCGACCATCAGCATAGGCTACAGCATCTACACAACAAGCTAAAGCAATCCCAATAGCTCTAGAATTGCGCCGCCATGTATGAGCTTTATATTCTGTCAAATCATCTGTGGTCGCCATAATGGCGCCGTCACTATCAATATTTAAGTGGTAATCACTAAAAAACTGATGATAATTACCAGCTGACCAGTGTAGATAGATCTTATCAATATTACCTCTAGCTCTTTTAGCTAACTGTCGCAGCTCATCTAAAGTGATTCTTTTTGTCACCATTGTTCTCAATCTCCTTTTCTAAATTGTCAGGCACTCCATCCCCATCTTTATCTACCAAACTCGTAGCTATAAACGTCACAAATGCGACCATAGCCGGGCCTGTAATCTCACGTATCAGCGCCAGCAAGTCGGACATAACAATCTTGTCTAACCACAGCCACATGTAAAGCCAAGCTGCATAATAAGTAAAAATCAGCAAAACTACTGCAATAAAATAGCCTACAATGACCGCCATTATTTTTGGCGACATTGAGGCTACTTTATTTCTAGCACTGACTATTAAGTTTTTTATTTTCTCAAACATGAATATCACTTATCCTTAAATGCACAGTTATTACATTTGTTTTCGACCAGCAGTAACCGTTCACCAACTTCGTTAATCCTGTTATGTGCAGATTTTGCCTTCTGATCAATCTCAGCAAATCTTATCTTTAACTCTGTTGTACGTTCTTGCTCCCTATTAATAGTCTCAGCTAAAGCATCAACAGTCTTTTGGAGGTTCTCTATCGCTGTAGACAAAGGATTTATGATCCAAATCTTAAATACAAAACCTACTATACCAAATAAAAAGCTAAAGATTGTTATTGAAGCCATTGCCATTTCTACCATCTTTGCACCGCCTAATCTAAAATAATCGCATCCAATTCCTCTTTGCTTTGAGCTGCATTTACTTCAGCCTGTTTATTCCAACCTGCCTGCTTACAAGTACCTATATGGGTAGATAAATCAGCGCACCACTCGAGCACCTGTTCTGGCGTAAGATAGAATATCGTTTTGTCAGCACTTCCATCTGTGTAACCACGTACATGGCAGCCTGTAGGATACTCTACAGCAAAGCGATCTGTATTTACGTTCAATGCTATACCCTGCATTGTAAGCTGTGTATCCTTGTCGCTGTCGTAACGGACAAGTTCTCCACTACATTCAGACGTAAAGCCGCCGGTTATTTTAGCAGCAGTCCAAGCGTCTATCTCTGCCAGTTTCCAATCCTTTAATTCTTCAAGTGGTCGTTGTGGTGCATAGCCTTTTACGTACCATTGCCCATCATCACCCTGCTCAACATCCATTTCTGTCATGCCGATAGATTCATAATAATCCGTGTCAGTACCAATGCCAACACTTACAATATTTTTTTCTTCATCAATAATTTGTGCGTATTTAATCATTTTCAAGCCCCTTTACACGGATAAAACGTAAGGTTCCGTGATGTTCCAGTAGTATAAAAAACATCACCTTGGTTTACTAAAATTTGAACTGATGCAATGTCTCCCCATTCGTACGCTATTACTTTACCGTTCACATAAGCATAAGAACCTGTTTCTTCGGGTATATTAAAGTAACCAAGTATCCACCCAATATTAGGCGCAGTAAATGATGTCCCAACGCTCACGCCCGCATCGTAATTTGGTGTAATGCTTGCAATATTTGTGGTGGTTGTATCCTGCGTAGTAATAGTAGAGATTGACCCGTCTTTTTTAGTAAATGTAATAACTCTGCCAGCTACAGACGCACTAACAATCGGATTGCCGTCTTGCGCTTCTATTGCTTGATTTGTTCTAAGCGGCGTCATCATTTTAGTATTGTCAGTTCCCGCTTCTGCTTCTGATTGTGTGGCAATACTAGGTAAATCATCATACAAAGAATTAATTGCATTTCTTATTTTCTCAACCGTTATTAATCCGGTAAGTTTCATTTTCCTCACCTCAAATCGTCAGAATAAAGCCGGCAAACTTTTCCGTACTTTGAATTATAATATTGCTGCCGCTTTCAACGGCGTCAACCATAACACTTTCATATGTACTACCGTTAGTGCGATACATACCCAAAAAGTGTTTTCCTGATGCCGCTAAAGTAAATGGATAGTAGCCGTCTGATAATGTTCCCCAGTTAGCACTGCTTGCTGTAAATTCAGTTTTGAGTACTGCAGCAGCACCGGCAACAGCTTCTGTTATTTTATTATCAACTTCGGTTTTCGTATAAGCATCAGTAATTCCATAGCCGGATAATGTCGTCTCAGGGTTTTGTTTACCGGAAGCTAACTCCCATGTTCTTTTCATAGCTGCGGCAGTTGGAGCTTTGGTGTAATCTTCTGTAACTGAGCTATCTATTAATTGCACGACACCTTTTTGGGTCGTAGACGCATTATTTACTGAAATAATATCACTATTGATATTAATGTTAGAACCGATTTTTACACCGCCTAATACGCTTGCAGTTGCAGCAGGAAGCGTGTAATTATTAGCCCCCGCAGAAATACCATTCAGTTTAGCTACCATTGCAGCGGACATTTTGCCGTCTGTGTCAGAAGTAGCAATAGGAATGGAGTTTGCAGAAATAGCAATCCAACTTGAACCAGTATAACGATATGTTATATCCGTATCATTTACGTTTACAGTCCAGCCGTCTGCCGGATTAGGATAAGTTGTTGCAATATCTGCATATGTTTCAACAGAAGGCTTCCATTGTAATGAAGATACAACAGCAGAAATTTTATTATCAGTTTCAGTCTTTGTATATGCAGATGTTTTATCAAGCTTGCCAGTATCTAACGCTTCAAAATTAGCGTTTATCGCAGCATCTCTTTCACGCTGCGTTCCAGTTCCAATTTTTTCTACAGTCATTGTAAGTAACCTCCATCCAAAATTATTTTTCCTGTGAACGCCTCGCTCACATTTATAACAACGTTACCGTTATTATCTACGCCAGTATTAGCATAATAAGGATAGCTAACACCATCAATGGTCTTTGTCAAGCTGACGATGATAGGACTGCTCCCTGCCTGGTGTTCCTCGGCAGATATAGTCAGTACATAATCACTGCCAACCTCTGTAAAATCTTCCTCAGTAAAATTTTTGATATATACTTTGTCACCTGTTTTTTTAGTCAGCGACGCCAGTATAACGACGCCTGTAAATCTTTCGGGGACTTCGATAATAGTGTTTACTGCATCCATATATACGCCAGTAAGTACCATTTCATACTGCGGCTTTTTGACTTCCTTATAGACACCAATAAGTCTACTGTTACCCATTGCCATAGTAAGACGCCACATGCCATTACTTTCAGTCCATCTGCTATCTGATGCCGTAAACTCTTTTGTTATAGTGCCGCTTTCAAAACGAAGTAAAATATCTTCTGCACGCTCTGCTGCGTCTTCTGCTTTTTCTGCATCTTCCTTAGCAGATCCAGCACTTTCTGCAGCAGCTGTTTCAGACTTCTTTGCAGATTCAGCGCTCGCCTGCGCCTGCTCCATAGCAAATTTAGGATTAGGTCCGGAAACAAGTTTTTTACCAGTTTCGTCCCAATAAAAGCCTTCATTTGGCATAGGTGCCGGAAGTAATGTTGATATTGCTTTATTATCAACATTTAAATACAATGTTCGTCCAAGCATTTCTGCTAATTGCTGAGCTATAAAAATAACATCATCGAACGAATCCTCTATATTCTCTGCAAAAAAAGGTCCCTGATTAACTAACTTCATTAACTGATATAATGGCAGCTCTCGATAAATAGTTATCTTATGACCATCCGGCAATGGATCGCCAGCAGCAGGATAAGTAACAGTTTTTGCTTCTAAGTCAACAGTAAAATTCTCTGTCTCCTTCGCAACACTGTCATCACCAGTAATATATACCTTGATGTATTCCGGATGATCTGTCATCTGAAACGTTATAGGAAATTTAGTCGTCGCACCATTGCCAACATAAATATCCTTAACCGTGGTATTTTGTACTGTCATTTATTTTCACCTCCCTATATCTTAGTCGAAGCGGGCGCATCCTTCACGGTATCGGCATTTAACATATTAGCTATAGTAGTTGCTATCTTTAGCTTTTCATCTAAAGACGTCGCCTTTTTCTGCTCTTCCAACAGCAAATCTATTTGTTCTTGTATAATCGCCTCTTTATTCATAATCTCTCTCCTGTTCTATAACTGGAAGTACGCCTTTTTCCTTTAACAGGTGGTAAATAAACAGGCGTCCCTTCTGCGTCCAGTAAGTATGGAATCTATTGGTAAATCTTTTGGAATAATTTCCTGCTCTTTTAACAATTCTTCCATTTTATTAAAAGCAGCAATATATTTTAGCTTCCATTGCAAAACATCTCTAGTATTATTAAAGCTCATAACTAATAAAGAAAATCCATCACGTGTCATCAGATATTCTTTTCTATGCTCACCTTTTGCGTCAATGTACTGGTGTTCGTTAAACCAACGAACTTTTACGCCGGTTTCCTGCAGATCCAAGATATGTTTTTCAACAGCTTTAATTACATCAGAATGACGTTTACCAAAATGCTCTGCTACCTGCCTACTGGAAACAACTACCTGCCTTCCAATGATTTGTACTAAATTTTCCATAAATCTCTCTCCTTCCAAATAAAAAAGCGCCTACCGAAGTAAGCGCTTTCTATTAAATTCTAACTAACTTATGATACTATTTTAACTCATTTTTATAGTGGTTTTGTCGGATACATTTTTAATTTTTTTCATCGCCTCTGCTATCAAACCCAATAACCTTACATTAATATTTTAACTCCGTTTTATAGGCGTTTTGTCGGAAACTTTTTATTTTTATTATAAATGTGATATAATTGTGAAAAGCAGGCAATAGTATTATTTAGAAAGAAGTGTTTTTCATGAAAAAAATAACTGCATTACTTTTGATTTTTACATTTGTTCTATCTTTAGCTGCTACTGCTTTTGCACATCCCGGACGCACTGATTCTAACGGTGGACATTGGGATAGAAGAACAGGAACTTACCACAGGCATTAATTAATTTATTGCCTGCTTTTATAAGAAAGAAGGGTTATTGTGAAAAAAACATTGCTAATATTGTTTATTTTATTCTCTTTTACTAATATCGTTTTAGCTAATGAATCATTGTATTTTACAAATCAAGATGTTAATACAAGTATAAAAATAGCGTTTAAATCACTCAACTACAATATGGATTCTAAAACAACTTATTTTGATAACGAATGGATCATGCCAATAACATTTTTAGATAATTTACATACAGAAGCATTACTCATGAAAGTAGCTATAAAAAATGCTGAACTTACACCATCTACATCTATTAAAGATAAGATATTATGTGAGCATATACTTCAACAAACTCAAGAATTAGTTTTAGCAAGAGTAAAAGCTAGAATTTTATCTTATTCATTAGCCAAATTACCAGCACAATATCCGAACGATGGTTTTACAAATAAAGTACTAGAAGATACTGCCAATGATATAGCAAGAATAAAATTAGACCTAGAAAAAAGTTTAAAAAGTTTGTGCACCTAAAATATAACCCCCTCGAATTCGAGGGGGTTATTTCATTCCTACCGTTCTTTCTTCGGTCGGCGCCTAAAGATGTCGCCAACTTCCGGCTCCATACCATTGAACAAGATATCATATCCGTTAAAGAATAATTTGTTTAACTGTGCCGGTACGCCTAATGCTGTTCCGACAAAAGTCGCAGTAGGTTCAATCAATTCATCGTAATCTGCTTTTTCCTGATAAACCTTTTGCACCTTACTGGCCGCACGTTCCATTTGCTCTATCGTGCCTTGCACTGCAGTCATTCTATAGCCGTAGGTCTGCATACCTAAAGCCCTGCTCCAGATAGCATTACCAACCTGCCCAACTGGTCCGGCTAAGCTCATAGGGTAAGTAAGTATTTCTTTTGATATTTTTTTATATTCGTCCTTATCTTCTTCAAATGGATCTTCGGCTGACAGCATCAAGTTTATAAAAGCAAACATTATAAACTTGGCCCCCACAAACGAAGTAAGACGCATTATGTCTTTTTCTTTCAAGAAGATATTATACTCTCTTGCCCATTGGTTATACTGTGTGTTAAAGAAGCCCTGGAAAGTAGTAAACAGTTTAAGCATAGGCCCACCACGTAAAAGCGGTGCAACCTCTGTAACTCTGCTGCTGCCAAGTGTACGTCTAATAACCGTATTGGCAAAATCCACAGCTTCAGCTTCGCCTGCACCAGCCCTGATTTTCTTGCCATATGCCTGCATCCATACCGGAATAGCCGAAAGATTATCCGTAGCAACCAGTAACCTTGTGCCAAATTCAACAGCTTTCTTTTCTACAGGGTTCAGGCTTTCCATTTCTTTCATATCCCGCAGGGAAATATCAGGAAGCACGGACCTTTCTTTCATCCAAGGAGATTTACTATAAACAAATTCCTTAGCCGATTTATACCCCTCTGCAAGCTGCATATTCATACTGTAATTACTAACAGCAGCAACGACATCACTATATCCAAAACCATCTACAGCATTCCCATAAAGCAAAGGGTTACCCAAGTTCTGAACAGCAGTTTTAAGGTTAAGCATAATAGCAGCATTTACAGTACGAGCTCTAAGCCAGTTAGCAACACTGCCCATCCAACTTTCACCAACAGAACCGCTGTTAGTACCTTGAGGATTTGCCGCACGTTCAAGATATTCTTTAAAGGCAGCGAAATCGGCCAGGCCTAACTTTTCTTTTATCAGCGTATACATTTCCTGATCGTTCATAATTTTGCGGAAATCGCCCATAACTTCACGGAAACACAGATCATGTATTGCATCCATAGCAACATTAAACTCTGCTCCACGCTTTAGATTAACAGGATATTTAGCCTTAACACGCTCTTTCAAATGGCCTCTTCTGGTACTCATCGTTCTAATATTGCGGCCTTGTCTGGGGTCGTCGGCAATAACCTCCTGCCTGGCATGTTTAGAACCAGTATCACCATCACGCATCAGTGGGAAATAACCGCCACGCATAACAACAGTCTTGCCGTCTGCTAACTTCAACTCTATAGGAGACGCTTCCACTTTTTTAGGACTAAATCCTGTCCAACGAGTTTCAAGTGCTTCCATTTCAGACCAGTACAGCTCTGCAATGTCTATCTTAGCCTGTGCATATTTTATATCCGCTTCAGTAAGATTGCGCCCTAAGAAGTCAAGCAAATTGATTTTAGTCTGCATGATATCGCCATCTACCCACAAGGCAGAATTTTCAAAACCTACTGGCCTAGTGCTACACAATACTCTGGCACTGCTCTCGTTGCCTAAATTCATAAGCATTTTTACCAAAACATGCTTATCTACGGAAGTACCTAACTCGTCATATTTTTCCTGATAATCGGCCGCCTTTTCTGCAGCTTTATCCGGCAGCCACTCCCTGTAAGCCTGCGCTGTTTTTTCTTCATATTCTAAAATTTTTCTTGTTTCATTATCGGCTGCTTCACGAATAGCGGCGCCAAAATGTTTGCTGAAAAATCCATACTGCCAATCGTCCATCATTTCAAAAAGATTATCCGTACTACGTAAAGACGCTTTTAGCTTCTCCATTACTGTAGGCTGCTGTGTTATGCCAACCTGCGGCTTCCAGATAGTTTTCAGTTTATTAAGTGTTTCCTGTGCTTCAACTTTAAATTCAGCATAGGTAACGCCTTTCTGTAAGGCATTGATATTCATTTCCTGTTTAGCAATAGCTTTGATATTTTTAAGTACATTTACTACATCTTCAAGTTGGCTTGCAGTCATGCGTTCCCGGGGGTTTGTAATGCTAACATCCTCATCCATTATCCAATCGGCAACTGCAACATTATCATAAAGATCGTCCATATCATTCAGATATTCTGATAAAGTTTCTGTTTTCTCAAAACCAGAATAGTCTTTACGTTTATAGCCAAATCTTTCCATAATTGCTGCGGCTTGGATGAAGTTTCTTTCATTACCCCAAGTTTCCTTTTTGGCTTTTGCCTGCTTTCTGAAATAGTTCTGCCACTTAACATACTGATTGCGCAATCTTACACTTTCAACAACACAAGCGTGATTAAATGCCTGGACATTTTTATACCGGACCGCAGTAGAATAATCATCATTTTCCAACGCTACAGCAGCTTTTGCTGCAGCATTTCTTTCTGCAGTAATATACTTTTGAGTATTTAAAGCCTCCTTTAATTTTACTCTATTCTGCAGGTCCATCTGCGCTTGGATTTTAGCTGTTTGTCTACGTGCAACAGCAAGCTTTCTAAGTGTTTCAGCATCACGCTGTCCTTTTAATAAGCCCTGCGCTTTATCCTCAATAAGCTGAGCTTCAGTGTTTATCAAAAGACCGCTCTCGTCATTATACATAGCGTCACGCGCAGCCTCCTCAGCAAGCCCACGCTCTTTATAAATATCAGGGAAAGCATCCTGTACCATTTCATCAATATGCCTATTAACAGCACCAGTAAAAGACGGTTCAGATATAATAGTTTTTGCCAGCTCATCACCAGAAGTAAAACCATTAGCTTCAGCAATCATATCAAAAGTTGCCATTTTACTTTCATCAAAATTGCCTTCTAAATATCTATTAGCTACGCCTTTAGCTGTTTTCAAATCAGATGCAATATCAAGTATCTGCTCCGAAGCCATATATAACGGCTGTTTTGCAATCGCTTCTTTGACCTGTGGCTCTACATCTTCACGATATTTTTGAATTCGGTCTTTACGCTCCTGATTGAAATTAACAAGACTTTCTTTTGTTAACATCTGCACTGCCTTATCGTGAGCTTTAGCAGCAAAATTGCGTAACATTTGCTTACGTGGTTCAGAAAGCGCATCTAATACAACATCTGGCAACGCAGAAAAATAACCGTCAATACGTTCCATCTCTGCAATTTGATCTTCACTTGCCAACATACGGTCGAACACTTGTCTTACCTCATCGTTGATAGGCACAGCATTTTTGTTACGCCTATCTGAAAAGACTGCATCATAAATAGCCAGCAGCCATTTTTTAAACCTATTAAAGACAGGCTGCAATTCTTTTGACGGAGCCTTCCCTTCCATCATATAAGTCTCGGCAGCTTCTGCCCAACGTTCATGCGCAGCTGTTTTTTCTTCCTGTGACAAGCTATCCCAGTCTTTATTGACATCAGCATAATCAAGCATAGTCTGACGATCTTTTTTCATCTGTTCTGTAGCATTAGAAAGTGCTCCTTCACGCATAAGATTTTCAATGAAATAGTGACCGACAGCTTCATGAATTACCGTGCTCATATCGGCACCTTCAAACAGGTTAATAATTGCTTTGCCTTCTTCGTCCCAGGTAATAGCGCCCTTTGTTTTTCCTTCTGTCTGGTAGTATCCCTGCATTTCTTCACGTCTCTTGCGTAGCGCATTTTCATCTGGTATACTATTATTAAGAAGACTGTCAAGGTCGGTTATTCTGCTAGCGGAATCGCTGCTAGGAGAAGGTAGCCACTTGGCAGTCTTTTCTTTATTTACATATGATACTCTACCTTTTTTTAGATTATGTTCTATAAACCAGTTATAATCTGTACCACTTTCTCCACCTTTACCGTAAGCACTCGCAATTGCATTAACTTTATACCAACTACGTTCTACGTCAAGTTCTAAAGGAACAATAATAGTAGACCCCTGCTTATCCTTTAAATCAAGCACTACAATCTTACGACCGGCATAAGAATCCAATATCATCATTGGATCGGCCATTGCACGAGGAATTTGTTTCAACAGTTCTGGTGTCATACCGTCAGAATGTCCATCAAATATATGTTTTATTTTGCTGCCATCAATAGTTACAGGCAAAATTTTACCGCCTGCAAGTCCCAATGCAAGCGGTGTCGTCATAACATTATAGGTTTTGGTATCGTTTATTTTTCCTGCAGTATACTCATCTACAATGCCGGCAAAATTATTTTCATCCTCAAGCAATTTTTCACTAGCGCTTTTAGTTTGCATATACCGACCGTCGGGAGTGCTGACTACACGCTTGAAGCTTACAGGGTGATCTCTGAAATATTGCATAGGGTCATCAGGATTAGCGATCATTGTACGACTTGTTAAAATAGCCAGGACATCACCAGTTTCTTTTTGATTTAGTCCCACTTCAGTCAATTCATTTCTAAAAGTATCAACTGTAGTTCTAAATTCCTCGTCGTTCTCCAACGCTTTTTTATAAGCGCTTTGGAGAGCTTTTTTATTTCTTGCACGTTCTTCTGTATATCCGCCCTGCTCAAATGCTACGCTATTACTTACAGCCTGAAAAAAGCCAGGATTTTGAGCCTCTGCTACGCAATACGTACCCATTGGCATTTCAATATCCTCACCGCGAACGGCAGCTGCCTGCAATTCAGAAGCCTCTATCCCGAAAGTATCTTTTAAATCCAGATTAGGATTTTCCTGCGCGTATGTAAAAAGGGTTTCAGCATCTACATAAGCCTTTTCTTCAGTGGTTTGATTCAACACTAATTTACTGGCAGTAATATCTACATCCTTACTGTTTTTCATTGCTTCTGCAGTACGCACTGCCTGTTCCTGAATCGCACGGTTAGCATTACGCTCTACAGCAACACTAACAGAGCCGCCAAGCCCACCGAATACTGCTCCTATAGCACCAGAATAAGCGCCTCTTTTAGTAATCTCACCAAACTCCTGATAAAATTTAAGTATTTGCTCCTGAGTAGAAAGATTCTCATTTTTAGCCCATATTTCAGCAGCCGCATCCGGGTATTCTTGAATCCATTCAGTAATACCTTCTGTCAATGCAGTTTTAAAAACCTCTTTAGCCTTCCCACCCATAGTTGCTATTTTAGCGGCTCTTGCTCCTGCTCCCATAACTTTGCCCAAACCAACTTTTTCAAGAGCAGACTGTGCAACAGCATTTAACGATGCCGCAGCTCTGGCTCTGTCATTAGATACACCAGCTTCAGTAAGGTCTAAATATTGACCGCCTGCAATCTGGCTACCCATAAAAGCCGCCGCACTCCAACCGCCAGTGCTAATTGCTACGCCGACCTGTGCCGCTAATTGTGGCGCATTCTGCAGTAAATCGTAATAAAACTGTCCTGCTGCAGTTTCTGCCTTTACTTCTTCTGGCTGAAATATCTCACTGCCGCCAATGCGTTTAGCTTCTGTGCCAATTGTTTTTAATTTTTCACCGCCAACAGCATACAAAAGCCGTCCTATCGTATCTGCACTAAACACTTTAGATTCCGTGGTCAGTTCAACATCTTTTTTGTCTGCTCCTAAATCAGCCAAGAGCGCAACTGCACCATACCCACTGCGAGCAACATTCTTAAAGCCATTTTTCAGTGCTGTAATACTTTTCCAGTTATTCTCTTGTTCTCCCCAAAATTCTGCAGCTTTAGTACCGGCAATGCTCATAAGCACCGGGTCTTTTAACGCCTCTGCTGTTCTTGGTGCTATCTTCTCATATTTATTCCAGTCATAATCAAAGTTTTTAGGTAAATAATAATCGGGATTACGAGCGGCCATTTGAAGCGATATATTATTTGCATTAGCCCCTTGTAACGCTTTAGTCTTTAAGTCGTCTGGTATAAACTTTCCTGCTGCTGCTACATCATACAATATAGACCTTGCCATATTATCACTCCTCGTTAATTTCTCCTCTTAATGCTGCTAAGTGACGCTGTTTTATAGATTCCAGAGTATCACTAAAACTCATTGCCGCTAAACCAGTACGCTCACTGGCTCCCCAATCGCTAAACCATGGAGTGCTTTCATTTTGCTGTACTACTGTTTCACTCTGCTGTGGAATATCCAGCAAATGTGGTGCTGCATCTACACCATCACGAACTGCCATAGCCGCAATTTGTTTATTGAGCTCTTGAATATCCATTGGACTATTATAAACAGTCGCATATTGAAGTGCCGAAATCTGGTATTTATCGTTCGGATTTATGGATTCAAAGATTGTTTTTGCCTGTCCCAAATCAATATTATTACCGTTCTGAATCTGATATGCATCTATATAAGGATAAAGCTTAGGAGATAGACTGCTCTTTAACGAACCCCATTCACGCTGTTTGCTATTATAATTTTTAAAAATAGCTTTATTCTGCAAAATTCCCGGTTTATCCTTTGTCCCATACAATACACCATATCCAGCGTCGTATCTTTTCTGAGGATCAGTTTTATCTTCTATTGCATTATCCAAGTAAATTTGAGCTTCTCCTCTTTCCACTGGATCAGAAAGTGCTTCATTGATCATAGTAGCTAACTGTTTATCAACATCCTTATTTCTTGGATCTTGATTTCTAGCAAAAGCAAGCAATCTGCTTCTATCAGCTTCGCCTAAGACTGTTGCGTTTTGATTGATTAAAGATACTGCTTCTGCTGGCGTTACAGTACTATTTGTAATAGCATCTTTAATTTCTTTGTAAATACCGCTATTAGATACAGCGGCAGCAGCTTTCGTCTGTATCCCTATTAAATCATCACCGAATTTTAATAATGTTCTTTCTACCTCTGCATCTCCACCGGAAGCACTAAAAACCATATTTCGCATATCCTGCGAATCAATAATACCTGTTTTAAAATTGTCCCATAATCTTTGTTCTATATTTTTTATGATCATATTTTGCTGATTAGTTTTAATGGCATCATTAATATTTTTCTGTTGCACATAATTGTTCCAGGCCTTCTGCCTATCTTCCAACGTAGGCGCATCGCTTATCGGATGAGCAAAACCTAAAACTTTATAATGATCTAAATCCAAAGCAGCAACTCCATGCGTACCGCTTTGAATTACTTTTCCTGTAGAAGCATCATAAACCCCTACATGATCACTATCATCATTATCTTCCCAATCCCAATAAACAATATCACCATCTCTAAGCTGATTCCGTTGAGTAAAAAATACTCCATTTTTCTTTGCATCTGCCATATTAGTTGGCGCCCATGTATTCCCTTCCTTAGCTCCAGCAGACCTCAACCATCTATTAATACTAATAGTGCAAGTATTCTCGCCATAATTATTACCTATATCTGCATTGGCGGCTTTTACAATAGCCTTACCATCAACCTCTGTTTTAAAATTATCGCCAAAGATATAATCACGTGCAGCGCCTTCATCTTCACCAAAAGTAGCATAAAGGCTCTGTCCCATTTTAAATTGTCGTTCTTCTTGTTTACGAGCATAAACATTTTTGGCATAGGCACTCGTTACTCCCGGATCCATATAAGGCCCATATTTTTCAACATAAGCTTCGGCAGTATTTATATCACCATTAGCATAACTTCTGTCTATCAATGCCTGCCCCAATACGCCAGTCCATTTTCTATACTCTAAATCAAGTCTTTCTCTTCCATATGTTCCGTATCTGGAATTTATGGCGTAATCAATTTCTTTTTGTACATCGGCTATAACGGCAGGGTCATTAGGAGATAAAACAGCTTTTTGAACAGAACTATTTATAGAATTAGCAAAAGTAGTATTCTGCCAAGCTTCAAACTGCTGCGCTCTATATTGCCCCAAAACCCTGCGATTAGCATTATCAGTTTGCTGTGCACTGTAATCAAAGAGCATAGCGCCCTTGCCATAGCGAACGCTTTGAGGGCTTTGAGCCATAAGCTCGCTGCGGATCTTTCTTTCGCCAGCTTTATATTCGCTGACAATATCCAGCGCTCCTTTTTCTTTCTTCTGCATCAGCTGCATTCTAAGTTCATTAGTACGTTTAACATACTCATTATTGGTCTGCAGAACGTCCGTTCTTATGATCTGCTCTCTTATATGTTCAACACCGGCCTGAATAATTCTACCGGTCTGAGCAGATTCCCTGGCAACAGCCTGCTGCCCGCTGTTATCATAACGTACATTAGATACTTTACTTGCCGGCGCTCCTAACTGCGCACCTACTTGAAATATATCGATTGCCATATTCTAGCCTCCTTTTGGGTATAGAAAAAGCGCTTTAACAAATTGTTAAGCGCTTAAAGGTGTGTTATAATGTTGTCTGAGATAGTTTGATAGTCGGATTCTCTCCCTGTCAAGGGAGGTGATAGCATGACTGTATACGAAGCCTTATCTTTGATGGTAACCTTTGGTACACTCGTTGCTATCATTTTGTCTAATCGCAAGTAATTTTACTTACATAAGACAAAAGACCAACTAATGGTGTAGCCGGCCTTTTCTTCAAGTCTATACTTTTCAGGAGAGAGCTGACACGCCAATATCAAGCTATCTCTTTTCGTTTATTATATAATACATTCCGTACTAATGCAAGCACAGTCTGACTCAATCCCGATACAGTCCGAATTAATGCCGATACAGTCTGTAAAATAGCAAGAAAATAAGCCCTGCACAAGGGTTAGCTGGCGGGCTCGTTTTCAAGTACTATTTGTTACAAGATGAGCCGACGCTACTACCCGTCAAGCTATCTCTTTTCACATTTTACAATTATGAGGGAGAGCCAGCGTGCGACCACTGACTATCTCTTTTCATTTATTATATAATGTATTTCATACTAATGCAACGCTCTCTTACCACTTATAACCTGTGCTAGTACCATAAACGGTTTTCCATTTACTAGAATCATAACCGCCTAAAGATGATATATTCCCACTATTGCCCCATCCATAACCGCTACTTCCTTTTCCATATGAAGCAGCACCTTGCTTTCCTGCACTCTTAGGACTGTATAAATTACCTGCAAGGGATAACCCGCTCATAAGCATACTGTTCATAAATGCACGCTTGCCGGCTTTCCGGTAATTGCGTGCATTTTGATTATAGATATCACGTTGATTAACAAGGTCAGTAGATTGCTGAAAAATATTTTCCACTCCTTGCCTTGAGTTATAACGTTCAATAGCAAGTTCTGTCTCCATATTGTATGCACTGTCAGCTAAAGCACTGGCCGCACTGCCGGAAGCTGCTATACCAGACGCACCTATATTGGCTCTTTGCTGGCTAAGCATAGCGTTCATACGACGGCGTTTATTTTCCTCGTTAATGGTATTTGACTTGGATTGCTCTTCAGCCTGTGCCTGCAGCTTATCTGCGTTTTGATCAGCTATCTGTGCATTTACCTCAGCTTGCTGGGCAGCAGCGTTATATTGCTGCTGCTGTGCTCTACCAGTAATAAAGCCACCTAATAGAGTGGCACCTATTGTTGCTGCTACGCCCATTATTCATCATCCTTTCTAAATTCAAAAAAATGGTGCGGCAGACCGTAAATACCATATGGTTCCGGTTCATGTATTTTTGCACCGAGCCATTTAAGCCAGCGGATGATCTCATCATTTCCAACGTTGACCCAGTTATACAGCCTGCTATATCTTTCCAAAAGCCCTTTTACAGCCTTTTTAGTATACCGTCCGACAAATACCCTATGATTATCCATTTCTCGCGTCATAAGCAGCCATACGCGCACATCGTCGCTCATAATAGACGGTTTTCTAACTCCGTATACTGCAGCCGGTACTCCATCGATTCTAAGGCATCCGACCTCGACGCTGTGCTCTATCCCACCCAATATATCATCTAAAGCATTATTACCAATAGCACAAAACAGTTCTTTACGGTTATTATCTTTTAAATTTGCTGCTATGTAGACTGCATCTGCTCTTGTCGGTATTGTAAATTCGTATTTCGTCATAATCTATCTTACCCTTCTATTTCTGGTATCAGCGACAAGACTGTCATAGGCAGAGGATCAGGTTGTTTAATTATTACCTGCTGTGTTTCTGACCAGCTTGCTGATTTAACGACAATTTTCACTTTTTCTGTTTTTAACGCTATTGGCTCCCCGTAAGCTTCGTTACTTCTCCATTTAATCTCATCAAGAGCATCATCTCGCATCCCATATACTCCGCCGCGGCTATCCTTAAGCATTGCGATAAAGCTAGCGATTCGCTTCTTACGGCTTAGATATGTACCGTCCTGAGCGGTAAAATCTATAGGCAAAGTTTTTATTTCTGCATCAATAGGCAGCCCCACATGAACTTTCTTGTATTTGTTACCAAGAACAACCTTGCCATTTTCAACTGTTTGTTGGGGTAGCACATTCCCATCAGCCAATATCGCCACAGTATACCCTTCTAAATGCTCAAGTCCAGATATTTCATCGGTCGGTTCTCCTTCATAAGTTATTCCACTATCGACGAAGAACTGATCCTCTACATTAGTGCTTTTATCACGGCTTTCCATTATTTCCACATAATACTGACCGCCACGTTCAACAACTGCATATAATTTATCTTCTGTTGAACCTCCGATATTACATACACTAACAAACTTCCCACCTGCTGTGGTGTGCTGGTGCCATGCGTATATATCCTGTTCCTTAATGTACGTAAGCCCTAAAAGCAATCCATCATCACGTACACACCAAACAATACTGTTAGGTATCTGCTGATAAGTCATAGATATTATTTTATGCCCTTCAAACAAGTGTGAAGCCAATAAATTTAAATCATCACCTGTATATTTGTCGACATCATAGCTATAAGCAAGGTCACGTATGATATTGCCCTGGTGCTGCACATAAATAATCCTGCTGCCGATAGTGACAGGGTTAACATCTGACACGCCTCTGTATTCCTGTGGCTGACTTAAAACATTGCTCCCAGAAAGAGCTTTACCTCCGCCGCTTACTTTAAATTCTCCGCCAGCTGTTAACAGCAGCATTTCACCAAAAGCTATAATCGCCTTAATACCATTCATTTGTCCACCGTTTAAAGTAGCCGTAATTCCGTCATCATCGGCAGATGGAATGCTTGTTCCAAAGTTATAATAATCTCCTGTTTTACTTGTCCAGAATGTCTGCGGAAATCCTTTGCTTCCCGCAAATACTAACCGGTCTTCATAAAAGCCTGTTGCAGATGGATATCCCTTTTCCCCGTTCCAAGCAGTAAAAGCAAAATCACGGGTTTCGTCTGTAGAACCCAACTGTTTTTTTACTATCCCTTTTACTACTTTAGGGCTGACATATTCAGTAATCAATACATGACCTGTATAATCTCCGCCAATGCTTTGAATGGTTATATAACCTCTTTGTTTTTCATTTTCACCATCCCAAACGCCTGTATTGAATTCAGTAGAAGTAACTCTGTAACTGGCAATACTTTCAGACGTGTTCTCCTCAGTCAAGCTATAATTCTGGCTTCTGTTCCCGCTCTGCGTTCTTACATTTACCCATTGCGAAGAAACAGGATCATATCTTTCCAAACTAAAATTACCATCCCAAAAACCAAAACTTTCTACATAGACATTGGATTTAGGTAATACGCTAACCTGCAGATTTCCGCCTGTACTACTTGGTGTCCCTTTTTTGTACTCTGTTTCTAAAAAATGAGTTAGAGAAAAAAGACTTCCTTCATCACTTTCGGCAAAAATATCATTAGAAGCAGTCAAGGTTATATTTCCATCTGTACTTGATGCATTAACTGTCGTATTATCTCCAAGTGATAATCCATAAGTAATTTTTACCCATCCACTATTTCCTGCTGAACCATTATTCATTCTTGATGCACCAGCTCCACCTAATCCACCATTTCCATAAGAGGTTGCAGCAGTTCCATTTCTTTGATGCCCATAACCATCACTATCTAAATAATAATAAGCACATCCACCACCAGTACCGCCTCTTGCCAAAATATCCTCTACACTCGAAGATTCTCCAGTTCCGCCAAATACACTAGATATGTCTTTTGAATCATCGTTACTTAACCCTACCAATCCACCTGCCCCTCCTTGGCCCACCTTAACCTTTAGCGAACTGGCTCCGCTTACTTTCATTGTAGTAACAATAAGTTCTCCTCTTCCGCCATTGGCTCCAGTTTTAGAAGCAAATATACCTCCACCACCTCCGCCACCTCCACCAGCTCCTGCAATTTCTAAATTTATGGTTCCAGCTCCAGATGGTATATTTACCACATAAGATCCAGGCACTGTCCATTGTTGTGTTTTTATACTTACACTTGAACTACTATACTGCGAAGCATCAAACGGTCCACCAGTAATATCCATTCTTTCAAATCGCCAGTCCAACTCTCCATATCTTGTAAGAGTCATAGGCGCATGTTCCGGATGAACTATAAAAAGCACGTCAGCACTCTGCGTATATTTTATTTTTGCAGCATCTTCTAAATCTTTGTCAACAAAGAAATTCTCTATACTGTATGGTGATCCATTATCATCTCTAACAATATCACCATCTTTATAAAACCGGCATCTGCCGGCTGTAATTTCGACAATATAATTTTGGTCTGTACTATACATAAATGGTATTAGCACAGCCTTTTTATTATTATAAGTCTGCGCTATAAATTTAAACCCGGGTCTATTAGCAGCCCCGCCATAGCGTAGAACTAAGAAATTTCTTAACGTAGCAGCTCCGCTATCATATTTAGCAATGTCTGTACGTCCATACATTGACGGCGACAATTCACCGCCGGCAAAACTTGACTTTAATTGATAGAGTGCCATAATTATGCCCCCGTAAATCTTGCCGCCGCTAATCTATCGACATGCGGGTCCAGCAAATTCTCTTCATCCGCATCTGCTGCGCTTGCTTCCGAAAAATATGCATTGTATGCCTGAATGCACATTTGGGCCAAATCCAATTTACCTGTCAGCGCGTAAGCAATCTCTGCTGCTAATTTCCAACTAAACGCTTCTACAAATTGAGCGTCATATAAATCTGCATCAGTAACATCTACTGTATATTCAATCCATGCATTACCAACGTTTGTATAAATGGTTTTCCCCTGCTTATCAGAAACAATTTTGTACTGATTGTCTCTAGGAAGTCCGCAGAACTGCTCATTGTACATCATTCTCAAGCACACTGCATCAGCAGGATACCGATATGCATATTTCCAGTTGGGAGGAACATCGGCAAGCGCGGCAAGCTGCACGCTTCTTGTTGCAAATGTCCACGGGAATTTTCTCAAAACCGCCTGCCTGACATAATCATAGCAACGCCGGCACACTCGTGCTGGTTCGCTTGCTTCGTCAAGCCGCTCTATTGTAGCTACGCCTATATGATTAAGAGCAATATTACAAATCTCAACTTTATCCATACTTTCACCACCTGTTATAGAGAAAGCCGGAGGCATATGCCCCCGGCTATTCTTATTCTTGAGCCAGTGCCACTAATTCACTAATAATAGTTTCCCTGGATTTCTGACTTGTTTTAATTCCCTGTTCTTTGGCCAATTCTTTTAAATCATTAAAGTTCATTGCTTCATATTGCAGATAACGCGGATCATCATGATGGAGAGCTGTTATAGCCGACACGTTAAGTTTCACGAAGTGTTCCGGAACTTTAATGTTATCAGCAAGGGTTACAATTTCATCTCTCCTATACATACGACCCAAAGTAAAACAATTACGCTTTACTTTATAAGTAGCCATTATAAAGTTACCTGGACGCCATCAGTCATATAAGCAAAGACTTTACCGCCTGCAGCATCTTCTGCTGTATAAACCAATCTAATATAACGGTTGCCATATTTGATCGGAGAAAAGAATTGCGCCACTGTACAAGCCCTAGTTTGAGCCAAAGAATCTGGTACACTTACTTCTACTTCATCGGCAGGACTGCTAAAGTCTTCCGTAGCAGAAGATTGTACTTTTACCTTGGTGATCTTGCCAGCAGTCATTGGTGTAGTCAATTTTACATCAAAGTACAGCGGATGCATAAAGCCACCTGTACTACCTAAATCAATAACATTACTGTTTGCACTAGTACCGGTAACGGCCTGATTTTCAGACAGTAATAATTGCGCATCAATACGTGCCATTATTATTTCCTCCCTTTTAAACGAGTTTAGATTCAGTATTCAGAATAGCTGCACAACGCTGGAACGGAACGCCCCAGAAATTAACAACAGGTTTTCCTTCAACCGTATCAATAGAAAGCATAGTGTTTTTGTCATTACGAGCAGCTTTAGCCATAAACGCCTCAAACTGCTTATTGCAGAAAATATGCAAATTAACATTATCAGGATTTTCAATCTGATAATAACCTTCAATCATTTTGTCAAAGATCTTCGTAGTAGAAGGATCCGTCAAATCAATGTTAGCTAAACGCACAACATAACGAGGATCTTTTACAGCAAGCCCCATAGACCAGTTATACTTGCTTGTATGAGCAAAGAACGTTTCACCTTTATCATTTGTTACTTTCTGTTTGCCCAGGTATTCATGGGTGAAACCGGCAGTATCTCCCTCAGGGAACAATCCATAAACCTGCTGTTCGCCGAAACCAACAAACCATACAGAAGTCAGATTATCACCAGTGCCGCCGCAGTCAATGATTTGATCTGCCCAAATCTCATCTTGATTGGTCTTACTGTAATAATACGCACCCAGACCTGTAAAGCCGGCAGGATTAATCTTTTCATCCCCATAGAACAGTGTAGAAGCCATCTCTTGGTTCATTGCTTCAAGAAATGCAGCATTCTCACTCATCATCCAAGAAGCCTGCATATTGTTTTTACGTGCCAACTTCTCATCAATTTCGGCCAGTGCTTCCATCTCGCCGCATGTAAAAGATACCTGTTTCGTTTTAGACTTACTCGGTTTAGTACCGCGGTTGATCATTCTCCATGCTACCTCTGGTAAAGAGTAACGCAGAGTTGCTTCTTCATAGTCCTTAGAGTTACACATTTTGAACGGCATAATTTTTAAAATCTTATTAGTTTTAGTCTGCAGTTCAATAATTCTTTGATACTTTTTGTCGAACCCCTGACGAGAAGCAAAGTCTTGAAGGGTTGCGAAACCTGTCAAATCTGGCATTATTTACCACTCCTTAATATTTTTATTTGAACCCTGCGCCGGTAAAAAACAGATCGGCGTCGGTCGGTTCCTTAGCTTTAGGTGCTTGCCCATCAGGCGGTTGGTCTTCCATAAGCAAGCCTCCAATGTTTTGTAGCATTTTTTGTATTGCCGGATGATTTGCTACACCTGTATTTACAAGTACCTGCATAGCCTCACCACCGCCAAAGGTATTAACAGCCAATTTAGCAGCAGCAATGTTCTCACGAGAAATAAGCCCCTGCTTTTGGCATTCAGCAGTCCAACCGTCTACAATTTCCTCCTGCTTATGCATAACGTCTAAAACGACTTTGCTATGCAAATCAATTAATTTAGATACCTGCTCCTGCGTAAGCTTTGCCTCTTTAGCAATGGCTGTAAAGTCAGCTTCTAATTCCGGCGTAAGCTCAAGCCCATCCTGAAGCTTAAATTCGTATTTATCAGGAACAACAGCCGGTTCATCAAACACACTCTTAGGTTGGGCCGCAGGATCTATATCACCTGCCGGCGTTAGATCTCCACTCGGTTCAACTACCGGAGCAGGTTCTGTTACAAACGGGTCACCGGAAGGAGCAGGTTCACCGCCTCCACCAGCACCATCTGCTTCAAAAAACACTTGTGCAAACTTATTCATGTCTTACCTCCGCTATGTCGTTATCTACTTTAAAAAGGTCATCGTCTTCTAAATCAGGAGGGTGTCTAGCGCTCTCCGCTTCATTACGCATCAGCATTTCTAAAGAATGTCCATCGTTCAGCATCCGGATATTCTTTAACAAATCAACACCTACAGCACGTTTACCTGATAAGAAAGCATTGAAGTATGGATCAGATGAAAAAAACGCTGTTTCGACCTCTGTGCTTTCCAGAATGGCATAAATAAAACGCCGTCCGTTCTCGGTCCGCATAATAGCGTCCAAGTCGTCCAGCGCTTGTTGTGTAAGCATATTCGATTCTTTAGTTCTCATTAAATCCCACCTCCCAGCAGTTGATCTAATGCATTGCCGCCATTAGCAGGAGTTTCGCTCATCAATCTAGCTGCATCGGCATAATCTCGAACAGCAGGTGCTGCAGCAGCCATCTGCTCAGTTTGCATTTGTTCTTGCTGTGCCTGAGCACGTTGTTTGCGAATATTCGCAACCTCATTTTCATCACGCACAATCTTTTCTTTTACTCCTGTAGAAGTAGCAAAGCCGCGAACAGCTTCGTCTAAATCGATAATATCTAAAACTTCTGGTTGAGCGGCAGCAAGATTGCCAACAAATCCGACAGTCCTTTCAATAGCCGGTATTTCAACCATCTTCTGAGCTTGGGCAAGAATAGAAATAAAAGACACCTTTAATTCGTTTTTATCAATTTCTTCTGGCATAGGTGGAAATAACCCATGCCTCAAACAAATATCAAAAGTGCGAAGTGTCATCGGTTCCAGGACTTCATTATGCATTTGCTCAAGTACCGGCGACAGCATCAAAAGCTTTTCTTCATGTCGCTCTGCAATTTCTCGCGCAGTCATTTGAGTTCCGTCCTGAGATGCAATCATCATAAACAAATCATTATAAAATGTTTCAGATATTGACTGCCTTTTTTCCTGGGACAAAGCCCCAATCCCTTCATACGCTTTTGCCCTTGGGTCTACGAGAGGATATGCCTGCTGCGCCAGTCCATCAGGATAATAATTTAGTCCTCCTGGCATTCTATTAAGCTTTTTCATTGATGCAGGAAACGCCATTGCAGGGTCTGCTGCATTATCGATAGCTCTAAGTTTGTTCTTTTCAATCTTCTGTAACTGCATACAGTCACCTAAAGCATTATGTCCTGGACCTGCTCCATATACACTATTGGCAATCAAAGTCCAGCGCGGCATAAGGAATGGGCATTCTCTAAAACCGGATATCTTTAAAAACTTATCGTTTGCACCTTTTTCATAGTGATATGAGCGCCACGGGAAATTACCTAAAGCCAATTTATTAGGATCATAATCATCATTGCGCTCTATCAGCATTTCAACGTCAAAGTATGTCGTTATATTTCCTTCTTTATAGGCCGACTTCACGCTTTCCGATACATTATCTATCCCATATTCTTTTACGATTTGCTCAGCACTCAATCTAAAACGCCTTGCAAATACATAAACCCTGCCTCTTGCATCTACACCGCCTGCATATTCCCCGCAGGTATAAGGCCGCATCCATATGCCGTAGTTATAATCTTCCAGCATCAAAGAGGCGCCTGTACCAAACTGGGCCATCTCTGCCTCAATCTGCTGCAGCATATTATAAGCATTGCTCTTAGAATAAATGCTGCTCATAATCTCCTGGCAGTCATCGAGCCACATTCTGACTGTATGATAATTAGCTTTTTCTTCGTCTTGCAGACCAAGCTCAAACCACGGTCTTGACGGCGATGTTAACCCACTGTGAATGCCTGCCGCACATTTACCAACAGCTTTTTGAGGATGAGGATCTATAAGATACTCGTCACGTCGATGACCTTCTGTACTTTGAATATCCACCTCAAACCGCCCTCGTGTTGGATTGATATACCGGCTAAGCATTTTCCATGTTGGCTCATATTGACTGCGTAACGTGTATAGCTGGGAAATGGTATGTTGTTTTCGCTTTAATCTATCGCTGTCTAGCCGCATATCTTTGATGTTCATAATCATTCTCCCAACAACATTTTCTTAACACTATCCGAAGTAATCTGACCACCAGTTTTGTTTGTATAATTCCTACCACGGGCTTTAGAGAGCTTTTCAAACAGGCTTTGTCGCTCTCCCTCTGTAGCGTTATCAATCGTGGCAGCAGCCGTGCTTCCAGGTGCGCTTTGTTTGATCGGGTCAACACTGCCGCCACCTCCGCCACCATGTAACTGCATTATAATCTTATGCATAGTCTCACCTCCCTTCACATACCGGCAAACGGATCATATGACTGTTGCCTAACATCATCTGCATCAATCGGTGCATATAACGGCCTGGCAAAAGTAAGTACAAAAGCATCTGCCAAGTCAGGACTTCTACCAAGCTTTTCTTTTATTTCTTTTTTTGGTTGAAGCATAATTCGAGAAGTTTTATCAGAAAATTTATATTCAACAACGCTTAATTCACTTTTAAATTCAGGAATATCCGGAATAGCACCGCCACTTAACAGCCAATCGCGAGCCTTGAAATACATCTCAGCTCTTATGTTTTCAAACCTTCTCTCTTCCATAGCTTTACTGCCGAAAGCGACTTCATAAACATTGTCATAACCAAGTTGCCTTAATCTATCGATTACACCGGCACCCATATTTCCTACATCAATGAATACTACTTCCGGTCTGTAATCCGTAATTGCCAAGATTACTCTGTCAACAACCTCTGTAACATTTAACTCCCTATAAACTCTTGGCTTATTAAGCATTAGCCCCTGACGAGCAAAAATAACAGTACTATCGTCACCATATCTTGCTACATCTACGCCTAAAACAGTTGGCATACCCATAACATCCCTTGAAACCAATGTTCTATGTGCAGCTTCAGTTACAAGATCTATAGGCATTACGACTTCACTAGCAGAAGCAGTAAAGTCACAATAAAGTTCTTGACGAATCTCAGTTTCCGTCATATCTTTCATCATCGACTTAAGCTCTACTTCATCCAGCACACCACTTTCATCAGCTCTATAAAGACAGGTAAACCAGTCTTCGCTGCGTTGCGCTCTTTGATACATCTCATAGAACTGATTCTGACCTTTGGGAGTTCCGATAAAATAAGCGAAGCCTTTGCGGTCAGCTAATGCCGGCCGTATTACTTCGCCCCATAGTTCAGGCTTTATTTGGGCATATTCGTCAAGCACAACGCCGTCCCAATAAGTACCGCGCAGCGCATCAGGCTTATCTGCGCCTATAATATATATCCTTGCCCCAACAGCATTTTTATGCTTTGATGGCAGTTCTATAAACAGATCGCTTTCATTTACCTTTCTGCCGGGAATCGCGCTTGTGTAGTATTTCAAATAGTTCCAGGCAATCATTTTAGCCTGGTTTCTAAACGGCGCTACATATGCGAACTGAGGGCTTATAAGCGTATTTTTGATAGCACTCTTAGTCAGCTCATTTATCATTCCTACAGTCTTACCATAACGTCTGTGAGCTACTATAACGGCAAAGCGATATTTATCAAGTGCAGGATGAATTATGTCTTTCCAAAGAGGTCTTGGTTTGTATGGTATAGTTATTACTTTCAACCGTCATCACCAGCCCAACGAAAAGTAACAGGCTCACCATCTTTACCGCTAACCTCGCGCTTCTCTACAAATGCTGCTATCGATTTACCATATAGCTCAGATGCTTTAAGCCTATTATTCATGCGCTCTTCTTTATCGTCTATAACTTCTAACCAGAACTTTCTTAATTTGCTAAGTTCATCTATGATGTTCTTCTGTTCATCTGCAATTTTTTCTTCAGTAACCGTTTGAAGTTCCGTTACCCTGTCAACAATGTGCTGCTTTGTTAACAGTCTTGACGCAGCCTGCCTTGCGCTTTTTGCTGAATACCCTGCATCAATGGCTGCCTGTTCCTGTGTTTTACCACCTACAGCCATAAGCCTACAAAACTTCTCCTGTCTTGGATCTTTTAGCGCAGCCATCTGTTATCACCACCTTTGCAAATAAAAAAGCACCTAACCGAAGTTAAGTGCTGTATATTAAGTTATATGCTAAATTATGATATATATTACCGTATTTTAACGGCTTTTTAAGACTAAATTATTTGTGTAAGTTAAGTGGCTATTATTAAGTTATCGATACCACTGAAGTTTGATTTGCATCTTCTATAAAGCGATCCGCGCTCTCTTCCTTTTCTAATTCTACCCACTCGGCAACGGCAAAATCACCATCACCAGGCACTACTATCAGTGCATCTTGAGGCATTTCCTTGAGCTTTTCTATTAGTTCTTTTACTAACATTTAATCACTCTCCAATATTATTTACTACACCACACCACGCTTGCTGCCCATGTTACGCCTATAACAAGATCAACTGGTCGTGTTGTTACATAGCCGTCTATAGCTCTTTCTACAGCCTTCCAATATCCCTCTATCAAGGTTAGGGCTACTAAAAACATTAGCGTTCGCTTTAACATGTTCGTACCTCAATTAAATATGCCGCTGTATCACCCCAACGGCAGGGCTGGCAGTTGCCGGATTACCCAAACAACACACGCACCTTTAAGCGTGGATAGGTGTTCCCCATCTATGCCGTAATCAATAGGTTTGACGGCTCATGACCGCCTCGTTCTTCTAACCTGTCTGCTCGAAAGCCAAACAGGCAGTGTCCAAGTGCTTAACTTGAACATTTCACCTTTGCAGGTTATCCCGTTACTAGGCTTCCCTGCGATGTTTTGAAACTACCAGTGCGACTGCTGCAAGCCGTGCGGTAGGGGCTATGGGTAGTTATCCGCATCATTCATACGATAAATTGCAGCTATCATATGCCATCATACGGCGAACGCCATAGCCAAATATATGCACATACGGTTTGCCGCTTGCTCGGATAGTGAGCGGGTTACTGCGTATGGCTTTATTGTAAGCCCACTTACTTACAATACTATTTTAACTCATTTCAAAGGGCATTTTGTCGGATACATTTTAAAATTTTTTAATAAATTTTTTTCGGTAGCTAAAACAACAGCGTCGTTTAAAAACTCCTCACGAAGATCATAGTAAGTATCTCTATTCATGCCTTGCAGCGCAGCAATTATTCCCGGCGACTTATTGTGTTCATAACGTTGAAGCATAACATTTCCTGAACGTTGTTTCTCATGCATCTTATATGTCTCAGCTATTACTTCAAGCCATGCTTCAGGATTTATCACTACAGTTTGATAAGAACCTTGTCCCCACGATACCTCCCTTACTGGCTCAACATTCTTTAACGCCGATGTCTCTGTAGGATTACTAATAAATGCATGACCACTACCGCCTGTATGGCTTTTTCTTGCTGTACGCTGCTCACGCTCATCATCAACAGCTTTTTGGATATATTTTCTATTCAAAAAATACCACTCAGCCAACTTACGTAGCTTTTCTATTAGCATAGCAGTCTCCTTCTAGCTTTTCTTTTTTAATCGCTTAAATAATGCTCCAAAAGGATTTATACTATCCTCATAAGATTGGAGGAGCGTATTCATCATAACTTCTCTCTGTTTACGATCTTTTTCCTCTTCTTCAATCCAATATTCTTGCACCCATTCTCTCGTACCATCTGCACTTTCAAGCAAATATAAGATACCTTTAGAATCTAGTTTAACACCAAGTACTTTACGTTCTCCCTTAGGCACATGTACATTATCGCCTATATTAAACTTGCTCTCTATTGTTAATAACATTTTGCATCACCTCCGACCAAAACAAAATACTAAAAACCCACACATAATAGCAAAATAAATTATCATCGCTAAATTATCGCCTATTTCAATCATCAAATACACCGTCCTCATTATTCAATATTATTAATATAGCTTCTGCCTGCTTTTTAGTTAGTTCTGCAGAAACAACTGTTTCTTGGCTATACGATTCCTGGATGTTGTAATAACAGATTGATCTATCAAGACGATAAATCGGTATTATTTCATACATTATACTTTACTCACTTTCTAATAACCGGATAGGGGGAATAGGTTTTATTTCCCAAAACTCCGCTCTCTATACGAATCCCGCAACCATTACATTTGTCATCATAAAGTGGACACTCTATACACCCACTATTATATTTTTTGCATTCGTCTTTTATTGTCTGTAAGGCTTCTATTAATTTTTTGTAATCTGTCATTTTAGTTCACCACTTATTAAGGTTAAATCCTTTCTTTTTACATGGCTTATATAAATCCGTATTCCACAATGTGGGCATTTTTCTGAAAGAATTGTAAAGCCCGCCCAGCTTGTACTCGTAATTTTTGCTTTCGTTCCAGCAGGTATGCGGGCAAAGCCATTTTGTAAATCTCGATCTGTTTTAACCAGTTTTCCAACGCATGACTTCATTGTTATTTTTTCGCTAATCATTTTTCTTCACTCCGTTCTGTATTTTCCACATTTGCCGCTAAAATCCGAATAAGCAAACAGTTCCCACTCTGGCAGATTATCTGGTATAGTGCTTGCATGACGCATACATTCTGTATTTGTGCATTTAGATACATTATTTTCTTTACAGTAGTGATCATTACTTGCGTGGCAGAAGCAGATATCACGGTATGTCATTTACTATCACCGTCCATTTTTGCGCCGCAAACGGAACAGTATTTCATCCACTTTCTGTCCCATGAATCTATGCGCTGCTTACAACAGCTACACTCATGCCAACTGCCTACTTCTTTCCAGTAACCATGTTGACGTTCTTCTACTGTAGGTGCTTCGTCTATTAAATCGGCCGCACTTTGATATGCGTTTCTAATACCTTCAAAATATTCACCATAGGCTGTTACATTGCCCATCAATTCTAATAATTTATCTTTAGCCTGTTGCTTATTTATATACGATATCATTTTATCACCGTCCTTAGGCGCATACTCGAGTTTGTCCGATGTGACTGTTGTGGCTTCGTCTATCACTTTTATAATACTGTCCACGATCATTCGGATGATTTTGTCAGTGTCCGGATCGGGAATAAGGCAAACATAGCCGTTCTGTATCCTATCTCTTAGTTTGTCTGCATCTATTAATCTCATAATCTATTCACTCTCCCTTTCAAGCCAATATTTTATACCAGTTTGACATGGTAATTTTTTACAGTTTTCACTGCCGCACTTGTAACCACATATTTTTTGACAATTGTTTCTGCCTGCTGCCTCAACAAATGCTGCCATTTCTTCAATGCTCATAGCTTTAATTCTTTCGTAGTTTGATTTTAGGCTTTTCATAATTTGCTTACCTCTTTAAAAAATGCTATAGCACTCATATATTCGTTGTAGTATTGCTGGTTTGGCTCGCTGCCTGCTGTGCCATATACAGCTTCAATCCGTTCTTCAAAAGCCGCTAAATGATTGCCGTTGTCGTCATTCCAGCAACCGCAAATTACACGGTCATTAATGCTATCGTAAGTAGTACAACGATTAACACTACCACAACCAACGACTTGGTAAATGCCGTTTGGCAGGCAAGCACCTTGCAGGTCAGCATCTCGCAGGTCAGCATCTCGCAGGTCAG
>UMAO01006315.1_pt1 | contig 52445 bp, 44 predicted proteins | sample 1963741 | NCBI WGS metagenome assembly UMAO01 (sample SAMEA4835919, study PRJEB28245) | human gut metagenome | biome: gut microbiome; material: fecal sample | place: Denmark | collected 2008
TACAGGAAATGATACAGAAGAAAGTAACGAGCCGGAAGAAGCAGAAGACACCGGAAACAACGAACCAGAAGAAGCCCCAGCACCAGAACCAACTCCAGAGCCTACTCCAGAAGCAGCACCGTCATTAACAGATGAGGAAAGACTGGTCGCTACTGGGAAGTGGGTATTGAAATCTTCACGAGATAATGGAGTTAGACATTATACATACACAGATTCAATTACTGGGTATACAATACAAGCTAATTTTAGAGATGGGCAGTACAAAAGTGGTCAAAGTGATAGTCCAGATGAATTAAAGGCTATCTTAGCAGCGCATGGTGTTCCTGACGGAACAAAATTAACCATTGATACATATATAAAATACTTGTAATGTATATAAAAGACAATAAAATATAAAATTGTTAAATGGCACTTTGCAGTCTTGTTCTGTAGAGTGTCATTTTGCGTAGAAAGGAGTAAAAATATGAAAAGAAAAATACAATGCGTTTGGTTAATGCTTGCGGTATGCGTACTGATTTTTATTAGTACAGTTGAAAATAGCAAAATAGTGCAGGCAGCAACCTTTGAGAATGGATATTACTGTGAAACGGTTCAGGGAACCTTAAAAGTAGATTATACTGTAGACGGAACATTTGGTGAATATAATCAGACAACCAGTCCGGATGACCGCTGTGATGATGTTGAAATAAATGTTTCAAAAACAATGGAAGTTCCTGTAAATGTAAATGTACGTAGAAATGTAAATAGTGCTACATATGCAATGTCTGTTAATACAACATCAGGCTGGCACGCAGAACAATATTGTTATGGTGATTGGTATAACGAAGATGAGGGTTCATTTATTATCTGTGATGGAATTGCAGCATTTAATTTTACCGCTGATGGTTCACATGATTTATCAGGTATCAATTCAAATACATCATCAGAACAGACGGAAGATTTAACATACAAAGGCTGTGAGAACAAAATAGAAAGTTTATATGATAATAATCGGGACTGGGTTATTGATAAATCCGATATAACAGTAACCTTAGACCGCATGACATTAACGTTTGAATATCCGCCATTCCCGGAGTACACGGTACAATATGACTCGAATGGTGGAAGCGGATATATGCCGTCAGAAATCGTTAAATATTCGGAGAATTTTACATTGAAAGCAAACGCATACACAAAGAGCGGGTATGTGTTTAAGGGCTGGGCAGTAATCAGAGAAGCAGACGGAAGAATTTTCTGTGATAACCGTGGGTGGACACCGATTAATGAGTGTCAGCCGTCAGAATGGCATATATATGGTACAGGAGAACGGTATGTAATGGACCCGGCATGGTTTGACGACCGGACGGACGGAACGTTTACGTTCTGCGCCCAGTGGGAAGCGGCAGACAGGTTTGTAAACTATATGGGCAACGAAGCGGATAACAAAGAAGATTACTACCAGTCCTATTCGGCAGCATCGGAGAACAGGTTTAATGTACTGGATTTTAAGAAAACTGGACATACAACAGACGGAAACTGGGTGTACAAAGACCAATTTATGAACACAGCAGGAAGTTATGCTGGAAATGGAACGGCAGTCATGCCGGGACAGAATGGGCTTACGACAATCCGTACAAAGTGTGGCGGAAGATATGACAGCGTAGATATTAATGCCGCAAGTACCGAAAATGGAGCAAATGTGCAGTTGTGGGACTGTGTAAATGGAAATGCGCAGATGTTTGCGTTCCAGTATGTAAAAAGTGAAAATGGTGTGCCATACTGGGTAATCAAAAATAACTATTCAGGAAAAGTGCTTGATGTAAGCGGAACATCAGCCGGAGCAAATGTCCAGCAGTATGCATACCATGGCGGCGATAACCAGTTATGGACGTTAAAAATGGCAGGGAACGGATACTTCTACATCTGCTCAAAGCTTGGAAACTGTACTTCACTGGATTCATCTTCACTGGTGCTTGACCTGTGGGGATATAGCACAGATAACGGAACTAACATTACGATCAGCGGTTATCACGGCGGCGAAAACCAGCAATGGTATCTGTGGGACAACACCATCAACTTATCTGTAGAATGGACAAATAACAATTATAAGGTGGACTACAACGCAGACGGCGGTACACTTCTTGATGAAAATGGAAATGCCACAACAGATACGGTAAGAACCTATGAGTACGACAAAATCTACAGATTCTTAAAGGCAGAGAGAGCCTATACCGTAAGCTATGAAACAAACGGTGGTACAGCTTCGATAATGGACACCAATACCAACGCAGCTGCAACATTTAATGGCTGGAATGAACAGCTCACAGAACAGACAAGTCACGGTGAAGTAAACGGCTGGGACGGCTGGTCGGTCGGTACATGGAACTGGGCGGCATACTATAACGGCAACCCGGACCTTTTAAGGGCAACGAATAATACGTATGATACCATGTGGGCAATCCTGCATTACCGGGAACACGGTATTGATGAAGGCAGAACCTTTAACGGTGCTTCCTACTGGCTGCCTGCATTAAGCTTTAAAAACCTGACGGCAAACGGAGGAACGGTAAATGTAAAGGCAGATTATACAAACGGCAGTGTAACGCTTCCAAAGGCAGAAAAAGCTTCCGTTGAGATTGATGGAAAAACAATAAGCTATACTTTTGACGGCTGGTATCTGGATGCAGCTCTTACAAATCGTGTGGGCGGCGCAGGCGATACCTATACACCGGCGGGAAATACAAAACTGTATGCGAAGTATACAACGGATTCAATTGAGAATAATTACACTGTAACTGTAGAACATTTCCTTATGGATACAGATGGAAAGTATCCTGATACACCATATGAAATTACAACAAAACTATACAAATCAGGTGCAGAATTAAATGTAATCGATGTCGCAAATGATTATGACGGATACGAATATGATTCTGAAAAAACAAAGACCGCAAACGGACAGTTACCGGCAACAGTAACACAGGATATTACATTACAGGTATATTATATGCGCAACAGATACACGGTTACGTATAATGTATCGTCAAACGGCGGGAACTGGTCTGATGGCAGTACAAAGCCGGTTACAAAGGATTACTACTGGGGACAGGACGTTGACCTTTCCTCTGCAGCACAGAAAGCCGATTATGATTTCTTAGGGTGGAATACAGACAGCACTGCAACAGAAGCAATTACAAGTCTTACAATGCCGCAGGAAGATGTAACACTGTACGCATTATACAGCGGTGATGTAACCGCTAAATTTGTAGACAGTTTAGGAGTAAGAACCGTAACAGGAACACGCTATAACAATACGAAAGATGTTGTTATTACAGTTCCTGATATAAGAGATTATGACTGGAGCAATGTAACATCGACAAACACTATTGGTTGGAACAGTAATACAGACATTAACGCAGCGGAATCAAAAAAAAATGAAATAACAGCAGACACGATTACAATAAGCAGCAATGTGACTTTTTACGCAGTCTATTCTGCAGAAGTAACATTAAAATACGACCTTAACGGCGCCGATGAGAGTCAGCAGCCGGAACCGGTAACAGTAACAGCATATACCAATGCCTATAATCTTACCGCCGTATGCGGAGAAAAAGTGACACTTGCACAGGCGGTAAAGCATACGTTAGAAGCGCAGGAGGGATATATTGATTCCTACGTGCAGGCGGCATGGGCGGAAAATTCGTTAGACGGAAAGCAGTATGCAACCGGAAGTGAATACAATCTTACACAGAACACAATAATGTACGCTATCTGGGACGGTGAGATAAAGCCGATTACATACACGATTCACTTTGACGGTAATGGTTCAACCGCCGGAGAAATGGCAGACATACAGGCGAAATATGATGAACAGATAACACTTCCGGATAACGCTTATGTCCGGACAACGGACTGGGGTGACAGTACATTTATGGGCTGGAACAGAACAGCAGATACCAAAACAATAGAATTTTCCAATCAGGATATTGTAAGCAATCTGTCTTCTACAGACGGTGATGTAGTAGTCTTATATGCCATTTGGGATGATTGCCCAGAAATTACGGCAAAGGACAGATACTTTACGTTAAAGGAAGCGCAGGAGGGCAGAATTACGGTTGCAGAGCTGCTTACAACAGCAACGGCAAATGACTTGGAAGATGGAGATATTACAGATAAACTTACAATTCCGAACACAGATGATGAGGAATGGAAAAAGTTCACGGCGGCAGGCAGTGCAACAATAACCTACAAAGTTACTGACAGCATTGGTAATACAAGCAGAAAGACTGTAACGGTCTATATTGCAGACACAACACCGGATATAAAATATGAAAGCAGTGTCCGTTCTGCAAAATATGGATATGTGCGTTTCATCAGTGAAAAGTATTATCAGAATGCACCTGAAGAAGGCGGTGTAGTTGAAAATTCTGTATGGAAGCTTCCAGAATATGCCACAGTGCTTGAAAGTGCAATGGAAAACAGACGAAGCATGACATATGCGACCGGCAGGTTAAGCCTGTTTGGTGGACTTCTGCAGTATGATTATACTGTTCCCGGAAGCATAAGCTGTGACCATATAACACAGCTGTGGAAATTTACAAGGGAAGACAGGAACAAGATTAAGGACTATGTACAAGAGCATGGACTTGGAAAATATAAAGAACAGGATGCATTAAACGGATTCATGAATAAATTTGGTTACTGCAGACAGCAGTAAGTTTATTTAAGACGGTATTGTGAAAAGCAGTACCGTCTTTTTTTGTGACGAAGTTCGTCACAAAAAAATAAAAAAAAGAGAAAGTACCTCTTTACAAATACACCGAAACGGTGTATTATAATTACAAGGGAAATATCAATTGCTTCAAAAGAACGAAAGAGAGGTATGGGAATATGAAAAGATTTTTTAAAGGACTTTTAAGACTTTTATCGTATGTATTAACAATAGTTGCATGTTGTGCAGTGTATCTGTTATTCTGTATTGTAAGTTACACCTGCATGATGGGGGTTCTTATTGCAATAGGAGTCGTTATTGGCACAGTGTATGTAGTAAGTTAAAAATGACACTAAATGGAACTGGATAAGCAATTTTAATTAATTTAAGCTATAGGTAGACAAAAATATAATAAAGGAGATTACCTATGGCAAATTATGAAGAAATAGGAAAGCTGTATGAGAAAACACTTGTTGAAGTAACATCAAACGCTTCACGCTGGACGTCCTTTTTAAGGACAGCGGCACGCATAAGCCCATACAGTTTTGTAGAACAGATATTAATTTACGCACAAAGACCAAAAGCAACGGCATGTGCGGATTACAATCTGTGGCACACACGGATGCGCAGGCAGGTGAAGCGCGGAACAAAAGGAATTGCAGTGCCGGATGGCAGAGGAAAATTAAAGTATCTGTTTGATGTGACGGATACTGTAGAACTTCCCGGAGCATTTTCACCGCAGCTGTGGGAATTAAAACCGGAATTTTCAACACAGATAGCAAAAAAGCTTGCACAGAAATATAAGCTGTACGGCAGTGCTGATACAATCCGTGAAGTGATATTTGATATAAGCACAAAACAGGCAAATCTGATGTGGGGAAAATACGGGCAGAGTATTATAAACAATGCAAGAAAAGCAGACCAGACAGTATCTGAAATGACACTTGAGAATACATATTGCAATCTTGTGTCGGAATCATTAAAATATGCAGCTTTAAGCCGCTGTGAACCGGATGGAGATTATGATTTTTCACTTGATGATATGTATTTTGAGCTGATAGACAGATATGGAATGGTATCTGCTATTGGCAGTGGAATACAGGAAGCAATGAAACAGCTTTTTAATGATATTAAAAATGAGGTTAAAGTGCTTGAGGAAGCACAAGAAAGGAGCAAAGATGGGCTTTTACGGACGGAGAAAGAAAGAATTTCTGGAGGAATGGCACCCGGACGTACTGGAGGAATTCGAGAAGAACGGGACGTTAGAGAAGTATCTGGCATCTATAGACCAGACAGCAGAAACAATGAGGGAAAGACTGATAGAGCAGATAACAGCGAGGGACAAAGACGAAATCCCGGACAAGGAACTGGAACCGCTGAAATGGGCGCGAATAATGCAGGGGATAGCGATGGAAGCCGATTCAATCGTGATGAGGGAACTGATTCTGACCCTGTAAATAATCAAAATGAAGAACAGAAAGCAGAGGAAAAAGATGAAAAGTCTTTAACCTCTGCTTTTTTAGTGCCGTATGTTGTGTGTGAGTGGAGTGAAAGTGCTGCTTTTGAAGATGGCAGAAAATATACAATTGAAGAATTTGACCGGCTGTTAAAACAGGCAGATGACGAACATCTTGCAGGACAGCACGCAATGATTGTAAAATACGGCTCACGGGATGCGTGGTATGATACCAATGTAAAAGAAGATTACCGGTATTGGGGGTATGATAAAGTTAAATTTAATATCGTCATGCCGGACGGAAGACAGTATACAGAGCGTTATGACGTCGGTGACGGATACGGCGGTCTGATAGATTTTTTACAATCGTTCCAGACATATGAAAAACTTGCAGAAGAACTTGAAGAATACATTAAAAATCCTGAAAGAAACGTGACGAACTTCGTCACAAATCCGGAAAATGTCGTCAAAGATTCTGTCACACAGAAAGAGAAGAATGTGACGAACTTCGTCACAAATCCAAAGGAGGATACAGAAAAATTAAATCCGGTACAGATGTCATTTGCCGATACGCTGGAGCCTGAACGTGCCATGACAACTGAACTGCCGCAGGCAGAGAAACAGGAATCAGGCACACCGGGCATGAGTAATGCAAGAAAGCGTTTCTTAGGCAATGTAAAAGCAATACAGGTGTTGAAAGCATTAGAGAGCAGCAACGCAGAAGCAACTGACATACAAAAAGAAGTGCTTAACGGATATTCCGGGTGGGGAGGTCTGTCGCAACCATTCGATGCAGACAGGGCAGGCTGGAACGTAGAATATACAACACTTAAAGAGCTGCTTACACCACAGGAATATGAAGCCGCAAGAGCTTCCGTATTAAATGCACATTATACAGACGTTGGTATTATCCGTTCGGTATACCATGTACTTGAAAAGGCAGGATTCACATCAGGCACTATTTTAGAGCCGTCTATGGGGGTCGGTAAATTCTTTGGCAATATGCCTGAAGCAATGAAAAATAAAAGCAGCCTGTATGGTGTGGAGCTTGACAGCATATCCGGTCGTATTGCGCAGAAATTATATCCTGAAGCACTGATTAAAGTCGGCGGTTTTGAAACCACAGACCGACCGGAAGCCTTTGATGTGGTTGTTGGAAATGTGCCGTTTGGGGACTATAAGGTAAATGATAGAAAGTTTAATAAATTAAATTTTTCAATTCATAACTACTTTTTTGCAAAAGCACTTGACCAGACCAAACCGGGAGGTGTCGTAGCGTGTATCACAAGCCGGTTTACAATGGATTCAAAGTCGATTGCGGCAAGAAAATATATCTCGCAGCGTGCCGAACTGCTTGGCGCTGTAAGACTTCCGGAAAGTGCATTTAAGCAGACTGCAGATACACAGGTTGTTTCGGATATTATATTCTTAAAAAAGCGCAGCCAGCCGCAGACAGAGGTTGACGACTGGGTATATACGGACGTATTAAACCAGTCCGGTGAAGAATATATAATGAACAGTTATTTTGTAGAACACCCGGACATGATTATGGGTACGCTGGATAAGAGAAGTACACCGTATGGCACGATGGAACTGACAGTAAAACCAGATACAGATGGGCTTGAACAGAAGATAAATGCTGCAACCGATAAAAACATTTCATTTGAATTTGAAACAAACGTGACGAAGTTCGTCACAAATGATGAAAGAAAAGAAGTGAAAGATGAGATACCTGCAGACCCTGATGTAAAAAACTATTCTTACACGTTAGTAGGTGAAGAACTCTATTACCGGGAAAATGATAAAATGTCAAAACCGGATATGAATGATACAGCAAAAGAACGTGCAAAAGGAATGGTTGAGTTAAAAGATGTGCTTAACAGGGTAATCCAGTACCAGCTTTCTGATTATCCGGATGAAGATATTACAAAGGCACAGATACAGCTGAACATTGAATATGATAAATTTACAAAGAAATTCGGGCTGATTAATAGTCTGGCAAATAAAAAGGCATTTGAAAAAGATTCGGCATATTACCTGTTGTGTACACTTGAAAATCTTGATAAACAGGGAAATTTAAAATCAAAGGCAGCAATATTTAATCAGCGCACAATCAAACCGGAAATTGAGGTCACTAAAGTAGATACTCCGGCAGAGGCACTGGTTGAAAGCATACGCAATAAGGGCGGCGTAAATCTTGAATATATGGCAGAACTGCTTGGTACACCGGGGGAATATGACAGGATAAAAGAGGAACTTACCGGTGTGATTTTCCACCAGCCGGGCATGGGCGATGATGAAGGCTGGATAAATGCAGATGAATACCTTTCGGGCAATGTTGTTGAAAAACTTAAAACGGCACGAAGGGCTTCTGTTTTAAAGCCGGAATACGAAGTAAACGTAAAAGCACTTGAAGCAGTACAGCCTGAAAAAATTGAAAGTGCGGATATTTATATCCGTCCGGGTGCCACATGGGTTGATAAACAGTATTATGAGCAGTTTATGTATAAGGTCTTTGAACTGCCATACCGGAAACAGCAGAAAATAAAGATTGAATATTCACCGGCAACCTCTAAATGGTTTATTACCAATAAAAGCATGGTTGATGCGGCAGATGTAAAAGCAAATACGGAATATGGCACGCAGCGTGTAAATGCGTACGCAATTTTTGAGGACACCTTAAATCTTAAAGATACAAAGGTGTATGATACAAATATTGTTTCCGGAAAAAATGTAAGAGAGCTTAACGCAAAGGAAACAACACTTGCCCAGCAGAAGCAGGCAGCAATTAAGGAAGCATTTCAGGACTGGATTTTTAGTGACCCTGAAAGGCGGAATACACTGACAGATAAATATAACAGAATCTTTAACAGCACACGTGCAAGAAAATATGACGGAAGCTTCCTTACATTTCCGGGTATGAACGATGAAATAACATTGCGGCAGCACCAGCTGGATGCCGTTGCACGGATTTTATTCGGTGGAAATACACTGCTTGCGCACGAAGTCGGTGCAGGAAAAACCTTTGAAATGGCTGCCGGTGCAATGGAGAGCAGGCGGCTTGGATTGTGCCACAAACCGTTATTTGTGGTACCAAACCACCTGATAGACCAGTGGGCAAAAGAATTTCTGACACTGTATCCGACAGCAAATATATTAGTATCAACCAAAAAGGATTTTGAAAAGGCAAACCGTAAAAAGTTCTGTGCAAGGATTGCAACAGGTGAATATGATGCGGTTATTATTGGACAGAGCCAGTTTGAAAGGATTCCGCTTTCAGTACAACGGCAGAAAGATACGATACAGGCTGAGATTGAGCAGATTACAGAAGCCATAGAACAGACAAAGTGGCAGAGAGGAAGCCGTTTTACTGTCGGACAGCTTGAAAAGACCAAAAAGAGCCTGCAGATTAATCTTGAAAAACTTGCCAATGAAGATAAGAAAGACGATGTTGTAACATTTGAGGAGTTAGGTGTTGATAAACTGTTTGTAGATGAGAGCCATTTTTACAAAAATCTGTATATCTACACTAAGATGAGCAATGTTGCAGGATTGTCAACTGCCGCAGCACAGAAAAGTACAGATATGTTTATGAAATGCCGTTATCTGGACGAGCTGACAGGCGGAAAAGGCATAGTACACGCAACAGGTACACCTGTAAGTAACTCAATGACAGAGCTGTATACAAACATGAGGTATTTACAGTATGATAAATTAAAAGAACTGGATATGCTCTCATTTGACAGCTGGGCGGCTACATTTGGTGAAACCGTAACAGCAATAGAACTTGCACCGGAAGGAACGGGATATCGTGCAAGGACAAGGTTTGCAAAATTCCATAACCTGCCGGAGCTGATGAGTATTTTTAAGGAATGTGCAGACATCATAACGGAAGACCAATTAAAACTTGACAGACCGGAAGCGGATTACCAGACGGTTGTATGTGAGCCGTCTGCGGTGCAGAAAGAACTGGTAGATAAGCTGTCTGTACGTGCCGAACAGGTTCACGCAGGAGCAGTAGACCGTTCTGAAGATAATATGCTTACAATTACTTCTGACGGTAAAAAGATAGGACTTGATGAAAGACTGATTGACCCGGAATATCCTGATGAACCGGACAGCAAGATAAACACCTGTGTTGAAAATGTTTATAAGATTTATACAAATGGAAGTGATAAAAAGCTTACACAGCTTATCTTCTGCGATATGTCAACACCGTCTAAAGGATTTAACGTATACGATGACTTAAAAGCAAAGCTTGCAGCCAGAGGGATTCCTGAAGCAGAAATCGAATTTATTCACAATGCAGATACAGATAATAAAAAGGCAGCATTGTTCCAGTCTGTGCGTGACGGTGATGTACGTATCCTGATTGGCAGCACATCTAAAATGGGAGCTGGAACAAATGTGCAGGACAGACTGGTGGCACTCCACCATCTGGATTGTCCGTGGAAACCATCTGACATTAAGCAGCGTAACGGCAGAATCGTGCGGCAGGGAAATACAAATAAAAGTGTATATATATATAACTATGTAACAAAAAATACATTTGATGCTTATCTGTATCAGACACTTGAAAACAAGCAGAAGTTTATCAGCCAGATAATGACAAGTTCTTCACCGGCACGTACCTGTGAAGACTGTGATGAAGCTGTATTAAACTATGCTGAAATCAAGTCACTCTGCACGGGCGACCCAAGAATCCGTGAAAAAATGGATCTTGATATATCTGTTGCAAGGCTTCGTGAGTTAAAGTCAGATTATCTGCGAACCCATCACAGACTTGAAGATGCATTAAATATTACATATCCGAAGCAGATTGCTGAAAAAAATGCTCTTATAGAGAATATAAGAAATGATATTTTAACGGCTGATAATAATTCGCTGCCAGAAGAAGCTTATGAAATTATTATTGACAGTGTTAAATTTTCGGACAAAGAAGCAGCTGGTGAAAGCTTTTTGGAAGCGTTGCATACGTGCAAGGCACAGGAACGGATTATCGGACGATACCGTGGATTTGATATTGCAGGCGGATATGATTTTTTCAGGTCGGCATTTTATGCAACGTTAAAAGGACAGCATGAATACCAGACTGAGATGGGATTTTCTGACACCGGCAATCTGCAGCGCCTTGATAATATAATAAAAAAACTTCCTGATAAGATTGAAAAGATAGAGGAAGATATCAGCTTGTTAAATAAACAGATTGATAATGCAAAGCAGGAACTTGCAAAGCCTTTTAAACAGGAAGCAGAGTTAAAGGAAAAGACAGCAAGATTGTCTGTGCTTGAAAGTGAATTAAATCTTGACCGTACACAGTCTGAAAGTTTTGATGAAGAAGCGGCAGATACGGTACGTACAGCGGCGGACGGAATATCGGAAGCTTTAAGCCGCATGAAACAGGGCATAGAAGAATCAGACAGTCTTCTTGAAACAGATAAAAATGTGACGAACTTCGTCACGCAGCCGGAAAGTCATACACCGGAGCAGGATATTCAAAAAGAACAGAATGTGACGAACTTCGTCACAAACCGCAATGAAAGAGGTCTGCATTTGTAACATTAAGTGACACCAGATGGAACTAAATGACACCAGATGACACTAAATGGAACCAAATGACACTTGAAGCTTTAAATCATTCTGTTAAAATTTAATATGTAATATTTTAAAGAGGAACATCAGGTATATACTGCCTGCGTTCCTCTTTTTTTATGCAGAAAGGAGGTAAACAGATTGAAGATTAACAAGGAATGTGAAGCAAAGGAGGTGGAAAGAGTGGAAAATGAACAGCAGATAGATGTAACACAGACTGTAACAAATCTGTATACAGATGAATACTGGCAACAGCTTCCAAAGCTGGTTGAAGAACTGCGGGCGGAACGGGTTGAACCGCTGACAGTAAAAGACTGGAGCATTCCGGTAGCCATTTCCTTAATTCCGGTTGTTGGGATGTTATATGCATTGTTTTTTGCCGGAAAAGAAAAAAATCCCAACAAGCAGAGTTTTCTTAAAGCAGCATCGCTGGGAAATGCAGTAATGACAGTTATTGTTATTATGTGTTGTATTTTGTGTTTATGCATCGGTCAAAGCAATGAAGCAGTATTAATACCGGAGTATGAACAATCTGTAACAGAGGAAGATACAGAAATATCTGATGAGGAACAGTTTGAAACGGAAGATAAAGCCGGTAACAGTGCAGATACAGAAGGTGCTTACCGGTATGAAAATGGAAAGCTGTCCATTAATGTGAATGGAGTTTCAATGCCGTTTCCGGTAACAATAGAAGCTTTTAAAAGCCACGGCTGGAATGCTTCGGGAACAGCTCCGGATACAGCAAATACAGCAAGAATGATTGCGATTCTGTACGATGAATATGGTTCAACGGCACAGATGTATTATCAAAAAGATAATGAAACCGGAAGCTGCACCAAAATGAATATCATTTTTTCGGGAACTGAAACAACATTCTGTAATTTAAGTACAGCAAGCACTTATGATGATGTAGTTGGTATCTTTTCAGGATATGACCGGAAAAGTGACAGCGATTTTAACAGCCAGTCAGGAACCGGTGTAATCAAATTTGTATACGGACAGTACCAGATGTCTGTTTCGCTTAAAACTTTTAAAGTATCATCAATGACAGTTGAAGTTGTTTAGGAGTGCATATGGAGCAGGAACAGAAAAAGATACTGCTTAAAGATATTGAAAACCGTGCAAACGAATGTGACCGCAGGGAAAAGTATCTTACAGGCAGGGAGGAGCAGCTGAATGTTTTACTGGCAGAGATTATGGAAAAAAGCCGGGAACTGGAACAGCTTTTAAAAAATAAACAGACAATTAAAGATTTAGATCAGCAGATTGATGTGTTAAAAAAGGAAAAAGAAGTGCTGGAAAAAGAGAATGAAAAACTCTCTTTGGACAGAACGGCGCTTCTTAACCGGCTTTTAAAACGCTGAGTCTGCTTTTTTTATTGTAAAGGAGAGAATATATGCGTAAAAAAAGTAATCCGTTTGTGATTGTGGGAATTGTAATAAGTGTTATTTTGGCATTTATTGTTGCATCATCCGTGAAAGGACATTTGTCAGCAGATTTAAACCGCTGGTCGGGAGTAGTTTTCTGGCTGGCATTTACAGCGGTGGCTGGTGCAGGAACATTTTTATCAGGCAAATTTTTAAATAAAAGAAAATAAGAGAGAGGAATGTGAAAAATGATAAAAACATTGACAAATAAAATTAGCAGCATGGACAGCAGACAGCGAAAAAGCATTGAAAAATTTATGACGATTGCAGCATTTTGTACCGTAATGGTATTTTTTCCACAGCTTGCATTTGCAGAGGAATCTGCGGCAGCAAGCGGAGCAGAAGTCGTTACATCAAATTTTAATATTTTTACAGAGATTGTAAAGGCTCTTGTGTCTTCCATAGGCGAAATTGTATTGCTGTGGGGTTTTCTGGAATTGGGAACTTCTATGCAAAGTCAGGAAGGAAGCATGCAGGCTGGTGCGTTTAAACGTGTGGGGGGAGGAATTGTAATGGTCCTCGGACCGCAGCTGTTAGCCGCTTTTGTAGGATAGATAGGGGGTTAATATGCCAAGATGGCTTGAAAGCATGCTCGCAGGAGGTCCCTGCTTTTCGGCGGCATTAGGGTTCTGGAACTGGACAATGTCGATTGTCCAGAGTCTGCTTGGAATGTCGCCGCAGGAATACTCGCCGGGGGCATGGACATATATCACTGACAGCATCTATCCATGGTTTATGGGAATGGGCGCAATGTTTTTAAATATGTTTGCACTTATCGGATTCTGTCGTCAGGCATCTAATCTTAAAGAAAATGTAACTATGGAAATGTGGGTAGAGTTATTTATAAAAATAATCATCTGCAACACACTGCTTATTAATGGGCTTTCAATAATGCAGGAATTTACCAGCTTTGCAAGTGACGTTACATCAGGAGTATTAGGTGACACCATTCCGCAGATATATGGGGACGATATAGACCTTGGCTTCAGTCTTTCTATGGTACTTTTCGGACCACTGTATCTTATACTTGTAATTGCCTGTGCGACTACAATATTAGAAGAAGTAATGAGCCGTTTTCTTAATCTTTATCTGCTTATAGGTTCAGCTCCGGGTGCCTTGTGTACTATCGCCGGAGGCAGAGGGCTGGATAATACGGCAGTGGCATGGTTTAAGTCGTTTTTGACGTCTGTACTGCAGATAGCAGCAATTGCATTTATACTGCAGATATGCAGCCACATTATTAACAGCTCAATATTTGGAGAAGCAGCAACATGGGATGTGTTCGGGTGGTTTAACGGAGCAGGTAGTGTGCTTATGTCCATTGTTACAGTAGTATTTCTAACCGCAGCGGTAAAAGGTTCAGATGCCTTTTTGAAACGGGCATTTGATTTAAGATAAGGCAGGTGAATTGGTTGAATATTAAACTTAATAAAGATTTCCTGACCGCATACAGAAACGATTTTTGGAAAGGATTTTCAATCCATGAACTTATTTATGTGGGTGCAGGTGGTTTATGCGGGGCAGCTTCGGCTGCCCTGCTGTATTTTAAATTCCATATAGATGTAACACTTAGTATCTATATAGGAGTTCCGGTTGCTTTTCCTGTTATTTTATTCGGATTTTATAAATATCAGGGATATCTTCCGGTTGCACAGCTTTTAAAAGAAATGCTCTATACGTACCAGAGCAGAAAGCTGTCGTATTATTCAACAGAAGAAAAAATAAAAGATAAAGTATTTTTTATTAAGAAGGAAAGAGAAAGAGGAAGGAGAAATTAATGAGTTTGATACTAAATCCACAAAAGGTTTTTGCAGGCAGTGCCAGACAGACAGCACTGCCTTTTAACAAACGGTATCCTTTAAACACAAGGGAAGCTTTTTCAATTGTTGACGTGAATAAAAGCGGTATATTTCAGATTGAAAAGTCAGAGGGCTTAAAAACTTATGACCGCTGTTATGTTTTTAGTGATATTAACTACAAAAATCGTGATGAAGATGAAAAGAGTACAATCTTAACGAATCTTATCAAATTATTAGAATTTATGAGCGCAGATTTTAAGATAACCGTTGCAAATGAATATAAAAATATGAGCCAGTATGTGAATGAATTGTTGTCGGATATAAACAAACAGCAGTACCCGGAAATATCTGATGGAATCCGCAGTTGGATAAAGGAAAAGATTTCAGATTCAAAAATAAGCGATACAGAGAGGGTCATGTATCTTACGATTACAACGAAAACATACAACTATGACGATGCCAGAACGTATTTTATGAGCATGGACACTGAGCTGCAGCATCTGTTTGCTGCACTAAAGAGCAGGATTGTTCCTCTTAGTGGAGTGCAGCGTCTTAGAAGTCTTAGAAAGTTTTTTTATAAAGATTTCGACAATACGGATATTGCAATGAGCATTCCGGGAGGTGACCCGGTGCTTGATGTTATTCCGGTCAGTATGCGTGGTTATAAAAATTTTCTTATATTCAACAACCACCAATATGTATCTGTGATGTTTGCGAGAGCCTTTGATTCTTCGCTTAATGAAGAAAAAGTAATACATAATCTTACACAGGTTCCATATCCGTCTTTTGTTACGATTGACTATGCACCTGTAGCCGGAGACGTATTAAAAAATACGCTTTCAAATGCAAACATGAATAATGAACGTTCCATAACACAGGAGATTGATGCAAAGAGAACGAAGGGACAGCTTATGGCTGGTGTATCTTACGGCAAAGATAAAAAAAAGACAGAACTTGAAAATTATATGGATCAGATTGAAGATAACAATGAAAGCTGCCTGCTTGTAGGTCTTATGGTTGTTGTCACGGCAGATTCAGAAGATGAATTAGCCGAAAGGGTCGAATCCATGAAACAAAAAGGAAAAACAGCCGGAGTAATGCTTGAAACGTACAATAATGTACAACTTAAAGCATTTAACACGTCATTGCCAATCGGAGCAAGACTTGTGTCAAAAATGCGTGCGTTTCTGACATCATCGGTTGTTTCATTGCAGCCGTTTTACGCGCAGGATCTATCTGAACCGGAAGGTTACTTTTTAGGGGTAAACAGGACAACTAAAAATCTTATTTTCGCGAACAGAAAAAAGTTGAAATCGCCGCATGCGATGATTGTCGGTCATACCGGTTCTGGGAAAAGTTACTTTATGAAAGAAACCGAGGTGGCGCAGACATTATTGTCTACACAAGACGACTTAATAGCAATTGACCCACAGAATGAAATGCAGGGTACATGTGCGATTTTTGGCGGAAAATTCCTGGATTTTACGCCAAAAGGAAATATATATATCAATCCCATGGAAATTCCGCAGGAAATCTTTAAACAGAAAAATACAGAGCGGAAAGCCCAGTTTGTCGCAGATGTAAGCCGTTGGGCAAACAGCTTCTGCAGGGCAGTAATGAAGAATATCACATATACACAGGAATATAGTTCGTTCGTGTCACGGGCTGTGCAAAATATATATGATAAGGCTTTTGCGCAGAAAAAACTGGAATGGCAGCCAACGATAACAGACGTGTATAACCGGATTGCTGAAATGGAAAATGAGATGCAGAATCAAAATGATAAAGATATTCTGCACCAGATGTATAATTCGCTGTCACAGTATGTATCCGGCGGGTTATACGATATGTTTTCTCAAAATTCAAATATTAATATAGATAACCGTTTTGTTGTGTTTGGATTAAAAAATGTATCAGAGGATTACTGGGAAGCGGTAATGATTACAATCATGTTTTTTCTATCATCGAGAATGGAATATAACCAGTCGCTTCAGAAAGCGACACATTTTATCATCGATGAAACACAGGTAGTAACGGATAATGAAAGCTCTGCAAGTATGCTGCTTAATGCAATCGTCACATACCGTAAATTCGGTGGCATTGTGACACTTGCACTTCAAAATCTGACAAGAGCTATTCAGAATGAGAGTCTGCGCGATATGTTTTCAAACTGCGGATATAAAGTCTTTTTTGACCAGGGCGGTGTGGATGCGCAGGCACTTGCTTCAGTACAGCCGCTTTCTGAAAATGAATTTGATTCGCTGGCAGAGGATATTCCCGGTTACGGTGTCATTGTTTGGGGTAAAAAAGTAATACTACTGGATGCTACGATGTCAAAAGAAAATATGCTGTACAGCACATTTTCAACGAATTTCCATGAGAAAAAGCTTCAGGAAATTGCAAAAAATCCGCAGCACAGTACATCAGTACAGATTTTACAGATGGCTTCTGTTGTTGCGATTACAGTAGAAGATGTACAGAACACATTGAATATGCCGGAAGACAAAGCAGAAAATGTGCTTTCAGAATTGCTCTTGCAGGGACATTTAACGTCCTATGAGCAGTCCGGAAAAACATATTATAAGTGTAGGGAAGAATAATGAAAATACCACAGGTAAAAGATACAAAGCTTAATTATGCAGTAAAAAAGACAGCGTGTAAACCGGCTTCTGACAGGTCGTATGGCATGTACAGAACAATTAAAGATGATATAAAAAGGAAAAGCAGAAAGCTATCTGCAAAAGATAAGCAAAAGCTTGAAATCGAATATTATCTTTCATCAAAAGAAAAAAGGCAGTGGAAAAGATATTCCAAAGCAAAACAGCAGCGGATTATTGAACGTGCAATGAAAAGTCCGGAATACCAGAAATTTCAGGAGCAGTTAAACAGTATGCCAGATGTGCAGCGTAATGATTATTATGCTGCACAAAAAAGCTCTAAGGAAAAAGCAAAAGGATATTCTGTTTTGTTCCGGAGGAAAAAACAGGAAAAATATACTTCCGGTCCGGCAAATATATCCGGAATGAATGAGGATATGGCAGAACCGGAACAAAGAGCAACGGAAATTCATTATTACAACGATAGCAATGCACATAATAATGCAGGGAAGAATGTATATAATGATGTGCAGAATATGCAAAATTCTGCAGCTGAAGCAATGAAAAATCCTGCCGGAGAAATGACACAGAACACTTATGCAGTCAGCGCAAATATTCAGGTGCAGGCTGTAAAAGCAGGTATAAAAGCCGTAAAGAAAATAGCAGACAATATAAAAAGAACGGTGCAGAGTAATTCTGCTGATATGCAGACAGAAAAAGACGATAAAACGGATTCATCTGAAACTGCAAAACCGTCCGGAATAATACAGAAAGCTGCAATGATAGCTGCCACTTTGGCAGCTGCAGCGCTGCAGCTTTTAGCACCAATTTTTGTTATCGCTGCAATCATTGTAGCGATTGTATCAATAGTTACAACGATAATCTCCGTTGTATTTGCTCCGGCAACAATTATTAAAAAAGCAATTAATGCACTTACAACTGTTTCAGAAAATGTTATGCAATATGAAACAGATGTAAGTGATTATGCGGAAGAATATGGAATAAAAGAATATGTTCCTTATCTGCTTGCCATCATGGAAGTTGAATCGCACGGAGAAGGAGAAGATGTAATGCAGTCTTCAGAATCTTTGGGACTGCCGCCCAACTCCTTATCAGCAGATGAATCAATCCGACAGGGTGTAAAGTATTTTTCTGAATTGATAGAAGCTGCAAATGCACAAGAATGTGACATTGATACAGCAGTTCAGGCATATAACTATGGCGCAGGATTTATTAATTACATCGCTGAAAATGGCAGGGAATATACATTTGAACTTGCACAAGAATTTGCAAAAGAAAAATCCGGCGGTGTAGTTACAGACTACGCAAATGATATTTCGGTTGCTGAAAATGGCGGCTGGCGATATATGTATGGCAATATGTTTTATGTGCGGCTTGTTAAAAGTTATGTAACGATTTTTAACAACAAAGTCATAAAAAATGTTTTTGAAGAAGCCATAAAATACGAAGGAGATGATTACGAATACGGCGGTTCAAATCCGGAGGAAGGATTTGACTGTTCAGGACTTACGCAGTGGTGTTATGAACAGGCAGGCATATCACTTCCACGTACAGCCCAGGAACAATATGACTACGTTGACCATGTGGAACTGGATGAACTCCAGCCAGGAGATTTGGTTTTCTTTACAAAAACCACACCGTCAGAACGGTATATCACACACGTTGGAATTTATGCAGGAAACGGTAAAATTTATGAAGCCGGTGACCCGATTGGATATTATGACTTTACGGATGCATGGCATCAAAAACATGCAGTATGTGGCGGACGTGTAGTTACAGTAGCGGATGATGAAGATAATCAGGAAGATTCAGAAGAAGAATTACCTGAAGAAAATGAAGAAGAATAAATGTGACGAACTTCGTCACAAATATAGAAAGGATTGGTAACAATAAATGGTAACAACAGAAAAACTTAGAGATAAAATTGATACAGAATACGAATTTTTTGTGATGGATATGTTAAAGTCCAGCAGGGAAAATCTGTTTGCGAAAAGCGCAGAAATCGAACTTAAAAAGAAAATTACAGCGCAGCTGCGGACGACAGCAGAAAGCGAAAAAGAGATGTGCAGACAGAAGATGTACACAGAAAATAATTTACTGGATTCGTTTTACAGATACATTAACGACCATTCAGAAAACGGAAAAAATTTCAAAGAATTATTCAGTACATATCTTTTAAAATTTCAAAATTAAAGTCGGATTTTTTCAGAAGGAGATAATAAAATCCGCAGAAAATTCAACAAAAAATTTAAAAGAGGAACGGTAAAAAATCCGTTCCTCTTTTAAATTTTTAAGTAATAGGAAAGGAATTTTTTATGCAGCAAAGAAAAAGAATAGCAAAAAATTTTACAAAAATGAACTGTGTAAGTGTCAGAACAGATGTGAAAAAATGTGCGTGCTGTCTGTCTGTAAGGGGTCTTAGGGGACTTCCCCTAACAAGTAGCAAGTGTAGCGGAAGCGGAACGGTTTCGTATTACGAAATGCGTATCTTGCAAAAAAGTATCAGAGAGCATCGCAAATATTGGTTACCGGTTACCAATTCATCATGTTAATGATATGAAGCCAGTAATCATGCTGGTTACCACGGTTACCACTTATGGTAACTGACCATTGGTCAGTTACCGCTTAAAATTGCAGATTACATAAAAAGTGGTTACCGCCAGTAACTGCGCGGTTACCATTGATTTTAGAGCTTAAATTAATATCGTGAAAAAATACAAAAATAGGAGTTTTGAAAGGAGAAAAACAATGGCAAATGTTATTAAAATTTCAGACGATGTGTATGAAGAAATGAGGAAAAATAAACCGGAAGATAAAAGTATGCAGGAGTATGCAAGTGAAATATTGAAAGCAGGACTTAAAAATAATTCCTTAATTACAGCAGATGAAAATTTTGAAAAACAGAATAGAAAAGATGAAGTTGAATTGAAACAAAAATTTGATGATATGTACGAAAACATCAATGAAATTTTGGAAAAAGTTTCTCTTAACTATGACCGTCTTTATGGAAAAAACGGAACAGACCAGTATATTATCCAGCCGCGAAAAGTTGTAAAAAATGTAATGCCGTTAAAAAAACTTACGGAAGAAGAAGTAAAACAACTGACAGCGGATATACGAAAGAAACCCGGTTTTATTCCATGGGATAAATTAGACCGGATTCTTCTGGAAGAGAAACGGAAGGAAAACGAAAAAATGGAACACGAAAAAAGACAGAAACAGGAGGATAACGAATAATGGATTTAAACGAAAAAATCAAAAAGACAACAGAAGACATCGAACGTCTTCAGGAGAAACTTAAAAATAAAAAGAAAGAACTTGCCATGCTTGAAAGTAAAAAGCAGGAACAGGAACAGCGGGAAAGAATCAGCCGTAATGAAAAATTTGTTTCAAGTATTGAGGAAAAAATCGGAGGAAATGTAACAGATGACTTGCTGCAGAAAATCATGCTGCAGATTGAAAAAGAACAGGAGCATACACATGAATGAAAAAGGCAGAACTAAAATGATATGCTGCAGACTTACAGTAGCGGAGTATGAAAAACTGCAGCAGCTTTTTGAAAATTCATCATTTTCAAATCAGGAAAAGAAAAAGTACAGTGATTTTTTGCGACAGCAGTTACTGTATGAAAATAATACAGCCAAAATTAATTTACTGTACTTTGATGTAAGAAAAATGAAAATCGAATTAATGATTGCAATTCGTAGATATGAAAAACTACGCAATGCAGAATCTGAAAATAATCTGATAAAAGTTCTTGCAGACTGTACGAAACGATTAGAGCAGGTTAATAAAAATATGGAGGAATTAATAAGTGGCAGTAACGGTACTGGGGAATATAAAAGAGAGTAAACATGGGAAAGCATCACAGCATTTATCAAATTCTATAAAATATGTTTTGAATCCGGATAAGACGGAAGACTGTCTTTGGATGGGAAGCAACTGCGGAACAAACGCAGCGGAAATTTATAATGCGATGATGGACACAAAGAAAGAATTTCAAAAATTGCAGGGGCGGCAGGGATATCATTTTGTAATTTCATTCCGTCCGGGAGAATGTAATGAAGCAAAAGCGTATGACGTTATAAAAGAGTTTTGTGAAACATATCTTCCGGGATATGATTATGTTTTTGCAATCCATAATGACCAGGAGCATATGCACGGGCATATAGTTTTTAATTCGGTTGGCAGAATTGATGGAAATAAATACCGGTATGTAAACGGCGATTGGGAAAAATATATACAGCCCATAACGGACAAAATCTGTGAAAAGCATGGACTTGAAAAACTTATGTATGATAAAAGTAAAAACAGAAAAGGAAAGTCCTATGCGGAACATGCTGCAGAAAAGTCCGGGAAATTCAACTGGAAGGAAATTATCCGGCTGGATATAGACCGGGCAGTTTCTGTTTCAGATAGTTTTGATGATTACATCGAAGAAATGCAGCGAATGGGATATAAAATCCGGATTGGAAATTCTGAAAAGTACGGACAGTACATTGCTTATCAGCACGGGGCTATGGAAATCTGCGGAAAAAAATCCGAGCGTGCAAGACGGGATTACCGTCTTGGCGCAGGATACTCAATGCAGGATATACAGCAGAGAATTTTACTGGAAAAAGGAAATATACCGGCAGATAAAATTTATGTTTCTGAAAAACTGCACATCATAAACGAGTACAGGAAAAACAGCAGATTTATTGTATGCAGTGCGATGAGATACAATCAGGCTCAGCAGTTCCATTATTACAATATGAATCTTTCGGAGCAGATTCGTGTACGAAAAGATTTGCTGCGGATAGATTCGATACGTGATGAATGTAATTATCTGATTGATAATAACATAGGAAGCATAAAACAGGCACAGGAAAAGCTGGAAAGTGTGCGGAATGAAATCCGTGAAATAAAAGCGGCAGTAAAAGTACAAGAAACTGCTGATGAAATATTTACACCGGAAGAAAATCAAATCAGAAATACATATAATAATATGATACAGAAGCTTGAGCATGATGTTCACTCTATGTCTGATGAAGAATATGAAGAACTTGCAGACATGATAGAAGCTTATGAGGATACATACAATGAAGCAGGTCTTACTGATATATCCGCAAAGGAAAAACTGAAAGAAAAATTGAATGCAGCCATGCAGGAAAAGAGGACCTTAATGCATATCATTAAGGATTCTGATGAAACGATGAAAGTCCGTGAACTTTCAAAAATTACTGACAAATATGAGGATAAGAAGAAAACAGTTCAAAAAGATAATAAGATGGAGGTACGGAAATGAATGAAGAAATAAATGATTTTGTAGAATTTCTTATCGAAGCAAAGAAATATTTTAAAATTACAGATGAGGTTTTTAACATAATTAATACACAGCCGGATATTGAACACATGACTGAATATCTGCAGTGTGCCATCTGTGGCATTGCTTATACAGATATTTTATCAATGTCAAAAGCTGAACTTTCTGTGCGCAGTATCTGTGAACAGAGAACGCAGCTTCTGACAAAATTGTATCAAAATGCAGATGAGCTGTATGATTCCGTTGAACAGGCAAGCCAGCTTGCAAAGGAACTGACGAAAAAGAATCAGGAAATCAGGGAACTGTTTGAAAAAGACGTAAAAGAAGCAATGCAGCGTGAACGTGAAGCAAATGAACGGACAATTGAGCAGGCACAGGAAGCACTGCACGCAAAGACATCAGAGCTTGAAATGCTGCATAAGCAGTATATGGCTGTGATTGATGAAAATGACCAGACAAAAAGGCAGATTGCCGGTTATAAAAATAAGATTCAGGCACTTGAAATGGAATTAAAGAATAAGCAGACAACAATAGCAATGGAGCAGGCACAGGATATACAGCAGCCTGTGCCGGAAACGGGAATGATTGATAAACTGATTAAAAAGCGCAAACAGGCAAAGCAGGCACAGTCCTACAGCTATAAACTGTTTACAAAAAATATCATACAGAATCCGGAGTATTCTGAAGCACAAAAGCAGTATCTGATACGCTGCATGACAGACGGTATGCCATATAGTGTATTGAAACGCTTTGCAGCCCCGAATCTGTCCATTGAAATGATGGAGCAGCTGCGAAAGTACTATGAAGATAATGTAATCTAATTTTGATATTGTCTTATAGACTTATTGAAAAAAAATATAAATTGAAATTACTGATATAGCATTATTATAGTTTAGTTTGAAAATGACACTAAATGGAACTGGAATCCATAAATTTAATAAGTTATTCTAAGAATGTATAAGAGGAATCTGTCATAACCGGCAGGTTCCTTTTTGCATTTATTTTGTTTGTGACGAACTTCGTCACGGAAAGGATTTATATGGATAAAACACCATACAGCACAATTATAAATGAGGTGCGCAGAGAGAAAGGATTGACAGTAGAAGATATGGAACGGATAACGCTTACACGGAACATCACGCAGATTGAAACAGGAGCGGAAAAGCTTAATGATATGCAGATTAATTTGTTTGCAAATGTCCTGGGACTTTCTGCAGAAGCATTAAAACAGGGCATACGTAAAGACCGAAAAGATGTAGCCGGTTATTTAGATGTTTTCAAACGACAGCTTCAAGCTGCACAAGTGTCTGAAGCATATTTTTTAAATGCAATACAGGAAATGTCAAAGCCGGAATGTTTTGTTGCTAAATATCAGGAAGTGTCTAATATTCAGGATAAGAATATCTCTGAAGATGGATACTACTACATTTTCGACAAAAAAGAACAGCATATTGTTACAGATGAAAAAGGCAATCCGCAGACGTACAAGTCTGCAATCGAAGCCTTAAAAGCTGCAACAGAGCTTGAACAGAAGTTTAAAACAGAAGAAAAGCAGAAGAATACTTCAAAACAGGCGGTATCGGCAGCAAAAAATATACCGGAAAAAACAGCCCCAAGAATGTAAAGGTAAAGGAGAAATTTAAATGAGTGAATTAACAAATGGTGCGTATGCTGAAATCCAAAAAGGTGTTAAAGGAATTAAAACATATCTTAAATTCAGTCGTCTGGATGCATATGCACTGCTGAAGCTTATGCAGTTTATTAAGCGTGCAGCAAAAGAAAATATAGTAACGCAGGGATATACAGAGGAATTTACGGATTTTTTGCGTAAAAGCAAAGGTGATTTCCAGATGTATCGTATGCCGTACAAGGAAAACAAGTTATGGCTGGATGCAAAAGGGACAATACAGCAATATCTTGATAAGGCAGGAATAACATACTGCATACAGGATAGCGTAAATCCGGAGGATAAAGCAGTGCATGTGTGCGTACAGAGTAAAGATGTAGCAAAATTTAATATGTGTTATGCTCAATATATAAGAGATAATCTTACCGGAGGAGAGTTAAGTGGTAAAGATTTGCTTAATTTTACAGACGGAAAGACAAGCATTGTATCTGTCCCGGATGCCGCAGCACAGGATATGGTGCAGGCATTTAAGGCACTGGATATTAATTTTTCGGATCTGCCGGACTTAATGCCCGGTGACGGAGAAAAGCAGTTCCGGGTGGCAACTTCAGACTTAAATATGGTTGAGCAGGCATATAACATATATAAGCATAAGCTGCTTGCCAATACTCCGGGAGGAGAGAAACAGCCAGAGATTCCAGAGATGAAAGTGCTTGATGAGGAAAAGTATCTTGATACGGCATGTGAAACTCCAGAGGAATGGATGGATTCTGTCACAGACGATGTAAAAGAACGGATGGCAGAGTATAATCAGATTCCGCCAGATGAAACAGAAAAGGAAATAATAGAGTATTCACATGAGATTCGACCATCAACATCTGCAGACTGTGTTGATTTAAAAAATAATGATGATTTTGTGATGATAAGTATTGATCATGAAACGCTTGTAAAAGACTGCGCACTTTATGGACACTTGAAAAACAGCGAATATGGCAAAGATGCGTTTGCGTGTAATATTCCATACACTGGCAGAAAGATGTCTTTGATGCTTAATAAGAGAAATGTATTTGAAGTTAAGGGGGAAAGTAAGATACGATATATTGCTTTCCTTGAAAAAGATAAAGTACCAAGAGTATTTATAAATGGAAGACCGGATGCAGTTAATAATCCATTCCAAAGCGGAGAAGATATATTTAAACAGTTCGATGAACATAACAACAAGAACTGGTCGCCGCAGAGGAATAAAGCTTTTAATCCGCAGATTAATTCACGAGTTAAAAGCCCAAAACCTAAAATTAAATAATGAAAGAATGAGAAATGTACCGGTGGGCATTCCTTTTTTTGAGAGGAGCAGCAATGATAGAAAAGAAACAGGTATCAATACCATTTTTGGTGATGTTATTAGTACCGATTTTAATTGTAAGTTACTATGTATCCGGAATATTTACGTTTCCGGGCATGACAATTTTAAATGCAACAGATTATCTTCCACTTATATTTGAACAGTGGTATAAAGTCTGGTGGAATGAAAAAACACCCGCCTGTTTAGGTGTTGGTATAATTTTATGGGTTTTCCTGTGCTGGTATATTCTGTATCATTACCGGAATTTTCAAGCTGGACATGAATACGGTGATGAGGAATGGGCAGACCCTTACGACATAACCAAAAGACGAAGTAATCCTGACCCGGACAAGAACCGGATATTAAGCCAGAATGTGCAGATTGCAACAGAAGGTGATAATGCACCATCTAACAATAATATGATGTTGTGGGGTTCTTCAGGACAGTATAAATCAACATCTATTGTTATGAGAAACGTATTAGAAGGCATAACAAATTGCATTGTCCTTGATGTAAAAGGTGAACTGCTGTATAAATGCGGCTTAAAACTAAAAAATGATGGATATACTATTCGGGTTCTTAATTTAAAGGACCCAGAACTTTCCGACCGATATAATCCTTTTGCTTATATCGAAAAAGAAGAAGACTTAATTAAACTGATTGCAAATATCCAGCAGTCACTGACACCACCGGATTCCATGTCAAACGACCCGTTCTGGCAACAAGGAGTTGCATTATATCTTCAGTCAACGTTTTACTACGAGTGGTTTATGGCAAAAGAAGAAGGAAGAACAGCAACGTTCAATAACGTGTTAAAGCTAATCAATGATGAAACTAAATATGATACAAGTGTTGAAGTTGAAGAAGGAGAAAAGCCACCAACTATTTTACAGATGAAAATGAATGCTGTATCTGAAAAATATGGGGAAGATAATCCGGCAGTAAGAGATTATCGAAAACTCAAAGAAGGTGCTACAGAAACAGTACGTTCAATTATTGTCATTACAAATGCAATGTTAAAGCTTTGCGAAACAAAAGCACTGCAGCGTGTGTTTGAAGCCGATGACATGAATCTGCGTGAGTTTGCTACAGGAGTTGGCGGAACGGTAGAGCATCCGACAAAAAATAAAATAGCGTTATTTATCGTTACAGACGATAACGATTCTTCTTATAACTTTGTTGCCAGTATGTTATACAGCCAGGCATTACAGATTCTGTGTCGAATGGCAGACTACGACTTTAAAGAGCAGGGTGGAAAATTACCAATTCCACTGGTGTTTTGGATGGATGAATATTATGCGGGTGCAAGACCGGCGGAGGCAGAAAAGTTAATGGGTACTATCCGTTCTCGAAATATGTCTTTAATTCCTATTTTACAATCCAAGTCACAGGTTGAAGCATTATACAAATCCAATAAGTGGGAAATCATGATGGATAACTGTGCAACTATCGTTTTTCTCGGTTGTGGTGCCGGTGCATTGTCAACGCAGAAATACATATCCGAGTTGTTGGGTAAAATGACCATTGATACATTTAACGATGGAAAAAATGGCAATAATTACAGCGGCAATTACAATAAAACCGGAAAAGAACTGCTGACACCTGCAGGTGTCCGGAAAATGAGCAGAAAGAACTGTATCATTTTTTTGGAGGGAGAATTTCCAATCATGGACCGCAAAGCATTTCCATGGGAAACCGGAGCAAGCAGAAGCACAATTCTTTTTGCAAAATTCAAGCGTATTTTTAATAAAAATGTTGTTATTCCATATTCAGCGTATCAGATTGCAATGCAGCTGAATAAAGAAAGTCCGGATGGCGGCTATGTGTGTGCGGTTCGAGGAATGCTTAATACTAAAACAGGTGCTTATGAAACGGTGATTATTGAACCAAAGGTTGAGGAAGTCGCAGAAATTCCAGAAGGAGCGAAAAAAATCGTTCTCGATGAAAATTTCCTGTATAAAGATTACACGCAGACATGTGAAAAAGTAGATGATGAGCAGAAGATGATGATTGCCTTTTTAAAGGAAAAAGAGTATGAGCAAAAACTGGATAAGCTTGCACATCCGGATAAAGAGCAGAGTGTAACCCTTAAAAAGGATATGCAGCTTCCACTTGTCGAATACATAAACCAGTATATCTGTGAGTTAGACGACAGCCAGAAACAGCAAATATGTGAAGCGATTGCCCTTAAAATACCGGAACAAAAGATAAAAGAGATGTTTGATATGTCTTTAGAAGACATGATTAAGGTTACGGGAAAGGCTGGATAACGGATATATAAGTATTTAATTACACCAACTGGAAAATTAAGCCGAAGGGTTAATTTGTAAGGCGGTAGAAGCAAGGCTTGTCCTTGCTTTTATTATATGCTAAATGTGGGGATTTTCGTATTAAATTAATTATACTAGGTATTTTAAGAAAGAATTCTTAATTAGTTTATAAAAAAGCATAATTCATTCATTGAACGTAAAAAGTAGAATGAAAAATTGTTATGAAAAAAGACTTGACACGCATATTGCCTTTGTTTAATCATAACGAAAAGAAATATAATAACCGTTGCACCTTATATGCAACGGTTAAATTAAATACATAAGAGTATTATTCGATTTCTTTGTTTTGAAGGGCTAAAAGCTGGTTGATTTGGTTAAGGACATATTCCTGATACGCAGGTTTTAGTTCCAAAAAATTAGTGAAGGCTGAGTTAGAAAGTTGATTAGAGGTATCTTTAAACATATTTCCATTGCCGGTTTTTAACCACTCTTCACTTACATTAAATGTAAAACATATCAATTTTACGATTCTGCCATTTACATTATTATGCTCTAATTCTATGCCAGCAATGTAACCTTTGGACATAGAAAGTGCATCAGCAAATTTTGCCTGAGATAAATTTAAAGCTTTGCGAACCTGCTTAACACGTTGATTGATAGACATTTTAAGCCTCCTTTCTGCGTGATTTTATAATAGCATGATAGCACTCACATTACAAGTGAAAATGGTAATATAAACTTGACATACTCACATAGCAGTAGTATTATACTCACATAACGAACGAAAAGAGGGAGCAAATGAATATAGAAATAGAAACGAATGAATTTCTGAATAAGTTTAATGAATTAAATGAAAAAAATAAAAGATATATATTGGCTATCGAACAAGCGTTAATATATGCACAAACAGAAGAAAGAAATGATAAGAATATAGACAATAATTTTGTTAAAGACAAAATATGAATTTTATCATATGAAACAAGCTGTTGAAGATAAAATATAAAAAAAGTATGAGGAGAAGAATGAAAGAAATCAATTATGTAGTAAAAGAATGTTATAAAACAAAAAATAAAGAGCAGAGAGAAAAGTTAATATATGAGTTAATTAAAAAGCAGATTACTAGAATGAAATAATATAAACTTGATATTTTGTAAGTGAGCGTTTTATGTTAAAATAAAAGTGTTTACTTGCTTTGTCTTATTCTAATGGAGGATAAAATGGATAAAGCAGCTTTATATTTAAGATTGAGTAAAGAAGACGTAGATAAGATTAACAAAGGTGATGATAGTGAAAGCATAGTCAATCAGAGATTATTGCTGACAGACTATGCTGTTTCACATGACATGCAGATAGTAGATGTATATTCAGATGATGATTATTCGGGGTTATATGACGACAGACCTGAATTTGACCGATTAATCAAGGACGCAAAACTTGGAAAGTATAATGTAGTAATCGCTAAGACACAATCTAGATTTACACGAAATATGCAGCACGTAGAGAAATACCTGCATCATGATTTTCCATTGCTTGGTATAAGGTTCATCGGGGTTGTTGACGGAGTGGATACGTTGAATGCAAATAATAAAAAAAGCAGACAGATAAACGGGCTTGTAAATGAATGGTATTGTGAAGATTTATCAAATAATATTCGTTCTGTATTTAAACAGAAGATGAAAGCAGGTCAGTTTTTAGGTTCGTTTGCCCCTTACGGTTATGAAAAAGATCCTGATGATAAACATAAATTTATTATAGATGAATATGCAGCAAATGTGGTTCGTAAGATTTATGACTTATATCTTCAGGGTTATAGTACAAAAGCAATCAGTCATATGCTTGAGGATGAACACATAGACAATCCAACGGTTTATAAACAGAAAAAGGGATTGCAGTATCAAAATCGTCAGGCGGACGAATTTTCAATTAAATATAATTTTTGGAGTATAACGACAATAAACAGAATTCTTAGAAATGAAACATATATAGGAAAGCTTGAACAAGGAACGTGTGAAAAGGTAAGTTATAAAGACAAAAAGGTTGTTGCTCTGCCCAAAGAAAAGTGGATTGTAATTGATAATCATCATGAAGCAATAATTGATAAAGAACTTTTTTATAAAGTTCAAAAAATGAGAAAAAGTCGAAGAATCGTCAACGTAAACCAAGAAGCCGGAAAGAAAACACATGTATTTTCCGGAAAATTAAAATGTGCAACCTGCGGACATACAATGATAAAATCTGGAATAGTAAGAGGAACAAACAATGACTGGTATATGCGCTGTCAATTAGCAAATAAATCACGAAGAAAAGAATGTACATCGCACAATATTCGTTATTCTAAAATATATGAAATTGTGTTGAAAAGAATTCAAGCGATAGTCAGAAGTGTACTTGAATCCAATGAAAATACAGAAAAACTTGCAGCGGAGTTAATGTTAAATGACAACAAAAAGCAAATTCAGCAATACAGAAAAGAACAACAAAAAGCTGAGGAACACATTAATGAGATAACGCAGTCAATAAAATTACTGTATCAGGATAGAGTCAACAAGGCGATTTCTGATGAAATGTTTTTTAAATTAAAAGAAAATTTTGACAATGAATTGGTAGAATTACAAAAGACGTCATTAGAAACAGTACAAAAGATACAAAAAATAGAAGAACTAATACAGTCGAAAGATAGTATTATTCAATCTGTACAGAGATATGCGGATTTTAGTGAACTTACACATGAAATAGTAAATGATTTTATTGACTACATAGAGATTGATGAAAGAAAACAAAATGATTCTAGCGAAGAACAACGAATAATAATTCACTGGAATTTCTAAATAATGTAAAATTTGTGCTAAAAACACTTGACACATATCGCGGGAATCATAGGCGGGGACGGGAGTGCATCCCGTGGACGGTATAAAGGAATTGCCCCGCATTCGGCACTGATAGGCGTAAAAGTTCTGGATGCACAGGGAAACGGGAAAATTTCAGATGTGGTGGAAGGACTCCGATGGATTTTAGAACAGAGAGAGCGGTATAATATCCGGGTTGTTAATATTTCGTTCGGAACGGTACCGGACCATGATGTGCAGGAAGAAAAACAGCTTAACCGGCAGGTGGAACAGCTATGGGATGCCGGAATTGTTGTGGTAGCGGCGGCAGGAAACAGCGGACCGGACAGAAATAGTATCACCGCACCGGGAAACTGTAAAAAAATTATAACCGTCGGTTCGTATGACGATACCAATTTTTCGGGTGTACGCGGAAGGAAAGTGCGGTATTATTCCGGCAGAGGACCGACGGAGGAATGTGTGATCAAGCCAGAGGTTGTTGTGACAGGATCCAATATTATTGCGTGCAGCAACCGTAAGGATGCATATGCAAAAAAAAGCGGAACATCAATGTCTGTTCCCATTGTCAGCGGAGCAGTTGCCAGACTTTTAGAGGAAAGACCGGACTATACACCGAAAGGTGTAAAAATGCGGCTGTTAAAGTGCTGTGAGACTATTGCCATTCCGGAAAATCAGCAGGGTTTCGGCGTACTGAACATAGTGAAATTTATAACGAGTGGGTAAAATAGTGTATGGTCATATGGTTTATTTGAAAAAAAACAGGATTTAATGTGATAATACTTATAATTATAAAAATGTGTTATTATAATACAGAATACATTTTTCAGGGGGAATGAGTACAAAAGAAACTGGAGGAGGAAAAATGTACGTTTGCTATTCTAGAAGCAAAAACGAAAGTCATGCAAAAGCCGTTTTGTATCACTTGGAAAATTGGGGATTTACAATGCCTGAAGAAGACGGAGAGAAAAATATTATGAGGGAGGTGACGTATGAACAGGAATGTGAAAGTATCGCAAGGCATCAGGAAGCCGTAGTAGTTTTAACACCGCAGCTGATACAGGATATAACAGCTCTTGTGGAGCTGGATATTTTAAAAAGCAGCTTTGAAAAGGGCAGAATTAAAATTGTTGTATTTTTATACGGGGTTGAATCTTCTACACTGCCGCAAAGACTTTCGTGGCTTGGAAAGGCACAGCTTGTGCGGGTTACGGGAATGGAATCGGTATTTGAGGGAATGTGCCATGCAGTGGCAGTGCGGATTGAGGAGGAGCTGTTTAAACAGGGTGATTTTAACAGCTGTAAGAAGAAATTTTATGCGTTTTTGGCACGGGATGCGTATTTAAAACGCATTTTTCGTGAGTATACAAGTCTGGAAGCGTATGCCGCAGGAACAAAGATTGTGCTTATTTATGCAATGTACTGTTATATTGAAATGAGGTACACAACAAGGATAACGGAGCCGTTTTACGGCAATTGTATCCGTAAACTGTATGAAAATGTAGATTATTATACACAGTGGGGAACATTGCAGTTAAGAATTGCGGAACGCAGTCTGTTTTTAAGCATTTGTCATATGAAAGAAATACCGGAAGAAAAAGCAGTTTAGATTTATGCGCAGGGAAAGAAGATAGGGGAAATAAATAGAACTTGACAAAAGAGTTAGACAGGGCTAACATTATGAAAGAAGTTAGCGTTGTCTAACTCTTTTTATGTTACGATAAATGAACATAGTCGGTAAGGAGAAATTTATGTTTTTAGAGATTGAACAATTACGGAAAAGTTATGGAACGGGTGAAAACAAAGTGGAGGTTTTAAAAGGGATACAGCTTGGTGTGGAGAAAGGGAAAATCTGCGTACTGCTGGGACCTTCCGGTTCGGGAAAATCTACACTGCTTAATATCGTAGGAGGCATTGACACGGCAGATTCCGGCAGTGTTACCGTAGCAGGCGAGGTTATGCAGAGCATGAACGACAGGCAGCTGACAGAATACAGAAGAAAGCATTTAGGCTATGTATTTCAGGCATATAATCTTATCGGAAATCTGACGGTACGTGAGAATATCGAAGTCGGCGCATATTTAAGCAGCCGGACGTTAGATATTGATGAACTGCTTGATGTGTTGGGACTGACAGAACATCAGAACAAAATTCCGAGCCAGTTGTCCGGCGGTCAGCAGCAGCGGACGGCAATCGGCAGGGCAATCGTGAAAAATCCGGATATTCTGCTCTGCGACGAGCCGACCGGCGCCCTCGATTATCATACCTCAAAGGATATTCTGGCACTGATCGAGCGGGTCAATCAGAAATACGGCAATACAATTGTCATAGTCACCCACAATGACGCGATTAAAAATATGGCAGACCAGATTGTAAAGCTCAAAGACGGTCAGATTCAGGATGTTGAAATGAATGCCGCTAAAGTACCGGCGGAGCAGTTAGAGTGGTAAAACGGGGAGGTAAACAGCATGAAAAATCCATTGCGAAAGCGTTTTTTAAGGGAATTAAAGCAGGATTTCGGAAAATATGCCGTGATATTTTTGTTTATAACACTGACAATCGGGTTTATTTCAGGTTTTCTGGTCGCTGATAACAGCATGACCCATGCATACGATGAAAGCTTTGAAAAATACAATATTGAAGACGGCAATTTTGAATTGGAACAAAAGGCAGATGCGGTACTGCTTAAAAAAATAGAAACAGAAAATGATGTGGTGCTGTATGAGAACTTTTATAAGGAAGTACCAAAAGCCATCGCAAATGCGACACTGCGTATTTTCGGCGAGAGAAATGATATAAATCTGGTGTGTGTCATGGAAGGCAGAGCACCGCAGAAGGACGGAGAGATTGCACTCGACCGCCTGTTTGCCGAAAACAGGGAATTAAAAATCGGGGATTCGGTTGTTCTTGGTGGAGAGAAGCTTGAGATTGTAGGAACAGTGGCACTGTCCGATTACAGCGCGCAGTTTCAGAACAATTCGGATATGATGTTTGATGCAACAAATTTTGGTGTTGCCATTGTAACGAAAGGTCAGTATGACAAAATGGACGCAGGAACGGAGCATTTCATATATTCATGGAAAAATAATAAGACGGATTTGACGGATTCACAGCAGCGTGATTTGTCCGATGACATTTTAAAACAGCTCGTTTCCCTGCGGGCGGGCATTACCAATATTACACCGGCAGTAGAAAATCAGGCCATTCATTTTACGGGTGATGATATGGGCAGTGATAAGAGCATGATCCAGGTACTTTTATATGTCATCATGGTTATTCTGTCATTTATTTTCAGTGTAACGATTGCAAGCATTATTGAAAAGGAAGCTTCTGAAATCGGTACAATGAGGGCGCTTGGCTTTACCAGAGGTGAACTGCTGCGTCACTATATTACACTTCCGGTTACGGTAACACTGATTTCCTGTGTGCTGGGAAATATATTGGGATATACAGTATTTAAAGATGTCATTGCAGGAATGTATTATCACAGTTACAGTCTTCCGACATATATTACATTGTGGAATCCTTATGCATTTGTGATTACAACGGTTGTGCCGTGCATGATTATGATTGTGGTCAATACAATTGTATTGTATACAAAGTTAAAATTATCACCGCTTAAATTCCTGCGCCACGATTTAAACCACTGGCGTGAAAAAAAGGCAGTGCGCCTGCCAAAGGTTTCTTTTATGGCAAGATTCCGGATGCGTATCCTGATTCAGAACAAGGTAAATTATCTTGTGATGTTTTTAGGCGTAACATTTGCAAGTCTGCTCATTTTCTTCGGACTTTTGATGACACCGCTTTTAGACCACTACGGTATGCTGGTAGAGGAAAATATGATCAGCGATTACCAGTACGTGTTAAAAATGCCGGTGCAGACGAAAAATGAAGCTGCGGAAAAGTATGCGGTCAAGTCACTGATACTGGATAAAACCGACAGAAAATTAAAGGAAGAAATCAATGTCTACGGCATCCGTGAAGATTCAGATTACATTACAGGCATTGAGTTACAAAAAAACGGCAACGGAGTCTATGCTTCTGAGGGTATTTTAGAAAAATATAAACTTTCAGTCGGCGATATGCTTGCGCTAAAAGACGAGTACAGCGATGACACCTATGAATTTGAAATCCTTGGCACGTATCCTTATCCGGCATCCTTTACGTTATTTATAAGCAACAGCCGGTTTGAAGAACTGTTTGACAAGGAAGAAGGCTATTTTAACGGATATTTCAGCAATGAAGAACTGACCGATTTGGACAGTAAGGCAGTAGCGGCAACGATTACATATGATGATATGACAAAGGTTGTACGACAGTTAAAGGATTCCATGGGACAGATGTTCCCGCTGATAACAGTATTTTCCGTATTTATGGCAGTCCTGATTTTCTATCTGCTGTCAAAAATTGTGGTGGAAAAAAATGCAACGGCAATTTCCATGCTGCGTATTTTAGGGTATAATAAATCAGAAACCGCAAAGCTGTATATGATGTCCACCACGATTGCAGCTGTGATTTCTGTATTGTTAAGCCTTGGCATTGCGGCTGTTGTGATGCGGGTGCTTTACGACTATTTTATGCAGGAACTGGCAGGCTGGCTGACCTATTATGTGGACCCGGAAAATTATGTGTGGGCAGTTGTACTGGGACTGGCATCATACGGTGTTTCAGCGGCGTTACAGTATCGCAAAATAGGAAAAGTAGGCTTAGAAGCAGCACTCAAGAGGACAGATTTATAAAACGACATTGCAGTGCTTAAATTGTTAAGAAAAATTTAAGAAGAATCAAAACTCCTTTCTAAGATTTCCTTCCTATACTACATGCATGCTTAGAAAAGGAGGAAGCAATGGAAGCTAATATATTAGTTGTTGAAGATGAAAAAGGAATACGGGATGCCATAACGATTTACTTAAAAAATCAGGGGTATCATGTTTATGAAGCCGAAAACGGCGTACAGGGGCTTGAAATGGTAGAAAATCATACCATTCATCTGGCAATCGTAGATATTATGATGCCGGTGATGGATGGAATTACCATGACGATGAAGCTGCGTGAAAAATATGATTTCCCGCTGATATTTTTAAGTGCAAAATCAGAGGACATCGACAAAATCACAGGGTTAAATATCGGTGCGGACGATTATATCACAAAGCCCTTTGGCTCAATGGAACTGCTCGCAAGAGTCCATTCCAATCTGCGTCGGTATGAACAGATTTTGCAGTTAAAAAAAGCAGCATCCGCGTCCCAAAAAGAAACAGAAGAAGCGCATACGCTGACGGCAGGCGGACTGGAACTGGATTTGTATACAAAACAGCTGACGGTGGACGGAAAAAATGTAAAGCTGACCCCAAAAGAATACGCGATTTTGGAGCTTTTAATGCGTTCACCGGGCAGGGTTTATTCGGCAGAACAGATTTATGAAAATGTCTGGAAAGAGGAAGCCATAAACACCGAAACCATCATGGTACATGTCAGAAAGCTGCGTGAAAAAATTGAAGTCAACCCCAGAAATCCGCGGTATCTGAAAGTGGTGTGGGGTATCGGTTACAAAATTGAAAAATAAAAAACGTTTGCAGGAAGGAGAACGTTTATGGAAAAGAAGAAAAAAAGAGTATTTGTGCTTGGATTTGTGGCACTTTTAAGCGTGATATCAATCGGCATGATTTTGCTGTGCCGGAATATTCAATCAGAAAATCAGGGTACGCAGACAGTAGATGTCAGTGCAGTCAGCAGGGAAATGCTGCTGTTTATGCTTGATCAGACACGTGTTGTCAATAAAGACTATTCCGTGCTGTCGCTGGGAGAAGATGTTCCATACAGTATCCGTTCAGAACTTGAATATGTTATGGAAGAAGAACTGCTTACGGCAAGGGCAGATTTTATCAACTCGCCCAATTTTGCATATCGTATTACCAATACGGCTACCGGCGAAAAAACCGAGGGCGGCGATACGTCACTTTTTGTAAAAGACCATCAGATGTACAGTACATTTACTTATGATGCCGATGGAAATGTAACAAGTACGGGAGATTATGTTTCTACGGATTTTACTTATATGAGTGCATACCAGTTGCTTAAAAACAGTATCTCAATTTCCACCAGCAATGCGAGAGAAACGTATGAGATTTATGGAAAGAGTATTCCAAAATCCCAGATTCAGCTTCGTGTGCCGCAGAATCTCAAAGCTGAATTTGCCATTCCGCAGAATCTGACTGAAAATAATGATATCATCTGGTACAATACCGGGAATCTTGTTCATGGAGAAATGAGCGGCAGATTTTTAGCTGTTACGTGCTGTATGATGGTATTTTTTATCGGTTTATATATTCTGTTTTATCCGGTGAGTGTGGAACAGGAAGTCAACCCATTCGCATTTATGCGAAAAATAAAGGCGGAAATCAAATGGGTATTTTTAGGGACGGTGCTTTGTCTTGCGTACATCGGCATGGCATTTTTGGGCGTGTATACCATGACTGGGGAATTGCAGACAGCACTGCAAATGCTTGGAATACCGTATGCAGAGCTTGTGCCTGTTGTGTTACAGTTTATCGGAATGATGCTTACAGGATTGTTTACAGCCATGGGGATTTTTGAAATCAAATATATGCTGACATCAGGTTTTTGCCGGTATTGGAAAGAAGATTCCCTTATCGGAAGCATCTGCGGAAATGTGAAAAGACGCTTTGAAAAGCTTTCAGAGGTGGATTTGAGCGACAAAACGGATACGGTGCTTTTAAAGTATGTACTGATACAGATGGTAATCGTCGGTGTGATTGCGTGCTTTTGGAGTTTTGGTATTGTGCTTTCAGTCCTTTACAGCGTGCTGTTGTTTTTCTATATCAGGAAGAAGCTAAAAAAAGTACAGAAGGATTATCAGGTTTTGTTAAAAGAAGCACACCAGCTTGCAGACGGCAGATTTGATGAAGAAATTACACAGGATGTCGGCATTTTTAATGCGCTGGGTGAAGAATTTAAAAATGTCCGTACCGGCTTTGAAAAGGCGGTCTGTGAGGAAATGAAATCGCAGAACATGAAGACAGAACTGATAAGCAACGTTTCGCACGATTTAAAAACGCCGCTGACCGGCATAAAAAATTATGCGGAACTGCTGGGACAGAACAATGTAAGCGAGCAGGATAAGCAGGGGTATCTGGAAAATTTACAGCATTATATTGACCGGTTAAATAATCTGATAGAAGATTTGTTTGAAGTCAGCAAGGTCAACAGCGGCAATATTGAGTTAAATCCCGTGGAGCTGAATGTCGTTGCACTGATACAGCAGGCACAGGCGGAAACGGAAGATTTGTTAAAACAAAAAAATCTGACGGTGATTCTTGATGCACCTGAAAACGGCATTGTGCAGGCATTAGACGGTGATAAGACGTACCGTATTTTTGAAAATTTGTTTACGAATATTGCAAAGTACGCACTGCCCGGCACGCGGGTTTATGTGAGCGCCACGGCACAGCCTGAATACACGGAAATTGTATTTAAAAATATTTCAGAAGCACAGATGAATTTTACACCGGAAGAAATCGTGGAGCGTTTTGTGCGCGGGGACAAATCTCGTCACGAAAGTGGAAGCGGCATCGGACTGGCGATTGTGAAAAGCTTCACAGAGGTACAGAACGGAACATTTTCAATCGAGATTGACGGAGATTTATTTAAGGCGGTTGTGCGGTTCAAAGTAAATTGAACTTGCAGAAACGTTGGTATGATTTGCCGGCAGAATGGAGAAGGGTATGAGTATTGATGTTTTGATAGGAATTTTGATTCCGTTTGTGGGGACAGCACTGGGAGCAGCGTGTGTATTTTTCTTAAAAAATCAGATACCGGCGCTGGTGCAGAAGGGACTGCTGGGATTTGCTTCTGGCGTTATGGTGGCAGCATCCGTGTGGTCACTTTTAATTCCTGCGATTGAAATGAGTGAGGATATGGGGAGAATGGCATTTGTTCCGGGGGCAGTGGGAATTGCCGTGGGCATGGCATTTTTACTGCTCATGGACAGACTGGTGCCGCACCTGCATTTAGGAGCGGAAAAGTCGGAAGGGCTGCCTGCCCATTTAAAAAAAACAACGATGCTTGTCCTTGCGGTAACGCTGCATAATATCCCGGAGGGTATGGCAGTCGGTGTGGCATTTGCCGGATATCTGTCCGGGGAAGGAACAATTACGCTTGCCGGGGCGGCGGCACTTGCGATGGGTATCGCCATTCAGAATTTCCCAGAGGGGGCGGTGATTTCACTGCCCCTTCGCAGTGAGGGACAGAGCAGGCTGAAAGCATTTGTATACGGTACGCTCTCAGGCATTGTAGAACCGATAGGAGCAGTGATTACGATTGTATTTGCGGGCATTTTAACGCCGATTCTGCCCTATATTTTGTCGTTTGCAGCCGGGGCGATGCTCTATGTGGTTGTAGAAGAACTGATACCCGAAGCTTCGGAGGGCAGTCATTCCAATATCGGAACACTGGGCTTTGGTGTGGGATTTGTCGTGATGATGATATTGGACGTGGCACTCGGATAAAAACCAAGTACAGATTCAATGTGAAGTTATACAGAAATATTGTTTAATCTTCAAAAAACTGGAAAAAATAAAAAAAGAACTTACGAAAAGGGGAAAAAACCTTTAAAATAAATATGATACCAGGGCGGATTGTGGGAGTGCGCAGCACGGAACAATCCGTAGGTATCATGGCTGGTGGCTTTTGCCCCCAAACATTAAATATGTAGGTAAAATGTTGGTTTGCAGAAGAATGGAGGAAACAATGTTTCAGATCGGTGAGTATGTGGTACATGGAAACGACGGAATCTGTGAAGTAAAAGACATTACACAACTGGAACTGCCGGGCGGCAGTTCTAAAAGGCAGTATTATCTGCTGGTTCCGCAAAAGGAAAAGAACGGGCGGATTTACAGTCCGGTGGAAAGCAGCAAAGTCCAGACACGAAAAGTCATTACAAAGCAGGAGGCAGACACGCTGATTCGTGAAATTCCGGCAATTCAGGCAGCATGGGTTGAAAATGAAAAGCTTCGGGAAAATGTCTACAAAGAAGCTATCAAAAGCTGTGATTTGCGGGAACTGGTAAAAATTATTAAAAATATGTATCTGCGCAGACAGGAGCGCATTTCAAGCGGCAAAAAAGCAACGGTTTTAGACGACCGCTATTTTAAGCTGGCAGAGGATAAATTGTACAGCGAACTGGTGTTTGTAACCGGTAAAGACAGAAATCAGATTGAGAAACAGATAGAACAGCAGGCAGCGCAGTGCATGGAATCTGTATAAAAGTCTGTTTTATAGCAAAATGGTTTAGAACAAAAGCACAAGTCTGAATAAAAATTCGGATTTGTGCTTTTTTTCTGACAATTCATATGATATTCTAATAAAAGATGTCAGGCATAACAGGATGCTTTGACAGCATAAAAATGGGAAAACAGGAGGAAGAATGGTAGTAGAATTGATGTTGATAGCATTAATACTGGTGTTATGTATTATTGCGGATAAGTTTTCGGGCAAATTCGGAATGCCTGCGTTAATTTTGTTTATCGGAATCGGTATGCTGTTTGGCAGTGACGGAATTGTAAAGATTCCATTTGATAACTTTGCAGTAACCGAACAGATTTGTACGATTGCACTGGGATTTATTATGTTTTACGGCGGCTTCAACACCAAGTGGAAGGCGGCAAAGCCGGTTGCAGTCAAATCATTGTTATTGTCAACGGCCGGCGTATTTCTGACCGGGTTTCTCACTATGGCATTTTGCTGTGTGGTATTAAAGTTTCGTTTCGCAGAGGGCTTCCTTTTGGGAGCGGTCATTTCCTGTACGGATGCTGCGAGTGTATTTTCCATTTTACGAAAGAAAAAGCTGAATTTAAAAGACGGCGTGGCTTCCCTGCTTGAAATCGAAAGCGGCAGTAATGACCCGACGGCGTATATGCTGACGGTGGTTGGTATTTCTCTGGTCAACGGTGAAAATCTTTCAACTGTGCCGTATGCTATTTTTGCGCAGATTGTATACGGTGTGGCAATCGGTGTTGTGCTTGCCACATTTGGTATATGGGTGCTGACAAAGACAAGAGTGGTAACAAACGGTATGTATACGGTATTTATACTGGCGCTGGTGCTGTTTGGCATGGGCTTTTCGTCACTGGTGGGCGGAAATGCATTTTTAAGTATCTACCTTTTGGGGATTCTTATGGGAAACAGCAGTATCCGAAATAAAAAAGAAATTATTCCGTTTTTTGACGGAGTGACGGGATTATCCCAGATTGTGATTTTCTTTTTACTGGGATTGTTGTCCTTTCCGCACAAATTTCCGTATATCATGGGAACGGCGATTGTTATCGCACTGTTTATCCTGCTGATTGCAAGACCGCTCACGGTTCTGCTCATTTTAAAGCCGTTTCACTGTTCACTGAATCAATGTCTGCTGGTTTCGTGGGCGGGGCTTAGAGGTGCTTCATCGATTGTATTCTCGATATTTGCCATGGCGGCGGGAAATGACATTTCAAGAGATTTATTTCACATTGTCTTTATGATTTCGCTGTTATCTGTTGCGGTACAGGGCACACTGCTTCCGTATGTTTCACGGAAACTGGATATGATTGATGATAAGGCAGATGTCCAGAAGACATTTAATGACTATCAGGAAGAATCGGCAATTACGCTGATGCGTATGTATATTCCAAAGGGACATAACTGGGAAAATAAGCATATCAGCGAGGTACATATGCCGACAGGCGCATTGGCGCTCATGATTAAGCGTGATGACGAAACGATTATCACACGCGGCAATACGCAGATTCTGGCAGGGGATAGCCTGATTTTAAGCGTGCCGACCTATAATCCGGATGATGACGAAGGACTGGAAGAAATTTTTATCGACAAAAATCATCCATGGGGCAACCAAAGAATCGAAGATTTAAATCTCCCGGAAAATGTCCTGATTGCGCTGATTAAGAGAAATGAACGCAATATTATCCCGGACGGAAAGACGTTTATCGAGCCGGAGGACGTTGTGGTGCTCTATAAATAACTTTAAAAAGCACCGAAACAGTAACAGCGGCTGTTTCGGTGCTTTTTTGTATGAATCTTTTTTGTATGAATCTTTTTGCATAAAAGGGCAGAAAAATTTTTTGAAAAAAGAACATTGACAACACTATTATCATAGTGTACTATATAACTAGTTCACTGATACACGAAAGAAAGGAGGACAATGAATGGAATTTGAAAATAATATCCCAATTTACATTCAGGTTATCAATCAGATAAAAAAGGATATTATCACAGGAAAGCTTCCAATGGGTGCGAAACTGCCATCCACAAGAGAACTGGCGGTTTTATATCACATCAATCCGAATACGGCGGGGAGGGTTTATAAAGAGATGGAACTTCAGAATATGTGCTATACCAAAAGAGGACTTGGAACATTTGTAACCGAGGATGCAGCCGTATTTAAATCTATGCGGGAGGAGATGGCACAGGAATTTATCAGGAATTTTGTCAAAGAAATGCAGGATTTAGGATACAGCAAAGAGGAACTGCTGGCAGAGGTGTCGGCGGGATTTTAAAAGCAGAAATGCAGAATGGAGAGGAATTTATGTTAAATTGTTCAGATGTTAAGAAAACATATTTTAATAAGACAGCGGTGGAGAATATCAGCCTGTCACTGGAAAATGGCAGGATTTATGCTCTTTTAGGACCGAACGGGAGTGGAAAGACGACGTTTATGAAGATGATTGCAGGGCTTGTAAAGCCGACAAGCGGAACGATTCTTTATGAAAATGAGCCGATAGGCGTGCAGTCCAAAAGAGAAATTGCCTATCTGCCGACTGAGAGCTTTTTTTACTCCTTTATGACGGTCAAGGATGTAGGAGTATATTATCAGGACTTTTTTGAGGATTTTGATATGGAAAAATACACAAAGCTGATTGCGGATATGGAGCTGCGAATGGAAGATAAAGCCAATAAACTTTCTTCTGGTATGGCAGCCAAACTAAAGATTGCAGCAACACTTGCAAGAGCCGCAAAGCTCTATCTGTTAGACGAACCGTTAAACGGCATTGACATTATTGCAAGGGAAAAGATTATTACAACCATTATAAATGCTGTTGATGATGAAAGTACCGTGGTGATTTCAAGTCATCTGGTCGATGAGCTTGAAGCGGTCGTGGATTCAGTCATTTTTATCAAAGAGGGCAGAAACATTTTGCAGGGAGAAGCAGAACAGCTTCGGGAACAGCACAGTAAATCGATTGTAGAACTTTATAAGGAAATATATGCGTAAGGACGGAAAGAGAGGTTAAGAGTATGTTAAAGCTGATGAAGTATGAATTTAAAAAGCAGATGTTTTCAAAAATAATCATTGCGGCAATATTAGGGGTACTGACACTGTATTTCGGAATTGCGTGTGTGATTGATAAAGAAACCCATGCGGCAATTGCGACTATGCTGATATTTACTGTAATGGTTTTTGCAGGACTGTATACAGCAGTAGAAAGTTTAAGTGTTTACGATAAGGATTTAAAGACGAAGCAGAGTTATATGCTCTTTCTTGTGCCGAGGTCTTCTTATGAAATACTCGGTGCCAAAATGATATCAGCGGCACTTCAAATCTTTTTTACCATGCTGCTTTACGGTATCGTGGCGGTGCTGTGCGGTTCGGTTTTCCTGATAAAGTACAGCAGTGTCAGAGAACTGATGACACTGGTACAGAACATTTTAGAAATTAATTATTCTGTCAGAGTGGACTGGGGTTTTGTAGTACAGACGATTTTGACGGTTTTTGTTACATGGGTATTTATTGTAGTGCTTGGATATTTTGTGGAAACGCTGATATATACACTGGTGCATAAAACTAAGCTGACCTCATTTATTGTTTTTGTGGCATATATTTTATGCTTCTGGGGAGTTGTAAGTGCCGATAATGCAATTTTAAATGCGATAAGCAAATCTTCACAGGTAATGCAAAGCAGTGTGGAAATTCTTTTCTTCCTTGTTATTAACACAGTGCTGTATGTGGCATCAGCATGGTTAATGGATAAAAAGCTGAGTGTGTAAAAATGCGGTACACACAAAAAAAGGTTCGGATGGTGAGAAATCGTCCGGACCTTTTTTTGTGCAGATACTGGATTGCACATAAAAAATAATAAAAAGATACTTGACGGATATAATAGGTTAGTGTATACTAACCATTGTAAAGAGGTTAGATAAAACTAACTATGGTTTTATATGGAGGAGAAAGTATGAGCCGGGAGATTTTAAAGCTTGTGCAGAAAATCGACAGCAGTACAGTGGATTTGCAGATGGTTCTGCAATGCGCACCGGTGCTTGCCGGATTAAAGGTTTCCAATATGTTAAGTGTAAGCCGGGCGTTTTATCCGCGTATACTTGAGGTATTAAAGCAAACGGATATTTCCTGTTATCTGCTGCGGCAGACAGATGAAAAAGTCATTCTTCTGCTGTACAAGGAGCAGGAATTACAGCAGCAGCTTTTAGAAGCGGATACGAGAGCATTTTTAAAATCCTACGGATACACACAGTTTGCGGTAGAAGATGTTTTGGATTTATTCAAAAAGCGTTACTGCGACAACCTGTGTACAACAAAGGATTTTCCACATGAAATGGGTGTGCTTTTAGGATATCCGTTGGAAGATGTAAAAGGCTTTATTAACAACCGGGGCAGAAATTTTCTCTATACAGGCTATTGGAAGGTTTATTCTGATTTACAGCAGAAGATGGATTTGTTTGGACGTTTTGAACAGGCAAAAGAACAGATGATACGGCTGCTGTCATACGGAATGGATATTCAGGAAATAATAATGATGTTTCATTATGAGGAACTGCGGGAAGCAGTCATCTAAAGGAAGCAGACTAAAAAAATATGCACAAACCAGTGCAGGAAATGAGGATGAACATGGCAAAAGTAGTTTATTGGTCACAGACAGGCAACACACAGACAATGGCAGAGGCAGTTGCAAAGGGAATTACAGCAGCAGGCGGCAGCGCGGAATGTGTTGCGGTATCGGATATTACACCACAGGATTTAGCGGGTGAAGCTGTATTTGCATTAGGATGCCCGGCAATGGGTGCAGAGGTTCTTGAGGAATCGGAAATGGAACCTTTTGTGGAAGAACTTGAAAAGAGTGTATCCGGCAAGAAAATCGGTTTATTCGGTTCTTATGGCTGGGGTGACGGTCAGTGGATGAGAGACTGGGAAGAAAGAATGAAAGCAGCAGGTGCAGAAATTGTTGGAGGAGAAGGCGTTATCTGCATGGAAGCACCGGATGATGAAGCAATAGCGGCTTGTGAAAAGCTGGGAAGCCAGCTTGTCTAGTCAGATAAGGAGAAAGCATGAGTGTTGTAATTGTTGGGGGACATGACCGAATGGTCAGTCAATACAAGAAAATCTGTAAAGAACATAAATGTAAGGCGAAGGTATTTACACAGATGAGTGCAAATCTGTCAAGCCAGATTGGAAGCCCCGATTTGGTGATTTTATTTACTAATACGGTGTCACATAAAATGGCGCGCTGTGCAGTTGTTGAAGCCGAACGTGCCAATGCGAATATTATCAGATGCCACACAAGCAGCCAGGCTGCATTAAATGAAATTTTAGACAAGGCAGCCGCAGTGTAAAAACCAGATAAAAGAAAATAAAATATGAGGGTAAATGTCTGCAATTCCACAAATGAATGAGGGATTGCAGACATTTTGCGTGCATGATAGAATGTAATGTACATTATATTCACAGGAAAGAGCAGGGTGCAGAAGAATGAATCAGCAGGAACATAAAATTAAAAGATTCTGTATGGCAGTCCTTGCCCATGTAGATGCGGGAAAGACGACCTTGTCAGAGGGGCTTTTGTATACAGGGGGAAGTATCCGTAAAGTCGGAAGAGTAGATAATAAAGATGCATATTTTGATAATTTTGAACTGGAGCGGACGCGCGGTATTACGATTTTTTCAAAGCAGGCGCAGATTTATTGGAAAGACTGTGAGATAACGCTGTTAGATACGCCGGGACATGTGGATTTTTCGGCAGAAATGGAGCGGACATTACAGGTACTGGATTACGCCATTCTGGTTGTCAGCGGCGCAGATGGCATACAGGGGCATACACGGACATTGTGGCGTCTGTTAAACCGGTATAAAATCCCGGTATTTTTATTTGTCAACAAAATGGACCAGCCGGGAACGGACAAACAGGCGGTTTTATCACAGTTACAGCGGGAGTTTAGTGTTTCGTGTGTGGATTTTTCAAAAAAAGACGACAATCCGGACGAATTCTTTGAAAATGTAGCGCTTTGTGATGAATCAGTATTAAATGATTATCTGAATACAGGTAGTATTGAAACGGACGTTATCAAAGAACTGATTGCATCAAGAGAGCTTTTTCCGTGCTTTTTCGGTTCGGCATTAAAAATGACCGGTGTAAAGGAACTGCTTGAAGCGGTGACACTGTATGCAAAACAGCCGGTATATACAAAGGAGTTTGGGGCGCGTGTATTTAAAATCGCAAGAGATGAGCAGGGCGCGCGCCTGACGTATATGAAGCTGACCGGCGGCATTTTAAAGAATAAAGAATTGTTAAGCGGCGGAAAAGATTCGGAAAAATGGTCGGAAAAGGTCAATCAAATCCGCATTTATTCCGGTGAAAAATATACCGCACCGGCGCAGGCGCAAGCCGGTGTGGTCTGTGCGGTAACGGGACTGACAAAGACGTATCCGGGACAGGGGCTTGGCACACAGGCAGGGACGGTTGTTCCGTTTTTAGAGCCGGTGCTTACGTATTGTATTGAACTTCCGGCAGGCTGTGATGCGGCGGTATTTTTACCGAAGCTGCGGGAGTTAGAGGAAGAAGAACCACAGTTACATATTGTATGGAATGAAAAATTACAGCAGATATATGTACAGGTGATGGGCGAAGTCCAGATTGAAATTTTAAAAAGCCTGATACAGGAGCGGTTTGGTGTCAGCGTGGAATTCGGCACGGGAAGCATTGTCTATAAAGAAACCATTCAAAATACGGTAGAGGGTGTAGGACATTTTGAACCACTGCGCCACTATGCGGAGGTTCATTTACTTTTAGAACCGCTGCCGCGGGGAAGCGGGCTTGTCTTTGCCGCAGACTGCAGTGAGGAACAGCTCGATAAAAACTGGCAGAGACTGGTGTTGACGCATTTGTATGAAAAAGAACATTTAGGTGTGCTGACCGGCAGTGTTATTACCGATATGAAGATTACGTTAAAGGCGGGAAGGGCACACCAGAAGCATACCGAAGGCGGTGATTTCAGACAGGCGACATACCGTGCGGTGCGGCAGGGCTTAATGCAGGCAGAAAGTGTGCTATTAGAACCGTATTATGAATTCAGGCTGGAAATTCCGGAAACGGCAGTCGGCAGGGCAATGACGGATATTGAAAGGATGTGCGGCACATTTGCGTTACAGCAGACACACGAAGCAGGTATGGCAGTGATTACGGGAGAAGCCCCGGTTTCTACGATGAAAGACTATTATAAAGAAGTGGTTGCCTACAGCAAGGGTACAGGCAGGTTGTTCTGTAACCTGAAAGGTTATGAAGTCTGTCACAATCAGAATGAAGTTTTAAAAACATGCGGCTACATTGCACAACGGGATTTGGACAATCCGGCGGATTCTGTCTTTTGTGCGCACGGTTCGGGGTTTGTAGTCGGCTGGCAGGAAGTGCCGGAGTATATGCATCTTGAAAGCATTTTAAAGGAAAAGCGTAAAGACGAGATGCAGCCGCAGAAAGCTGCTGCAAGAAGCGTGTCGGATGAGTGGATTGGCACGGAAGAAATTGATGAGATTTTACGCCAGACCTATTATGCCAATAAAAGGGATAAGTCCATGCCGCGTACCGGTACGAAAAAAAGAACGATTACCCGCGTGGATACACTGCCAAAGACTTCGGGAATGACAGTACGCAGCTATGATCAGCCGGCACAGAAGGAGTATCTTTTAGTAGATGGCTATAATATTATTTTTGCATGGCAGGAATTAAAGGAGCTGGCGGCTGTCAATATTGACAGTGCGAGAGGCCGGCTTTTGGATATTTTGTGCAATTATCAGGGAAGCCGCCAGTGTGAGCTGATTGTTGTATTTGATGCGTATCGTGTGAAAGGACATGTAACAGAGTTTATGGACTATTACAATATTCATGTGGTCTACACAAAAGAAGCTGAAACGGCAGATGCTTATATTGAAAAATTTGCACATGAAAATGGCAGAAAATATAAAGTCACGGTTGCAACCTCGGACGGGCTTGAACAGGTGATTATCCGAGGGCAGGGGTGCCTTTTGATGTCGGCAAGGGAGTTTGAAGCGGAGGTTAAAGCAAGGGAACAGCATATCCGTGAAAACTATCTGACACCGTAATTTCGTTTTTTAAAGCACTTTCATAAATAAGATTTGTAAAAATAGTTTGCAATTTAGGTAAAAATTTAGTAAATCTACTAAAAAATGTATTTCATTTAGTACAATCTGCACATATAATACACAATATGATGTACCTAACCAATACATCATCATAAACCTATAAAACTTTTTACAAAATAAAACTAATTGGAGGGTGTTTTATGAGAAAAACAGTGAAAAAGCTTACTGCGGTAGGTCTTACCGTAACGTCCGTACTCGGACTGGTAGCCTGCGGAAGCAGTAAAGGAACAACAAGCCAGGGAACATCAGAAAACAAAGAAGTAACAAAGCCGGATACATTTACCGTAATGTGTGATGGTACAGTTGTTACAGAAACAAATGGAGCAGAGGCATTTTACAAGCAGTTAAATGAAGCAACAGGACTTGATATTAAATGGACACGTCCTGACCATGCAAGCTACTATGATGCCGTAGCCAATGCATTTAACTCAGACGATACCATGCCAGACGTTGTACTGCTTTCATCTGATTATTATGCACTGTATGCATCAAACGGTTTCCTTTGGAATATGACAGATGCATGGGAACATTCAGAAACAAAGAATTCCGGAAGATTAATCAGCACAGCCGACAATGTTCTTTCCGCACTGATGGTAAACGGTGAAGATGGAACAAAGGCAATGTACGGATTATCTCTTTACCGTGGTAACGGATGTTGTACATATGTAAAGAAAGCATGGCTTGACAAGGCAGGCATTGATGCTTCCAAGGTAAAAGATGTACAGATGGATTTTAATACATATTACGGCTATTTAAAGCAGATGGCACAGACAATGGGACATTATGTTATTTCTTCTCCTGGTTTTATCCATCCGGAAGCACCGAATACAAACTATCTGCCTGAATTTTATCAGAAAGCACAGTATACTTTCTACAAGGATACTTCAGGAAAATATGTAGATGGATTTGCCCAGCAGGAAATGAAAGAAGCTCTTCAAAGAATCCAGACAGCCGTAAATGACGGTGTTATTGATAAGGAATCCGTAAATAACTCAACAGCCAATGCAAGAGATAAGTTCTATTCAACAGACCCGTCAACAGAAACCGGTGTATTTACATACTGGGCAGGTACATGGGCAAATACGTTAAAGACAAACCTTGCAAACAAGGGCTTGGACGATGAACTTATTGCCATTAAGCCAATCAAAGAACTGGGTGCGTATACAGAAAGAATCGCACCATGCTGGTGTATCACATCAGCCGCAAAGAATCCGGAAGGAATCTTTAAGTATTTCATTGATAAGATGTTAGACGGCGGCGATGTACAGATGCTTTGGACACACGGTGCAAAGGGTACACACTGGGATGACAAGGCAGAAACTGTTACGGTAGAGAAGAAGGAAGACCAGCCAAAGACATACACAGAAGGACAGTTCCATTACCTTCCGGGTATTGAAAAACCGGATCAGTGGCAGACAAAGAACCACATTGACCCAATCCTTTCTATTGCAAACTTCACAAATGGTTATGTAGGTGAATCCTTAATTCCTGAAGTTGCAAGAGAAAACGGTGAATTCTTCGCTGAAAACTCTCAGGTAGCCGTACCGCTTCCGATGACATCAGAGTTATCTAATAATATCGGTGATATTAACACAGCAAGAACATATGTTATTGCACAGGTAGCTTTGGGTTACATGACAGTAGATGAAGGTATGGATTACTACAACAAGACAGTCGGTTCATTAAGCAATGCTGTTTTAAAGTCATTAAATAAGTAAGTAAACCAACTGAATAAATGAATAAAAGGCTGCGGTTTGGTGGTGGAATACCACTGGGGCGCGGCTTTTTTAATTGTTTTTATAAGGCTGTTAAAATTATTTAATTATTTGATAAAAAAGTTAAATACTTGCGGTCATAATTTGTAACTGCCAATATAAGTGATTTTATTTGCAAATTGATTATGATATAATAAAGTAAAATATTAAGTAAACACGAAAAAAACAGAGGAGGTTATTTATGGAGTATAGCGAGGTACAGCAGATAGCAAAGAAAACGATTGAATATGCAAAGACGATAATAAAACCGGGTATGAATCTGTTGGATTTAAGAGATTTATGTGAACGGAAAATGCTAGAGTTAGGCGCAGATTCTTTTTGGTATTGGGATATTGGTGCGTTTGTTTTTGCAGGAGATGAAACAACAGTATCGGTGTCGGGAAAGAAATATGTTACAAGTGACAGAACGATTGCGGAAAATGATATTGTAACGATTGATTTAAGTCCGCAGTGTGAAAATATTTGGGGGGATTATGCGAGAACAATCATATTGGAAAATAGTGTGGTAGTCGATAAACGTGAAATATTAAATGAAGAATGGAGAAAAGGTTTACAAATGGAAGACCGGCTTCATCATGAATTAACAGAGTTTGTAAATATAGAAACTACATTTGAGGAACTTTATTATCATATTAATGAGATTATTTTAAAAGCTGGTTTTGTTAATCTCGATTTTATGGGGAATCTGGGACATTCCATTGTAAAAAATAAAAATGACCGTGTGTATACAGAAAAGGGTAATACTCAAAGAATAAGTGAGGTAAAATATTTTACGTTTGAACCGCATATAAGTATTCCGGGTTCAAAATACGGTTATAAAAAAGAAAATATATATTATTTTCAGAATGGAAAACCGGTTGAACTGTAAAACAGATATTTCAGCAGCATTACCCAAAAACACGGACACAATTCACATGGATTTAATGACAGATGAAGAACTTCATGCAAAACTGCAAAAGGGATATGATGATATAGAAGCCGGAAAAGTACAAAATGCTGTAGAAGCATTTACAAAATTCAAGAAGAAACATTAATATGAATCAATATGTGGTTAATTTGAATTTTCAAAAGTCATTATATTTAGCCACCACCATTCCACAGGCAGAAAACACCCCGCTATCGAAGTCAAGTGCCAACGTTGAGATAGCGGGGTGTTTTCTGCTCCCTTAAATCACCGACTTCCGCGCAATATACGTCGCGGAAATTTCAATCTTCACAGAATAGTATTCATCCGATTCAATCACATTAATCAGTCGTTCTGCAGCGGTTTTGCCAAGATTCTGCTTCGGAACGTGAATTGTGCTTAATGCCGGAATCACACTGGTGCTTAACGGCATATTGTCAAAGCCGATAATCGAAATATCTGCCGGTATTTTATAACCTTTATGCTGAAAAGCTTTCATTGCGCCGATAGCGATGTTGTCATTGTCTGCAAAATAACAGGAAGCAAGCGGTGTGTTTTGTTCCAGCAGTTCCAGCATATCTGCATAAGCGCCCTCTACGGAAGGTGAGAGCAGGTGGACAACCGATTTGGAAGACGGAAGTCCGTTTTTGCGCAGTGCGCGGTAAAAGCCCTCACATCGTTCCTCATAAGAATGAATCGGATAAGAGGAGTGTAAATATCCCGGTTGTCCGATGTGCTTGTGAATCAGACGAACCGTTGCATTAAAAGCACCCTGCATATTGTTAATCATCACGCAGTCCACATTCGGAAAGTCGCAGTAAGTATCCAAAAGCACAATCGGCACAGTCAGGTTTTTCAGATACATAAAATCAGGCTTCTGCATTTCCGTTCCTAAAATAATCAGTCCGGCACAGTTTGAATAAATGATGTTGTTTAACTGTTCTAAAACGTCCCCTTCTTCATAGAGATTCCGTACCAGCAGTTTGTATTCATGCTGTGCGCAGGCGGTGGCAATACCTTCCTGAACCTGTGTGATAAACGGATTTTCATAAACAACCGCGCCGTCTTTAATATAAATTAAAAAATAAATTGTACCGGCTGTTGTTTTTTTCTCTCCGATTTTTGAAAAGTCGTAGTTGCTTACGCGCGCCGCATCTAAAATTTTCTTTCGTGTTTCGGTGCTGATTCCGGGCTTGTTGTTTAAAGCAATGGATACAGCGGACGGCGAAAGCCCCAGTTGTTTTGCTAATTCTTTAGCCGTAATTGACATATGTAAAATCCCTCCACAACATTTTATAAAACTATATAAAATGTAAAAATAATTATATTATAGTATAACCTA
>UMAO01057179.1_pt1 | contig 48851 bp, 48 predicted proteins | sample 1963741 | NCBI WGS metagenome assembly UMAO01 (sample SAMEA4835919, study PRJEB28245) | human gut metagenome | biome: gut microbiome; material: fecal sample | place: Denmark | collected 2008
TTCTCATAATAACAATTATAGGATTTGATATATCATTAATCTACCATATGTTAAGGAGGTAAAAATATGGTGGAAAAATTTGAAACTTATTTGGTCAAATTGAATTTATCGGAAAATACAGTTTCTGCTTATAAGAAAACTATGCAGTTATTTTTTTCGATGCATGAGGAGGTGACAAAAAAGAATTTGCTTAGCTTTAAAGGCTATTTGTTAGAAAATTATAAACCTAAAACGGTAAATCTTAGGATTCAAGCTATTAATAAGTATCTTGAATTTATAAAAAAGGATGCATTAAAACTAATTGCTGTTAAACTACAGCAAAAGACATTTTTAGAAAATGTTATTAGTGAAGCAGATTATAATTTTTTAAAAAAACAACTAAAAAAAGATAATAACCTTGAATGGTATTTTGTTGTGCGTTTTTTAGCTGCAACAGGTGCAAGAGTAAGTGAATTAATACAATTAAAAGTTGAACATGTAGAAATTGGTTATTATGATATTTACTCTAAAGGCGGTAAAATTAGAAGAATCTATATTCCAAAAGCATTAAGAAAAGAATCGCTTGCTTATCTTAAAAGTAAAAAAAGAGATTCAGGTTATTTATTTTTAAATCACTCTGGAAATAGAATTACTACCAGAGGAATTGCTTTACAGTTGAAAAAACTTGCCTTAAAATATGGAATTAATCCTAAGGTTGTTTATCCACATTCATTTAGACATAGATTTGCAAAGAATTTCTTGGAAAAGTGTAATGATATAGCATTGCTAGCTGATTTGATGGGACATGATAGTATCGAAACAACCAGAATTTATCTTAGAAGAACATCAACTGAACAAAAGGAGATTGTAGATAAAATAATTACTTGGTAGTTGTTAATTTATAAGAGCTATTTTATTTATATATCCGAATAAGGGATAGAGGCAAGTACCAACGGTATGTCCGAAGTCGAAAGCCCGTCCTACAACGTAGGTATTCCCAAATAAAAAAAGAAGAGCCTAAACTCTTCCATAAACTTAAGGTAGTCCAAAAAGGATTACCTTTTTTACGCTGTCTTTAAAATATCCTTAATCTCATTAATTAATTTAATATTAAGCTCAATGGGCTCCTTAAAATAATAAGCCTCCTTAAACTCATCCTCACTAACCTTATCTTTATTAAATAATTTATCCATATTTTTAATTTTTTGAATTTCTTCCATTAATAGAACTACATTAGAATACTCTTTACCAAAGATTTTCTCAAAATTTATACATCTATTATCTTTATTATTATAATATACAGCATCAATGCTCTTTAAATACTCATAAAAATCATTATCCATCTTAAATAAAATATTAGAACTTTCATCCAAAATAAAAATACTATAAGCATTAAAGCATAACATATAATCAATACTAACCTCAAAGAACTTAGCAATTGTTTTTAAATCATCAATACCAGGCTCTCTAGTCTCATTTTCAAATTTAGCCAAAGAACTATAATTAATACCAGTTTTTATTTCAAGTCCTCTTAAAGATAAGCCTCTTTCATTTCTAAGAAATTTAAATCTATTCATTACTAATCACCTAAAACTATTATATATGAAAAATAAACAAATAACAATATTTTGTGTACAAATAGTCAAAATAACTGTTGACAAATAGTCCAAACTATAATATTATTTAAGTGTACAAATAGTCAACGAGGAGATTAAAATTATGAAAAATACAAAAAAATATTTAAAAATGTCAGACAAGGAAATAAAATCTGAATTCATCAAATACTTCGGAAAAGACAAATGGAACGAAGAAGAAGCTATTGAAAACCTAAACGATATTGAATATATCCTATCAGAGGTATTAGTATTACCAACAATCCCAGTAATAACAGAAGATATTCCTGAAGACTCATGCCTTGATTTAGAAAATCAAGCTATCGTTATTTCAAAAAAGCTAATTCTAAATAAAACAGAAGCCGTAAAATGCCTAGTCCACGAATACCGTCACCTATATCAACAAGTAATCCTTCAAACAGCACCAGAACATCCACTATCCAACAAATGGCTTAAAACCCTTAAAAATATGAAAAATACCATAGTAGATGTAAATGATCCAGAAGAATATACAAAATACCTATTACAACCCCTAGAATTAGATGCTTTTGCCTATACAAAATACTTCTTCAAAAAATATTTAAATCAAGAACTAATCTGTTTCAATGAAGAAATAGAAGAAGTCTTTGATAAATATATAAATACCTATATAAAATACGATTTATAAAAAACAAAGTGATTCAAGTATATTCCTTTACAAGAATCACTTTTTTTCATTCCAATAGCAGTTACTAAAATGATATAATGAAAAAGTCCATAAAAAAACTAAATGAAAAAGGAAGAGCAAATCAGACTAGAAATTATAAGTCAGGCCTTATTAAGACTTATGCATTTTTGCGGAGAGGAAGCAATTGTATATTCATCCTTTGACGAAAAAAACAACTTACTTGAAGTTACGACAAATTCAAAAAGAATAGTAATCTATAAAGGAATGAATATAACACAATACGAAAGCCAAGCCTTACCACTATACTTAATAACAAGGATATTATTATTTCCACAAATAGATGAATTCATAATCATCCTAATAGAAACAAGAACATTAAGAAAACATAGTGAAAAAAGCTATGCTGCAATACTTGAACTAACATTAAACGAATACAAACTACTAGAACAAGGAGCAAGACGCAAAACAAAAGAAAAGAAAAAAGAGATTCAACAAAAACTTAATATGATAGCTTCATCACTTGCTGAAATTTTTGAGGGATTTCTACATGAAGTAGGAGGGTTAAAAAATTATGATAAATAACTATGGGGAGTTACACCATAATGAAATCAAGAATGATGGAGCTCAGTCAAACTATAGAATACTATATATGTATAATGTCCTTATTAAAGGTGAGATATTATCATATAAAAGAGTAAATGAGAAATTTGAAACATCAGACACAACCTGGAAAAGAGACATAAGAGTCATTAGAAGATGTGTTGATGAAACATTTGGAAATAATGTAAAACTATTAAAAGTAAATAATCAAAAGGCCTATACATTATTTTACCAACCAAAAGAAATCTGCATGTATCTTCAATAAAAAAAGGTTATTGGGCTTAAGGATTCAGGGCAACACCTGATTTTCTTAAGTCGACAAATGTTGCCAAAATACAACATATTATGTATATTATGTAGAGCTAAAACAACATACCAATTTATGGAATTTTATCAATGATAAAATCAAATAAAGAGGTGTAAAAATGGCTAAAAATAATATTGAAAAATTAAGAAGACAAAAAAGATTAACTCAAGAACAACTGGCAGATATTATAGGAATAGGAAGAGATACAATGGGAAGATATGAAGCAGAAATAACAGATATGAAGGTATCAACTTTAATAGCTTTAGCTGATTATTTCAATGTTACAACTGACTATGTATTAGGGAGAACAGACAAACAATTTATTGATAAGAGAAAGGTATTAGATTCATTAACAGAAACTCATACAAAACTAATAGCTGAGCTTTGTATGGAAGAAAAAAATTAATTTATAGCTTACAGGATGATTTTCCTATAGGCTTTTTTACGCCTTTTCCCTAAAAGGGCCAACATATGGCCCATACAATTTGATAAATCAAAAAAACCTAATATTTAAGCCATTTATTTATTTAAATTTTTTTTGTTGTATCACCTGTTGGCCTAGCACATTTTATATAATATAAGCATGAATTAGGCCTAGTTCAAATTTAGTAATAAAGGAGAACAAATTCATGCAACAAGAATTAAAACTAGGGTATAAGGAATATTTAGTCGCATTGAAATATTCAGCTTTAAAATTTATAGAACATTATGGACCCGAACAAGAAATAGAAGTGTTTTATGATTCTATTTCAAAAAGAATAGTATCAATTGTTGAAATGCCTTATAGATTTCAAATAAAGAGCTTTAAAACAACATTAGGAGCATTTGTAATATATGTTACAACATTTACTAATCGTCATTTAGATCCTACTTTAATTACAATAAGATTATATCGTTATTTTCAGCATAGAAGCCAGCAAGATTACGCAACGAAATTAGGATTAACATTAGAAGAATATATTAAGTATGAAAGAGGCAGTAAAGAATTTAGGAAAATAAATCCAAATATATTTACTAAATTAGAGATACCTCAAATAAATATTGATTTAATGGAGAACTTGAAATAATGAGTACTGATACAACATTTCATTATGCAAGAATCACTGATGAAATAATTACCTTAATGGTTGATGGTAGAATATATCCTAAATATTTTAGGGAATACTACAATATAAAAAAAAGGCAATTCTTAAAAGATATAAATGCTCTTAGAAATATGCTTTATGCTAAATTTGGAGAAGATGTAAGTCTTATTTATAACCGTAAAGATAAATGCTACGAATTACTTATAATCGCAGGAAAAGCTGTCGTTGTAGATTTACCCTACAGTATTTGACAACTTAATACACCAAATAAAAATCAATATCAGCAACAACTGGTATTGTTTTTATTTGAGCCACCTTTTTGCTTCTTTGGGTAGAAAAAGAAGATTATTGCCTTCAAATACAACTAGTAATAGATACTACATCTTAAAATATTGAATATAAAAAGAACTTGTTATTTAAAACTATATATGTTAGAATATAGTTGAAAGGCGGAAAGATAAAATGAACCTAAAAGAAAAAGAAAAAATAAAAAAGAAAGTTGAAAAAAATAGCATGTATTCTCCAATAATTTCATGCGTTAGTATATTAGTTAATTCAATAGTGTTAGGTGCACTTATTTTGATATTTAAAAATGATTATTTTACTGACACATATATCCATTCAATTTTGATTGAGATAAGTATTGCATTAGTTGGAATAGTGATGACAATATTTTTTTGCACTATTTTTTTCATTGGTAAGTGTATAAAAAAAATAGGGTTAACTACCAAAGATACTTATAAAGATAATGGATTTGATGATGAAACTATTGCTAATATTGATAAAATTACTAACAACAGTCTTGAATTTTATTTTAAATTATTTGTTACAGAATTTGTGTTTTTTTCCATATCGTTAATTATTAGTTTTCTTGTACCACTTAAATTTTCAAATATACTTATTATGTCCAATATTATTTACTCATTTATATTTTGTATTAAGTTTGTTTTTGATTATTTAAAAATATTAAATATGAATTTAAATTTAAGAAAATAAAGTCAAGACTTGGATATAATCTTTTTAATACTAAAATAATATTTGTTGTTAAAAAGGAGCTGTTAATTATGTACGAAGTAAATGTAATGGTATATGGACCAGAGGGAGAAGATTTAGGCTATAAAAGATACTGTTCAAATGATGAATTAGAACAATTATTAAGAACATGTGATTCATCAGAAATTGAATATAAAGAGCTAAAAGAAGCTAAATATTCAGAATCAATGGGAACTTGTTTTGCCCATATTGTATGCGAATGGAATTCATGCAAAATCATAAAGAAATTTATACCTGTAAAGATTGCCACAATAAATACTTTGTAAAGCTATGAAAGAAAAGTATTTTACCTGCATTATAGCTACAAATGAACAAGGATTCATTTATACGCAAATAAATCCTAAAACTAAAAAGTTTTGTTTTCCTATTGTAGAAGAACCTAACAATACATTTGATAGAATGTTTATTACATCTGCCTTATCAAATTTTGTTGGACCTCATAATTTACAAACGGGATTAAATTATAAAGATATAGAGTACACATATAACAAAGGTGATACAAAAGTAATAATAAGCTATGTTGTACTTTCATTTAAAGGAACTAAAACCTTCGATTCAAATTTAAAAGCAATATGGCTCCTACCTTATTATGCAATTGAAGAAGTCTATAATGATATATCTAAAAAATACCTATCATATTATAATCAAGATAATATGCAAAAAGATATTTCTTATGATACAAGAAAATTATTTGCTAAAGAATATATCCTTAATAACATTGATTATTATAAGCAAATAATAGATTTTACTAAACATGTTTTAGCTAATAAGATTAAAACAGGTTGCCAAACCTCTGATGAAGCTGCTAAATCATTTATATTAAGAAATAAAAAAGATCCATATATAATGAAGCATAAAGATTTATTTACTAAAGAAGTAACTAATGCTTACGAATTTTATGATATGGATTATTAATAGTAAAAAAATAAAGGAGTGAAATAAACTTTTAAAAGTTAATCTCACTCATCATATAATATATTTGTATTAATTATTTCCTTTTAATTTGAAACACAATAAATGCAATAGAAGTAATTACTATAAGACTTGAAATGACAAGCATTATTATTAGTCCTTGTATAGTATAGAAGCTTCCAGTAATATATTGCTTTTGTGCAAGGTTAATTATTGATGATACTAAAATAAATAATGATAGTAAACAAATAATACTTGCAACAATTAAAAATACTTTCTTTTGAGAATTCATTAATTATTCCTCCTATAAATTATAAACCATTAGGGTTAGCTGCATACGAACTATCTCTTGTTTCTCTATAACTAGCTCGTTTCATAGATACATTACTTTCTATAACATTATTTGTATCATTATATTCCTTATTGATGTGTGAAGAATCATTAAATGCTAGAGCACAAACTCCACAAATCACAGCACTACCTATTGCAGATAGTAAATTAAACTTTTTCATTTTTTCCTCTTTCTTGCATAAGCTTATTGCATTTATTTACTTGATTTGTAATTACACTTTGATAATACTTTTAGTAAGAAGAAAAATCTATACAATGTTGTTTACAATACCGACAAAATTTATTTACATTTCTACTTTTTTCTTTTAAAGAAATAAAAAACTGCCAAAAAAACCATTAATAATCCAATTATCATTAAAACGAATTCATAAGAAAAATTTATAGTTGATAATGGTGAATTTTTACCTTTGTTTATAATCATCAAAATACTTGTTCCAATAATAGCAATAATTCCAATACTAAAGCAAAGAATAATCCAAACATTGTTTTGTTTAGGTGACGTTTTATTTTCTTTACCATTAATTATATAATCAGTAGATACTTCAAAAAAATTACTTATCATCTCTATATTATTAATATCTGGACTTACAATGTCAGATTCCCATTTAGAAATTGTTTGACGTGAGACAGATAATTCATTGGCCAATTCTTCTTGAGAAATATTTTTATTTTTCTAAGTTCTTTTATTCTTGTACCTATTGATGAAATCATTTCATATCCTCCTAAAATTAAATAGATTTTTAACAAAAACAACTCTTTCAAATCAATTATATCAAAAAAACTTCAAAAATGATTATATTTTAAATTTCTAAAATTCTATTTGTTTAATGAATATAGAAAGAAATTTTTAAATTAATGAGTATTTTTTTAGTAATAATGCACAAAAAAATACTGTTTTGCATCCTTGTCGTTTAATGTAATTAGCAGTAAATAAATTAATTTATCTTTTTGCAATTTAGTATTGTATTTAATGGATGATTATTAATTATATAATATTTCTCAAAAATAATAAAAATTGCAACTTTAAATAACTGCAATATGATTTTTATATCAATTAAAAAGTTGTAGTAAAATTACCTAAAAATGATAAAATATAAGTATAAGAAAACAAGAATCAAACGATAATTGGGTAACAAAATCAGCAATAACAGGAATGAGACGTGTTAGGAAGTCCTATACATACTGAAATAAAAAAACTAGATAATGAAGCCATTTTTTTAGTAGCAAGGCCTCATTTTTATGCAAAAAATGCCCTTTAGATAAGACTAATACATTTTTTACTTGTCGACGACTTATCTACATAGAGATACTTAGATTCTTCAATAAAAATGATAAGACTAACTTCTTTGATAACTTCTGGTATTTTAAACTATCCACAAGAATAACCCAAGAAGATGAAAATGATACTAGAACTAAAGGTATAAAAAAATCCCTTAATATAAATATAAGGGACTTAAGTTATAAAAATCAAAAGCTTTATGTTTCAACATTCTTATCATTTAGCTATGCTGAAAAGAAAAATGAAGAATTTAAAAATCTTGATACATTCACAAAATTATCCCCACCAAAGGAATAACTAGATAAATGAAATTCAAGATTTTATAACAAAATAAATAGATTTTAAAGTTATTCATTATAATTATTAAGGCGTATAATCAATTTAGCTAAATCAGTTGTTGACATTGAATAATTAGAATTATACCAAGTTGTTAATAAAAAAAGAAAGCCTCCAAATGAATAAGAAGATATATAATATGCTTCTTCAGATTTGACATTTTTTTTAATACAAATGTATTCTTTATATTTTTCGATAAAATGATTAAATGTATCAGATGAGGAGTTATCTATAAATAATTTAAGAAAGAAACTGTTTTCTTTAAAATAATTTAATATGGCAATGATTCTAGATAATTCATCATTAGTATCAATATTAATAATAAATTCTTTAAACTTGTTAAAGCAGTATAATAAAAAATCATTATACAATTCATTTATATTATCATAATGATTATAAAATGTTGACCTTGCTAGATTTGATTCTTTGGCTATATCAGATACAGTTATATCGTTAATTTTTTTAATCTTTAAAATTTTTTCCAAAGCCATTATTAAAATTAGTTTATTATTGTTGTACGTTACTTTATGTTTATCCATTTTTACTCACCCTTTATAGTAAACGCTACATTTTATTTAATCTTGTACTTCAATTTAACATTTTTTACAATATAATCAAATTAGAAAGATATTTTCACGTCATATATTTTTCTAAAGAAGGGATGATAAAAATGAAAAAAAACTTAATTTTAAGTGTTTGCTTGATTGCATTAGGTGTTGGCGGATTTGTTTTAAGTTATTGCCGCATTGCATATTATGAACCAGATTATCTTGAATTTATTATTTGTAGATTTAATTCAACACTTCCTATTCTTATTCCATCTACAATTGCTTTTACTTTGGGATTAAAAGAATTAATTTCATATATAAAAGAGAAGTAATAGAGATGATATTTAATTATGCTAAAAAATGGGCTTATTTGTAAAAAAAATACTTGATGATTTTTATACATTTATTATTGGTGATGATCCAAAAAAGCTAGATGAGTTTATATCCAGGTATGAAACAAAAGAGCATACCGGTAATATGTCAATAGCTAAAAATGAATATTTTAAAGTTAGCTATATTGATTAACACAGTTGGAGTAATTGCTACATCTATCCAGGGCGAGGCAAATGAAAATCTAGTTGAATTGTTTGGAAATTTTAAGTATGAAAGCTCTACTAGTAGTGGTAAAACAGGAAATCATGCAATTGTCGCATATGAATTGGATTGCAAAGATTTGGATAGTTGGGAATTTAAGTGTCATTTAGGTTGGAGATGGAGGAATGAAGTTGTTGTGACAGAATATGTGTTAGGAAGTATTTTCTCTTTTAGCTGTAAGTAGAACACTTATATTTTTTAAGGAGATGTTAATTTAATAATTTTAAATCTTTTATTTGTATTTTGTGCTTTTATATTTACATCATGTGGTGGACTTACTAAAACAAATACCATTGAGATTGATACAATCTATAGTAATAATATAATTAGATTAGATTTATCAAAAGTTGAGTGGAATCAAGGATCTATGATGGGGGGTGTATGGTATAAAACTAAAAAGAATGAGGAAGATGCTTACCAAGAATTAGCAAATCAAGGTATTACAAAATTAGATGTTCATTACCCGGATTATCAATTTATTCAAATAAATAATAAAGGAATGTATTCGTTAAAAATGGAATATCAAGAAAAGTATACTGTTGTTGATATTGCTGAGATGAGTTTTCTTAGAATTCCATTTCCTTTATATGCTATTGATGCTGACCAAAAAATGAGTATTAATTCTGTATCATCTTCTGATTTTTCAAATGTTAACGTCGATTTTTTAAGAACAAAACAGTTAATAAATGATTTTCAAAATCGATTAAATGTTTATTCTAAAATTGAAGAGGATGAAAACTAAATGACGCTATATTACAAGGGTAGTAAGCTAATTTTAAATTATAATGATAATGTTTTAAATATTATAAATGAATAAACTATAACATTTAATAAATAAAGAAAGGTCCTTACTTGAATTGTAAAGACCTTGTTTTTATAAAATTTGTTTATCATCAAGATTTTCTCTTGCAATGGCTAGCATAAGCTTAATTCGGTTTTCTTGATTAACCTTTGTAGCAGATGGATCATAGTCGATAGCTACAATATTAGCATGAGGATTATGCTCTTTAATTGTTTTCATAACACCCTTACCACAAATATGATTTGGTAGACAGCCAAAAGGCTGAGCACAAACGATATTTGTATATCCTAGATCACAAAGCTCGACCATTTCAGAGGTAAGTAGCCAGCCCTCACCCATTTTAGCTCCATGGCCAATGACACCATTACACATTTCCTTGGTTTCTGTAAAAGGATTCATTGGCGTAAATTTAGTATTTTCTTTAATGGCATTTATCATAAGCTTTTCACGACGCTTAAAGTACCATATAACTAAGCGATTAATTAAGGCTGCCTTAGTTCCACGTTTGTAAATCTTTTTATCATATAAGGCGTTGTAGCAACAATAGAAGGCAAAGCCTAAAACACCGGGTACCATTACCTCAGCATTTTCGCTAATGAGGAAGTCCTCAAGACCATTATTTCCTAGGGCGGCATATTTGATATAAATTTCACCAACAATACCAACACGAGGCTTAATTTCCTGGGTTAATTCAACTTTATCAAAATCTTGGGCTATAAGACACATATTTTTCTTTATTTCGTGGTATGATGAGCCTTTATTTTGATAAAACATTTCTCTTATATCATGGACCCATTTATTAACAATCTTTTGTGAATCGCCCTTGTTTTTTTCATATGATCTAGCTTTGTTATTTAAATACATAATAAAGTCACCATAGCATAAGGCAGCTACAACTCTTTTAATTAAAGAATAGGTTATTTTGAAGCCTGAATCCTTTTCTAGGTTAGCCGCGTTTAATGATACAACAGGGATATAGCCGTATCCTGCCTTTACTAAGGCTTTTCTTAAAAGGTGAATATAGTTAGATGCACGGCATCCTCCACCTGTTTGAGTAATTAAAAGGGCTACATGGTCTAAATCATCACGGTGATTTAGGGCATCAATAAATTGGCCAATTACAAGTAAAGCAGGATAGCATGTATCATTGTGAACATATTTAAGTCCCTCTGCGGCACATTCAGGACCTTTATTCTTTAAAATTTCTGTTTTATAGCCACAGCTATTTAAAGCATTTTCAAATAAGGCAAAATGAATATCAAGCATTGAAGGAATTAAAATAGTATGTGTTTTTTTCATTTCTTGAGTAAATTTAGGATATTCAACCTTAATATCATCAGTATTAATCATGATTGGCCTCCCTTTCTTGCTTTAGAGCTTCAAATAAAGAACGTAGTCTTATTTTTACAGCTCCTAAATTGGTAATTTCATCAATTTTAATTTGGGTATAAATTTTACCATGACGCTCAAGAATGTCTTTGCATTCATCAGTTGTAACGGCGTCAAGTCCACAGCCGAATGATACAAGCTGAACAAGGTTCATATCAGGCTGGTTAATAACATATTTAGCAGCTGCATAAAGTCTAGCATGATATGTCCATTGGTTAAGAACATTTACAGGGAATTTCTCTTCAAGATAAGCAATTGATTCTTCTGTAACAATTGCAACATCAAAACCAGCAATTAGTTTATCAATACCATGATTAACCTCAGGATCAACATGGTAAGGACGTCCAGCAAGAACAATAATTTGCTTTCCCTCCTTGCGAGCTTCTTCAATAATTTCTTTACCTCTAACTCTAATGTCTGCTAGGTGGTATTTATATTCGTAATAAGCTTTTTTACTTGCTTCCTTTATTTCCTTCATCGTAATATCATTAAAATATTTCTTTAGAATTTCATAAATAGATTTTTCAAATTTACGTTCATCAAAGATACCTAAATAATCACTTATGAATGTTATATTTTTAATGGCCTTAACATTATTTTTAATGTTTTCAGGATAGTATGCTACAATCGGGCAGTTATAGTGATTATCACCCTTATGCTCATCAATATTATAAGACATACAAGGATAGAATATAGTTTGAATGCCATCACCTAAAAGCTTCTCAATATGACCATGAACAAGCTTGGCTGGATAGCAAACAGTATCAGAAGGAATGGTATGTTGGCCGGATGTAAATAGCTTAGCGTTTGAAAATCCACTATTTATAACTTCAAAACCAAGGCTTGTAAAGAAGGTATGCCAGAAAGGTAAAAGCTCATAGTTATTTAAAACAAGAGGAATACCAATTTTTCCACGTTTTCCTTCTTTAGGCTTATAGCTTTGAAGTCTATTCTTTATATATTCATAAAGATTAAGACTTGAAGATCTAGCAATTCCGTTAGTTAATGGTTTTTCACAACGATTACCACTGATAAATTTCTTAGAATTAGCACCAAAGCTATTAACTGTTAGACTACAACGATTATTACATAATCCGCAGTTTACAAATTTAACTTCATGCTTGAAGCTTTTTAATTGTTCAGGTGTTAAAATAGAAGAATTTAAAAGACCTAAATCCTTAGCATACAAGGCGGCACCATAAGCCCCCATAAGTCCTGCAATGTTAGGACAAACAACATTTAGGTTAAGCTCTCGTTCGAAGGCTCTTAAAACCGCTTCGTTATGGAAGGTTCCACCTTGAACTACAACGTGCTTGCCAAGGGAATCTACATTAGTCGCTCTAATTACCTTATAAAGAGCATTTTTAACAACAGAAATAGAAAGACCAGCAGAAATATTATCAATAGTAGCTCCATCTTTTTGCGCTTGCTTAACAGATGAATTCATAAATACAGTACATCTTGAGCCTAAATCAACAGGCTTTGGTGCTAAAAGCCCCATTTTAGCAAAATCCTCAATTTGATATCCTAAAGCATTGGCGAAAGTCTGAAGGAAAGAGCCACAACCAGAAGAACAGGCCTCGTTTAAGAAGATATTAGAAATAACACCATGCTCAATCTTAAAGCATTTTATATCTTGTCCTCCGATATCAATGATGAAATCAACTGATGGCATAAAATGCTTTGCAGCTTTGAAGTGAGCCATTGTTTCAACAAGACCACCATCAAGATTAAAGGCATTTTTAATAAGCTCCTCACCATATCCTGTAGAAGAGGCTCCTACAATATGAATATAAGGATGCTCAGTATAGATATCATTTAATATATTTTTGAATAAATCAACAGGATTTCCTTTATTTGATAAATATTTAGAGTAACGAATATTTAGATCTTCGTCAATTAAAACCATTTTTAAAGTTGTTGAACCACTATCAACACCTAAGTATAAAGGCTTTGTGTAGTTATCAAGTGGTAATGTTTTAACATTATCCTCAGCATGACGCTTACGGAATTTTTCAAGATCAGCTTGTGATTCAAAAAGAGGAGCATTAAAACCAATTTTAGAATTAGAATGGTAGTTTTCAATTTTGCCTATTACTTCATTGATATTATAGTCATTAGTTGCACAAAATGCTGCACCTAAAGCTACAAAGTATAATGAATTTTCTGGACAAAAGCCATTTAGGTGAAGTGATTCATTAAAGCTTTCTTGAAGCTCTGATAGGAATGTTAATGGTCCTCCTAAATAAGCAACCTTACCAGTTATTTCTCTTCCTTGGGCAAGTCCTCCGATAGTTTGATTAACGACTGCCTTAAAGATAGAAGCGGCAATATCAGATTTAGACGCTCCTTGATTTAAAAGTGGTTGAATATCGGTTTTAGCAAATACACCACAGCGAGATGCGATATTATAAAGCTTTTCATGCTCCTTAGCATAACCATTAATTTCAGTTATATCAACATTAAGAAGGGTTGCCATTTGATCAATGAAGGCACCTGTACCACCAGCACATGATCCATTCATTCTTACTTCCATACCATCAGATAGGAATAATATTTTGGCATCTTCGCCTCCAAGCTCAATAATTACATCTGTACCTGGTATAAGCTTATTTGCAGCTATTCTTGTTGCATAAACCTCTTGAACAAAGGTAATATGGGAACCATTTGCTAGTCCCATTCCGGCAGAACCACTTATTCCAAATTTAAAATTATCTGTGATAATTCCTTTTTTCTTTAAATTATTAAGAATTTCTAAAACATTTTCTTTGATATGAGAATAGTGTCTCTTATAATCTTTTAAAATAATATTTTCATTGTCATCTAGCACAACATATTTAATTGTAGTTGAGCCAACATCTAATCCTAATTTCATAAAATAACTCCTTTAGTAGAATACCAATATAACAAAATAACCTAGTTTATATTATATATAAAAAGGAAAGTAATGTCAATTTATAAAATTTCACAAATATGAAATATGTTTTATAAGTAAACTATTTTTTGGTCTATAATTATATTATGAAAATGTTATATTTTATTAAAAAAATGAATTTTAAGACTTAATTAATTGAAATTATTTGATAAAAATTTTTTTAGAATATAAATTTATTGTAAGAAGAACAAATTTAGAGTATAATAAAATAAGAAAATTATATTAAAAATGAGGTTGTTTTTATGAGAAAATATAAATTATTTAGCATATTGGCTATGTTTATTATAGGTATAATTACACTTGCAAGTTGTAGCAGTAAGATTACCGCAACAGGTGAGTTAATAGTATTAGACCAAACAAGATATACTTTAACAATTAAAGCTTCATTAAATGATGAGGCAAAGGAAGTAACACAAGGATCTGTTCAAATTCAATTGTATAATGCTGATGGAGATAGAAAGACTACATCTAATTGTGATAAGCTAGGTGGTAATAGTGAAGATACTACTCAGCAGGTTACAATTCAATCACTTGATGAAAACACTCCTTATACTGTTAAGCTTGTATGTACAATAAAGGAACATCAATATACAATCGCACAAATTGAAGCTAAAACAAATAAGGCAGGATCGTCTCATACAGAGGCCATTCATATTACATCAGCTGATGATTTTTCAAAAATGGCTAATGATTTAGATGGTTATTATATTTTGGACAATGATATTGCTCTTGGGACTGGTAATGCAGAAAATGAAGGAATTACTGAGATTGAAAAGGGCGACTTAAAGGAATGGACACCTGTTTTCTCTTCATCATCATCAAAGGCTTTTACTGGTACATTTGATGGAAACGGCCATACAATTTCAAATTTCAAGCAAACATCATCTACATCTGATTATGGATTCTTTGGTTATTTAGCTGAAGGTGCTCAAATTAAAAATATTAATTTTGAAAATGTATATCTTAATATGACAAGATATAGCGATACTTATATTGGTGTAGTAGCTGGAAGAGCAGAGTCTGGTTCATCAATTGAAAATGTAAAGGTTTCAAATTTAAAAATTAAGGTTTCTACATCTTCAACAAGTGGAAAAACTTTCTATGTTGGTGGTCTTATTGGACAAAACACAGGGGGAAGTATTATAAATTCTACAGTTGAGAATCTTGACTTACATATTGAAAGAGGAAAAGTTGTTTACGCTGGTGGTATTGCGGGACAAAACGCAATGGCTGAAGGTAAATGGATTGAAAATTGTGTTGTAACAGGTAAAATTACAATTAATCAAGAATATAATAATTCTTCTGATTTTACAACAAGTACGGAAATTGTTCAGCTAATTGGTGGTGTTGTTGGTAAAAATGATGGAAGAATCAGAAACACTATTTCTTATGTTAATATTGATTCTAAGTTTAATCTTGATGATAATATTGTAGATAAGGTTTATGCTAATAAGGATTCTGAGGATAAGAGTGAGGATGCTGAAAAGGAATGGAAGATTAACAATGAGATTAATGTAGCAATTGGATCATTTGCAGGATATAACAAGGGTGTTATTAGAAGTTCCGCTGCAACTGGTTCTATTTCCTTTGAATCATATAATGCATACAATGTAGCTATTGGATTATTCTGTGGCTTTAATGTATCCGAAATTCAGCCTTCAATTAATCATGTTGCATATTTTGGGGAAGGAAGAACAGTATCGGTTAAATTAACTTCAAAAGAGATTGCGGAGGAAAATCCTAAACATACTAAGACTCCTGAATATGATAGAGTATTTAAAATTACAATGACAGGTAAGGAAGAAAATAATCAAAATTATTTCCAATTACCTACAACATATTTAAGGTCAAGCTGTGAAGAGAGTTTCGGAAAAAGTACTGAAATCAGTCAATTTAAAGGAACAGAAATTGATGCATATAATGCTGAGGAATTTAACCAATTAATAGCTAAACTTCAAGAACTTTTCTAGTTTGGCAAAAAAGCGTCTAGATAATACTGGGCGTTTTTGTTAATATTAGCTAAAATTAATGAAATAGGTGATATGATGGGATTAATGATATATAATTCACTAACGAATAAAATAGAAGAATTTAAAACACATGAGCCAGGGATTGTAAACATGTATGTTTGTGGACCAACCGTTTATGATTATATTCATATTGGTAATGCTCGGCCTGTGATTTTTTATGACATGCTAAAAAATTATTTAGAATATATAGGCTATAAGGTCAATTATGCATCTAATATTACAGATGTAGACGATAAAATTATTAATAAAGCCTTAGAACAAGGTGTGTCAGAAGAAGAAATTGCTAAAAAATATGAGGATGCATATTTTAAAAATTGTAATGACCTGGGTTCTAAAAGACCAACCTTTGTTCCTCACGCAACAGCGTATATTAAAGAAATGCTTGATTTTATTGGTCAGTTAGTCAATAAAGGATATGCATATGAGGTTAATGGTGATGTTTACTTTAGAGTTAATCATCTTGACTCATATGGAGTTTTATCTAATCAGGTCCAAGAAGAACTTCAAAATGGTGTTCGTAAGGATGTGGATACTAAAAAAGAAAATCCGCTCGATTTTGTTTTATGGAAAAAAACCAATGTTGGAATTAAATGGCCATCAATATATGGCCCTGGTCGTCCTGGATGGCACACTGAATGCGTATGTATGATTGATAAAATTTTTAATCATAAAATGATTGATATTCATGGCGGTGGAATGGATTTAAAGTTCCCTCATCACGAAAATGAAATTGCCCAAGCAAAAGCTATGTATGGTAATACGCTTGCATCATATTGGATGCATGTTGGTCGTTTAAATCTAAAGGGTCAAAAAATGTCAAAATCTTTAGGTAATGTAATTCTTGTAAATGATTTTAAGACTCAAGAGGATTTAATGAGTTTAAGACTTTTAATTGTAACTCAACCATATCGTAATTCAATTAGCTATGATGAAGAGCTATTTAATCAATATAAAAAGGAGTATGATAAATTTACGAGGGCTTATAAGAATGCCATGCTAGCACTTGATTATAACAATTATAAAAGTAATGAGGTTATAAAAGAGGATAAGGAAGCATTTATAAATTATATGAATCAAGATTTAAATTGTCAAAATGTAATGAGTCTTGCAAGTAGTTTATTAAAGGAACTTAATAGTGCAATAAGAGCTGGCAATTTAGATGTTATAGCTAAAAAAGCTAATATGATTAAACAAATAATGGATGTTTTTGGAGTAATGATGCCATATACACCTTTAAATGATGAAACAAGAAAGATATATAATGAATGGGTTCAAGCTAAAAGTGTTAAAAATTTTGAAGAGGCTGATAAACTTAGAGCAGTTTTAACTGAGGCTGGTGTTATTTAATGGATGCTAAGCTATATAATGGCTTAACCCTTGCGTATATTGGTGATAGTGCTTATGAGTTATATATAAGGAAACATTTGCTAAAATTAGGATATACTAAAGTTAATGATTTACATAAGCATGCGATTAAATATACTAGTGGAGAAGCTCAAGCATCAGTAATTAGATATTTTAAAGAAAAAAATCTTTTATCTGATGAAGAATTGCAGTATTATAAAAGAGGAAGAAATTCTAATGTTTTAAAGGTAAGAAAAAATATTGATCGTATTGATTATCTTGAAGGAACAGGATTTGAAGCTTTAGTTGGATATTTATATCTTTCAGGTTATTATGATAGAATGAATGAAATATTTGATGAAGCAATAAAGTATATAGAGTTAGGTGGTGATCAGCATGAGTAATGAAAAAGATTATGAAAATAAAGTTAATAATGATGATGATGCAATTGATGCTGAAATCGTTGATGATGAATTAAAAAAAGAAGAGACTGGCTTTTCATTCGGTCAAGTAGATGATGAAAATAATGAATCTATAAATGATGTAAATGAAGAAACTTCTGATGAAGAACAAGAAGAGCAATTATCTGAGGATACAAATTACGATGCTGATGAAAGGGAATCTTTTGACTTTTCAGAAGAGAATTCAAAAGAATTATCTGAAAATTTAGAAGAATTAAATGAAAGTCCAGATTCAAATAATGATTCAAGTGATGATGAAGATGCAAGTGCTAGCAATGACGAAGCTGATTTTAAAGAAAACTTCCGTGATGAAATTGAGGCTATCAAAGAAGAAAAACGCCGTCAGGCTTTAGAACAAAAAAATGCTGAAATTGCTCAAAAGCGTAAGGAACGTGAGCGTCAACAGCTTTTAAAGGAAGAAAAAAAGCTTGAGGCGCAAAAAGAACGACAACGTAAGTTTGAAGAAATGGCTCAAAAAAGAGCGGTTGAGCATAATAAGAGCGAAGAAGAAAAAAGTGTCGCTCAAGCTCAAAAAAGACGTGATAAGATTGTCTCTTCACCTAAACTTGCTAAAAAGCTTAGAAAGAAAAACCTAGAGATTGAGCGCTATGAGCCGGATATAAATGTTGGTCTTACAGAGGAACAAATTGATAAACGTATTTCAGCCGGATTAAACAATTACAAATCGATGGGTTCGACTAAAACAATTTCACAAATTATAATTGGAAATATTGTTACGCCATTTAATATTTTGATATTTATAATCGCTGGATTTTTAATTTCTGTTAATAGTATTAAGGATTTAACCTTCCTTGTTATTGTTCTTCTTAATTTAGTTATTGGTATCATTCAAGAAATAAGTGCTAAAAAAACAATTGATAAGCTTACTTTAATTTCAGCACCAACTTGTGATGTGCTTCGTGATTCAAAATTTCAAGAGGTTACTATTAACGAGGTTGTACTTGATGATTTAATAAGTTTAAAAACGGGTAAGCAAATTTGTTCAGATAGTATTGTTGTTGAAGGGCAAATAGAGGTTAATGAATCACTATTAACTGGTGAGGCAGATGCAATTATTAAGAAGCCAGGTGACATTTTATATTCTGGTTCGTTTGTTGTTTCTGGCACTTGTATTGCCCGTGTTGATAAGGTTGGAGACGATAATTATATTGAACGCTTAACTGGTCAAGCAAAACAATATAAAAAGCCTAATTCAGAATTATTAAAAGCATTAAATAAAATAATTTTAGTAATGGGTATTTTAACTGTTGTTATTGGTGTTAGCTTGTTCTTTATTCAGTATTTAAGAACAGGTCTTGATTATGAAACATCAATTCGTAAAACAGCTGGTGCGATGATTGGTATGATTCCATCCGGACTATATCTTGTAACTTCAGTTGCTTTAGCAGTTGGCGTCTTAAGACTTGCTAAAAATAATGTTTTAGTTCAAGAATTATATTGTATTGAAATGCTTGCTCGTGTAGATGTTTTATGCCTTGATAAAACTGGTACAATTACTGACGGAACAATGAATGTTCGTAATGTAATTGATTATGATATTATTGGCAATTTATCAACTAAGGATATTGTATCAGCAATGCTTAATGCAACAAACGACCAAAATTTAACAAATGTAGCTTTGGAAAATAAATTTGGCCGTGCAAAAAGAATTAAGCATACGGATATTATTCCCTTTTCTTCTCAAAGAAAATATAGTGCAGTCACCTTTGATGGTATTGGTACAATTGTTTTAGGTGCTCCTGAATTTGTATTGAAGGCTAATTATAAGTTTGTTGCGGCTGATGTAAATAAAGCTGCTAAGGAAGGATATCGTGTTCTTGTTATTGCTCATACAAATGAAGCAATAAAGGATGGTGCACTTCCTAAGGTAGAATTAGAACCGGTATCTCTTATTTTAATTGAGGATAATGTAAGACCTGATGCAATTGATACAATTTCTTACTTTAAGGAAGCTGGCGTTGAAGTTAAGGTTATATCTGGTGATAATCCTGTTACTGTATCAAAGGTAGCAGAAAGAGCTGGTATTACTAATGCTGAAAATTATATTTCACTTGATGGTTTAACAGATACAGAGGTTGTTAGAGCCGCGTCTAAATATACTGTATTTGGTCGAGTTAGCCCTGGACAAAAACGTCTACTTGTTAAATCTTTACAGGAATTAGGACATAAGGTTGCGATGACCGGTGATGGTGTTAATGATATTCTTGCCCTAAAGGAGGCTGATTGCTCTATTGCGGTAGCTTCTGGTAGTGAAGCAGCACGTAATGTGTCCCATCTGGTTCTTTTAGATTCTAATTTTGGTTCAATGCCTCGAGTTGTATCAGAAGGACGTCGTGTTATTTCTAATATTGCTAAGGTTGCTAAACTTTATTTGACAAAGACAATGTTTAGTTTACTTCTTGCTATTGTTGCATTAATTAGAGGTTCATACCCAATTAGTACTAATCAGTTATTAATGATTGATGCATTATGTATTGGTATTCCTTCTTTAGTGCTTGGACTAGAGCCTAATAGGCAAGCAGCACCTAAAAATTTCTTGTCAACGATTATTAAGAGTGCTCTTCCAGGTGCGATTGTTATTGTAATCCAGTCAATATTGGTATTTTTACTTCAAAATCAATTGGATATGACTGGAAGAACCACATCAACAATTATTGTTATAGTTGCTACATTTACATGTATGATGGTTTTATATGAAACATGTAAACCTTTTATAAATAATACACGTAAGATATTATTTGGCGGTGTATTTACAGCATTCGTATTTGCAACGATTTTAGTGCCATCATTCTTTGATTTCGCTCCGATTATCCCTGGTCTAGAATATTATTCAAAGAGCCAAGAGGTAATGACTTGGGAAACGCAGGTTGTATCAGTTTCAGAAGCAAATCATTATACTGTTGATGGATATGTACTTGATGAGTTATGTGTAAAGCAGTCCGCAACACATTCGGCAGAGGTAGACGCAAATGGATATTTAATTGTTGATACGGTTGTTATTACAGAATATAAGCCAGTTTTACCAACTCTTACAAAAACTGTTAATAATCATTTTGCAATTGGTGCTGCAGAAACAAGCTATATATATAATCCAAATTATCAGTATAATTTATATCCTTCAAGTAATGGTATTGTAAATCTTGTTTATACAGATGGTGTAAATGAGGTAATAATTAATACAGGCTATAATATTTTACCTGAAGTTACAATCAATAATAATTATTACATTGTAAATGGATACCGTACAGATGTTAGAACTGCTGAAACAACTGTTGGAGCTATTACGCTAGATAAGAATTATAATGTATATGTTAATGGCACTCGGATTTATCAATTATTTGAGGGAAAAGGCTTATTAATTTCTTCTACAAACAATCATGTGTGGATTGGTGGAGATGAAACAGAAATCGAATATGATTCATCTTTAACTGATACACTAAAGATTATTGGTAAGGAATATTATATTAATAATAAAAAAACTAACGTTATTTATACTCCAGAAATCAATATAACAGAACAAGGCTATTATATTGTAAATAATAAAATAACTAATTATAAATGTAAGGGTAGTGGAACTTCAATAGTTCAGTCACTTGATGAAAATGGCTATTTGAAAATTGATGGTCTTCAAACTAATATAAAGGTTAAATATTCAAAGGTTGTAGGTGGTCAAGTTAAATCACTACCAATATCTTCAATCTTACTTCTTATTTGTTTATGCTTATCAAGTCATCCTTTAATTTGGTTAATTAAGAGTGTTGTTCCATTCACTAAAAAGCAATGTAAGAAGCTTACAGATGTTTTAAATAAAATTTAGAATAAAATTAAAATAGTTTTCCAGTTAGTAAGGAAAACTATTTTTGTTTGAACAAATCTAATAATAAGAGTATACTATTTATAGAAATTAAGGAGTTATAAAATGGTTGCACAAATAATAAACACAAAAACAAATAAACCAATTATTGATCAAACAAAAGCGTATTATTTTTTAATTAATAATGTTCAAATGATAAATGGTAGATTAAATGCTACTTTACTAGGGACAGAAGTACTTGAGGATGTAGATTCAATTAAAGAATTAATTCCAAAGTATTTACCACTTAAAGAAAATGAGGAACTTTGTATCTACACATGTGATGAAAGATATATACATCATTTTAAATATGATGATCATCCAACAATTGATGATGTTGTATCATATATTAAATTTTAATTGAAGTATAGTGTACTTCAATTATTTTTTATCTATTTAGCTTCATACTCTTTAGTTTTCTATTTAGGTATTCTGGTAATTCTTCAATAAACTTATATTTAGAAATACCAAGCTTAAGTAAAGAGTTTTCAAGTGTTGTTTCTGCTACAAATTTATCTGCGTCCTTACAAAGAAGTAATCCAATTGTATTAGAATCTCCTTCTGTTTTTTCAAGTTTATTTATGGCATTAACATAAAAGATAAGTTGTCCTAAATCAGCAGGATGGAATTTTCCAATCTTGACCTCAATTACAACATAACAATGTATTTTAGTATGATATAAAAGAATATCAATATAAAATTCTTCATCAGTTGGTGTAACTAATTTATATTCCTTACCAACTAAACAAAATCCTGGTCCTAATTCTTGTAGGAATTTAATGATATTATCAATCATTTGATTCTTTAAATCCTTTTCATTTTTAATATTATTTTTATCTAAGAAATCAAAGACATAAGTATCCTTAAATAACTCATTAGTTAAATCATCAGATTTAGTTATATTAGAAGTAGTAGGTTCTATTAAACTTCGCTCATAAGATGCCATAGCTATTTGATTTAATACCATAGATCTAGACCAACCATTTTTATGTGTTTCATTGATATACCATAGTATAAATTCTTTTGAATCTGCCTTTGATATAATATCATATAATGTTCTCCAAGGAATTTGTGCCCCAACTTGGGGCAAAATTTCATATTTTTTAAATGTTTTCGAAAAGAAAACCATTCTTTGCAAGTTTCTTTCTGAATAACCTTTCCCATATTCCTTTAAATCATTAGCTAGATTCTTTATATATTTACTACCCCAAGTTTTTCTTTTATTAATAATAGTACCAATTTCATAATAAGTCATAATCATGGCGCTATTTACTACAACCATAGCTTTGTTCTGGTTTGTTCTAATCGCTTCCTTGATTTCTTGTAAATCATGGAAATAATCTTTTTCAATTACTTCATTTTCTTGTTCTTTAATCATATATAATCCTCCAAATTTTCGAAAAAAATAAGACCTTTTCGCAATTAAGCGAAAAGGCCTTCAATTAAAATGTTAAGTTTAAGTAATGATTTTTGTTTTATTCTCATATCAGTACCAACTTTCTATATGTCTAGTATATCATATATGTAGAATACATAATATAATTATTTATTTTCTAATAATATTTTCTTTAATCGCTTCCTCATATACAGCTTTTGATACAGCTTCAACAACACGGTTATCAAAAGCATCCGGAAGAATATAAGTATTTTTTAATTCATCGTCTGTAATTAGATTAGCAAGAGCTTGTGCAGCAGCCATTTTCATTCCTTCAGTTATTTTTAAAGCTTTTGCGTCAAGGGCACCTCTAAAAATTCCTGGGAATGCTAATAGATTATTAACTTGGTTCGGAAAATCGCTTCTTCCTGTACCTGCAACAATTGCACCACCAGAAATAGCTTCTTCATAGGTTATTTCAGGCTCAGGATTTGCCATAGCAAAAACAAAAGGATCTTTCATTGTTTTAACCATTTCTTTAGTTACAAGATGAGGGGCTGATACACCAATAAATACATTAGCATCTTTAAGAAGGGAAGCTAGGGTATTATCGTGATTTGGTTTTGTATCAATAATTCCATCGTCAATTAATTCTTTAATTAAAAAATCATAAGAATCATAGTTTTTAGCATCAACAACACCATCTTTATTTGATGCATAAATACGCTTAACACCAAGGCGTTTAAGCATTCTGGCAATATTAGAACCAGCTGCACCTGTACCCGACATTACAACAGTTAGATCAGACATTTTTTTATGAGTTAATCTACAACAATTAAGAACAGCTGCTCCAACTACAATAGAAGTACCATGTTGATCATCGTGCATTACGGGAATATTCATTTCTTTAATTAAGCGTCTTTCAATTTCAACACATCTAGGCGCAGAAATGTCTTCAAGATTAATACCGCCAAGTGATGGCTCTAATGCTTTACAAATAGCTACAATTTCATTTACATTTTTAGTATTTAAGCATAAGGAAATAGCATCAATATTGGCAAATTTTTTAAATAAGTTTGCTTTTCCTTCCATAACAGGAATGCCAGCAAGAGGACCAATATCTCCAAGTCCTAAAACCGCAGTACCATCTGTAATAACAGCTACAATATTACCTTTAGATGTATATTTATATGCCAATTCAGGAGTTTCTTTAATCGCTAAACAAGCATTTGCAACTCCCGGTGTATACGCAAGTGATAAATCATTACGATTATTTATTTCATGCTTTAGAGTTGTTTCAAATTTACCTCCTTCATGAAATTTTAATGCATCATCTTTTAAACTCATAATTTTAATTCCTTTCAAATATATTATTTCCACTAGTATCAATTGCAACAAGTAAAGGAAAATCCTTAACTTCTAAGCGTTTAATTGATTCGCAGCCCAAATCTTCAAATAAAACCTCTTTAGCGCTGATAACTGCCTTAGAAAGTAGTGCTCCAGCTCCACCCGTTGCTACAAAGTAAATAAGCCCGTCCTCTTTAATTTTATCCTTAACATAAGAAGAACGAGGTCCTTTTCCAATCATTCCTTCAATTTTAAGAGGTTTCATATAATCAATAAACTTGTCCATTCTTGATGACGTTGTTGGTCCAATTGAACCAATAACATTTCCAGGCTTAGTAGGTGTTGGTCCGGCATAATAGATTAAAGCATTTTGAAAATCAATTGGTATATTTTCATGATTATCAATCATTTCTTTTAGTCTTAAATGAGCTTGATCTCTTGCAGTATATATTACTCCTGTGTAATATATTTTATCTCCTGCTTTAAGTTTTTTAAAATCCATTATAACACCACCTTTACATGTCTATTAGCATGACACTGAATGTTTACTGCAACTGGTAAAGAAGCTATATGGCAAGGTGCTGTTTTTATAAAAACAGCAAAAGCGGTTGTATTACCACCAAGACCCATAGGTCCAATATTTAAGCTATTAATTTTATTTAATATTGTTTCTTCAAGTCGTTTTATTTCTTCATTTTGACTATTATCCTCTTGCATTAAAGCCTCTTTAGCAAGAAGGGCGCACTTTTCAAAATCACCACCGATACCAATTCCAACAAAAAGAGGAGGACAAGGTCTTCCACCTGCTTCTTTAATGGTTTCAATGACAAAATCAGTAATTCCTTCATATCCATCAGTGGGATTAAGCATTTTAAGCTTACTCATATTTTCACTACCAGCACCTTTAAGTGCGATAGTAAGCTCTAGCATATCACCTTTAGTGAATACAGTATGAACAATAGCCGGTGTGTTATCTTTGGTATTTATTCTTGATAAAGGATCTGCAACACTTTTTCTTAAATAAAAGTCATTATACGCCTTAGAAACACCAGAATTGATTGCATCATATAAATCACAATTAAAATGAATATCATAGCCTATTTTAGCAAAAACAACTACAATACCAGTATCTTGACACATTGGTATCATTTCTTTACTTGCAAGAGTATCATTTTTTATAATATCATCTAAAATACCACAGGCTATTTTATTATTTTCTGACTTTCTTGCTAATTTAATCTTGTTTAAAGTAAATTGATTTAAGCTACAAGCGGCTTCATTAATAGCGTTATATATAGCCTGTTCAATTTGCTCGAATTGTATTTCTTTCATATTAACCCCCTTAATACAAGGCTATTGTATCACAAATATAGTTTTTAATTAAGAGTCTTTATACTACTAAATTAATTTAATGCTATTATTTATTTTGAAAAACAGTTTTCTTGAAAATAGATGAATAGTTATTGCCAAAAAATTAAATTCTATTGAAATATCTTTTTAATAATGCTAGATTATTATATAGATTAAGATATGGAGAATTATTATGAAAAGAACATATGCTGTTAAAGAAATTGCTACATTTTTATATTCAACAGGAGATTTAACAAATGAGTTCTTTCAAAATCATTCACAAATTGATGGCAAAAAGGCTCATCTTCATTTACAAAGGCTTTATAATGATGATTCACAAAAAGAATATTATATTAAGTATACTTTTAATTATAAAAATGATGAAATAACGGTTCATGGTTTTATTGATGGTGTTTTAAAGGAAAATGGTAATACCATTCTTGAGGAAATAAAATCAACAAGAGAGGAATTGAAAAAGATTGATTTAGATTATCATCAAGAGCATTTATCTCAATTAAAGCTATATGCTTATTTATATGGTTTAATTAATAATATGAGTATTGTACCAGTAAGGCTTACTTATATTAGTGTTGATGATTATAAAACAAAAAAATTTAATTTTATTCTTACAATTGATGAACTTAAGGACTTTTTTTATAAATCGATTGATGATTATACTAGATGGCATCAAACCTTAAGTGAGGCCTCAACTGTAAAGCTTGATACACTAAAGGATATAACCTTCCCTTTTGCAAATAAAAGACAAGGTCAGTCAGAGCTTATGAAGGCTACATATTTAACAATGAAGGCAAATAGTATTCTTTATGCAATTGCTCCAACTGGGATTGGAAAAACAATGGCTACGATATTTTCAACCTTAAAAAGCATGACTAAACCGAATGAAAAGCTTTTTTATTTAACCGCAAAAACGATTGGTCGTGAGGTCGCAATTGATTCATTTAGAATGCTTCAAAATGAAGGCTTAAAGCTTCATGCAATCGTAATATCATCTAAGGCTAAAAGCTGTGCAAGTAAGATGCAGCATTGTGATCCGGAAAAGTGTTCTTTTGCAAAAGGCTATTTTTCAAGGCTAAGACAAGCAATAGAAGATATCTACACAAATGAAATATTATATAATCAGGAAACAATTATGAAATATGCTTTAAAGTATAATATTTGTCCTTTTGAGTATTCACTTGACCTATCTTATTTTTGTGATGCCATTATTTGTGATTATAATTATGTTTTTGATCCTAAGGCCCACCTTATTCGTTATTTTGAGGATACAGAATATCAACCTAAGATTTTATGTGATGAGTCACACAATTTAGTTGAAAGATCTAAGGATATGTATAGTGCGGAATTTGATTCATTACTTCCTCTTAGGATTGAAGAAAAAATATCAAGTTATGATAAAACTATTACTAAAAATATTAGACATTTTTATGATGAACTCAAAAAATATGATGATTTAGTAAATAAGGATTTATTTTATTATTCGCATTTACTTGATGATTTAATGCTATCAAGCTTAAAGCAAATTGTTCAAAAAGCAGAATTAGTTTTAGCTGATAATAAGGAAATAAAGGATAGAGATGAGATTTTAACTGATTACTTTTTATTAAAGGATTTTGTTGATACAGCAGAGTTTTTTGGCCAGTCGCATATGTTTGTTGTGAAGAAGATTGAGGATAATCATTTTCAAATTGAAATAAAATGTGCTGACGCTTCTGATTTTATTTATGATACGGTTAAGAATAAAACTAAGGGTATTGTTTTTTTTAGTGCAACCTTATTTCCACTTAAATACTATATGGATTTATTAACTAAAGGAAATGGTAAGTATATAAATTTACCATCACCCTTTCCACAAGCTAATTTAGATTTAATTATAAAGGATGATGTCTCTACAAGATATAAGGATAGAGAAGCTACCATTTTAGATATAGCGCATGTTATTGAGGGGCTAGTTAATTCTAAAAAAGGAAATTATATTGCGTTTTTTCCAAGCTATAAATATATTGAAATGGTTTTAAGTCATTTAGATATTGAAGATAGTGAGGTTATTATTCAAAAGCCTAATATGGATGATAGTGAAAGAGATAGAATTTTTGATAAGTTCAAAAATACCAAAAAAGCTCATTTAGGTTTATTTGTGCTTGGCGGATCATTTTCTGAGGGGGTTGATTTTCAGGGTGATTTATTAAATGGCGTTGTAATTGTAGGAGTAGGACTTCCTATGGTTAATATTGAAAATAATATTATTAAGGAATATTTTGAAGAAAAGTATGGCGCAGGCTTTGATTATGCTTATACCTATCCGGGCTTTAATAAGGTTGTTCAGGCTGCGGGAAGAGTAATTAGATCTGAGTATGATAGAGGTGTTGTTATTTTAGTTGATGAAAGATATAAATATCAAATATACAAGAGTCTAATGCCCGATTTTTGGTCTCACAAAATTACTCTCAATAGTATTGGTATGATTAAAAATAATATCAAGTCATTTTCTGATGATAACAAGGTTATTGAAAATTTAGGTATTGATAATATTTCACAAATTTCTAAGGACGCAGCGATTGCTCGTGCTAATGCTGAACGTGATATTGCAATTGCATCAAGTGCTGCTAGTGAAATTGCTAATAAAGCTAAAGTTGAGTCTCAAACAAAGATTGTACAACAAAATACAGAATTTGAACTTCAAGCTGCAGCTTTAAAGCAAAAATCAGATACAGCTAAAGCCCAAGCTGATGCCGCTTATGATATTGAACGTCAAAAGCGTCAAGAGGAAATTAACGTTGCTGAGGTTAATGCCAACATTGCTAAGCGTGAGCGTGAGGTTGAGCTTGGAAATAAGGAAGTAGAGCTTAAGGAAAAGCAATTAAATGCTGAGGTTAATAAGGTAGCAGAGGCTAAAAAATATGCAGCTCAACAAAATGCTGAAGCTGATTTATTTACGCGTCAAAAGGCGGCTGAAGCTAAAAAATATGAGCTTATGCAGGAAGCAGAAATGCAAAAGATTAAAGCAGAGGCTGATAAGGTAGCTCGCCAAAAGGCAGCCGAAGCCTTACAAATTCAGGCTGAAGCAGAGGCTAATGCTAAAATAGCTCGTGCTAATGCCGAAAAGGAAGCAGCGCTTGCTGAAGCACAGGGTATTGAGGCTAAGGGTAAGGCCGAGGCCGATGCAATTAGAGCAAAGGCCGAAGCGATGAAGCAATATGGTGAGGCTGCAACATTACAGCTAATTCTTGATTCTAATGTCTTACCTAATATTGTTGAAGCGTATGCTAAACCAATGTCTGAGGCTATGAGCAAGATTGATTCTATCACAATGTATGGTGAGGGAAATACAGCTAAGCTTACAGAAGAAATTTCAAAAAATGGTACCCAAATATTTGATGGTCTTCAAAAAGCTACTGGCCTTGATATTAAAAGCCTTCTTGCAGGCTATTTTGGTGGAAAGCTAATTTCTAAAGCAAAGCCTGATCATAAGGAAGATAAGGAAGATAAATAATCTTTATATAATAAAAATCATTCAGCAATTAAAGCTGAATGATTTTTTATTATATATTTTCTTTTATTTTGTTTGCGATTTCTTTTAAATCGTATTTATTTTCATTATTTACAAGATGGAAGGAAATCTTATCATCCTTATATCTTGGAATAATGTGAACATGGGCGTGCATTACGCTTTGACCGGCAGCCTCTTTACAGTTATTTAGAATATTGATTCCATCAGGGGCAAAGGCCTTATCTACGGCTTTAGCTACAAGCTGAACAGCCTTCATTAGCTCTAAATATGTAGCTTCATCTAAATCAAGAAGCGTATCAGCGTGCTTTTTAGGTACAACGAGGGTATGGCCCTTACCAGCCTGAGATAAATCTAGAAACGCTCTTACATATTCATTTTCATAAACAGTTTGAGAAGGAATTTCACCTTTTCCAATCATACAAAATATACAACTCATTTTAGACCTCCATAATATATCTATATTATAGTCTATTTTTAAAGAAAATAAATGCTTTTTTATTTATTAAGACCAAGACCAAGCTCTAAATCATCAAGCATAACACCTAAAGCCGTAATACCACCACTTGCAGTATACCAAACATTAGAATGCTCAAGATAAATAATCTTATTATTCTTATATGCATTTGTTTGCTTAACAACCTCGTTTTCAACAACATCCTTAGCAATATTAGTATCACCAGTTACACTATTTCTGTCCAATACAAAGATATATTCAGGATCCTGCTTAACAAGATATTCAAAGGAAACGGAATCACCGTGTGTTGCATCACTTGAAACATTACCAAGATTATTAAAGCCACATTCAACACCAATTAATGAAAGATTACCATTATTGTTAAGTACATTAATGCTTGAACCACTTACAATGGTATTTAAGCAACTAACATCCTTAGAGAATTCCTTAATCGCATCAATTCTTGTGCTATAAGAAGCCATTAGGCTTGCGACCTTATCCTCTTTGTCAAAAATCTTAGAAATTTCTTTAGCATTATGCTTTGTACTTGCAACTACACCCGTTGTAGAGCTAGTTGCAAGATATACCGTAGTAGCTACCTTAGATAGCTCATTGTAGCTAGCAGATAATCTTCCACCAATGAAGATAATATCAGGCTCAGCAGCGTAAAGAGCTTCCATATCAGCCTTTTTAACGGTACCAATATTGGCAATATTCTTATTGTTGTTTGGTTCATAATGCTCAAGATAGGTAATAGTAGTAGTTGCGCAAGCAACAACCTTATCACCCTCGCCTAAGGCATCAATAATATCAAGGCAGGCCATATCTAAAATCGCAATTCTTTCGGGATTCTTTTTTACCTCAAGCTCAATTGCTTGCTTTTCCTGGTTAAGAGAGCTAATAATAACTGTCTCCTTTTTTGAAGAGTCAGCTGATTCTTCCTTACAGCTTATCAGGCTAGCTGCAAGTGTTGCAGCTAGACCTATAGATAAATATTTTACTAATTTCATAATTTTTTTCTCCTTAATAATAAATTGATAAAGGCTTTCCTTCCTTTATAATAATTTCAAAGTCTACATTATAGACCTTCTTTAAATTTTCCTTGGTAATTACATCATTTGCCGAGCCATAGAAGGCAATTTTTCCATCCTTGAAGGCACAAATATAATCAGAATAGAATGAGGCGTAATTAATATCATGAAGAACTAAAATAACGGTTTTTCCTAACTCATCACAAAGCCTTCTTACTGTTCGCATTAGCTTTGTAGCGTGATAGATATCTAAATTATTGGTTGGCTCATCTAGTAATACATATTCTGTATCCTGGGCAATAACCATCGCAATAAAGGCTCTTTGACGCTGTCCGCCGGATAATTCATCAATATATTGATTCTTAATATCATTAAGCTCCATATAATCAATGGCGTCTTGGATTTTTTCCTTATCTAGCTCATTTAATTTGCCTTTAGAGTAAGGAAATCTTCCGAATGCTACAAGCTCATATACGGTAAGCTTCATTTGAATATTATTAGCCTGCGTTAAAATGGCAAGCTTTTTAGCAAGCTCATTGCTATTCCATTTGGCAATATCCAAATCGTAAAAATCGATTTCTCCCTCATCCTTTAAAATAAGGCGGGAAATCATACCCATAACGGTTGATTTACCAGCTCCATTAGGACCAATGAAGGAGGTAACCTTATTTTTTTTAATTTCTAAATTTACACTATTTACAACTTTTTTAGCGTTGTAATTTTTACTAAGATTGCTAATTTTCATTTAAGCTCTCCTTTCTGATTTAATAATTAAGAAAAGGAAATAGATTCCTCCACCAATGGTGATAAAGACACTGATGGGAATTGAATAGGATACAACTCTTTCAACAATAACCTGACCAATAATTAATACAATAATTGAAATACTTGCTGTACCTGATATTAAATAGCTATGCTTATATGTCTTAAAGCTAAGTCTAGCAAGATTGGCTGTAATTAGTCCTAAGAATGATATAGGACCTACCATGGCAGTTGCAATCGCAATATAAATAGTAACGCCTATTAAAAGCCTTCTTATAACCCTGTCATAATTAACACCTAAATTAATTGCCTGCTCTTTTCCAAGCGTAATGACATTAAGCATTTTAATATCCTTATAAAGAATAATTGTTACAAGGGCGAGTAATATAACACCAGTAATGATTATTTCTGTGTTAATGGAATCAAAGCTGGCAGTTAAAGATGTTAAAAGGGTATCATACTCATTTGAATCCATAATACGAACAATTGCACTTTGAATACTTCCAAATAAGGAAGAAAGCACTGTACCAATCAGTAAAATATAAAGAACATTATATTTAGTCTTTTTAAACATTGCTCCATAGATGAAATAAGCAAGTATTACCATAATAATTAGGTTAATTGCAAAGCTTAAATTAGCATTTAAAAAGAAGATGCTACCTGTACCAAAGACAAAGACAATCAAGGTTCTTACAACCGTATATAAGGAATTCATTCCTAAAATACAGGGTGTAACAATGCTATTGTTAATAACCGATTGGAAAACAATTGATGCTCCACCAATAGCGAATCCAGCAATTATCATCGCAATCATGGTAGTAGCTCTACGCTTAAGCTGATAATTTAAAAGCGCGGGCTTTTTAAAATTAAGCTTAAAAAGAAAGTAGAAGGCGATGAAGGCTACAAGAATAAGTCCAAGAATGATAAGCTTGATTCGATTAGATATCGTCTTTTTCATCATTTTTTACCTCCTTTAGATTTAAGGCTTTATTACCATATTTCATTTTATAGACAATTAAAGCGATAAATAAAATACTACCAATAATACATACAATTAAATCAATTGTAAGCTCATATGGCATAATAATTAATCTTCCTAGGATATCACAGGCAAGCACAAAGACTGAACCAAGTAAGGCTGTATCTACTAGGGTTCCATTAAGCTTATCACCCTTAAGCATTACAATGATATTAGGAATAATAAGACCAATATAGGAAATTGATCCGACTACTACAACAATTGAGGCGGTAATTAGTGAGCATATACAAAGGCCTAAAATGAGGATAACATTGTAGTTTACCCCAAGATTTTTAGAAAAATCCTTACCCATTCCAACAATGTTAAAATGATTAGCAAAAATGAAGGATAAAACAATTAGGGGAACAACGAAATAAACAATTTCGTATTTGCCCGCGACAACGCCGGCAAATGATCCCGTTAAATAGGAAGAAATAGTTTGAGTCGCTTCAAACTTGTAAACGATAAAATTGGTAATTCCTAAAATAATATTGCTAAGCATAATACCAATAAGAGGTACCATTACCGGATCCTTGAGCCTAATTCTTGTAATAAAGAAGACAAAGGCTAGTGTAGAGAGTAATGATATAACAAAGGCGAAGAGAGAACGAACAAGCATTGAAGAGCTTGGAATAATGATTAGGGCGAGTAATATTCCTAGCTGCGCACCACTAATCGTCGCTCCGGTTGATGGCGAAACAAATTTGTTTGAACATAGCTTTTGCATGATAAGACCGGAAATTGACATTCCCACACCGGTACATAAAATCGCAAGTAGCCTTGGCAGACGTGATACTAAAATAAGACGAAGCTTTGTAGGGTCTTTAAATATATCACTAAATTTAATATCAACTGCTCCAATTGATATCGACACAAGGCTTAATACTAGAAGAACTAGTGCTAGTATTATAGTTAAACGATATTTTTTCATATCGGCTCCTTTCTATGGTTAGAAATGACTAACCTAGCTTTAAGAAAGTTTGCTAAAACTAACTTTAAAGCTTATGGGTAAAATATATCAAATTGACACTTTAAAGTCAATTAAAATATTTGGAAAAAATTTAACAATTTTTGGGATTTTAATTTTTATTATTTATAAAAAATAATAAATAAAAAAATATTTATTTTATAAATGCGTATAATATAAAAAAAGCATTTTTCTATGTCAATGACTTTTGAAAAGTTCCTAAAATAGATTAAACATTAGCCCCGTTTTGATTGTATTCAAGGCGGTGTTTTTGCTTTGCTAAGAAGGCATCGAAAAAAGATTTTTTCCAGGGATGAGTTATTGGAGGAATATATATTTTTTGTATCTTATTTTCTACAGCCTTATCAAATTCATTAGAAATTTCTTTGTGCTCAGGTAATTTTTTTAACAGATATATCTTTTCTTCAATAGTAGCGAATAATCTATTATCAAAAGTTTTAATAACTAATGCTTCAGTTCCTTTCCTAAAATAAATAATCTGAGTTTGAGTGGCGTTTGTAGCTTGATAATACTTATTTTGGTATTTAATTGAAGAACCAGCGTCAAATTTTCTTTTAGATAATACAGCTAATGTTAAGTTTATTGTTTCAGCTGTTGGTTGACTTTCGAACACAGATGATATATTCTTTCTTTGTAGGACAAACGACATTTTTTAGTTGACATTTACACTAAAAAAATTCTTTTAGAATGTGGGGACACATTAACCACACCCTTTGTTATACTTAGGAACTAATCAAAAGTTAATCATATTTCACGCAAAGGTGTGGCAAACAGTCTTGATTTTTTGCTATAAGTATGCATACTATACAATCATTAGCAAGCAAGCCGTAAGTCTGCCCTTTGGGGCGGTGCGATTTTGCTTTTATAAGGAACAGATATACAACTTTAAAGCGGTTTAGGTTTTAGCCAATGAAAAACCTATCTTTTAAATTTTACTAATGAAAAAGTCAAAATGAGGTGGAACATAATGAAAAAATATTTTGGAAAAGCAAATATTGCTTTAATAATTGCTATGATGTTCATTCTTGCTTTTTTTGGTGGCGAAGCAATGAAAACTCATACAATCGATGGTAGTGCGAGCAATCTTTATGTGGGCTCTGCACTTGACAAGGTAGAAAATGACTATACAGTAGCCGAGCCGGAAGAGGCCCCAAATCAAGAGTTGGACATAAGCATCGAACAAAGCCTAAATCTTACACTTGGCGAGTGGTATTCGAGCGACGGCAAGTATGCTAATCCTACTATTCCTGTCTATACTATCCAAAAGACAAGAAGTGACACCGAGAATATGGTAATTCTCATTTGTGGAGAGGGATATACCAAAAATCAGCAACAAAAATTTGTCAATGACGTCAAAAAGGTGTGGGAGGGCGCAATGCAGCACGAGTCATATCGTAGTTATGCAGATCGCTTTAATGTCTATGCACTTTGCACGGCCTCAGAGTCTAGCTTCAACAGTGGTGGCAGTACATTTTTCGATGTGGTTATAGATAAAAATAGTGGTCCGATGATTGCAATAAGCAAGAGTATTTGTAAAAACCATATTTTCGAACGTTGTATTGGACCTGCATTTCTTGAGCAAATTCACGATGTGCATATTCCTAAAAAAGTCGATCCAAATTCATCTTATTGGGTAGGTAATAATAGCCCTCTTAGCGAATATGAACCATTTTATTATGTGCATGAATATATCAATCAGTTTGCTATACTAGTCAATACAACTCAAGATTTTGGTGGCTCTCATAGAAATTATGAAAGAGGTATTCATTATCTTGTAACTCCAGCTGATAGCGATCGTGCGCAAAAGACTTTCACGCACGAACTTGGCCACGGATTGCTAGAGCTTGGCGATGAATATATGTCAAGTACTACGCAACAAACAGATCTTACATCATTAAATGTGGCGCACACTCACGATCCGAACAACGTAAAGTGGAAACAGCTGTTAGGTTTTAGAAAAACTTACACCTGTAATGCGTTAGGCTATGGCAATGCTTATAACTCAAGCTACGAATGCCTTATGCGTGATACCGCCTATCAATTTTGTGAAGTTTGTAAGTTGCAAGGTAGCAAGAGAATGTCGCAGCTCATAGACGGCAAGAGCCTCTATGTTGCCGACCCCGAAGTCAAGAAATATACCGGGCAGTATTCTAAGCCATCAGACTTTATAGATACGACATATAACGGATATTATTATTTTGAAAATTATCGCAAAGGCGTTTTGCTAAGTGGCACTGATAAAAATAAATTCAACACGAGTATGGCGGGCGAAACAATTCAGCTTAGGACCATTGTTCAAAATCTTTCGGACACAAAACAGCGCTATGTTACTATGAAATTGTGGATAAAGCATGCTGACGGAAGTGTTGCAACTACGACCGGCGGGCAAAGATTAGAAGCAACGCAAACTTTTACTATTCCTGTATGGAGCGAAAAGAGTAAGTTCTGGCCGAAGGGTGCTTTGAGTTATGAAGGTAGCCATATGAATTCGGGATTAGAAAACTGTGAACTCATTTACCAAATCCCATCGGATGCAGTGTTAAATAATGGCGATACGGTTGCTTTTGAAGTGATTGATGAGAATGGAAATATCCTTGCCAACGACAACACTGAAACTCAAGCTTATGCAAACATAAATATTGAGTATAAGTTCGAGGACGGGACTCCAATGCCTAATGTAAATCAAGCCATGATACCGGTTGCGGTAGGTAGCCAACTTAATTGGACAGCCCCATCGACAATGTTTGGACACAAATTCGTTAGGGCAGAAGGACACGACCAAATGGTGAATGGGAGCGGTCAAACCGTGACGTATTATTATAAAAAGCAATCCAATGTACATATCCACGACTGGGGCGAAGCAATATATACTTGGACAAGCGATAACATCTGCAAGGCAGAAAGAGTTTGCAAGCACGACAGTGCACATATCGAAAGCGAAACGATAACTGCAACCGGAACGGTAATCAAAGCGTCAACTTGCACCGAAAAGGGTAAAGTAAAATATACCGCCCGATTTACCAACACAGCATTTGGAGTGCAATATCGTGAAGTAGATATTGATTTGGTGGAGCATAAGTTTGGCGAGTGGATAGACGAAATCCCTGCGACAACGGAAAATTTCGGAACGAAAGGACACAAAGATTGTACAGTATGCAAAAAGCATTTTGACAAAGACGGGAATGAAATCACCGACCTTAGAATTGCTAAAATCAGCACGTATACCGTCACCGTGAAAGACGGCGCAGACGAAACGAACACTCACTATAAGAGCGGTGATACCGTCACCATAAAGGCTACCATACCGACGGGTAAGCATTTTGTGAAGTGGTCGGCGGTTACAGGCATATCTCTATCCGCTTCTCAACTTACACAAGAAGAAATAACGTTCACAATGCCTGATAACGACGTTACGCTTATAGCAGAGTTGGAGAATATTCTTTACAGAGTAACCGTAATAGGAGGAACGACAACCTTAAACGAGGCAAAATACCGAGAAAATGTAACAGTTACGGCTAATACCCCTGAGGTCGGTAAAGAGTTCGATAAGTGGATTGTTAGTGGAATCACATTGTCTAACACAAACTTGAAAAGAACAACGCTTACTTTCACAATGCCTGAAAATGACGTAACTTTTACGGCAACATATAAAGATATTGTTTACAGAGTAATGGTAGAAGAAGGCAAAGCAACTCCTGAAATGGCAATCTATCAAACGGAAGTTACCGTTATGGCAAACGAGCCTGCAATCGATATGTATTTTGACAAGTGGGAAGTTACGGGGCTTGACACCACGGGTATGGACCTAACTAAAACTCAAATCAAGTTCCAAATGCCTGCTGGTAACGTAACTTTTAAGGCAACCTATCTACCGCATATTAAGTACGGAATTTTGGTTGTGGACGGAACGAAAGACAAATCACCTGTAATGGCAGGCGAAATCGTAACCATAACGGCAAACCCTGCTAAGCCGGGAAAAGTGTTTGACAAGTGGACTTGCGAAACGGTGGGTGTAACTATTGAGTTTGCAAGCGCAACAAGCAAACAAACAACCTTTGTAATGCCTGCACAAGATATAAAAATTAAGGCGCATTTTAAAGATATTGAGGTTGCGCCGTCTGTTGAAATAAAAGTTGAAGGCGGAACAGGTGCAGGAACATATAAGCCGGGCGACAGTGTAACAATCACCGCAAACGAGCCTGCGGAAGGTAAAGTGTTCAAGTGCTGGAAGGACGAGAAAGGCGAAATAGTCAGCACGGATAGGAGTTATGCCTTTACCGTAAACGGCGAAACAACTCTTACCGCAGTGTATGAAGACAAGGCTTCGGGAGGTGCGATTGCAGGTATTGTAATCGGCTCAATCCTTGGCGTTGGAATTATCGGTTTTGTAATTTTCTGGTTTGCAGTCAAGAAAAAAGACGTTTTCTGACCTTGGAGTAGCAATCAAAGCGTTATTCACCAAAAAAATAATCCGTAACAATTAAGCAACACTAAATAACAGCAAAGAGAGAGTTTGATTTCGGTTAGACTCTCTTTTATACGACCAATTTCTATAATTAGAATGATCTCTACGCTCATATCTTTCATATTGTAATACAGCAGTCAATTCTGCTTGTAGGAGCTTATTAATGGCCAATTCAAGATTGGATCTAATTAATTCTTTACAAGATACCTCTAAATTAAAATTATGCTTTAATAGCAATTCGTTTAGTTGTGTAGGAAAATAGTTCATAGGAAATTCCATTGTTAATTTTTGTCTAGCAACTAAATTCTACAACAAAGGTTCCTTTTTTTAAATTCTAAAATAAGAAGCATTCAAATATTAAATTTACACAAGATATTTTACACTATCTTTGGGATTTAAATTTTTATTATTTATAAAAATAATAAATAAAAAAATATTTATTTTATAAATGCGTATAATATAAAAAAAGCATTTTAAAGCTTTTTTCTATTGTAAATTTAAAATAATAAGATTATAATAAAAACATAAATCGATGAAAAGAAGATTTAATGTAAATACGTTTATAGAGAACTAGTGGTTGGTGAAAACTAGGAAACAAGCATTAAATTAACACTTTGAGAGGTAGAAGAATTAAGTAGACCTACCCGTTTTCCGCGTTAAGGAGTTAAGGGCAGTATTTTTTTAATACTGAACTAAGGTGGTACCGCGATTTGATCGTCCTTAGATGAGGGCGATTTTTTTTATTTTTAAGGAGGAAAAATTATGCGTACAAAAATTAAACAGCTTTTTGCCAAAAGCGCTGAATATGCAGATAAGGAAGTAGAAATTTATGGCTGGGTACGTACTAATCGTGCGCAGGCTCAATTTGGCTTTTTAAATGTAAATGATGGATCATTTTTTGAATCTTTACAGGTTGTTTATGATTCAGCACTAGAAAACTTTTCTGATATTTCTAAATATCGTGTAGGTGTATCAGTTCACATTAAGGGTATTGTTAAGCTAACACCAGATATGAAGCAGGCTTTAGAGCTTCACGCATCAAGTGTTGAGATGCTTGGTGATTGTCCTGAGGATTATCCAATTCAGCCAAAGCGTCATACTCGTGAGTTCCTACGTGAGGTTGCTCACCTACGTGCTCGTACTAACTTATTTAGTGCTGTATTTAGAATCCGTAGTGTAGCTGCACAAGCTATTCATGAATATTTCCAATCAAATGGATATCTATATGTTCATACTCCCCTTATTACATGTGCTGATTGTGAAGGATCAGATCAAATGTTTAAGATAACAACTCTAGATATGAATAATTTACCACTTGATGATGATGGTAAGGTTGATTTTTCACGTGATCTATTTGGTAAGCAAGCCTTTATTACTGGCTCTGGACAGCTTCAGGGTGAAACATTTGCGATGGCATTTGGAGATATTTATACCTTTGGTCCAACATTCAGAACGGAAAACTCAAACACTAAAACTCATGCTAATGAGTTCTGGATGATTGAACCTGAAATGGCCTTCTGCGATCTTGAGGGCTTAATGGATGTTGAAGAGGAAATGCTTAAATATGTTATTAAGTATGTTCTTGATAAGTGCCCACTTGAGATTGATTTTTGTGATAAATTTGTTGAAAAGGGATTACGTGAAAAAATTAATCATGTTTTGAATTCTCATTTTACACGTATTTCTCATCATGATGTAATTGACATTTTAAAGAAGGCTCCTGTCAAATGGGAATTTGAGCCTGATTATGGTGAGGATATTGCTAAAGAGCATGAAAAGTATATTGCAGAATACTTTAATGGCCCTGTATTCATTAAGGATTGGCCAAAGGATATTAAGGCATATTATATGAAATTAAATCCAGATGGTAAAACAGTAGCGGCTGTTGACCTTGTTGTACCTCAAGCAGGAGAATTGATGGGTGGTTCTCAAAGAGAGGAGCATCTTGATGTTTTACTAGCTCGTATGAAGGAAATGAATGTTGATGCTAGTGCTATTGATTGGTATTTAGATACACGTAGATACGGTGGTTGTGTTCACTCAGGCTTTGGTATGGGCTTTGAAAGACTTATTATGTACCTTACAGGTGTTGAAAACATCCGTGATGTTATCCCATTTCCACGTACACCTAAGAATTGTGAATATTAAAATTAAGTTTAAAAGCTCTGTTTGTTATATACAAATAGAGCTTTTTTATGCTACAACTAATGGTTGTCAAATAGTTGGTTGAATTATTGAATCTAAAATAGAATATGATTTTAACGCATTAAAAAGAGTGTTATTTGAAATTGATCTTTTAATAAGTATGCAATCATCTTTTTGTATTTCCTAATTTGTAATTCTATGATGCTTTTTATATAAATACATCATGTTTTATTTAATAAAATACTCAAGTATGTTATAATTGATATATGAGAGGCTACTATGAAAAGATATAGAGGATATGCAATTATTATTACAATCATAAATGTTATATTATCATTTTTAATGATTTATGAGGTCTTTTTATTTAAAGGCTTAATTGACCACGCCGTTATGCATGAAGCAATTAAGAAGGATATTATTACAATTATTATAATTATTGTGGTGATGATATTACTTCATTTTCTTTTTTTGTATTTAAGAAGTAAATATGATCTTTTGTTAGAAATGGCTTTAAAAAAACAGCTTTTTATTGCCCTTTATCGGGCAGAATATCAAAGTATTTTAAATCTTCATTCAGCTAAGGTTTTAAGTCTTTATTTAGATGATATTAGAAATATATGTGATACTAAATGCTATATATTTTCTCAGCTTGTAAGTCAAATATCGAGAATTATTTTCGCTTTCATTGCCCTTATAAGACTTAGTTATATAGTTGTTTTATTCCTTACCTTTGTAGGACTTTTAATGATGGTACTATCATTCATTTATAGTCGCTATGCTAAAAAAATAAATATGATTGTTTTAGATAGTAATGACAATTTAAATTCTTATCTTGAAGAATCATATCAAAATCTAAAATTTTTAAATGTTATGTCAGAGCCAAATACCTTAATAAGAAGGACGGAGTATGAAATTCTAAAAAATTCCAAAATAAAAGCGAAAAGAAATAATATAAAAGCTAGTACAAATACCTTTATTACAGGAAGTATGCTTATTCTTTATGCTTTAATTATGTGCTATAGTGCTTACTTAATATATCAAAATAAAATTAGCTATGGTACACTTACAGCTTTAGTATCACTTGTCAGTTATTTTGAAACTCCTTTTAGTCAAATAGGAGGCTACGCTTCTAAGTTTGCACTTTATCGTAGTTCCGCACTTAGGTTAGATAGCATTTTAAAGCTTAGAAGGGAAGAACCTGCTTTAATGATTAATGATTTTTCTTCTATAGTCCTTGAAAATGTCTCGTTTTCATATGATAATAAGCTTATATATGATAACTTTAATTTAACAATAAATAAGAATGATATTATCTATATAAAGGGCCCATCAGGCTGTGGTAAAACTACATTATTAAATATTATTCTTGGCTTTTTAAAATATGAAGGTAAGGCCTATGTAACATTAAATGATAATGTTTTCCCACTTGGATCAGGTACAAGACACTTATTTAGCTATGTACCACAAGAAAATATTTTATTTTCAGGAACAATACGAGATAATTTTAAGATTCTAGATGATACTCTAAATGATGAAGAAATTATATCCGCTTTAGTTAGCACGCATGTATACGATGAGCTTCATGCAGGTCTTGATTATAAAATATACGAGCATGGCAAGGGGTTATCTGTTGGGCAAATTCAAAGGATTTTAATTGCGATGGCCCTAGTTAAAAAAAGACCAATCCTAATTATGGACGAGTTTAGCTCGGCACTTGATAAGAAAAATGAAGAAGAAATTGTAGCTTTGCTAGAAGGACTTAAAAAAACAATCATTTTTGTCAGTCATAAGGATATTAAGATTAAAGCACGTGTTTGTAATCTGGAGGATTTAAATGAAAACAATTGAAGTTAATAATATGCCAATTCTTTTAGATTTAAGATTTGAATTATCATTAAAGAATCTGGAAAAATATGTTACAAAAAAAACACCTAAATATATTATAAGAAGCGTTTTAGATGATTTAGATCTTCCAAGGATAATGGCAAGCCAAAGAACAAAATATTATGATATTTTTGAATATGATAATATTGTGCTTCAAAGGGTTCATACAGAAGATGGTATCTTAATTGGCTATTTAAAATATGAAAGTAACAACATTACAATTTATAATGCCTCAAGCTTTGATAAAGAATATATGCTATCACAATACGCTTTAGTTTATTGCTTAAGATGTGAACAAAATGCTATATTTATGCATGGCTCTTCATTTAAATATCAAAATAAAGGAGTTATTCTTACAGCCAAAAGTGGGACTGGTAAATCAACCCATCGAGCTATGTGGCAAAGACTATTTGATATAGAGGTTATAAATGATGATAAAAACATTGTATCATTAAATCAAAATAGGCTTTATTTAAGTAGTAGTCCTTGGTCAGGTAAGCATCAAATTGATAATAATGTAAGACAGACATTAGATGCTATCGTGATTTTATATCAAAGTAAGACCCCAGAAATAAAGCATTTGAAATTAAATGAATTACTACCGCTTTTAATGCCATCTTTAGAGGCTTTAGATAGTAAAAATAGTAAGGTATGGCATGATATATTTAGTCATATCTTAAAAACACCTATTTTATATTTTGGTTGTAATATGCAAGATGAATCAGCTTATATGCTAGAAAAGGAGCTTAAAAAATTATGGGAATAAAAGATAATTATATACTTCATGAGATGAATGGTGAATATGTAATAATAGAGATTAACGATGGAGCCCTTGAATTTTCACATGTATTTTATATTAATTCTTCAGCCGCAGATATGTTTAGACTTATGAAAGATGGTTTAAATAAAGATGCTATTATTACTAAAATGCTTGAAGAATATGATACAACAAAAGAAGAACTTGAAAATGATTATGATGGCTTTTTAGCGTCTTTAAAGCAAAAGAAAATATATGAGTAATATTAATGAAGTAGTTAGGCTTATGTATGAAGCCTTCGATGATAATCTAGATTTTTCTTTTCCTATAAATGGTAGCTCAATGCAGCCCTTTCTTTATAAAGATGATATTGTAAGGCTTAGAAAATGCCACATGGCATATCCAGGTGATATTGTATTTTATAAGCATGGTGATAATTATATACTACACCGGGTAGTTAGGGTTAATAAGGATGGCAGCTATAATATTGTTGGAGATCATCAAACTAAGTGTGACCTTAATGTAGATAGCTCTATGATAATTGGTGTTGTAGTTGCATATAAGAAAAGAAATCAAAAAAAATATAACCCTCTTAAAGGTATAAGATATTTTATTTACCATCATTTAGTAAGACTAAAGTTAGTTAGATTTTTAAATAGTAAATTATTTTAAGGAGTAGTTTTTATGGGATTAGAATTAGTTAGTGTTATAAGCTCATATCTTAAGCACGAGAAGCCTAGTGTTTGTCTTACATCTGCTTTAATCGAAGATGCTAAGGACCAGGGACTTGGAGCTTTATTATATGCTAGCTATAATGATGATAGACTTAAATCAATTTATTTTAATAGTTTGATTTTACAAGAAAGATTTATTAAGCTTACAAAATATACTTCAAATCTTTTAAATAAATATCAAATTAAGCATTTAATCATTAAGGGTAGTATTTTATATAAGCTTTATGATGATATTGCCATAAGAAGTAGAGGCGATATTGATATTTATGTTAGTCCAAAAGATTATGAAAAAACTTTAGAGATTATGATAAAAAACGGCTTTATTGAAGGTGATACATGTAATCATCATACGATTATGTATTATAATGAGCTTGAGGTTGAAATTCATTTTACCTTATTTGAGCCAACTCATCATAAATTACTTAAATATTTCAAAAATCCTTTTGATTTTGCAACAAATAAGGATAACTATATGTATGAATTTAAGCCTGATTATCATTTTATCTATTCTCTTGCTCATTTTAAAAATCATCTAGTTAATGGTAGTGGATTTAGATATTTGCTTGATTTTTATTATATGTTAACCAAAACTCAGCTTGATCTTGATTTTATCAAAAAAGAACTTGCTAAAATTGATTTATTAAAGCTTTATAATAATATTATTAATGCTTTATTTGAAATTAGCGGTGTAGCACTTGATAATGTAGAGCATTATGATGTATCCTTCTTCCTCAATTATTTAAATGAATCAGGAACCTATGGATTCAAGCGTCATAAAACAAATGATATGGTTCCTAAAAATAAGTTTAGATTAATTGTAAATACTTTATTTATGTCAAATAAGGAATATCGAATTAAAAAGTATCCTCATTTAGGACGTCATTGGTTTTTTTATCCTATTATGATTATTCATCGTTTACTATATTTATTAACTCATAAGCTTAAGAGCTTGTTTAGAATTGTTTTTAGGGTAAGAGATAAGGAAGAAAAGGAATTATTTAAAAAGATTGGTATATAATATTAGATTTATAATTATAAAAATGGTATACTTTGTATACAAGTAGGTGAAAAAATGAAAAAATTATATAAAAAACTTTTACATGATATAAAAAAATATCAAACAATAATTATTCATCGTCACACAAGGCCAGACGGAGATGCCTTAGGATCTCAATTTGGACTTCAAAGGGCACTAAAGGATAATTTTAAGGATAAGGAAATATACGCTGTTGGTGATACTAACTCTCGTCTTCTTTTTATGGGACAACCAGATGAAATTACAGATGATAAATATAAAGGTGCTTTAGTTATTATTTGTGATGTAGCTGTATCTAATATGATTTCTGATGATAGATATAAGCTTGCGGATAAAATTTGGATTATTGACCATCATAAGAATAAGTCGGATGTTGAAGAAAATAATCTTATTATTGATTCTAATGCGGCAGCGGCTTGTGAGGTAATTGCGGATATGCTATTTACCTTAAAGCTTAAGGTTTCCTCTTGTGCGGCTACATCTTTGTTTACAGGTCTTGTAACTGATAGTGGAAGATTCCAATATTCAGATACTTCCCCTAAAACCTTAATGATTGGATCATTTTTATTAAATCAAGGGGTTGATGCCCAGGCTATTTATGATAAGCTATATGTAGAAACGCTTGAATCTAAAAAGCTTAAGGCTAAATTTACAGAAAAGATGAAGCTAACAGAAAAAAATGTTGCATATATCTTTAATACTAAGGAAGACCTTGATGAATTAGGAATTGATTTTAATACTGTGTCTCGTGGCATGGTAAATGTAATGGGTGGAATAGAAGGAATTAATATTTGGGCTAATTTTACCTATGATGAGACTACATCAAAGGTTGTATGTGAATTTAGAAGTAGAGGAATGTCAATTGTCGATATTGCTAAAAAATATGGTGGTGGAGGTCACGACCAAGCATGTGGTGCTACAATTGATTCTTTTGATGTGGCCTTAGAGGTTTTAGCTGATTTTGATAAGAGAATGGAGGAATTTTTAAGTGGAGCATATACTAAATAAAATAAAGGAATACAATACGATAATAATTCATGGTCATAAAAGACCAGATGGGGATTGCTACGGAAGTCAATTTGGACTTCAAAGAGCAATTAAGGCTACATATCCTGATAAGAAGGTATATGTAGTTGGTGGTGTTTGTGATTATTGTGCTTTTTTAGGTAAAATGGATGAAATACCAGATGATACCTATAAAGGAGCCCTTGCAATTTGTGTTGACTGTGCAACATCTGATAGATTGGCTGATCAAAGATTTAGTTTAGCGGATTATGTTATAAAAATTGATCATCATATTGCAGAAGAAAATTATGGTAATTACCAGTATGTAGAAGAGGAAGCCCCTGCATGTACACAAATTCTTACGGATTTGATTTTGAAGGGTAATCTTAAAATGACATCTGATGCAGCATTTGCATTATATACAGGTCTTGTAACTGATACAGGTCGCTTTAGATTTGATAGTGTTGTATCTCATACCTTCGAGGTGGCTGCATATTTATTAAGCTTTGGAGTTTCACCTTCAGTACTTGATAATTACTTAAGTGTAGAAACATTAGCTACCTTAAAACTAAAAGGATATGTCCTTTCTAATTTCCAAATGACTGATGAGGGCTTTGCATATATAAAAATGACACGTGATGTTGTAGAAAAATATGGCGTTTCTGATGAAGAGGCTGCTAATCAGGTTGGTACTATTTCCACAATAGAAGGCTGTCCTGTATGGGCGTTATTTATGGAGTATCCAGGAAATGAAATTCGTATTCGTTTAAGAAGTAGAGGACCAGTTATTAATACTTTAGCTGAGGAATATAATGGCGGTGGTCATGCAAAGGCTGCTGGAGCTTCTTTGGACTCATGGGATGATTTAGATGGTTTTGTTAAAAAAGCATCTTTACTTGTAAAGAAGTATAAGGAAGAACAAAATAATAATTAATATTAAAAAGCATATAGGAGTATTTATTCTTATATGCTTTTTATATTATATGGCTTCATTTAGAAAAGTAATTTAAAGGAGAAACAAAACTGGTGATTAATTTTCAGCTTTGAGGAAACGAAGAACTAGAATAGGGGGTATTCGTGGAGTAGCTAGTTATTATGGCTCTAATGATGTATATTATAGTTATGAATAATCATGATGATGACGACTTTTAAGAAGTAGTTGTCATTAAATTTCTAGTTCTGATTTCCTCTCTTAAAATGAGAAAAGAGCAAAGGTAGCAGCCTTTACTCTTTTTGTTTACTATATAGTAAACTGTGACTTTTCTGGTTCTGTCACTGGCAGTATATGCTATTTTACTTAAAATATCAATAGTTGTTAAAAAAATATTTGTTATTTTGTTAATTGAAAAAGTAAATTCCGTTCGTATATAATAATATTGTAACTTTTTATGTTTGTAATGAATATAATGATTCGTTGAATTTTATAAAAAAAGATTTGAATTCATTGAAACGGTATACTAATATAGAATTATGTTTAAAAAAATAAGAATAAAGGAGCTTAGTGAATATTATGGCGAATATTAGAAGATTTCATCCTGAAATGTATATTAAAGAAACATTAGAAGCTATGGAAATGACTGCTAGGGAATTTTCGGCTAGAACAGGAATTTATGAAAGAACACTATCTACAATTATAAATGGAAACGAAGATATTACATTCGATATTGCGTATAAATTGTCTTTATATTTTGATAATTCAGTTAATTACTGGACAAATTTACAAAATCAATACAATCTTTATACTTATGAAATTGAAAGCGAAAAAGAGCTTTAATCTTTTTATGATTTTTTACTAGATTTGATGTTTGCATATTAAAAGAGCAGCTTTAATACTGCTCCTATGTTTAATTTTATATTTCTATTATTTCAACTTTTGAATTATGCTTTAAGGTTTTCTCATCATAAGATATTCCTAGTAATAATACCTTACCATGATAATTACCTAGTGAATTAAAATAAGACTTTTCTTTTATTTGCGCTATTGCCTCATCAGGCGTGAAATTTACCTTAAGCTCTACTATAAAAGGTATATGGCAATTATCATATGGTATAAATGATAAATCAGATCTTCCTAAAATAGAAGTATCTTCTTTTTTAATATTATAGAATTGTTTAGCATTATAGTATGATATTTCTACAATAACTCCTAATATATCTTCTTTATTCTTATTAAAAGGTCCTGCAAGTTCTAAATGATTTTGATCTAACGTTGTATTTATAAATTCTACATTTCCTTTTAATGTTTCTTCATATAATTTCTTTGAATTGCTTATTGGATTATAGATTTCTTTCCAGTCTAATTCCAATATAGCATTAACAAATTCTTGTCTTATTTCATAATTTGGAATATAACAATATCCAAAGCCTAATTCTTCTCCTTTTATAAAGGCTAAATAGCCTAAATGAATTAATACAGTTAAGGCTGAATCCGCTGAATTAACCTTTGTTAAATCGTTTGAAAATCTTGAAACATTAACACTTACCTTATCACCACTTAACATTTTAGTAATAATACCTTTAAGTGCTCCATGATCATAATTCATATAATTTGTAACAGCCTCAATAGCTGACGTTTTTGTCCAGTAGTCGCCATATTCTCCACTTAGGACAGCCTCAACTACAGATTTTGGATTATAGATTGAAACATTACCTAATTTATATCCATTATACCACTGACTTATTTTATTAAAATCTCTATTATATTTCTTACATAAATCCTTAACTTCATCTTCAGTAAAACCAATAAAGGAATCAAGTTCTCTTGGGTTAATCATATCATATTCCGTAAACATATTTAAGGTTGATTGAGTTG
>UMAO01054878.1_pt1 | contig 45028 bp, 48 predicted proteins | sample 1963741 | NCBI WGS metagenome assembly UMAO01 (sample SAMEA4835919, study PRJEB28245) | human gut metagenome | biome: gut microbiome; material: fecal sample | place: Denmark | collected 2008
TTTAATAATTCTTTTAATCTTGTCATATTTTCAACCTTTCCTGTGACGAAGTTCGTCACAAATTATCTAGTACTTGTTATATATCTGTCCTCTGTTTCCGGCATCAATTACATGTACTATAAACTTACCATTATCAACCGAATATATAATCCGGTATTCTCCGACCCTTAACCGGTACAGTCCTTTGCTTTTCCTGCCTTTTAACTGCTTAATATCTGTTCCCTCCGGTAAACAGTTTATGGCTTTTAACACCCTTTCTTTTTCCGGCTTTGGAAGTTTTACAATAAACTTTTCCGCAGGCTTTTCAATAAGTATCTGATATTTCATAAGCTTATCCCTTCCCGTTTTGCCAGTTCTTCAAGTGTTACTGTTTCCGTCTTTTCTGGGTCTGGATTGTCCATGTAATCCTGTACGAGTTTTTCACAATATAAATCATCTTCCATATCGTCATCAAACTGTACACCTTTTAAGAATAACAAGATATTTCCAATCTTATATTCCGGCAGACTGTCAATGATTTGCTTTGCCTGTTCTCTTTCACTCATGTTAATAGCCCCTTTCCTGATTATTTGTGACGAAGTTCGTCACGCTTCTTTACCGCTCTCATTGCCTTCAATATCAACAAGTCCCTCTTTCTGCAGCTTATATATCATAAGCTTTAGCCAGTATTCCTTGCATTTTTCCTGTCCGGTAATCCAGTTTTGTACGGTCCGGAAAGGAATGCCGAAATACTCTGCATACTGCTTTTGTGTCATTCCTGTAAGCCTGACAAGTTCTTTCACCGTCATCATGGTATACCTTCTTTCTTTATCTTGTATATAGTATACACCTGTTCGGTGTGTATTGCAAGTACTATTTTCTGCGTGACGAAGTTCGTCACATTTAATCCTTTCAGTCGCTTATTCAGTTTTCAATGTACAAATGATAATCTGTGACGAAGTTCGTCACAAATTATAAATAAACTGCAATAATCGTCATATCTTCATTAACGATATAACTTTCATCTATCTGATGTCCGTTTACATCAGACCAGTACCTGAAACCTGTATCTTCAGGACTTTTCGGAATAATAAGCCTGCTTCCCTTTGGCAGGCTGTAAACCTTATATTCTCCATCATTCGTCATAAATGTGATTTTGGCATATTCCTGGGCTGCTGTATCCTGTTCTTTTTCAAAAACCGCAGTCTTGACACAGGATAACCTGCTTACATTTCCACCTGCATTCGGAAATGAAGCATTTACTTCAACGGACATCAGTCCGTGTTCCTTATCCATATCCAGAACTTTAACCTCAATGTCTTCGGCACTGTCTATCTGTATACAGAGTTTTTCAAGAAAATCCGTCACAAATTCATCTGAATTCTCTGCTGTGTATGCCCTGTCTTCATAAGTTTCAGACATTGCACTTTCAACTGCCGTTTCAAGTGCTTCCGGCAGACTGCCGCTAATCTCGTCCTGTCGTATGTCTTTTGCATCAACCGTCATGACAATTAAGACTGTAGTCAGAATCATCATGCACAACGAAAATGCAAGTATTACCTTTTTCATCTACTGCTCCTCTACCGGAAGTGTAATATCTGCCACAGTCTGTCTGTTTTCAGAATCCCTTACAGACAGACGTACCACATACAGACCCGGATTTTCAAACCTCACAGTTTTACTGGTTTCATCATAATTTATTTCATTTTCTTCCTTATCCTTTACATACAGCACCTTTACACGCTCTGCATTCTGTGCATTTTCTGTGCTTCCGTCCCGGATAATGTTAATCCGGGATAATATCTGTGCATCAGTACCGGCATATATTCTATCTGCTGTATCAGCATACAGAATCTGTACCGGTTCACCCGCCAATATATCCTGTGTCTTTACAGCTGCAGCATTATATCCGCTGTAATCTGCATTATTTACAGTCACACGGCTTCCCAGGATATCAAATATTCCTGTATGTCCTGCCACTGTAATACCCGTCAGAATGATAAGTATAGCTAATGACGTTATTGCCGCTACTGCATCTCCCGAAAATGTTTTCATTATTGTTTTCATTATCTGCTCCTTTAAAACAAGCCTGACACAAATGCCGTAACACCATTTTGAAGTGCAAGATACATTGCACCGCCCATCACGGCAATCACAGCAATCACAGCAATGGCAGATGTAATTCCATCACCCAAATTTTTAATAATCTCTTCCATATTATCTCCTTTCTGGGCTGCTTCAAAACAGCGTTACTGTATAAAACACTGCTCCAAACAGTCCTATAAAACTGATACCTAAAACCGCTGCAAGCAATGAATCACCAATCTGTTCCATAATCTGCTCCATCAAAATCACCTCTCTAAACTAAACTGCAAAATCTTTTAACTCATGCTGCTTATTTACATTCAGGAATGCTATGCTGTAGTTATAAGATACTGTAACCTCTGCCATAACAGTATTATCCTCACTATCCTTATACTCATTCACCATCACTGTGTATTTGTTATTTCCGGCATTTCTGCACGCTGCAATGACTGTCGGAGAAAAATTGCTGTTTTCAATCTCATCAACAATGCTTTCTTTAAAATCCCTCGCATTTTTAGTATCAATATCCGCAGCAATGATTCCTTCAAGTGTAAAAACTGCCATCAGCAGAAAAAACAATGTCAAATATGTTTCAAAAATCTGTTTCACTTATACCCCTCCTTTAAAACATTTCCATCGATTTTGCAAAAAAGGAAATCATCATTACCGTCATATCAACAAGCAGCTTGAATCCTGCAGCGATTGCCGGTTTTGAAACGCTCATATTTTTCATGACGACAATTTTGTCATCATTTTTGCGGTTCTCTGCTTTCTCAAGCATATCATTATTACGTTTTAAGATTTCTTTAAATTCTGTCTGCATATCAGCACCCGTGCCTGAACTGATTGAGTACAGTGTACTCATAATCTCACTGATTTCATTCAAATTAAACTCTGAAAGGAAGTCATTAAACGGTGCCACATCTTCCGGAGCAGCTTCTGTCTGCTCAATGAATTTTTCAATCGCTGGCTGAAGCACTGCCGGAGCTGTTTCAAGTGTACGTGCAATAGACATTACTACATTATTGTTCTGCATCTGTAATGAAACCTGCACCACCCATGTCGGAAACTCATTCTTGATTTCTTTTTTCAAGTACTTTCCCATCACTTTATAATTAAGTGACGGATAATTTACAATTAACAGTGCTGCAATGCCGCAGATGATGAGTGTTGCCGGAGTATGAAGAATAACCGACAAACTCAGACCAGCAGCAACCAGCACCGCACTATATACAAAGAACTTACGTCCTTGTCTGCGGACATCATATGTTATATATGTCTGATATATTTTTTTGATTTTATCTGCTTCTGCTTCTTTCTCATCAAGCCAGTTTATACAAAGCTTTTTGTCAAGCTTTGAATATGCACGTAAAAAATACAGAATCATGATAACTGCTGATATCTGCACAAGATTATTTGTACTGATATCAAGCATATCTATGTTAAATAACGCTGGAATGTACAATGTAATCAGGCACATTGCAAACGATAATGCTATTGAAATCATGCCCATGATTTTTACGTTTCTTTTCTGCTTTTGAAATAGCACTTTAGTATCCGTCCATATCTGACGGTCACGCAGAAGCGTTTCTATTCCCAGATTCATATCACCGCCGTCTTTTTCAATCTGCAGCATAAAGATATGCAGTCTTTTTATTCTGCGGCAAGAATATTCCTGTTCTATGATTCTAAGTGCATCCTTAACAGCATTTTCATCGATTGTGTCCTGAATGTGCCTGACTGCATTATGAATACAGTCTTTCATGTGTCCATCCGGGAACACCTTTTCTGCATCGATGAGCGCATCAAGAATTTTTCCTTTTGCTTTAAAATAATAGAGCATACGTTCAACGTATTTGCTAGCGTCTGAAAAACGCCGCTGCTCATACAGGCTCTTATAATAATTTCGTATTAGAAACGGTGTCTGTAACAATGCAAATACAATTATTACTGCATAACCGTATAACGGAAGCTTGTACAGCCAGCCTGCCAATATACATCCTGCCAGTACACACAGATATGTAATCAAAAGTTTTTTGAATTTGAATACATAACCGTAGTTTTCAATTTCACCAATCAGATTTTTATGATTCAGGTAATACAGCCTGCTCTCTTTATTCTTTCTTTTCTTTCTTTCCTTCATAGAATTTCACCTTTTCCTTTAAATCGTTGTCCAGTACATAAGGATTACTTATCAGCTCATCACTGAATTTTTTCCTAATATAATCGGGGATTTCTTCATCTGTTCTCTGACCATCTTCTACAATGAAAGTTATTTTTTTCTCATCTCTATCACGTTCATAATATGCAATCTGGTCGATATACCTTGTATATGTTCCATCTGCATTTTTCGCTGCTTTTATCAGCACAGCTGCATCCAGATAATCATATATATTATTCTCATGAGATTTACTGCCTACACAGTTCATCATATTTAAAAATCTGTCCGGAACGTTTCTTAAATCATCTGTGTGTAGGGTCGTAATGCCTTTCATTCCGGTTGACCACGCTTCAAGAAGTTCCGCTGCTTCAACGGAACGTGTTTCCGCAAGCATGATTCTGCCCGGATTCAAACGCACAGACGTTTTTATGAGTTGTGTATAATCCTTTTTTTCAGAGGTAATCAGTTCAATTCCATCTGCTTCCGGCTTTAACTTTGAATAGTACCACTCACGCGTATCTTCAATCGTTATAACCTTTGCATTATCCGGAATAAACAATGATAAAAACTTTGCAAATTCAGTTTTGCCGACACCCGGATTGCCGCAGATAACAATGTTGTAATTTCCTGCAGCATGATTAATGAGCAGGTTCAAGATACCTTCATCGCAATAAATGCCTTTCAGCCCACTGTAAGTAAGCCTTGGTTTTTCCTGTACTTTTCGGATACAGATGGTTCTTCCACGCAGAGCAAGTGATTCATGAACACACGTAAAACGCATTTTGTCCATTTCGCATTCCAGAATCTGATTATCTACGTTAAATGACTGTGATACTGCATTAGCAATATGCATTACAAGTGAATTGATATATTCCGGTGTCACAGCCGGATTATTTTCTTTCCACCTTCTGTTATGTATATCACGCAGCCATAAAGCCGTACCATTCCAGTCAATATCTGTAATATTTGTATCTGTTATATAGGATAAAAGCGGATACAGCTTATCTTCCGTCAGCAACCCGGCTGCTATCTTTAATCTTTTTTCTGCCATATTTCCTCCAATAATTTTCCAATAAAACAGGGGTGCAGATAAAATTACTTACACCCCTAAAATAATGCTACATTTTCTTACTAGAAGCCTGCTAGAAGCCTGCAAGTGCATTTGCTCTAGTAAGAAATGTATTCATAAGATTTGCGAAAGCCGAATAGACTAATCCATTCGGATCACATACGCAGATTGCTAACATAATTGCAATAATTGCAATAGTTGCCATCAAAAACTTGATTCCTGGACCGTAATCCTCAAAAATTACTGAAAACATTCTTCTACTCCTTTCCCAGTATCAAAAGCTGTAGTATTGACAGTTTACTATTCCAGCCGCTATGCTGAACAGCTGCACCGTCTTATTCAAGGATAAGAGTATTTTTTTATAGTTTCAAGTTCCATTTGGTGTCATTTAGTGTCATTTGGTTCCATTTGGTGTCATCTGGTGTCATAAAAATGATAAAAGGGACAGTGATTTTATATGCACTGTCCCTTCTGTTATATATTTGTGATATATTTCCATCTGAATGAATAACATTTACTTTATTCTACAATAATCAGTTAAGGCGGTAATCTTATTTTTCTTTTCATTCTTCTGCTCCCTGCTCAATGTAAAATAATAGCTACAAGTTCATCATATGTAGCTGTAGATATAAATAACATCCCCACCCAAATGAACCAAATTAGTATGCCTTTTATCAAGTCTTTTAAATTATCCATAATAATTTCTATTATCATTGTCCGTTGCTCCTTTAACTTCCGCTTTCTCCAATGAAATAATACCGTCCCAGTTCTTTTTATCTAACTCAATTGGACAATAAATATTATACTTTTTATAAATCTCCTTCACCAAGCTTTCATAGTTTTGATGTTTAATGATTCTTCTCCATTCCCAGTAATATATTGGAATCTTTGTTTGAAACACTTTATTATGATTTTCCATCGAAAATATACAGCAATCAAGGTCAATTACTATACCTTCAGAATCTACCAAAAGATGCTCTATAAAATATGATATAATCCCTACAAAAACCATAACAGGAACAACAATTTTAGCAAGCTTTGGATACATAAACAAAATCCTGCTTACAATAACTAAAAACAAAATTACTGCTCCAATTCGTATAAAACGAAAAATAAAATCTTTTCGTCTGGATATAGTACACATGTACTTTTTATCATTATAAGTTATTGGGTATAACTCCAAATATAAATTCTTCTTTTTAATATTCATACTTTTTCTCCTATTTCTAAAGTTTTAAGCTTCCTTTTTCCTCTATTGCTTATTTTTCAAGTTTCTTTTCATAAATTATTAGTTCTTTATCTGTATAACACTCCGGATAACTGAACTTTTTATCTGCAGTTTTTTGAAGTATATCATTGCGGTATTGTACTGCCCGTTCTATGTTCTGTTTTCCAGATAATTCTTTCTTTGATTTAATTATTTCGCTAATAATCAAATCTATTGAATCAGCCAATTCACGAGCAAATTGCTCATCATTATCAATTTTATATTTCACAAATGTATGTGAAGAATTCACATCAATATTAAGCATAATACATCTCCTATTCTATCATTTATTCATACATAACTACTTTTCTAAAGTTTTCATAAGCAGGGGAATTGTTGGATTTAATCCGCCCCTGTATTTTTTGTCCGAATATATCATAATTGCTTCTGAAAGCTTCATATATTCAGACATAATCTGCTTCCAGCTGCCTTTTATTGTAACAACTTCACCTTCACATTTAATCATCTTTCTCCTCCAGTAATTGTACTGCGTGACGAAGTTCGTCACGTAATATTATTTGCTATCAGCATTTTTTCAAAATCATCATCAAACTCACGTTGATGAAATTGATTAAATTTATTCTGTCCCTGTGTAATCTGCTCTATTTTACGCATATTACAGCGCATATGCGCATTAATACATTCATCTGTCAGCAGCGCAGCCTGATACAACGCTGTTAACAGATATGCCCGGATATTATGTACAGGTTTTGCAGATATCCGGATATTTGCAAGCACATACTCTATATGCCTGGCTTCAAGTTTTTGAAGCTGCTTCTTTACTGTATCTGCTTCGCAATTGTTACCACAAACGCGCAGATACCGCTTATCTGTCGCAAGCGTATCCGTGATTACTGCAGATATTGTATCCAGCATATCTGCATCTGCCGGATATTTTTCCTTCAGGTCAGTCCAGTCATGTGAAATTATTAACGGAATAAACAATTTCTCTGAATCTGAACTTTGATTATTACTATGTTTCGATGAAAGATGAGAAAGATGATTACTCAAATCAGTTTTATTATTCTCTGTATTATTAGCGTAAAAATTTTTAACCTCTTGTGGTAAAAATTTTTGACTACAAGAGGTTAAATTTTTTAACTTCTGTGTATCATTGCCTGTATCATCTGCGCCTGATTCTGTGCTATTAGCTTCAATGTCTTCCATATTCACAGTGGTAAAATTTTTTAACCTCTGTGGATTTTCGCTTTGTACTTCTTCTTTTTCATCTTTATTTTCAATTTCCGGTTTCACTTTTTCCTGTTCTTCAGTTTTATTCTGTGCAATAAAATTTTTGACATAAACTCTGTCTGGCTTTCCGAAACCTTGCCTTTTCTTTTCTATAAGACCAATTCCCTTAACGCTGTCCAACTCTGCCAACAGTTTTACAACTGTCGGTTTAGAGCAGTTCAAATCTTCGCACAGCTCATCAACGGAATAATAAATATATACTCTGCTGTTTTCATCTAACCAGCCATTTTTTTTAGATAATGACATTCTGTCAAGAAGCATTCCATACAACAATTTCGCTGAATTTGAAATGCCTTTGTACATTTCATTTTTTATAAGTACTTTTGGTATCCTGAAAAATGCAAACTGGTCTGCTTCTATTCCATAGTAATAATCTAAATTCATTACGGTTTTATCTCCCCTGTTCTCCCCTGCCTATATTTACATATATTTACGGGCAGCCCTACAGGGGGAACGAACTGCCCGCACTAACAACAATAACCGGCTTTAATAAGCCGAATCTCTTTCCTGCCTTTGCAGCCACGGCAGCATATCAGCATATGCTCCGGAAAAGAGTAAACCTTAATACTATAGTTTTATTTCCAGATTTTTTTGCCACATACCGGACAAAAATTAATTAAATCTGTTACGTTTTCAACAACTTGCTTACCAAAATTATAGCCGCAGCACTCTGTAATTCCATCAACTAATTGTGTCATAGGCTTATAATCACATACGTCACAGTCACATATACATCTATCACCTAATATCCTGTTATACTCGCAGTTATCACAATCTTTTGCTACGCTATCTTCAAAATTTTTTGAGCTAAGCAGAACCGCATTCATATTTTCATTACCTCTTTTTTTGATACTTTCCGATTTGTTGCTTTTTACAATAACCAGTTATACAATGCCCGAATTTATGAAATCCAAATGCATTTGTTTTAGTTGCAAATTCCCAGTACTTACATTTAATACATTGTTGCGTTGGCATCTGTATATTACTTCCAATCCCATATCTTGCCATTTTCACCCACCTCAATTTAAGACCATATGAATTAATAATAACGCAATTCCTATGATTGCTATTGTTTTTATAAATCCACCGCTTATATTACACAGTATCACCAGTGCTGCACATAACAGCACTGATATAGCTGCTTTTAAATAGAACTTCTGCTTTTTATTCAGTCTTTCATTATTATCTTTCATATTCCCTCCAAAAAAAAATTAATTTCTGTCTTACTTTAACAATAGAATACCGCTAATCAATGCTGCTGCAATCGTAAACAGCATTGAACCTATATTTATGGATTCTCCTGTAATTTGCTTTTCTTCTATTAGATACACTTTTCCGCCCCTCCGGCTTCAAATTTGTCAATAATTTTTGTATCTTTTACGAGATTATGCGCAACTATAAAATTATGTAGTACTGTCAGATTCATATGCAATTCTCTGGCTGTTTCTGTTACTGTCATATTCATGTCAATATAGCATTCCCTCACCTTTTCTTCTGTCATATCACATCTTTCCTCCTGTTATTCAATGATTTGATTAAACGGAACCAGACAATAGTCTTTTAATACCCTGTTAAAAAGACCACTGAATTCATCAATATCACAAACGTCCGCCATATCGCATAATTCTTCATCTAATAATTTATATAACTGGTCAGCAAGAGATTTCTTGCTGACACCAGTTACATTACAGTTTTCATTACTGTTCATAACTTGCCCTCCTTTGAAGCTGCTATTAGTTAAATGGCAGCTTTGCAAGTTCTTCAATTGTACATCTGTCTTTATACCAATTGACGGCTTTACCACAATAACCGCAGAAATAGCGGTTTACCGGAAACGCGATTTTTTCATCGCAAAAAGGACAACGTCCCATTGTTTTGATAAAATCGACCTGTGTTTTGTCAATATACACAGGATTTTCATACGTAACAGCATTTTCCGGTCTATTTACATCTGTTTCAACGTCTTCATTAACACTTTCAAAAACTTCTGGTGGAAATCCACTTTCATCAATTTTATCAATATCATCGTTTTCCTTTGTCGTTTCTTTGCTCTCCTGCACATCTTTCACCTCCTCTCTAAGCGGTGGTTTTGTTGCTGCAGGCACAGCTTCCTGTGTATTATCCTCTTTAATGTACTGCTTAATTTCTTTGGCTTTTGTAATTCCTTGATTTATAATTTCTTCCTGCTTTTCTTCTGGCACAGCCGCAAGTGCTTTGGCAGAATCCTTGCTGATTTCACCTGTTTTGAATTTTTCCATGCCGGTATCACCCAGCTTTTTTGAAATTGTAAGGTATTCCTGAACGGTCGTCTTAGATTTCTCCATGATGGCAGCAAGCCTTTCTGCCATACGTCCAGCCGGAGCTTCCGGAAATTCTTCCGGATGTTCTTTAAGCAGCCGTTCCATTCCCTGTATTTCTTTCATGATTTCATAATCACTTTTTTTGTTATATCCATTAGTGCTGTATACAGCAAATTCTGCCTGTGCATCTGTCATATCCTTTATATAGCACGGAATGAATGCAAACTTGTCCAGCTTGCGCTGTTCAACAAGGTATTTACACGCTGCGTGCCTTTTATGTCCGGCAAGAATTTCATATGTATCTCCGCCGGATTTTCTTACCAGCAACGGTTGCAATACCTCTCCATCCGTCTGTATTAAGTCCGCAAGCTTCTCTACATCGCCCGGTTCAAACTTACGATACTGATATGAAGATTCCTGAAGCTTTTTATAATTAATATTCTGAGGGTGCATTTTCTTTGTACCGTTCTTTTCAAGTCCCGGATTCTTCGTCTGATTAAAAAAATTATCTAATTTAGGCATTTTACAGCACCTCCAGTCTTTCGAGGACTTCATCTGCTAAGTCTGTAAAATCACAAGCAGCCTGAGATGTACAGCGGTGTTTGAATAACGGCTTTTGCAAAAGCAGGGCGCTCTGCACCCCGGCATAATCACTTATGCTTGTCCCCATCAATGGATAATCGTGATGCTCAATCAAATCCTGAAAAATAGTCCTCTGACTTTTTAAATTGCGAAGTCTGTTTACAACAATCTGATAAGGTATCTCCCGACCTGTCAAATCTCCGATGTTAATAATTTCATCAACAACAAGATTCAGATTGTCCCTAGAAAAACCGTCTAATAAAATTGGAATCAATACCATGTCTGCCATTGCTAATGCGTTTTCAGATAACATAGAATTATCCGGATGACAATCAATGCAGCAAATATCGTACTGGTCTTTAACCTCCGCTAAAGCCTTATCAAGTTCAAAAATATCAGCAACATTAATTTTCTTATTGCAACCCGGAATAAAATCGATGTGATGTCTTGAATGGCAGATTGCTTTGTCGACAGGAACACTCTTTTCGAGGACCTGCTGGATATCCACCTTCCTCTTGTGCATATCCTTTTCAAAAAATGCTGTAAGATTTGCCTGGATGTCTAAATCTATACACAGCACCTTTTTCCCTGCTTTGGCATAATTAGCTGCCAAATTAAATGTTGTAGTTGTTTTACCTGTTCCACCCTTCATGTTCCATGTGGTAATTGTTATCATTGTTAGCTCCTTTCTGCGCAGTATTTTCTACGCACCGTTAAGTTCCCAGTTAACGGTATTTAGTTTTATTTTTATCACCAAAAAATTGGTAGATATCAATATTAGATAAACTTGAATCATACAATTCCTTAATGTGTATTAGTGCATTTTTTCGCCATCTTATTATTGTTGATTTTGAAACTTCTTTCTCTTTTTTTAGTTTCATCATTCCGGTTTGAAAATCATACTTTTCATATAAATATTCAAGCGTCTGATGTTCATCTGTTGTAAGAACATTATAGCAGCTAATAATTCGGTTGATTGTTTCCTGCTTTTCCGTCAGCGCTCTGACATATGCATTTGTTTCAATCTGCTGTCGTTCCCGCATTTTTATATACTGCTCATAAGTGTCAGACAGACTGTGCTGTCCACCACATCGCTGTAATCCATATTGCATCCCTGGCATAGAAGCTGCTTCCATCAGCTCACTGTCTGTTGCCATATTAGCAAATGCAGATTCAATCTTTTTATTTATTTCTATTATCTGTTCTTCAGATGTTCCAATAACAGAGGTTATTAGTTCTTCAGTTATTACTTTGTACATATTCTTTTCTCGTTTAAATTTCGTTTACTTGCTCTCTCTTTTATATATTGTGCCACAAACACCCAACCTGTGTCCCGTGTCCGCTATCATCATAAGCGCTGTTTTTCCCATGAACCAAATCAACGAAACCGGTAATACGGCTGCCAAAATCTCTATGCCGGTAAATTCCTGTATCTACAATTGCAACTCCTGTCTGCATACAACTCCTCACTTTCGAGCAGCTTTGTCATAAATCTGCGATGTAAATACCGCCAAAGCTATTTACCCTCCACCTATCTGTATTTATTATATGGTAAATATCTTCAATGTTACTACTTGCGCCCGGCGATTTCTCATCTGCCAAAAATGCTGTTTATTTTTCATGCTTGATAATATTTGCTTTTTCCCTGCAAATATTTTATAATAAAGTATCAGAATTCATTTGCAGGATTTGTGACTTTGCGCACTTGGCACAAGCCTGTTATGTGCAATACAACTTAGAATTACAAAGCGTGCGCAGAAATGAGGATTAATATGGATAAGAAAAGAATCGTTGTTGCTCTCGGAAGAAATTCTTTTGGTGAAACTTTCCCGGAACAGCAGGAAAATGTTAAAAAAGCTGCTGCTGCAATTGCAGATTTAGTAGAAGAAAAATATCAGATTGTCATTACGCACAGCAACGGTCCGCAGGTCGGCATGATTCAGACTGCAATGACTGAATTTGCCCGTTTAAATCCAGACGACAGAACCGTTGCCCCGATGTCCGTCTGCGGTGCAATGAGTGAGGGATATATCGGTTACGACTTACAGAATGCAATCCGCGAGGAATTATTAAACCGCGGCATTTATAAAACTGTTTCTACAATCATTACACAGGTCCGTGTAGACCCGTTTGATGCGGCATTCAGCGAACCTTCCAAAATCATTGGCAGATTTATGTCAAAAGAAGAAGCCGAAGCCGAGGAAGAAAAAGGCAACCATGTTGTTGAAGAAGAACCGGGTAAATTCAGAAGAATTATCGCTGCTCCACTGCCAATCGACATTTATGAAATTGATGCCGTAAAGGCACTGCTTGATGCAGACCAGATTGTAATCGCTGCCGGCGGCGGTGGTATCCCTGTACTACAGCAGGGAACACATTTAAAAGGTGCCAGCGCCATTATTGAAAAGGACTACACTGCTGCCAAACTGGCAGAACTGGTCAACGCACAGACTTTATTATTCCTGACAGCATACGACAATCTTACAATTGAAAAAGGAACACCAAATGAAAAAGTCTTTGAACAGGTTTCTGCTTCCGACTTACACACTTATATCAAAGCCGGTCATTTCCCTGCAAAGACAACATTTCCAAAGGTTGACGCTTCCATTCGTTTCGTAACTGCTGATTCCGAAAGAAAGGCCGTTATTTCAAACCTTGACAAGGCAAAATCAAGTCTTGCCGGAAAGACAGGAACAACAATTACCGCATAAAAATATTGCGTAAAAAATTAAGGAGAAATTTCTGATTTTAGAAATTTCTCCTTTTTGTTTGCTTTTGTTGACTGTTGCTTTACTCTGCCGTAGTTGATTCTGTCTGTACGGTTTCCTGCTGTGTCTGATATACCGCATTGGTTACATCTAACATAAAATAGTTTAACAAGACCATTAACAACGCAAGAACTACGATAACAACCAGCGGTATCCACGGATTCTTTTTCTTCTGTGACTGATTCTTTTTAAATGTACTGCTATTGACCTGATTTGCCATTTTTTTCTCCATTTCTTTTAATTTACTTTACTCAGATATATGGACTCTAATATTTTAGTTCCTGTTTTCGTTTTAAAAATATTTTCTTTGATTTTCCGGATAGAATCCAGCCCCTGCTTACTGCTGTCCAAGCCGTCTTCATTGATATTTACCAGAAAATCTGCCTCAACTAAAATCTGATAATCCATTCCCTCTATTTTATCATAGGTGTGATGGTGTCCAATCAGATATGCCACCCGCTCTGTCACCGGCGCCGGAAATTCCAGTTTCTTTAAAATTACAGCAGCCACCGGTGGTCCCTCCAGTTCCTGATACTTTCCTGCACTGGATTGATATTTTTCCTCTGATATTTTAATGCCGATATCATGAAGCACTGCCGCGGTTTCCAGACATTCCATTGTAAATAAATCCAGCTGTTCCTTCTCTCCAATCGCCTTTGCAAAACCATATACTTTCAGCAAATGGCTGATTCTGCGAATATCATTTTCAAAATAAGCAATTGCAGCCTCAATGACCTTTCCTGTTTCCATACTAAACTCCATTCCTAAGTGATTTTTTATCTGCGATTAAAACAATTTGTATTATTATACTATACCCCTTCTTTGAAGACAACTGTTATCCGAAAACAAAATGCCCTTTAAAAATTTCATAAAAATTTCATCTGAAATTACGGTCAAATAAATATAGACAAATGCGTTATAGTATGTTATTATCTGTATACTAAGAATACGAAAGGTGGTGAAAATATGTCAAACGAGTTATCCAACAAAACCGTAACCTACTTATTAGGGGAAATATCTGGTATGCTGGAAAATATGCAGAATTCTCTTCGTACTGAAATCGCCGAAACGCGGGATTCTTTGCAAAGTTCCCTCCGTGCCGAAATCGCTGAAACAAGGGATTCCTTGCAGAATTCTCTTCGTGCTGAAATCGCCGAAACGCGGGATTCCCTGCAGAATTCCCTCCGTGCCGAAATCGCCGAAACACGCGAAGCCCTGCATGCTGAGATTGCTGAAACAAGGGATTCCCTGCAGAATTCCCTCCGTGCCGAAATCGCCGAAACAAGGGATTCCTTGCAGAATTCCCTCCGTGCTGAAATCGCCGAAACGCGGGAAACCCTGCATGCTGAGATTGCTGAAACAAGGGATTCTTTGCAAAGTTCTCTCCGTGCCGAAATCACCGAAACACGCGAAACCCTGCATGCTGAGATTGCTGAAACAAGGGATTCTTTGCAAAGTTCCCTCCGTGCCGAAATTGCCGAAACAAGGGATTCCTTGCAGTCACAGCTTACGCAGATTAACCTCACACTGGAACAGAATGTTGTTCCACGTCTGAACACGATTGAGTCCTGCTATGTATCTACATATGAAAGATATTCCCAGGGTATAAACCAGCTTGAATCAATCCAGTCTGATATCCTTGTTATGAAGGATGTCATTATGAAGCACAGTACACAGCTTGCAAAGATTTCCTAATTCTTGTGCTTTTATTTCCTAAAAAATCGTGGAAAACAAACACGGTCTTGTCTTTGTTTTCCACGATGATATTAAAATTATTCAAGCACGATATCTTTCCCCAATGAAAATGAATAGATAATTTTTTCCTTTACAGGCTTCTGAAGCAGCTGCGACAGCGCTTTTGCATAGTATTCTAACTGGAGTGCATACCGCCTGCGCAATTCGTCTTCACCGCCTTTTTTTGACACCTTATCCGTTTTGTAATCCACCAGAATAAGACTTCCATCTTCTTCAAAATATACATCAATAACACCCTGGATCAACTGTCCGCCATTGTTTTTATCCGGCTGGTTCGTATCGTCCTGTTTTGATTTATCAGACTGTTCGGATAAATCAATAAAGACAAACGGTTGTTCCGTATGAAAAACACCTGCCTGTTTTGCCCGTTTCATCCGTTCAAACAGTGGATTTTTCATAAATGCAACAATATCGGATACACGGATACTGTCCGCCTGCTGTTTGGTAAGCTTTTCTTCCTCTACAAGCCGCTTTAAAAATGCTTTTACAGCAGTATTTTCTGGTTCTGTATCATAGTCCATACATTCCATCACGCGATGATATGCTGTACCTCTCCGGCTTCCCTGTAACGTCTTTTTCCTGCCTGCGATAAATTCCGGCAATAATTCATCTTCATTTTGTTCATCCACTGCCTGTTTTAAGCTTTCCGGCATATAGGCAGTTTCTGCAAAATCCGAATCCTGCTGCATTTTCTTTAATTCCGACACTGTGACCTTCGGTTTCATAACCGGTTCATCGGCATACGGATAATCCGGCAGTTTTTCTAATTCCTGTCCTGCCGGATTCTGCTGCCCAGTGCCATTCCCGGCATCATTCATCTCTGCCTTTGCAACTTCTCCTGCTTCCGCTGCCTGCCGCATATCAGACTCCGCCTGCCCTGCTTCTTTTGAAATATCCGTCTCTGCCTGTGATACTTCCATTGAAATATCATCACTTACCTGCAATTCTTCTTTCTTAAATTCCGCAATCTGAAACGTCCCTTTACGCAGATTCTGCGGCAGCAATACTGCCGGCATGACCATATCAAAATAATTTTTCAAACCGGCTTCATACGAGTACGAATACCAGCCTCCGGCAAGCAATTCACCTGAAACCGCCTGCCAGCCCTCTACTGCTTTTTGTGCGTCTTTTACGGCGCCAATCATATACAGCTTTTCCCTCGCTCTTGTCATGGCAACATACAGCACACGCAGTTCCTCGCTGATTGTTTCCTGTATAAGCTTTTGTGATACCGCTGATTTTAACAGAGTCGGATTCTTGATACGTTTATCTAAATGTACCACATTTGTTCCGACACCAAAGTCCGTATCCAGAACCACTTCCCCGCGGGAATCCATCTGGTTAATGCTCTTTCCCATTCCTGCCAGAATGACAACCGGAAATTCCAGCCCCTTACTTTTATGAATACTCATCACACGCACCAGATTTTCATTTTCACCAAGCACGGAAGCTTCCGCAAAATCCACCTCGTATTTTTTAAGGCGCTCAATATAGCGCAGAAACTGAAACAGTCCGCTGTAACTGGTCTTTTCAAATGCCGCCGCCTTTGTATAAAGCATATCCAGATTTGCCTGCCGCTGAGTACCTGCCGGCATTGTTCCGGCATAGTGGTAATATCCCGTATCATACATCAGCTCCCACAAAACATCACTGACCGGATAACGCTCTGCCTTTTCCCTGAAACTGTCGAGTTGTTTTAAAAATTGCACGACTTTTTCATCATCGCTTTCCTGCATGACGTCATACAAATGCTTTGTGGTGTCTTTCATGCGAATCTGTGTGAGTTCTTCCGTTGTAAATCTGCCAAAAAAGGACAGCATAACCGCCGCCATGGGAATATCCTGCAGTGGATTATCTATTACGGCAAGATACGATAACAGCAGTTTGACCTCACGCACATCAAAATATCCTTCTGACGCGTCACAATATGCCGGAATATCTTCATTCATCAGCACATTGACAAATGTATCCGCCCAGCCGCTGACAGTCCTTGTCAGAATCACGATGTCACTGTAACGGATTCTCCTGTAGCCGTTTTCGGCATTTTTATCATAAACCATATAAAAACTGCCGTCTTCCTTTGGCTGTGTCAGCCGTTGAATCAAAGCCGCGGCAGCAGCGCCTTCACGCTCTCTTGCGGAACGGTCTTCGTCCTCCGGGGAAAGTTTTTCCTGATTCATATCAATCATATAAATCATCGTATCCGGATCATCTGCAAATGTCATCGCATTTTCATTCTGCGCCTGATATTTCGGATACTCAAACCCGGCATTTAACCTTGCCCTGTCATCATACCCAATCTCTGCAAAATACGGATTCATCGCCCTGTAAAAAACATCATTCGTACATTCAAGTACATTTTCGCGGCTTCGGAAATTGGTCTGCAGTTCAATCCTGACATTCGGACTGTCCGTATCGGTATATGTACTGTACTTATCCATAAACAGCTTCGGACACGCCAGACGGAACTTGTAAATGCTCTGCTTCACATCACCCACCATGTAGATATTGTTATCCGCTTCATTGTATTTTCCCTTAGATACCGCAGTCAGAATAACCTCCTGAAGCATATTACTGTCCTGATATTCGTCTATGAGAATCTCCTCGTAATATGCACTTAAATCATCTGCCGCTTTGGTGTATTCCATGCCGTTTTCCGTTTTTTTGACTAAAATGTTTAGCGCCATATGCTCCATATCGTTAAAATCAATGACATTTCTTTCACGCTTTTCTGTATCCATGCGCCTGTAAAAATCCTGTGCGAGTGTCATCATCATTTCAACTGCCGGTTTATTTTCCCGAATATCCTCTAATAAATTTGCAAATTCCTTTGTAAATAATTTCGCCTGTAACGTCTTTGTCACATAAGCCTTATATTCATCGCGGATTTGCTTGACTGCTGCCTTCTTTACCTCTGAAATATCCTTACTGCGGCTTCTTCCAAGCGTTTCAAAAGACAGCAGGCGCACTTTACGCACCAGTTCTTCATAACTCTGCGTATCCAGAATCTGACGGATTCCCGCATGGTCAGACTGTACTGCTGCTGCATACATCAGCGGTCCGTCCGGCTCATTGCAGATACTTTCCAGTTTTTCATACTGTCTGTCATAGTCTTTAAAACGTCTTCTGACCGTATCAAAAAGATAACCGATTGCGGCATTTTGTTCTGCCGTGTCGATATCTGCCTGCGTGTAAATGCACAGGCAGTCTTTAAACCATTCCTCCGGCCACGGATAGCTTCTTGCAAAGCGGTATAATTTTAAAATAATATCCACGATTTTCGTATCGTCACGTCCCGTTCCATACGCATCGACAAAATCAAAGAACACCTGATTTTCGGAAGCATAATATTCCTCCAGCATCTCCTCCATAATATCATTTTCAAGCAGCTTCATTTCACCTTCGTCCGCAATCCTGAAACCCGGATCTAATTCAATATCCGTAAAATAATTGCGCACAATATTTAAACAGAAGCTGTCAATCGTCGTAATCGGGGCATTGTGAATCAACGTCATCTGACGGATTAACCGCTCGTTTCCCGGATTCTCCTGTAGCATTGCATCGAGCGCCTCACGGATTCTCTGCTTCATTTCCGCCGCCGCCGCCTTGGTAAAGGTTACAACGACCATTCTGTCCACGTCTGTGCCATCTTCTGCCGTGATTTTTCGGATAATGCGTTCTACCAGCACCGCCGTTTTACCCGAACCTGCGGCGGCAGCAACTAAAATATTACAGCCGTTTGTCCGGATTGCCTTGAACTGTTTTTCTGTCCAGCGGTTTGCCATTTTCATCAACTCCTTCCCTGATTTTTTTCCATATTTCCTCATCACTGAATGTCTTTAAGCTGCGGGACTGCCCTCCCGGAATATCCGGTGAAAAACCGCATACCGCATGGTACGGACAATAGGTACAGGCATCTTCCTTCTGCGTGTGGTACGGATTAACGTCCACATTTCCACCAAAAATTCCCGCCGCCATATCTGCCGACTTTTCGGTGACATAGTCTGTGAGCTGTTCAAACTTCTGCGTGCTGTAAATGTGGCTTCGCATATCCAGCTCCCCGTTTGATTTAAACGCAACCGGAATAACCGCCGACTTTCCTCCGCGGTCATCCATTTTACGGATAATTTCCGTATCCTCATTGACAACACCTTTCATACGCAGATTTTCCAATATCATTTCATCAACGGCTTCACGATAATCTGCATCTTCTTCATCGGGCATGCTCTGTACTTCTATAATCGGATTGTCAATATTGTAATAAAGAATCCCCGCCGGAATAATATTCTTATCCGGATGCCGTTTTTTTTCAATACGCTGTGCCGCCTTCATATATGTTACAAGCTGTAATTTTAAGCCGTAAAATGTCTTTAACAAATCAAAATCCGATTTGCCGGTTTTGTAATCCACCACGCGCACATAAACATTGTTATCATCTTCACAAATATCAATGCGGTCAATTTTGCCCTGCATATAAAGCGACTTGTCACCAAGTACCTCATGCTCATCAACTAAAAAGTTCATTTCATATGCATCGGGTGCAAATTCACCGCGCTCTAACTGCTTTCCGATTGCCCAGACCGTCCTGTCCGCCAAATCGGTGAGCCTTTTAATCATGTATTCGTTACGGCTGTTATCCTTTAAAATGGTGTTGCCGTACTCTGCAGCAATCCGCACAACGCTTTCGGATACGCGCTTTTTTCGTTCTTCATCGGATAACAGGGAAAAGGATTTTTTCTCCTCTTTTAACTGCCGCGACACATCTTCCAAAACACCGTGCAGAACCGTACCGAAATCCTGTACCGCAAAACGGTATTCTTCTCTTTGTGAAAGCTTTAAGCCATATTCCAGAAAATACGCAAAACGGCAGGAAGCATACGTTTCAAATGCCGAAATACTACCCTTTAGCTGTGTTCCGTATAACAAAAGCGCCGCATTTTCACTCAACGTCTTAATATAATTTTCCGTATTCCACTCAATATCCTGCTTCGGAATCTTTAAATAGACAAACTGTCCATCCTGCCCGTCGGCATCCGTTATGCGCACATCCGGAAACATGCGTCTTACATTACGGATTAAATATGACGGAAGTGCCGTCTTTCCGTCACTGCTTTTTTTTGCATACGATAAATACAGCCGGTGTGAAGCCTTTGTCATCATCAGATACAGATAAAATTTCTGTATAAATGCTTTTTCCCTTGCAGAAGGTGACAGTACGATTTCCTGTGCTTCCAGTATACTGCGGTCGGTTTCCGACAGCACACTGCAATTTTCATTTTTCTTTGGCACAACACCGTCATTGACTCCCGCAAAAAACAGCACTTTGACATTGTCAAGACGTGTTCTTTCGATATCACCAATCATCACACAGTCGGAGGTCGGCGGAAGCAGTCCCACTTTCATTTCTTCAAAGCCCGCCGCTACAATCCTGTTAAATTCCTTTAATGAAACATTTTCTTCACCGAGCAGTTCCACAATCCTGTCAAACAATTCAAGCACCTTTGCATAGAGCTGTTCATATTCATTGCCGGCAGGTTCACACTCCGAAAGCGCCTTTATCTGCTCGGCACTGTGCAGAGCCGTCACAAATTCATAAACGGCTGTGACATATGCCCGCACATTGGCTTCTTTATCCTTTAAAACCGCCTCCAGATTCAAAAACGGCGCCATAATCTGCTCCCGCAGGGCATTTAACGTTTCCAGTTCCGGCTGGTACGTGCTTCTTTTCATTTTCTTTTTCCACGGTTCATGCCATGCACGGCTGCCGCGGATACCTACCGCCAGACAGTAATTTTCCAGCATATCGATGTCATGTCTTGAAATGCCGGTCAGCCCCGTACGCAGATATCGGAACATCGTGTCATACGGATATCCTTTTTCTACAATCTCCAAGGCACTGCAAAGCATTTCCACATACGGATTGGCGGCGACAGAGCGTTTATAATCCAAAAACGCCGGAATGTCATTTTGTTTCATCATATTGGCGGCAACTTTTCCGTATGTTTCCAAATCTGCCGTAACAACGGCAATATCACGATAACGAAAGCCCTCTTTTCTTGTCAGCTGTAAAATCTCAGATACGATATACTGCAATTCCTCTTTGGGATTACTACCCTCGTAAATGCGGATATTTTCCGGTGTACCGGTGTACACACCGCCCTTATAGCGGAACAGGTTTCTTTCAAGATATGCTAAGTCCTTCGCACCCTCATAGCGGTAATTGATGTCCCTGTCCACGCACACGGTATCGTCAACGTTGATTCCTTCTTCCTCACAAATCGCAATCAGACGGTTCATCATCTCTTTACTCATAAAAAACAGGTTGTTCCAGCCTTCATGTCCTGTCGGACGTTCCTTTTTATCAATCGTTACTGATATTTTAATACCTTTGCTGTATACCAGCAACAGACGCATGAGTTTGTACTGAATCGGTGTAAACCCGGTAAATCCATCAAAAATAATTTCCGAACCGGCAATCAGCTTTGATTTTTCCACCAGTCCGCATAATACGTCTAAAATTTCCTCAGACGTAATATAATTGGTTGACAAAAATGCCATAAATTCTTCGTAAACCAGACGGATATCTTTTAATTTTGCGGAGAGCTGCTGCTTTTCTTTGACATTCTCTCCGATTTCACCAAGCTGCTGCGGTGTAATACCATATTGAAGCAGTTCGGAAATCACGGATTTTAACTCCGAAACAAAACCTGTTTTTTCAATACTGCTGCCAAAGTAATCCAGCTTTTTCTTCTCTTTTTCAAGTACGCGCCGTACAATCAGGTTCTTTCCGGTATCGTCTAACACCGGACGGTTTCCGCCGCCCAGTTCTTCAAAAACCTTGTATGCAAGGCGTTCAAAGCTGACAACATCAATATTTAAAATTCCCTTGCGTGAATGCATATGCACCAGTTTTTTTTGTGTTTCCATAGTATATTGTTCAGGAACAACCACAATAAAATTGTCATGCGGTCTTCTGACAGATTCTTCACAGACTAAACGGCTTAAATATTCTGATTTTCCTGCACCGCTTCCCCCTGTAATAAACTGTAAGGACATATTTCCCTCATTTCTGCCGGACCTCCGGCGATTATTATGTCATGATTCAATCATTTTCTGCATATAGTATACCATCAATGATAACAATTATGGAAGTGTGTGGATATGAATTCAAAGACAAAAATTATTGTTTTACACCGCCGTGAACTGCTGATTGGTGCCATTGCCGCGGTGATTGCCATTCTTTTACTGATTTTTATGATTTCATCGCTTGCAGGCGGCTCTAAAGATGCCGCAGCCAGCTCTGTCAACGGTGCCAAATCTGTTTCTGCGGGTGTTTCCGCCTGCTATACACCGGGGGTTTACAGAGCCGGTGTTTCTTTAAACGGCAACGCCGTAGATATCGAAGTGACAGTCGATAAAAACCGTATTCAGAATATTGCACTCGTAAACTTATCCGAACCGGTTACAACGCTCTACCCTTCTTTGGAAAGCACCTTTTCCGAACTGTGTGCTTCCGTAATTGAAAGCGGTTCTACCAAAAATATTACATATCCCGCTGAGAACAAATACACCGCTACAATGCTTCTGAATGCCATTCAGACAGCACTCGATAAATGCACGATACAATAAAAAGGCTGTGGCACGCAATCAGGATTTCTGATTTTTGTGCCACAGCTCTTTTCCTTTTATGCACCAAAGTAGCTGACTTCTTCTGCCTGTTCTACATTGTAAAATCCGGCATAGCCGCGCTCCTCTAATTTACTTAAAAACTTACCGGTCTTTTTCGGTTTTATATAAAGGGATGCAATCATGCCTTCACTTCTTAACTTTTCAGCTGTCTTGACAGCTTCTGTTAAATGTCCGTCTTCATATAATACGGCAATCTTTTTACTGCCGTCCGGAATTTCAATGCCGTTCTGCATAAGGATAGAGAAAATACGCTCAAATCCGATTGAAAATCCGACTGCCGGAATGGACTGGTTTAAGAACTTGCCAATCAGATTGTCATATCTTCCACCGCCTGCGATTGCGCCCTTAAAGTCAATGCTTTCCACTTCAAAAACGGTTCCTGTGTAGTATCCCTGTCCTCTGACCAGTGATAAATCAAAGACCACATCGTATGCCCCTGCTGAAAGTGCCTTCACTGTTGTCATAATCTTTTCAAGACTCTCTGCCGGTTCTTTATCTTCCAGCATATCCTTTAAAGAATCCAGACTAAAATCATTTTTTTCAAGGAACTGTGTAAACTTTGTAATGGCTTCTTTTGCAAATCCTTTTTCTGTCAGTTCTGCTTCTACACCGTCCATGCCGATTTTATCCAGCTTATCAAATGTAATGCACACACTGTCTAATTCATTTTCCGCAAAGCCCATCTGCATTAATACGGCACGTAACAGTCTTCTGTCGTTTAACTTAACTTTGAAATTCTTCATGCCGATTGCCTGTAATGCCTTTGTGGTTGTTAAAATCAGTTCGATTTCCGAATCGTTGGATTCTGAACCGATAATATCAATATCACACTGGATAAATTCTCTTAATCTGCCCTTCTGCGGACGTTCTGCACGATACACACGATCCATCTGGATACATTTCATCGGAAGTGTCAGCTTGTCTTTATTATTCGCATAATATCTGCTGAGCGGCAGTGTCAAGTCATAACGCAGTCCCATATCTGCAAGCACATTCTCATTTTCCGAAGTCACGCCTGATGCCAGTGCCTTATCCAGCTTGTCGCCGCGTTTCATAATCTTGAAAATGAGGTTCAGATTTTCTCCGCCATCACTTTTATCCAGATTTTCAATATCTTCAATTACAGGTGTAATAATATGTTCAAATCCATTGGCAAGATAGACTTCAAGAATCTTCTGCTGTAAATAATCCCTGATTTCCACTTCCTTTGGAAGATAATCGTTTGTTCCTTTAACCGGTGTAACCTTCATAATTGCCTCCTAGACTTTTCCTTAAACTCACTTCTTCTTATCATACCATATCCGGCATTTGAAATACAAGGTCTTTCACGCACTTCTTTGCGCCCTAAGCACACGGTCATCACACGGTTTCATTTTTACGGTTTAAATAAGACACTGCCGAAAGTGCCGCAACATTGCCCTGTCCCGCCGCTTTAATATACTGGTACGGCGTTCCCGCAATATCGCCGCAGGCAAATAATCCCGCCACATTGGTTTCCATCTGCAGATTGACTGCGGCATGATTTTTTTCGGTCTTTAAACCCGGAACGAGCTGTCCCGGAAAGACGGCTTCCCGTAAAATGAAAATGCCGTCCACCGGATACAGCTTTCCGTCAGTCTTTAACTGCTCCACTTTCATCGTGCCGGTAATCTCTGCCGGCTTTTCCGTACAAATTTCAATGTTACCGGAAAGCTCTGGCAATACAGCTTCTTTGCCCATTGGAAAGTATAACACTTTTCCCACAATTTCCGCTAAATACTGTGCTTCCTCAACGGATTCTTTAGTATATCCGATAACTGCGACCGTCTTTCCTTTAAAAAACTGTGCATCACACGTTGCACAATAGCTGACGCCGCGTCCCAAAAATTCATTTTCACCCGGAAACGGCTTATCCGCCGTCATGCCGCAGGCTAAAATCACGCTGTCTGCCCGGTACTGCTCCTGTCCTGCCTGAATGGCAAAATAACTGCCCATTGCATAAACGGCATGAACTCTTTTTTTCGTAACCGCAATCTGCAATTCGTCCAAATGTCTTTTATATGCCTGTGCCAGCTCCTCTCCCGAAACGGCAGGCAGTCCCGGATAATTTAAAATCCGGTGTGCTTTTGCCACCTTACTGCTCACCGGCTCAGCGCCGAACAAAAATATCTCTTTATTTCTGATTTTTGCGGTAATAGCGGCAGAAATGCCCGCCGGTCCTGTACCGATAATCGCAATGTCCGCAGTCTTTATATCCTGTGCCACTTGTCATGCTCCTTTCACTTTTTTGCATTTTTCTTCAGTGCTTTTCAAATTTTTTCGCACCTCTGCACCATATTACTCTGTTAGTATATTGCAAAATATGTATGTCATACCCGTTCTTATCCGCAATCCACGGTAATTTTCGTATCCGATAAAAATCTGTTCTCTGTCCGTGTCCTCACATATTTGCACTTACCTTAATTATAAATGGAATACCACCGTTGCCACATTAAAGTATATCAGTATTGAACAGGTATCCACAATCGTTGTAATCAGCGGCGATGCCATAATTGCCGGGTCAAAATGCAGCTTCTTTGCAAGCAGTGGCAGAATACAGCCGATAAGCTTTGCAAAAATAACTGTAATAACCAGTGAAATTGAAATGACAACCGCCAGTGAAAAGTTCTTATACATCAGCAGGATTCTAAGCCCGTTTGCCAGTGCCAGAATCACACCGACAATAATTGAAATCCGGAATTCCTTAAACATCACCTTAAAAATATCACGAAAGGTAATTTCTCCCAGTGCAATCCCACGGATAATCAGCGTGGAACTTTGTGAACCGCAGTTACCGCCTGTATCCATCAGCATTGGAATAAAGGATACTAAAATCGGCACTGCCGCAAACGCATTTTCATAGTGTGTGATAATCACGCCCGTTGCCGTAGCGGATAACATCAGCACCAAAAGCCACACAATTCTGTTTTTGGCATGTGTCAGCACCGGTGTTTCAAAGTAAGATTTTTCACTCGGATTGACTGCTGCCATGAGTGATATATCCTCTGTCGCTTCATCAACCACAACATCGAGTGCATCATCGACCGTAACGATTCCGACCATACATTCATCGGTATCCAGAACCGGAAGTGCCAGCAAATCATATTTTGAAAATAACTGTCCGACCTGCTCCTGGTCATCGCCCGTATGCACAAAAATAATCTCTGTCCGCATAAGTTCTTCAATCGTTTTGTCGTCATCTGCCACCATTAAGTCTTTGGCGGTCACAATGCCTACCAGTCTGCGCGCTTCAAGCACATAGCAGGTATAAATCGTTTCCTTGTGGATTCCTACTTCTTTAATATGTGCCATTGCCTGCTTTACGGTCATGGTGCGCTTGAGTGACACATATTCTGTTGTCATAATGCTGCCTGCGCTGTCCTGCGGATAATCCAGCAGAATATTAATCTGCGCACGCTTCTGCGGATTGATATTGGATAAAATCCTTGTTACGACATTTGCCGGTAAATCTTCCAGTAAATCCACGGTATCGTCCATAAACATATCGTCTATGATTTCTTTTAATTCCGTTTCCGTGAAAGCATCAATCAGACAGCTCTGTGTTGCATTGCTCATATTGGCAAAAACTTCGGCTGCCTTTGCTTTCGGAATCAGACGGAATGCCTGTGCAAGTTCCTTTTCTTCAAATTCTGACAGCAGTGAGGCAATGTCTACTGCATTCATCACATTTAAAATGCTTCTGATTGCTTTGAATTCTCTTGCTGCCAGAAGTTCCATAAAAATGTTCTTCTCCATTTTCTATGCTCCCTTCTGTCGTATCCGTATTCTGTAAATTTTCCGAATGATAACTGACGCCCGAATCCATTTGCCTCACCTCCTTTAATACTAAAAAAACTCCGTCTGACGACGGAGTTTGAAATTCAATCTTAATCTTTGCGCACCTGTTTCTTTATCTGGCGCTGTGCTTCCGTCGTCCAAGCTTTAGCATCACAGGGCATATTAGTTGCATTAGGTTATGCCTTAAACCGACATAGCCTGCTGACCAACGATTTGTGTCTCCACAAATTTGCGGCAGCAACCTTAGGAAAATCCAAATCCCTGTGGTAACCTCACCTACCGAAGTATTTCGTTTTTTTCATTATAGACACAGAAAATAAAATCTGTCAACTGCTTTTTTCGTAAAAATCATACTTACCGTGTTTTTTCTTCGTCCATAAAATAAAGCCTTGCGCCGAAATCCGGGAAGTAACGCACTTCATCATTCAGTCCCGTTGCGCAGAATGCCTGCTTTAAGCGCACACCGCAGTACATCAGCGTATCGCCGAATACATGGTAGTCCTCCCGCTCACCGTTTATTTTAATCCATTTGGCGGCGAGGTGCTGTATCAGGGAATCCTGACGGATATGCACCGGCGATGCGGTGTTGACCAAATCCCCGAAATCCTTGATATTGTACTTTAACGCACGATTGTAAAAATGATACTGCTTTTCAGGGTCTAATCCCTTTGCATAAAAGCATGTATGCGGCGTGTTTGCCACCGCAAGTTTATTCATCAGCAATCCGACCGCTTCGGAAGTATCTTTTTTGACACAGCTCCACTCCATCAGACTGCCGCCGCCCGCCGACAGTACACTGCTGTCACGGATATCCCTGTCCGAAAAACTTCTGCCGCGGTAAAAAATTCCCCGCTGGAACAGCTCCCGCTTTTCTTTATACAAGGTAATCTGTGCTTTCACCGCCTCAAGTTCTTCTTTGGACATATCACAGAAATTACATTCATAACCCAAATTCCCGAAAGCCGCCACGGCAAAGCGTGTTTCAAGCGGCGTGCGGCGCAGTGTCTGGTGATTCGGGCTTGCTGAAACGTGTGAACTAAGCACGGACGGCGGATAGCCGTAAGTGTAATTGTTCTGAATCTGCGCGCGGCTGACCGCATCTGTATTATCGCTTGCCCAGATTTGCGGAAAATAACACAAAATGCCGAGGTCAAAGCGGTTGCCGCCTGCCGCACAGCCTTCAAATAAAATATCCGGAAAACGTTTTGTCAATACGTCCATGCAGTGATACAGCCCGCAGATATAGCGGTGTGCTGCTTCACCCTGTCTGTCCGGCGGCAGATACGGTGAATAATCATCACTGAAAATCCGGTTCATGTCCCATTTGACATAAGAAATATCCGCACCGGAAAAAACACGGCTCATTTCTTCAATGACAAATTCCTGCACCTGCGGATTGGCTAAATCTAAAATCCGCTGGTTTCTGCCCTCGGAATGATTCCTGCCGGGAACGGCAGCTGCCCAGTCCGGGTGCTTTTCATACAAACGGCTGTTGACACTCACCATTTCCGGTTCTACCCAGATACCAAAATCCAGTCCAAGTGCTTTGATTTTCTGCGCAATTCCCAAAAGTCCGCCCGGCAGCTTCTTTTCATCGGCATACCAGTCCCCAAGGGAACTCTTATCGTCATTCCGGTTTCCAAACCAGCCGTCATCCATGACAAACAGTTCGATTCCCGCTTCTTTTGCCGCCTTTGCAAGGCGTAGCAGTTTCCTTTCGTTAATGTCAAAATACGCCGCTTCCCAGCTGTTTAACAGCACCGGGCGCAGTTTCCGTTTCCATGTGCCGCGAACAACATGCTCCTGCACAAAATCATGCAGTTGGTGACTCATTTGATTATAACCTGATGCCGCATAGGTCAGCACCGCTTCCGGTGTTTCAAAAACTTCACCTGTGCCAACCGTAAAGCAGAAATTTTTCGGCTGGATACCGGAAACGATTCTTGTACGTCCTGCCTGCACCTCTACAGCTTCATAGTGACTGCCGCTGTAAATAAGATTTATTCCGAAACACTCTCCGGTGTCCTCGGTCGTTTCTTTTCTGCCAAGCATGATAAACGGATTGGCACGGCTCGATGACGTTCCCGTAAAGGATTCATTGACATATTTTCCGGTTTCAAGCACGGCTTCACTGCGGTTCATTTCCCGTGTCCATGCGCCGTGAAATGTTGAAAGCACATAGTCTGCCCTGTGTAAATCAAGCTGCATGCTCATCAGCCGCCTAAGCTTCACAGGCTGTTCTCCTTCATTTTTAAAAACAGCGCGCCTTGTAATCACATCGCAGTCTTCGTATACGTCATAATACAGTTCCAGCTTTGTTTTTCCTTCTTTGTCTGCCAGAACGACCTTGAGCTGTTCGGATTTGCCGTTTTCATCATATGCACCCGGAAGTGTCTGCAAGCCGCATTTTGTTTCGGAAATCTGTGCGCTCTCAAACAAAAAATCCGCCGTTGTACTGCCATCCGCATATTCTGTTTCAATAAACGGTTCACGGATATCGCCTTTTCCGTAAGATGACATTTCAAGACAGCAATCCTCCAATGAAAGATTTTCAAAACTGCTGTCATACGCAATCGTATTGCCCGGAAGAAATGCCCTTTTTTCCATCATTACGGTCTGCTGTGCATGAATCCGCCTTCCATAATACAAATGCTCCGGATGTCCGCTCTCCATGACACAAAATACATAAGACGTATGCCGTGTATGCAGTGCATACAGATTTTTTTCTATCGTAATCATATCGGAAATCCTTTCTTTATCATATATACCTTTTAAGCCCGCAGTGTATTGTTCATCTCCTCCATTTTACTCTCTGTCAGAATATATTTCTTGTGAAAATAAAACACAGCAAGTAACAGTCCTGCAATCGGAAGCACCGTCATTGTCATACGCAGTCCGACCAGCGAACCGCCTGCCTGTGCGGCTTCTCCCGCCACAACTGCCGTATCCTGACTTAAATGGCTCAGCGACAGGCACACGGATACAACCAGTGCCGCTACACCGGAAGCTAATTTTACAACAAATGTCTGCATAGAAAAAATCACGCTCTCGTCCCTGCGCTTATTTTTTAATTCACCATAATCCACGGTATTGGCAAGGAAAATGGTTGTAAGCACCAGTAACATGCCGTTTGCCGCAAAGATGAAAAATGCCGGAATAAACAGTATAAATACATTGGACATTGTTGTAAATACAAGCACCAGCAGCACTAAATATCCTGCTATCGCCATGGCAAAGCTCACGTAAAAAATGCGGATTGTATTTAAAAATTTACGCAGTAACGGAAACAGAATCATCATCGACAATATCTGTATTGCACCGCCAAAGGTGTTAAACAGCGTATAGCCGTTGTACCAGTCCGCACCGCCGAAATCATATTTAAAAAAGTAAATCACCAGATTGGACGTAATGTATACCGATGTATTAATCAGCACAATGGTAATAACAACCGTCATTGCCTGGTCATTTTGCAGTAATGCCTTAAACATCTGCTTTATGGACGGCGCATCGACATCAACCGTTGATTTTTCTTTGATATTCAGACAGGTAATCAGAATGAATACAAAAAACAATACGGATAAAATCAGGGCAAACCACTTAAAGCCCGTTCTTTCATTGCCGTTTCCGAAAAAGTAGACGCACTGCATAGTGATAACCGTTACCAGTGCAGAACCGACCCCGGCGCAGGAACGTGCGAGCGTGGAAAGATTTTCACGTTCCTTTCCTCCCTGCGTAAATGCCGGAATCATGGACCAGTACGGAATATCCATCATGGTATAGGTCACACCCCATAAAATGTATGTAACTGCCGCATACGCTGCCATTCCGCCGCCGTCCAATGCAGGCGGTGCCGCAAACATCAGATACAACACGATGGCATTGAGCGCCGTTCCCACAAACAGCCACGGACGGAACTTCCCGAACCGTGTCCTTGTCTTTGCCACAATAACCCCCATAACCGGGTCATTAAACGCATCAAACACGCGCGCCGCCATTAAAATCATGCCCATTGCAATCGCGCTGACGCCTAAAATATCCTGATAATAATACAAAATATAACTTGCCGAAAACATATAAACCATGTCTTTTCCCACGGCACCCAGTCCGTAAGAAGCCATTTCCCTTTTACTTAACATACCTTACCTACTTTCTGCGGCTGCCAGTTCCACCGCCTTGTATGCCCCATCATATATGCCTGCTTTTTTATTGGCTTCAATGCAGTTACACATCTGAAATAACAGCGTTTCTTCATTTAAAAACAACTCCAGCATTTGCAGTGTATGACCGGTGTCACGACATTCCAGCGTACCGTCACCGATTTCTGCCGAATGGACTGCACCCCACTGTTCATGTCCACCGACACGCTTGATAAACAGCTTCGGCACCGGATAAAATGCCAGTTCGCTCGGTTTCGTAACCAGCACATCACAGCTTCTCATCAAAAGATTGGTACAGTAAACCGCTTCAAATATATTTTCATGCCAGAATCCGTGGATTCCCGTGACTTCTCCCGTCAGGGCTTCCTCTGCAAACTTTTTTGTATTCTCCCAGTTGTTAAAATGTTCACAAGAAAGTGTCTTCATCTGCGGAATTTCTGCCTTTAACTGCTCCCATACATTTTTATAATCGCCCACATTGACATACAGTGCAGCACGTCCGTCCCTGATATGCGGTATTAAATAACGGATAATCTCCGCAAAAATTTCTTTCTGCGCACCCGCACCGCCAATCGTCAAAAGAAAGCGCATCGGTTTTTTCTGCATTTTGCGCGCCCGCCTTGCCGCACAGTCTTCTTCGATTCCCTGCACCAGCTCATGGTCAATGTAGTGGCCTGTATACACAAGGCTGTCCTTTGGCATTGGATTTAACACTTTGTTTTTATCCATGCCGTTTAAAATACGGTAGCCTTGGTAGGCAAAACGCGTCTGCACCGTATGAATACTGCCCTCCGACAAATGCAATGCCATTGGCCAGTTATCCGGCACGGCATTGATAACACGCTTCATGCCCGCATGCACCGCCGCCTGCGCCGGCCATACATGTGTGGCAATGACCGGAATTTCTTTTGGCACATTTGCAAATACAGCTGCCATCAGTTCCGCATTTTTCTGGTCTGATGCATTGTAAGAAAGCTTTCTAAAGCCCTCGTAATTCATCGGTTCCCAGACAAACCGGTTAAACAGACGGCTTTTCTGGGACAATCTTGACCCCAGTGAGTATAAATCATTCTGCGCACGGATAACCTTTGTACAGGTCGTATCTTCATAAGAATTCAAATCCATCCAGTACGGTACATAGCCCATTGCATGTGCCGCTGAAGCAATCGCCATGGAAATGCGGTAATGACCGAAGCCCATGCGGATATTTCCCACAATAATGCCCTTTTCCGTATCAAACGGTATCGTTTGATTTTTCTCTCCGGCTGTGCCGTGCTTTTTGGCAACACGCACATCTACAATGCCAAGCGTATCGCCAAGCACCGCATTTTTACGAAGCCGCACCGGATATTTTGTACCGGTATCATCGCCATATTTTTTGATAAATTTTTTCTTAGAATGAATGGCATTTCTGTATGCCTTGCGGCCGATTTCATTGCCGTAAATGATTTTTGATCTGTCTTCCATAACCTTGCCCCTTTCTATGCCTTTTTCTCGATTCCGTCCAGTAAAATGCCAACCACTTCGCTTAACCCTTCCGTATAGGAAAGTCCACTGTTGACTAAAATATCACGCTGGAAAAACTGCTCCAGTGCGGCTTCCATCATCAATTTAAAAATGGATAAATTCACGGGACGGATACATCCTTCTTTTATTCCCTGTTCCAGCAGTCCCATCGTCATTTCCCAGCCGCCTTCCAGCCGCTGTTCTACCCTTGTGTATATTTCAGGATATTTTTCCTTGAGCAGATACAGCTTCGCAAAATTAATGTCTTTATAGCTGTCCGGCATGACACCGAGAATTGCCCTGATTTTCTCCACTGTGGACAATGCTTCATTTTCCAATATGGCACGCTCGCTTTCCTTTATCGTATCAAACAGGTAATCAACCATGGAAAGAAACAGTGAAGTCTTGTCTGAAAAGACCGTATATATGGTTTTCTTGCTCATGCCGAGGATTCCTGCAAGGTCATCCATGGTGAATTTCAATCCCTTTTGATTAAAGGCTTCTATCGTACCCTCTAAAATCTTCTGCTGCAGTTTTTGTTCCTGTATACTTTCTTTCATCGTTCCCTCCTTCTCCGTTTGTGTTTTGTGTAGTACTTTTGTTGGAAACTATTTTTTATTTTTTAGTTTCCATTATTATATCATATTTTATTTTTGTGCGCAATTGCTATTTTTATATGTATTTCTTTTAATTTTTTGTGCATGTATCACATATTTTTGTTCGTATTTTTCATAATCTTCCACTATATTTTGCACCTGACAACCGCAATGATTTTAGGCTTTTGCCCCTGACAGTTTTGTATTAAATAAAAAGACTCCACAGCCTATGAATTTCTCCGGCTGTGGAGTCTTTCTACCTATTATATAGGGTTATTTATCAGCATTTTTGACATTTCATCAAAATGCCTTATAAGTTGTACAATCACAATTTGCAGTTACAGGTTATCCTTCAATGGCAATATACTTATCACCCTTGACCGGTGCCTTTTCTTTCTTTGGAACAGAAAGTTTTAAGATACCGTCCTCGTATTTTGCCTTGATATCTTCCTGTGTCAGGTCTTCACCAACAAAGAAGCTTCTGCTCATTGCGCCGGCATAGCGCTCCTTGCGGATATATTTGCCGTCTTTCTTTTCTTCATCTTTGTCAAGACCTTTAGAAGCACTGATGGTCAGATAGCCATTTTCAAGGCTGGCACTGATTTCATCTTTCTTAAAGCCCGGCAAATCAATATCTACTTCATAACCGCTTTCCGTTTCCCTGACATCTGTTTTCATAACATTAGAAGCGTGCTTACCATATAGAACCTTGTCTACATCCGGGAACTTAAATCCATTCATAAAATCATCATTAAATAAATCTTCTCCAAAAATACTAGGCATTAACATAAGTCATCTCTCCTTTTCTAAAATCGCTGCTCATTTACCTGTTACTCTGGAACCGGGATGTTTTAAAACAAATTCAATTTCTTTATTTGTTCCTTTCCTTTGTTCTAGTTGTACTATAGCACTTATTATTAGCACTGTCAATAGGTGAGTGCTAATTTTTTTTAATTTTTTTGTGTACCAGATGATCCGTCAAAAAGCCTGCGGCTGTTATGAACATTTATATCGTTGAATAAACTGTTCTTTTTCACAGGGTCTGCCATAATAGTATCCCTGTAAATAATCAACCTGCATTTCTTTCATTTTAAGGCTCCATTCTTTTTTTTCAATGCCCTCTGCACATATCCTGACATTAATACTATGTACCATCGGAATGATGTTTTTATACAATTCATAATCTCTTGCATCATTCATCGCCTTTGCAGTAAAATCCCTATCCATTTTCACATAGCTGGGATTCATGTCGCGTATGCAATGAAAATTAGAATAACCCGTTCCAAAATCATCAATTACAAAGCTGATATGATTCTCATCCAACGCTTTCCTGAACTTACAGAATGCCGGTGTCATATCCATAAATCCGCTTTCGGTCATTTCAATACATATTGAATCCGGCTTTAAAACATACTTTTTAATCACATCCAATATATCATGTTCAACATTGCCATGCATAATCTGAACATATGAAACATTTATATTCATCTTAAAATCAGGAATATATTGCTGCATTTCACAACATGTTTTCGCTGCTTCATCTAATATATATCTTCCTGCCGGGATAATTAACCCGGTTTCTTCCAGTAATGGGATGAAGTCTACTGGTGAAACTGTCTCCGTATCTTCTTCAGAGGTCATTGAGAAACGCATAAGCGCCTCTGCACCAATAACCCGCTCTGAGCTGCAATCCACAATTGGCTGGTAATACACCTCAAAGCCGTTGAATCCATTCACAACAGAATTACGGAGTGCCGCTACTATCTTTCCTGTTCTTAAAAAGCTCTCGTAGTCGTTATCATCAAATATATAGAATCCATTTTTTCCCATTTTTTTGGCTTTTTTAAGGACAAATGCAAATTTCTTGCGGCACTCCTCGTAGCCTTCGCAAAATGTTACCGCATCCACAACACCAACAGAAATCGAAAAAACAGCCTCGTAGTTTTCAGATACTATAAACTTGTAAAGTCTGGCATCAATCATCTTCTTAAGCTCCGCGGCATAGTCCTTTGAAGAATGTTCCAAATCAACAATCACATACTGGTCGGCTACAAGATGATATATCCTCTGTTTATCAGAAAGACATTCCTTCATGCAGTCAGCTACACTTTTCAGAATATAATTGCCGTAAGCCGCTCCACGTGAACTATTGATTGCTCCAAAATCATCTATTCCTATATGCATAAGAAATCCCTTAGAAAGGTGTGTCTTCTGCGAGCGCATATAGGCATTAAATTCAGGACCTCCAAGCAATCCTGTGACATTATCTGCTCTTCTTTGATTGCCAGTCTCTTTCATGCAGCCAACCAAATATTGTGCGTTCCCTTGTGAATCATCAATCACTATACCGCGGCAGTTAATCCATACCGGCATGTCTTCTTTATCAAGCCATCTGTAATGAAGATTATGTACCTTTTCTTTTCCTTCATATATAGCCGCAAGGTGCTCCTGGAGCATCTTACGGTCTTCTTCATAAACCAACTGTAAAACATCATTAGTAAAATTATTCATAACATTATCCGATATCTTAAAACGGTTCACAGCCGATTCAGAAAATTCTATTGTATTATTCTGCAAATCATATACATATAGATAATCATCCATACATTTTGCGATTATTTCTAATAAAGTTTCTTTTGGCAGCTTACCAAATACCTTAAATATATTCTCACTCACAACAAGAACCTTTCTTTCCTAATCGTATCATAAAATACCAGAGTTAAAAGTCCTAACCCCACATGAACCTGCTCATAAGTGGAATCAGGTCTTTTATGCCCCAATATCATTATAATTCTCTTTTAACCTTTAGAATAACTTAAATCTGTTTACACGCTCATTCATCTTATCTGCACCCTCTGAGAGATTAATACTAATTGCTGTATTCTCTTCTGATGATGCTGCTGTACTCTGTACAACACCTGAAAGCTGTTCAATTCCCTGTCCGACCTGCTCTAATGACTCTGCCTGTGCATTGGCTTTCTCCATTGTATTCTCTGCCATTTCTGCAAACGAATCCATGTCCGAAATAATCTGATTGAAAGCTTCTGCCGTTGTAATTGTAACTGAATTTCCTCGTTGAATTTCAACTAAAGTTTTATCTATTAAATCTCTTGTATTTACCGCTGACTTAGCACTGTCTGCAGCAAGTTTTCCTATCTGATCTGCTACTACCGCAAAGCCCTTACCTGCCTCACCTGCCCTGGCAGCTTCTATCGAAGCATTAAGAGCTAACAAATTAGTCTGTGAAGCAATATCTTCAATATCTGTAATAATATTACCTATTTCCTTAGATATTTCTGTAATATGTTCCATCTCTGTCAACAGAACATTCATTTTTTCCTTTTCTTCATTCGCTTTGTTCGCAGAAGCTTTTACACGTTCAGATGCATTTTTTGTTTCCTTTGCAGTATCTACAGCAAGGTCAACAACTGTATCTATTGTTGCATTCAATTCCTGAATAACTCCGGCCTGTTCCGTTGCACCATCTGATAAAGACTTTGATGCACTTTCAACTTCCTTTGCGTTATGTGTAACCTGTTCAGCAATACCGCTAATTTCTGACAATGTACTGTTAAATCGTTTTAAAATATATACAAGTGACTCTTTCAATTCTGAAAAATCACCCAGAAACGGTGTAATATCATCACCATTTCTTGTCAAATCACCCTGAGCTATCAATTTAACCTCCTGAGAAATCTCACGGACATAATCTGAAAGAATATTCATTGCTTCTTTCAGCATTCTTATTGTATCTCCGAACTCATCATCTGATTCGTAAGTAAGCATTTCTATATTAGACAGTTCACCTTTTCTAAGACTGGCAACTGCTGCATCTATCTGCTGTACCGGTTCTGTTATTGAATCTGTAATTATCTTTCCGATAACTGTTGCAACTACTGCAATCGCGATTCCTGTTACAATAATGACAATAAAAATAATAATAGTACAGATGTTGGCAAGTGTTTTCGCATTATCTAATTCCACCTGGAAATCATCATGTAATGTATTTAATTGTTTTACAAATGACATATAGCTTTCATATGCACTTCCGATCATAATCTTCGCTGCTTCAGCCTGTTTATTATCTCTACTCAATTTGTATACTTCATCTGAAGTTGATAAGTATTCTTCCCACGCAGAAGTTGCCTTTTCGTAATCGGCTTTTCCTTGCTGTGCTTTCTTATTTGAATTAATTATCTCACCTAACTTAGCTGTCGCGTCTTTAATCTGACTTTCTATATTATCATTTTCTTTTTCACACGTAGCCATAGCTGCGGCATCTGATTCTACAAGATGCTGATACTGCTTGATTCTATACTTAGCAGTCATTGTTTCTAATTCCTGCAGATACTCAAGTGAAGGAGACCACACTTCCGTAATATGACGTATATTCGAACGAATCACTAATGTCGATACAAGTGCCACCAGTACGAAAAACGCTGTCATAACTAATACCGCCATCCGATATACCTTCAATTTCTCTGCAACTTTTAAATTACCTATCCATTTTTTTAACTTTGCCATATGGTTTCCCTTTCTTTCGTTTTTTGAATGAATTTTTTTACTGAATTCCATTGTAAAAAGCTCAGAAACGACTGAAATTCCCCAGCTTTATAATTGTCTCTCAGTTAATCGTGTTAAAACTATCACAATTTAGTTTGAAATGCAATAAAATTTTTTATTTTTTTTTGTATTTTTATTGTTTTTTTGAAGCCTAATCTAATATGGATTTTAAAATTTCCGGCTGTTGTTCTCTTTCCATAACAAGATTTTTTGAGAGTTGTTTATTTCCCATAATATAAACAACTCTCGAAAATTCTAAGTGCTTTATGCAATATTCTGCTTCAGGCACGTCTTAATATCATCTTCCGCGTTGCTGATTGCGCGGATATGAAACGTATCCACCAGATACTGCAATACATTCGGGCTTAAAAAGGCAGGGAGTGTCGGTCCTAAATAAATGTTTCTGACGCCAAGGCTTAACAGTGCGAGCAAATCCGCTACTGCTTTCTGCTCATACCAGGACACAATCATGGAAAGAGGCAGTCCGTTTACATCGGTATTAAACGCATCGGCAAGTGCAGTGGCAATGCGTACCGCCGAATAAACATCGTTACACTGTCCGACGTCCATCAGACGCGGCAGTCCGGCAATTTCACCAAAGTCCAGCTTATTAAACCGGTATTTTCCACATGCCAGTGTCAGAATCACACAGTCCTGCGGCACCATTTTTGCAAATTCCGTATAATAATTTCTTCCCGGTCTGGCACCGTCACAGCCGCCGATTAAAAAGAAATGGCGGATTGTTCCGTCCTTTACGGCTTCTACTATCTTTTCAGCACAGGTCAACACCGCCTGATGTGCAAAACCCACTGTAATTTCCTTTTCTTCTTCATCATCGGAAAATCCACCTAATGCCAATGCCTGTTCAATGATTTCATGAAAATCCTTTTCGCCGTTTTCCTTTTTAGGAATATACTTTACTCCTTCCCAGCCGACAACATTGGTGCTGTAAATCCTGTCCTTATACCCCTCACGCGGACGCATCAGACAATTTGTTGTCATTAAAATACAGCCCGGCAGATTGTCAAATTCTTTCTGCTGGTCCTGCCATGCACCGCCAAAATTGCCCACCAGATGCGGATATTTTTTCAATCCTTCATAGCCGTGACCCGGCAGCATTTCCCCATGGGTATAAATATTAATACCTGTGCCTTTGGTCTGTTCCAGCAGCATTTCCAAATCTTTAAAGTCATGTCCCGATACGATAATAAACGGTCCTTTTTTTCTACGAACACTCACCTTATGCGGATACGGATTGCCATAAACGCTTGTGTTCGCTTCATCTAACTGTTTCATTACCTCTAATGCCATTTCACCGGTACGCATCGTCATCCGAATTAATTCTTCCACCGTCAGCGCATCGTCTGTAAGTGCTTCCAGCCCGTAAATATAAAAATCATCGACCTGTGTGCTGTAATATCCCAATTCTCTTGCCTGATGTCCGTATGCGCTGATGCCTTTTAATCCATAAAGAATCGTCTGTCTTAATGAACGGATATCTTCGTCAAGTTCTTTGTCATACATAATTCCTGCCATCGGCGCATCTTTTAACATTTCACTTTTCGTTTCCGGCAGATTATAAACTGCTGCCGGGCGGTTGATTTCTGCCTCTGTCTGCTCGCGCAATTCTTCCTTAATGTTTTGCGATACCTTTAATAATTCCACATGTACATCTGCATCAAAATTTACATTTGTAAGCGTTGTAAAAAGAACGTTTTCCAAAAAACGCACCACTTCTTTAGGCGCATGTTCCCCTGTTTCCAATAATTTTTTTGCATAACAGCAGATTCCCTTTGCCTGATAAATCAGCAAATCCTGCAAATTTGCGATTTCCGGTGTCTTTCCACAGACACCCATTTTCGTACAGCCTTTTCCGTTTGCCGTCTGCTCGCACTGATAGCAGAACATCTCATACCCCAAATCCATGTTATTACTCATTTTCCTCTCCATTCCTACCGCAATTGCGGTATATTCGTTCTTTCAAGATATAAGTATTGACATTCTTTGAAACTGCATACACTGTTTATAAAATCTAATTTGTTAAAGTTTTATGATTTCCTGTATTCTCCATTGACATTCCTACCAAAATACTATATTATAGTACCAATATACTATTATCTGATAATCATTACTATTATTTATTGCAGACCAAATGAAAGGATTTCATATGAAAATTAAACACACTTTATATATTATCCTGCTGACAGCTTCACTGATTCCGCTTTATATTTTTGCTTCTGTCATGATTGTACAGAATAATAAAAACACTAAAAGCATGATGCAGGAAAATCTGCGCTTTATCAGTGAATCTACCATATCCAGTATCGAGAGTTTTTGTGAAGCCCGTAGAGATACGATTGATATGATTACCCAGTATGAAATGATACAGGATGCTGTTCATTCCAGTCTGGATGGCAGCATTTCAGATGATGATTCCATTTCCTATATTAATAATATGTTATGGGAGCGAAAAATCCATTGTGATTTTTTACAGAGTCTTTTCATTATAGATACCAATTTTAACATTGTTGCATCCAGTGAAAATATTACTGCTTCAACTTCAGATTATTTTGCCCATGCTGATTCAGACTCTTTAAACGGCAATTTCATAATTTCCGATGCCTACCAGCGGTTAATTGATGGTGAAATGACTACTGTTGTTGCTGCATACTCCGGTATTTTTGACCTTAATACACAAAACATAATTGGCTATGTTGTAGAAGAAATTCCCACTTCATACTTTGACAACTACCGCTCCAATACAACTTTATGGGAAAACGGGCTGCTCTATCTTATTGATAACAATAACTTTTTTATCACTGCCGGCAATCCGGATGAATCTACTTCCGATTCATTGACTGATGCCAATGACAACGCCATATGGCAGAAAATTACTGAACATTTATCCTGCACCAATCATTCTAACACTTCCGGACAATTTTATTTTAACGTTTCCGGAAATGAATACGCGATATATTATGCACCGGTTCATTACACAGACTGGATGATTTTTATTACTATTGATTTAAGTTCTTATCAGAAAATGAAAACTGCCTACCGCATCCTGCTTGGCACAACAGTTCTTTGGACTTCCGTTGTCCTTTTACTGGTACATTACCTGATTACGAAAAAAATAACCAAACCGGTACACCTGATTTCCGGCACGCTTGAAAATGTCCAGCTGCAAAAAAATTATGCACTACGTATTCCGTATGATAAAAATGATGAACTTGGTAATTTATCCAATAAAATTAATGCACTATTAGCCTATGCTGAAGCCAATGAAGTACATCAGCAGGAATATCAACGATATCTTACCAAAAAAACACAGTTAGACCCGATGACACAGCTTTTCAATAAAAATGCCATTGAAAATAAAATACATGCTATGATTGAACAGGCAAACGACACACATACCCGCATTGCCGTCGGCTTTCTGGATATTGATAATTTCCGTGACTATAATACACTCTACGGACATCAGGAAGGCGACCGCGTTATCCGCTTTGTTGCCTCTATTTTAAAAGAAAACATTGACGGAATTGTCGGTAGAAACGGTGGTGACGAATTTCTTTTCTGCCTTGCCGCAGTCGATTCAAAGACAACTATTGAAAATGAAATCCGTACAGTTTTTGAAAAACTACAGGAAGGTCTTATAAACTTAGAAACCGGTGAACGAATGTCTATTCCCTGCAGTATCGGCATTTTTGCTGAAAACGGCAGTCAGCTGCATTACAGCTATATGGTACAGGGTGCTGATGCAGCGATGTATCAGGCGAAAGAACTGGGCAAGAACACCTACTATCTTAATTACAATTAAAGGACAACCTATCGTGCAACCGCTTTAATCACGCACTTTCTATATTCTAAACAGTCAGTATAAAACAAGAGAAACGATATGATACTATCAAAGTTTTACCTCATCTGTTATCATATCGTTCCTCTTTTAATTCTATGTCAGTTTCCAACTTTTTTACAATTCCCGAAGCATTCCTGTCTTTTTCATTACCGGACGTAATGCCAGATAAATAATCGTTGCTACAATCACTGCTATGACTGCATTAACCGATGTTGTAATCGCACCGATTTTTGCAAGTGCCTTGGCAAGGTCCTGCGGAACACCAAGCAGATAGGATTTATAAAAATATCCCACAACCGGGTCTGCCACAATATTAAATGCCATACCGCATACACTTGATACAATCGTTGCAACGGTTACATACTTTGCTGAATGGTCTTTTGAAAGATGAAACAGCTTATGTGCTACAAATCCCACAATCAGACCGATACAAAGCTTTAAAATAAAGGTCTTTGGTGCGCTCGTTACATACGCCGTTGTCAAATCGCTGATTGTCATACCGACTGCTCCGGCTAAACCGCCCCATGCACCACCGATTAACAATGCCGCTAAAACACAGAAGACATTACCGAAGTGAAACATTGTTTTCTCTGTTCCGACCGGAACATCAATTTTAATAAATGTTGCACCTACATAACATAATGCTGCACACAGCGCTGCCTGCGCCAATACCTTTGTATCAACCGGTTTACGCTCTCCCTTGGACACGATATTACAAATACCCGCAATCAATACAATCACACCTGCAATTGCAACTAATAATGATACTGCATATGCCGTGTTACCCTTCTGTACATAATTGTGAAAACACAATACCAGACCGATTACAAAAATCACAGCGCCTGCAGCTGCTTCAATAATACTTCCTGACTTTTTCATCATCCTCATCCTCCGTTCCTTTTGCTTCGGATAAGAATAAGCTTTTACTGGCAATTATAAAAGTACCAATTTGAATTTTATTTATATAGCCAGTTTATTTTTGTTTTATGGTCAGTTTACTTTACTGATACTCACGAATTAAAAACATCGGCTTGATTGCCATAACTTCATCATATTCTTCCTGCTCTACTGCCACGCTGGAATTTAATGCTTTTAAATCACTCTTTAAAACTTCAAGTGCCTTTTCGATGGTCGTTGCACGACCTTCCTGCATAATATCAATCATTCTCTTTAACACGACCGGATGTGCATACCATGCCGGAACCGGAAAGTCCGGATATTGTCTGATGTACTGCTGCATTTCATCAACAGCCTGTTCCAAATGTGTTTCAATGTACTTTTTATTGTTTCTTGCAGTCGGTAAAACATTGGCACTGGAAAAGAAGAAAATGGAAGCCAGTCCAAACAACAGGAAATACATTGCAAATCCAGCATGTGTAATCAATGCGTAGATACCATACAGCAATGCCGCTGCTCCCAACAGCGTAATGCTGAGTGCTACCCATTTATATGCCGGATTACTTCTGTCATACACTCTTTTTCTTTTTGCCCCTGCACTTAATGCAATACTTAATTCTTCATTCTTATTCAGATACTGCATACAATTCTCTAATACGGCAATATTCTCCTGTGCTTCTTTTGTCAGAACCTTTGCTTTTTTCTTTGCTGCAAGACGTTCTTTTTCTTTCAGTCTTTTTTCCGCTTCTGCGCTGTGAAGCCGGATTTCAGGATGTGTCTGTTTTAAATAGGCTAATAAAGAATCGACATTTTCTTCAAATTTGAAATTGCACTGCTTTTCTTCGCCATTGTCATATTCCACAACCAGATACGGAATCGTTGCAAATAATCCCTTTCCTGTGAATCCGCCTTTGCTCATCGCAACTCTTTTAAATACTCTTTTTACGGAAGTGAGCGGAATGTAATATCTTCTCTCAAAATAAAAACTGTTCAGATAAATCGCTTTTTCTCCCACTCCGCATGGTCCAAACTTTCTACAATGCTTTTTATCCTGCGCCAATTCTTCCTTTTCAAGCGATTCTTTTCCTAAACAACGTGGTTTCCACAACATACAACCAGCCCCTTCCTTCAGTCATTGTTTCTTTGGTGTGTCCTTTCTATTATTTCACCAAAGAATAAAGACGGGGAGCCACACGAAACATCGTCTGCTTTCAACTATTTTCATGTGGCATCCCCTTTAATCTAAATTATTTTATCTTTTATGTACCTCTGTAAAATGCATTTACAGATTTTCTAAACGCCTACTGTTATGCAGCTTCTTTTGGCTGTTTCTTTGTTGCATACATGAAGATGCCAAAGAATACAATTGCTAAAATGATACCTGCCGGGTAAGCTACTGTTGTACCGAGGTTCAAGCACTCCGGTGCATAGAAGAAATAGGTCATAGATACGGCACTCATAAAGGTTGCCGGTACTACGGTAATCCAGTAATTCTTCTTTTCTCTGAATAAGAACATACTTGCTGTCCACAATACAATCATAGCGAGTGTCTGGTTTGTCCAGCTGAAATATCTCCAAACGATTGTATAATCCAAATGTCCGACAACTGCACCAACTGCTAAAAGCGGTACACATAAAATCAGTCGTTTTGTAAACTTAGACTGGTCAACCTTAAACCAGTCTGCAAGAACCAGTCTTGCACTTCTGAATGCTGTATCACCTGATGTAATCGGGCATACAATAACACCAATCATTGCAAGGGCAACACCGACACCGCCCATTGTCTTAGAGCATACATCGTAAATTGCTGCGGACTGTCCATTTGCAAGAATGGCACTTAAACCAGTACTTAAACCATCTGTTACTGCATAGATTGAACAACCTGCTGCTGCCCAGATTAATGCGATAACACCTTCTGCAACCATCGCACCATAGAATACGAAATGTCCCTGCTTTTCAGACTTCATACAACGCGCCATCAGTGGTGACTGTGTTGCATGGAAACCGGAAATCGCACCACACGCTACGGTGATAAACATAACGCTCCAGATTGGTGTTCCCTTCGGGTGCATATTGGTAAAGTGTGACCAGATTTCAGGAATCTGATAATCTGAATGTGTAAAGACGCCAATAATAACACCTAATGCCATGATGATTAAGCAGATACCGAATACCGGATAAATACGTCCGATAATCTTATCAATTGAAATAAATGTGGCAATGAAATAGTATGCAAGAATAATCCACAGCCAGAATTCTGTACTTGCAACAATTCCTGATACATTGCCGTTCTTAAATAATGTAACAATTAATCCGGCCGGTCCTACTGCGAATACGGTACCTACCATAACGAGTAAAACCACACTGAAGATTCTCATAACATTCTTCATGAATCCGCCCAGATAGATACCGCAGACTTCTGAAATAGAAGCACCTTCGTTTCTTTCTGAAAGCATTCCTGAAAAATAATCATGTACACCGCCGGCAAATATTGTACCGAAAGTAATCCATAAGAATACAACCGGTCCCCATAAAGCACCCTGCATCGCACCAAAGATTGGTCCTAAGCCTGCAATATTGAGGAGCTGTACCAGAAACAGTTTCCACTGCGGCATTACTACATAATCAACACCATCGTTAATCTTTACCGCAGGAGTTTCTCTGTCATCCGGTGCAAACGTATTCTCTACAACCTTACCATAGACAAAATAACCGCCGATTAAAAGAA